>ERZ791631.388-NODE-388-length-41829-cov-10.562527_pt1 | contig 41829 bp, 30 predicted proteins | sample MGYA00509961_ERZ791631 | MGnify/ENA primary metagenome ERZ791631 (study PRJEB30046, sample SAMN00715248) | human gut metagenome | study: EMG produced TPA metagenomics assembly of the A metagenome-wide association study of gut microbiota in type 2... | reverse complement strand
TCACGGCTAAAAGCAAGGCATTCTTTGTGGATTGGGCGCAGAAAGGTTCTGCTACCGGATACGAGATACAATACGCTACCAACTCAAAGTTCACAAGAGCAAAGAAAGTTACCATAACAAACAACAAGACTGACAAGGCCACTGTTTCAAAGCTTTCAGGCAAAAAGAAATACTATGTTCGTGTTCGTTCATACACAACTGTAAAGGGTACGAAATACTACGGCACTTGGTCGGCTTCAAAGAGTGTTACTACTAAGAAGTAATTTTATATGAGAACAGCGTATCGCAGGGGACTGCGGTACGCTGTTTTATTTTTACTTTGATATTGCAGTTCGAGGCCTCAAAAATTATTCTTTTCCTAGTCTTTCAGAAACTTCAAGCACCAATCGTTGGTCTTTTTCCGAAAGTTTCGACCCTGCACCCAATTTCTGTCTTACTTTGGGTAGGACGGATTTTTTGTTCCCGGTGAGATAGAATTGCGTTATGATAAATTTTGAAATCACTCGCCGTGACGGGCATTTCCCGTCATGGCTTTTTATTGCCCAACTTCAGTGCCGCTCAGGCAAGTTTGAACGTAAGCCTTACAATTCAGAGCTTGCTCCTGCACCTAAATCCGCCTTACTGTGGATTTAATACAGCAAAAAGAGGCAGAGAAACCATTGATCGGGTTTCTCTGTTTTTTTTCGCACAAAAAAACCACCCACAGCCAAAATCAGCTGTGGGTGGCAATATTATTTTAAATATACACTATTCTTTATTTTCCCAGCGCTATCTTGCCCATTGCGTCTGCCTGCATGATAGCGTCATAAAGCTCGATAGGCTGTACGTCGCCTGCAAGATTGTGTATAGTTTCGCCTGGGATACAAGCGTTCTTTGCGATAGTTTCTACCTGCTCAGGTGTAGTTACACCGATCTCTTCAAGTGTGACAGGAAGTCCCACTTCAAGGCAGAAGTTCTGTACCTCTTCAAACTCTTCCTTTGGCGCACCCTCAAGTACAAGCTGAACCAGTGTACCAAGGGCTACACAACAGCCGTGGTCTGCGTGCTTGATTCCCAATGATGTTACGCCATTGTAGAACGAGTGTGCGGCCGCACAGTTTACGTTGTCTGCTCCAACGCCTGAAAGATATACGTTAGCCTCGCAGATAGCTTCAAGGGCAGGTGTAACTGCGTGTACCTTGCAAGCCTCAACTGCCTGCTTGCCGTATGTTTTCAGCGTGTCATAGCAAAGTCTTGCAAGTGCCTGTCCTGCTCTTGTGATGCCTGTGCCTTCAAGGCTTGCGGACTCTGTTCTTATGGAAGCTCTGCCCTCAAAATATGTACCAAGTGCATCGCCCATGCCTGCAATAAGGAACTTTACAGGTGCGTTTGCGATAACTGTTGTGTCTACCATTACTGCGTCCGGATTGGTAGGATAGAAAAGATATTTGTCAAAGCTGTGGTCATCATTGTATATTACCGACAGACCTGTACATGGCGCATCTGTTGCCGCAACTGTAGGCACGATAACAATGTGCTTGCCTGTATAGTATGCTGTAGCTTTTGCAGTATCAACTGCGCTTCCGCCGCCAACTGCAACTACTGTGTCGATGTTGTCAGCCTTTACTATCTCTTCCATTTTGGCTATCTCGCCCTTGCTCGATATACCACCAAATACTTCATAGCGTCTGTAATCGTCAAGCTCGCCAAAGCTTTTCTCTATCTTGTCATGACAGGCTTTGTAGCCGCTGTTTGAACATACAAACAGCCACCTTTTGCCCATATAGCCCATTTCTTCATGAAACTTAAGTGTAGCATCTCTGCCCTGAACATATTTGAGCGGCTCACGCATTGCTCTGAGTCTTCCCATCATAATGAATTACCTCCGATTTGTTTGATTTATTAACTTTATACGGAATTCTCTCCGTATTTTCAATTAGATTATAGCATTTTGCACAAAAGATGCAAGGAACATTTTATAAATGATATGTGAATTATCTATTATGGCAAGTTTTGAAAAATAGTTGCTTAATATACATAAATATAGTATAATGAGTATTAAGACAGTATGCGTCATAAGGTTGTGTATTTTTCATAGGCTGTGGGGTGCGTTTTTGTGCAGATATACAAAAGTGTGATGTTATGATAACCATATCGGGATAACTGCAACTAAGTATATGAAAGGGCAAAAATGAGAGAGCATGAAACGGAGATAAAAATGAAAAATGCAAAGCTTGGAGATGTCATCGCCTTTGTCCTAAGGTCCATGAACGAGGAAACTCGTCAGACAGACGAGGAGGCAGAGGCGCAGATGAAAAGGTTGATACGCATACTTGTCTTGGAGGGATATGTGAATGAACAAGAATGAATTGAGAGCCGTTGTAGAAAAGGCTCAGAATGGCGAAAAGACAGCTTTTGAGAAGCTGTACAAAGAGTTCCACGAGAAGCTTTATTTCTTCGTGCTGAAAAACGTTGGGGATAAGCATACCGCAGAGGATATCACCGAGGACAGCTTTTTGGCTTCAATGGAGGGGATAGGGTCGCTGAAAGAGCCTGAGCATTATGAAACGTGGCTTCACTCTATCGCTTTCAACAAGTGCAGAATGTATTTCAGACAAAAGGGCAGAGAGGATAACATAAGCCTTGATGACGAAAACCTCAGCGAGGATATCCATGCTGACGATACTGTTATGCTCCCTGAGGATTATGCCGACAGCAAGGAGCTTAAACGCTGTCTGAAAAAGGTCATAGAGGGGCTGAAGCCTGAGCAGAGGTCGGCGGTGATACTTTATTATTATGACGGCATGCCGCTGAAAAAAGTGTCCGAGATTTTGGAGATAAGCGAGAATGCCGCCAAGCAGAAGCTTTTTAAGGCGAGGGCAAAGATAAAGAAAGAGATAGAGCGTATCTTTGAGGGCGGCGCATTTGCGGCTGTGCCTATGAGCGCAATGATGAGAGCGGCTCTGCCGAAAAAGTATGCAATGACAGCGGCTTCACCTGTTACAGCGTTGAAAACCTCTTCCGCTGCTATAAAGATAGTGGGAACTGCGGCGGCTGTGGTGGTGGCAGTGAGCATACCATTGGCTCTCCGTGGAGTGAACAACAACGGCTTCGGCGTTCACGATGACAGCAGTGTTTCAGACAGCTTAAATGATGATAGCCTTGACCTTTCTGACAGCAGTATGGCAGACGCTTCATCAGAGAAGATACCTGAAATCAGTTCGTCAAAAGCTGAAACAGACAGCATATCTGAGCCGTCAAGCGAGCCTGAAAAGGTAACAGACACCGCCGTGACAACTGCACCTGCACCTGTGCAAACCGATACTCCTGTTACAGATACGCAAGGCGAAAATACAAGCGCTGTCCTCCCAAGTGCAGACAACCCAGGCGAGGAGCTGTTTTCAAATACAGTGGGGGATATGCTCAAAATGGCAGACAACAACTATGAGTTTGTTTATCCAACATTCGTTCAAAACGGCTATGATTCTATGTATCAGTGCTCGGCTTTTCCGCAGTATCACTTCGGCAGGGCGGCTTTGAATACCGAAACAGGCAAGGGCTATGTTGACGAAAGCCTGCCTGTCACAAGGGTGGAGCTTTACAATGGTGCATACATCACAAAGAATATCTATGTGGGCATGACATACAACGAGCTTTGCAACGCTCTGGGTGAAAAGCCACTTATGTATCTTTCAAATACAGACAGAAACCGAATCGTATCAGCGACAATAAACGGCAGAACATGGTGGTTCGGCTTTGACCTCACTGACGAACAGCTTGATGAAACATATAAAAGAATGCAGGCTCAGACGGACAGCGAGACTTTTGAACTCAACCCATATCAATACGGCGTTGACATCTCTGACATTGACCCTGTTACAAGCGTGGCAGTGTGTGATATAAGCGACAATTAAGAACAGCAAAACGGATATACTATATATAACAGAAAAAGCGGAGGCTCTTTGCGAGCTTTCCGCCTTTTTCATATATTCAGCATTACGGAAGCGTAAAACATTCCGTCACCGTATTCAAATTTAGCTACGCCATTGTATTTGGCGGCAATGTTCTTGACAGACTCTGTGCCGATACCTTTGCCTTTGCGTTTTGAGGAAAGGAAACCGCCTTCCGGGTCGGTGAGGATAGTTCCGGTGAAGGTGTTGTCCACCGCCAGGCATAGGGAATAGCTGTCAGCCTTTGCTCTGATTATTATTTTCTTATCCTTTGCACTGTCAGACACGCAGCCGTGAATGGCGTTTTCGATAAGATTTCCGAAAAGCACAGAGAGGTCGGTTATGTCTATTTTTATATCATCTGGGATGTCAGCGCTCACCTTGTATTCAATGCCGCTGCTTTCCGCTATTTGAGCAAAATATGCAAGAAGTGCGCTTACAGATGTGTTTTTGCAGTAAATGCGTTCTGATATATCGGGCATAGAATCCCTGAAAGCGTTGAGATATTCCGAAAGCTTATCATATTCGCCCTTTTTCAGAAGCTCCTGCATAAGAGCGATATGATGTCTGACATCATGCTTATAGCGTCTTGTTTCTTTTATCTTATCCTGCAAATAGTCATATTGCAGGTTTTGCATTTCAAGCAGGTGGTTATTTTCCTGAAGCCGCAGATTTTTCTGCTGCTCGATGACCAGCCGTGCCACGATGTAATACACCAGAAATGCTCCTGCGTTTATAAAGAACAGAGCTATGGTGTTCTTTGGCTCCAGAGCAAGCTCTAAGCTGCTTTTCGCAGAGTTGCCGTAGAGAGTATAATACCATATTATATAGAAAGTAAATGGGATAAGCCAAAGATAGCGCCACTCCAGACCTGACGGCTCTCTTTCCACCGCAGGTGTGTAGACCTTTTTCATGTAGATAAAAAGCGGCCCCCATACCACGGCTTCTGTCATAAGCATACAAAGGGAAAACGACCAGCGGTATGACTCATAGGCAAGTGACGGGAACAGAATGCCCTCCAGACATTTTGAGGTAATGACGATAAAGCTTGCGTTATTTGAAAGCAGAAGCAGTGTGAAGCCTGTTTTGCCGACCTTGACCTTCACAGCGAAAAAGTAAAAAGCCGCATAGAGCAGGGTGCTGACTGCACTTAGCAGACCTGCATTTGTGCTAAAAAATGCCGCCTGCCAGCCTAAGAAGATCTGCACCAGTGAAAGAGCCACAACAAGTCCCACGGTAGCTGTTTTGGAAAAGCGAAGCCTATGCCGGAAGGGATAAAGGGCAAGCACCATAAGTGGCAGAAAATTCAGAAGGGAATATATGCCCACTTCCACAAGGCGGTATAAAGGAGGCATTACTGCTCACCGCCTTTTCGCAGATCACTGAAGCGAAACTGAGCGAAGGCGTCTAATGTTTCTCTGGATTTTCGGCGACTTATGGGAATATGTGTGCCGTCGCTCATTATGAAAAGGTCGCTTTTTTGCTGGGCTATCTCATAGAAATTCACGATGACGCCTTTGGTGGAGGTGTAAAAGTATGAATGACTGCAAAAAATGTTCTCGATCTCAGCGAAAGAATTTCTTGAAACTATGCTTTCACCGTCTGTGCAATGGATAGTCACGATATGTGACGCACAGTCTATGTAGATAACATTTCTGAGTATCACGTTCTGACCGTCGGGAAGCTTAACGGAACGCATACGATCAATTTCATCAGAACCGATCCTGTCAAGCATGGCTTTTACTTTGTCAGCCTGAAAGGGCTTGCAAAGATAGTAGCAGGCGTTGAGGTCGTAGCTTTCGCTTGCAAACTCGTTGCTTGAAGTGCCGAATGCGATATGGACGCTTTTGTCTGTTTCACGAAGCTTTTCTGCGACCTCTATCCCTGTCATTTTCCCCATGAATATATCAAGCACCACCAGATCATAAGCTCCCATCTGCCAACATGACAAAAAGCTTTCTCCACTTGAAAACGTATCTATCTGACAGCTGTGAGCGGTTTGTTCGGAAATATATTCATGAAGAAGTGCAAGGTCGTTTTTATTATCGTCTACCAATGCCACTCTCATACTGTAAAAATCCTTTCTTATACATGATTTCTTAATATATAATAACACACATCAAAGCAAAATTCAAGCATTATTCATTTATTTTGTTACCGCTTGTGCAGATTTTTGACCGTTTGTGCTAAATTTATTGACAAAGTGTGTAGCCTGTGTTAAAATAATCGTGTAAAGTTATGTTCTTAGTAAAAAAGAAATATCAACAACGAAAAATATTATGGAGGAATTAGAATGAAAAAGAAAATTTTAAGTCTTTTGGTGACGGGCTGTCTTTTGTTTGTGCCGACAACGGCATTTGCAGACGATAATAAGACGGTAATAAAAACTGTTGACGACCTGTTGGCGTTTTCAAAAGCGGTAAACAACGGAGATTATGACAAGAATAAAGACGCAGTTGTTGTTCTTGAAAATGACCTTGACTTGACAGGTGTTGTATGGACGCCTATCGGAAACGTTTTCGATGAAAACGGCTATATTGAACATTGTTTCAGCGGCAAATTCTACGGAAACGGTCATACTATTTCAAACATTGATTTTACGTCTATTTATGGTAAAGATTTGTTGGTCGGTTTCTTTGGCGATATCGAGGAAGCAGAGGTATCAGGTCTGACTATAGAGGGAAATCTGGATGTGACAAATACTGATAACGAATATACTGTTTATGGCACTATTGCAGGATTTGCAGGTGATTGTACTATTTCTGATTGTGTGTCAAACGTATCGTTCAACAATAACGGCAAATATGTTTATGGCTTCATAGGCATGGTAGGTCAGGCATACGGCACAACTTTTGAATATTGTGAGAACACAGCAGACATAACTATCTCAGGCGACAACGGAAGTGTTTATGTCGGCGGTATAGTTGGATATGCGCAGATTGGAACGGAAGTCCGCTATTGTTCAAGCACAGGCGATATGGTATATGCTGCACCAAACGCCGGCGGTATCGTAGGACGTTTGTATGGCGATTCCAAGGTTATAAACAGCTATGTTACAGGAAAACTCACGCCGGTTGGCAACGGAACCACAGATGTAGGCGGTATCGTTGGTTCAGTAGCCGGCGGTTCTGTAAGTGATTGCTATTTTGCAGGAGAAATTGACCTTTCACAGTACTCAGCCAAAAAGCCATATACACGTTTCGGCGGAATAGTGGGGAAGGATTCCTCGTCTACAACTGACTTTAAAAACAACTATTTCACAGAAACAGAAAATGTTGAAGCTTGCGGTTCAAATAAAGAAGCAGGCAAGGCTAAAGCTTATGACTATATGACAACAAAAGAATTTTATGACGAGCTGACAGCCGACGGTGCAAAGTATCAGTATGTTGAGGGAAAAACGCCTGTCCTGCCAACTAAGGAGTATGCAGTTGATTTTGAAGTAACACCTGCTGACCTGAAAAATGTTGTAATAAAGGTAGACGAAAAAGAGATAACAAGCAATACTGCAATGCTTACAGCAGGCACTTACACAGTAGAGGTAACTGCTGACGATTGCGAGCTTCTCAGCAAGGAAATAACTGTCTCAGCGGATATCGCAACACATACACAGGCTTTTGAACTTGCATACAAGTCAGCAGACTATACAGAGCTTGACAAGGCAGAGAAAGCCGCAAAGGCTCTCAACAAGGACGATTATGAGGACTTCTCAGAAGTCGAAAAGGCTCTTGCCGCTATCGACAGAACAAAGAACATCACAGAGCAGGCTGACGTGGACGCTATGGTAAAGGCTATAAATGACGCTGTGGCAAACCTTGTAAAGAAAACACCTGCTTCTTCACAGCCTGACAGCTCATCAGCCGACAGCAAGGCAGACAGCAGCTCAAAGGCGGCTTCAAACGCTTCAAATACAAACCCGTCAACAGGCGTTGCTGGCGGAGCGTTCGCTCTTGCACTTCTGAGCGGTGCGGCTGTGGTAATGGCTAAGAAGAAAAAGTAATATATCCATTAAATAGATATATAAAGCAATTAAGTGGGACTTTCATACATTATTTGTTTAAATGAATACCACTTGTGTTAAAATTATTAACAAAATGTGTAGTGTGTATTAAAACGAATGTGAAAATTTATGTTCTGAGTAAAAAAGAAATATCAGCAACGAAAAATACTATGGAGGAATTAGAATGAAAAAGAAAATTTTAAGCCTTTTGGTGACGATGGGTCTTGCGGCAAGCTTAGTGCCTGTTTCTGTTTTTGCTGACGGTACAGAGGTCTGGGACGGCTCTGTAGCGGAATCTTTTGCAGGAGGAAAAGGCACCAAAGACGACCCTTATCAAATAGCTACCGGCTCACAGCTTGCATATCTTGGCGAAAGTATGAAATCGGGAACGTATGGAGAAAAGTTTCAGGATACATACTTTGAGCTTACAGAGGATATCGACCTTGGGGGAAAAGAGTGGACACCAGTAGGAGAAACTGTGGCGGATCTTATTATGGGTGGTCATGAATATTTTGTTTTCTCTGGCAACTTTGACGGAAATGGTTATATTATCAAAAATCTTACCATAGGAACAGAAACATCGCCATACATTGGCGATGTGTGTGGCTTGTTCGGCGCAACAAGCGGTACTATCGAGGACGTAGTTCTTGAAAATGTTTCTATAAACTATGTTGGCGGAAATCACAGCAGTGGATATGGCTTCCGCATGGGAGGTGCGCTTGTAGGTTATTCTATGGGCGATATAGTAAATTGTACTGTTATCGGTCTTGACATGAAAGCAGGCTCTGACGGCAGCTATGTTGCTATTAACAGCATAGGCGGATTAGTAGGCGTTCAGGACGGCGATACAACAGTAAGCCACAGCCGTGTTTCCGGAAAGATAGAGGAATCAACAAAAAAGGGCAATGTTGGTGGCTTTGTTGGTACGCTCGCAAAAGGCTCATCTGCTAAATATTGCGGTGCAGACGTTTCTGTTGAGGTAACAGGAAATGGTCGTGGTATCGCAGTAGGTGGCTTCGTTGGAATAGGTAATGGAGTGACAATTGATGAAACTTTGATAGAAAATTGCTATGCCACAGGCAATATAACAGGTGCAGAATATGCAGGCGGCTTTGTTGGAAACATCTCAGGTCTTAACATCAGCAACTGCTATGCAAAGGGCGATGTAAGCAACTGTTTTGTTGGTGCGTCATTCTTGGGTACTGACGCTGCAAGCAATAACTATTACGGCACTGTAAAGAATTGCTATGCAACAGGTCTTGTATCTGATATTTCTTCTTCCGCTTATGCTTTTGCTATGCAGAGCACCATGGAGAGAAGCAAGTTTGAAAATTGTTACTATAATGCAGAAAATACAGCAGATGCTGCTGAAAGTGCATTGCCGTACGCCATAGATGATATGAAAAAAGGCGAGTTCACTGATAAGCTTGGCAGTGAAGTCTGGACAAAGCTTGATAACGATACTCCTGCCTGCGGTGCTGAGCCTGCTGACTACAGCAATGTTTATGAAGTGCTGGGTAATATTCCTGCCGACCTTTCTATCTACACAGATGAAAGCGTTGCAAACTTGTACAGTGCAGTTGAGGCTTTAAGAGGGTATAGAGATCTTGCACAGCAGTCAGATGTTGACAAAATGACAAATGATATAAACGACGCTGTTGAGGCACTTGTTTACAAGTCAGCAGACTATACAGAGCTTGACAAGGCGGAGGAAGCCGCAAAGGCTCTCAACAAGGACGATTATGAGGACTTCTCAGCAGTCGAAAAGGCTCTTGCCGCTATCGACAGGACAAAGAACATCACAGAGCAGGCTGACGTGGACGCTATGGTAAAGGCTATAAATGACGCTGTGGCAAACCTTGTAAAGAAAACACCTGCTTCTTCACAGCCTGACATCGTAAGCAGTTCTGATGCTTCGTCAGATACGAGCAGTTCCGCTTCTGACAGCTCATCTTCTGACAGCAAGTCAGACAGCAGCTCAAAGGCAGCTTCAAACGCTTCAAACACAAATCCATCGACCGGTGTTGCAGGCGGAGCATTCGCTCTTGCACTTCTGAGCGGTGCGGCTGTGGTCATGGCTAAGAAGAAAAAGTAATATATCCATTAAATAGATATATAAAGCAATTAAGTGGGACTTTCATACATTATTTGTTTAAATGAATACCGCTTGTGCAGATTTTTGACCGTTTGTGTCAAAATAGTTGAAAAATTATTACCACTCTGCTATCATAATTATAAGCAGGGCGGTTTTATAACGCAATGCAAATATGATATGAAGTCTTATATTTCGGGAGGATAAAATATGAAAAAGACAAGAATTTTTAGCACAATGCTCGCAACGGTCATATGTATGGCATCTTTGCCTGCAATAAATGTTTTTGCGGCAAATCAGCAGAGAACTACAACTCTTGACCTTACAGTGGCAGGATTTCAGAACGATCAGAAAAATGAAGACGAGGGCTGGAGTTGGGACGCAGCAACTTCTACTCTTACACTTGACAATGTTGATTTTTCGACGGCGAAAAAGTCTTGTGTCATTGTTGACGGAGAAAAAGTTACTAATATAGTTTTCTCAGGAGATAACAAGATGACCTCAGGCACTACAGTTATTTCGAGAAAAGGAAGCGCAAAAGATACCGGTGTAGTACTAAGTGGAAAGACTAAGGGCAGTGTGCTTAATCTTGAAGAAACAGGCAATAGTCCTTCAATGGATCAGCCAAATATCACCTTTGAGTCAGGTACAGTTGATATTCAGGGCGGTGCAGCCATTACTTTGTATACCATAAAAGTAATGGAAGCGGCTGTGAATATTGATACAACTATGGCTGACCCTGAAGATGGTTGGAACGATGGTCTGTATGCTAACGGTTCTATCGAGATATACGGTGGAGAGGTCAATGTTAAGGCTGGAAGAATAGGTCTGTTTGTTGTTGGCATAGGCGCTCCTGAGCCTAAGACAGGCTTGATCATAGAGGACGGAAAGTTAGATATCAATGGTAAACTTGCAGATATCTATGTTGGTTCAGGCAATACTAAGAATGCGGTAATTTCCGGCGGAGATATCACACTCGGTGGTAACATCGGAATTTTCCTTTACGATTGCGAAAAGTGCGAGATAAAGGGCGGTACATTCCATACTGATGAATGTGAAAAACCATTCGCAGTTCATAGAGACAGTTCGGCTGTATTTGAGTATGCAAAGGCAGATTATACAGAGCTTGACAAGGCAGAAGAAACTGCAAAGGCTCTTAATAAGGACAACTATGTGGACTTTACAGCCGTAGAAAAGGCACTTGAAGCTATCGACAGAACTAAAAACCTTACACAGCAGTCAGATGTTGACAAAATGACGAAAGACATAAACGATGCCGTTGAGGCACTTGTTTACAAGTCAGCAGACTATACAGAGCTTGACAAGGCAGAGAAAGCCGCAAAGGCTCTCAACAAGGACGATTATGAGGACTTCTCAGAAGTCGAAAAGGCTCTTGCCGCTATCGACAGAACAAAGAACATCACAGAGCAGGCTGATGTGGACGCTATGGCAAAGGCTATAAACGATGCTGTGGCAAACCTTGTAAAGAAAGCGCCTGCTTCTTCACAGCCTGACAGCGAGAACAGCTCTGATAATTCTTCTGATATATCAAGCAGTTCTGCTGTTGACAGCTCATCTTCCGACAGCAAGTCAACTGACAGCAAGTCAGACAGCAGTTCAAAGGCGGCTTCAAACGCTTCAAACACAAACCCATCGACCGGCGTTGCAGGCGGAGCATTCGCCCTTGCACTTCTGAGCGGTGCGGCTGTGGTCATGGCTAAGAAGAAAAAGTAAATAAGATCTCCCCTATTGTTGATATTTCGGAGAAGGGCAGTTCCTTGTGGACTGCCTTTTTTCTATTTGCAGGAAAGCGGAATTTGCCTGCATAATTTGGGGCGCTTTTTTGCAAAGAAGCATAAAAATGCAATTATTTTATATTGATACTGCAAAATCGTCCGTGCAAGCTTAGACTAACTATTGATAATAGTCAATATCTTTTATTATCTATTTTATACCATGAAATTACATTTATTCATAAAAAATCGTTATAGATTTAAGCGAAATGTAAAAAATCAGCTCACAAAATCTGCGTTTACCCTTGCAATTCAGAAAAATATGTGGTATAATTATATTGCTGTAATAGGAGCACAGCATGAAATGCTGGCAGTGTGTTTTCAATTGTCAGATGAATTTCTGTATAGCTTATGCTTAATAATAAGGAAAGAAAATGAATGTGCCGGCGTGTGCTGTTTCATTATAGCGCCTATTAACGATATTTTTTTGAAAAGGAGTTATTGCAACATGTCAAAGATCGATTTGAGCAAGTACGGTATCACCGGAACTACAGAAGTTGTTTACAACCCTTCTTACGAGCAGCTGTTCGAGGAAGAAACAAAGCCAACACTCGAAGGCTATGAAAAGGGTCAGGAGAGTGAGCTTGGCGCAGTAAACGTTATGACAGGCGTTTATACAGGCCGTTCACCTAAAGATAAGTTCATCGTTATGGACGAAAATTCTAAGGACACTGTTTGGTGGACTTCTGACGAGTACAAGAACGACAACCACCCAGCTTCACAGGAGGCTTGGAAGTCTGTTAAGGAACTCGCTATCAAGGAACTTTCAAATAAGAGACTTTTCGTAGTTGACGCATTCTGCGGCGCTAACAAGGATACAAGAATGGCTATCCGTTTCATCGTTGAGGTTGCTTGGCAGGCTCACTTTGTAACAAATATGTTCATCAAGCCAACAGCTGAGGAGCTTGAGAACTTTGAGCCTGACTTCGTTGTATACAACGCTTCAAAGGCTAAGGTAGAGAACTATAAGGAGCTTGGTCTTAACTCCGAGACAGCAGTTATGTTCAACATCACAAGCCGTGAGCAGGTAATCATCAACACTTGGTACGGCGGAGAGATGAAGAAGGGTATGTTCTCAATGATGAACTACTTCCTTCCACTCAAGGGCATGGCTTCAATGCACTGCTCAGCTAACACAGATAAGAACGGTGAGAACACAGCTATCTTCTTTGGTCTGTCCGGTACAGGTAAGACAACACTTTCTACAGACCCTAAGAGACTTCTTATCGGTGACGACGAGCACGGCTGGGACGACAACGGAGTATTCAACTTCGAGGGCGGCTGCTATGCTAAGGTAATCAACCTTGATAAGGAATCTGAGCCTGATATCTACAACGCTATCAGAAGAGATGCTCTTCTTGAGAACGTAACTCTTGACGAGAACGGCAAGATCGACTTTGCTGATAAGAGCGTTACAGAGAACACTCGTGTATCTTATCCTATCGACCATATCCAGAACATTGTAAGACCTATTTCTTCTGCACCTGCTGCAAAGAACGTTATCTTCCTTTCAGCAGACGCATTTGGTGTACTGCCTCCAGTATCTATCCTCACACCAGAGCAGACACAGTATTACTTCCTCTCTGGCTTTACTGCAAAGCTTGCAGGTACAGAGCGTGGAATCACTGAGCCTACACCAACATTCTCAGCTTGCTTCGGTCAGGCTTTCCTTGAGCTTCACCCAACAAAGTATGCTGAAGAGCTTGTTAAGAAGATGCAGAAGAGCGGTGCTAAGGCATACCTGGTAAACACAGGTTGGAACGGCACAGGCAAGAGAATCTCTATCAAGGATACTCGTGGAATCATCGACGCTATCCTTAACGGCGATATTCTCAACGCACCTACAAAGAAGATACCACACTTTGACTTTGAAGTTCCAACAGAGCTTCCAGGCGTTGATCCTGCAATTCTCGATCCTCGTGACACATATGCTGACGCTTCCGAGTGGGAGACAAAGGCTAAGGATCTTGCAAGCAGATTTGTTAAGAACTTTGCTAAGTATGAGGGCAACCCAGCAGGTAAGGCTCTTGTATCAGCAGGTCCAAAGGAATAATCAATAACTCTGATACTATTATATAGTATAAAAGCTGCTGTGCCTTTTGGTGCGGCAGCTTTTTTGTGCTCTTGAAAAAGTGTGATGAAGGTGGTATAATTGGTATGGAGGCGAATTTAGTTTGGAAAAGAAGAATTATGCCGCAAGGGCGGCTATATATGCCATGGGGCTTGTGATACTTGCCGCAGGGATAACGATGAACATCAAAACAGGGCTAGGCGTATCCACTATTATATCAGTGCCATTTGCCATATCGAGTATATGGGACGTGAATTTTTCTCTTGTGACTTTTGCTACATATGCACTGTTCGTTGTGATAGAAATGATAATAAAAGGTAGCGACAGAACTGTTATAGACTGGCTGCAAATACCATTCAGCATTGTGTTCAGCCTGCTGCTGAATATGTTTTCAAAGCTGCTTGATTTTAATTTCGGACATTTGTGGCAAAACACGCTGTATCTGGCAGCAGCAATAATCTGCACGGGTGCGGGAATGTCAATGATGATAGCCATGAAGTTCGTGCCGAACCCAGCCGACGGTCTTGCTCAGGCTATAGGAAAAGCCTTTGGAAAAAACATGGGCTTTGGCAAGAATATTCTTGACGCATCGTGTGTTGCCATTGCCTGCGTGATAGGTCTGCTGTTTGACAAGCGGATAATAGGTATCGGTATCGGAACGGTGGCGGCAATGCTCCTTGTGGGAAGGTGCGTGGCAGTATTCGACCATTTCTTCAAAGACAGAATGAAAAGTGCCGCAGGGCTTGCATAATAAAAAACGCCGCAGAGGACAGACATCTCTGCGGTATTTTAGTATTTATGCAATAAAAAATCCGCTCTACATAACGTAAAGCGGATACAAGCAAAAGCTTAAACTTTTGCTGGCGCGGATTGAGAGATTTGAACTCTCGCGCCCGTTTCCAGACCTACTCCCTTAGCAGGGGAGCCCCTTCACCACTTGGGTAAATCCGCAAACCTGTATATATAAAAAATGTGGCGGACAGGGTGGGATTCGAACCCACGGTACGTTGCCGTATCACTGGTTTTCAAGACCAGCTCCTTAAACCACTCGGACACCTGTCCACATTAATTATTTGTTTTGTGTCGTTCTCTCTCAGCGACTTAATTATTATAGCACAGTTCATCTGTCTTGTCAACCCCTTTTTCAAATTTTTTTTGCGAAATTTTTTTGAGCATAAATATTCCTTCGTATGCTAACGATACTTGACGAAATCTTATAAATATGGTATAATAAATCACAGCTTTGTATGTTTTATCACTTTATATGATAATTTATACAGAAAATTTTTTATGGAGGCGACTTTATTATGAAAATGACTGTAAGTCAGGCTATGGTTGAATGTTTGAAAGCTGAGAACGTAAAAGTCGTCTTTGGCTATCCCGGAGCTGCTATCTGTCCTTTCTATGACGCTTTGCTGGATGCTGAAAACGACATCAGGCAGGTGCTTGTGAGACAGGAGGCTAACGGCGGTCATGCGGCTAACGGCTATGCACGAATTTCAGGCAAGCCTGCGGTCTGTATCGCAACATCAGGTCCGGGTGCAACTAATCTTATTACTGCTATTGCTACCGCTTATGCGGATTCTATACCTATCGTGTGCATAACAGGTCAGGTGAATACCGACCAGATAGGCTCTGACGTTTTTCAGGAGGCTGACATTACAGGCTCGGCTGAGCCGTTCGTTAAGCACAGCTATCTTCTCAAAGACCCTGAGGACACTGCAAGAGTTTTCAAGGAAGCTTTCTATATAGCAGGCACCGGCAGACCGGGTCCTGTGCTTATAGATATCCCTATGGACGTTCAGAAAGCTGTTATCGACTTTGAGTATCCTGAAAAGTGTGAGATAAGAAGCTATAAGCCTACCACAAAGGGCAACTACGTTCAGGTAAGGCGTGTAATGGCGGCGTTGGAAGAGGCTGAGAAGCCGCTTATCTGTATTGGCGGAGGTGTTTTTGCCGCTCATGCTGAGAACGAGATAAGAGAGCTTGCCGACATTATGCAGATACCTGTTATCACAACTATGATGGGTATTTCTGTTTTCCCTGATGATGACCCGCTTTTCTGCGGCATGATAGGAACTCACGGTGTTAAAATGGCAAACGCCGCTGTGAACGAGTGCGACGTGCTGTTCCTTGTGGGCGCAAGAGTTGGCGACAGAGCTGTTAAAACACCTTTGGCTCTGGAGAAAACTACTAAGATAATACATATAGATATCGACCCTGCGGAGATAGGCAAGAATATCGGTGCTGACCTGCCTCTCGTTGGCGACGCAAAGCTTGTTTTACAGCAAATGACGGAGCTTGCAAAGCCTATGAAGCACGATGAGTGGATAGCTCACATAAAGACCCTTGGGGGCGAAAGAAAGTATGTTGAGCCTGCAAAGGGTACTGTCAATCCGAGGGTGTTTATCGACAGGCTTGCAAAGAAAATGCCTGCCAATGTTACTGTTGTGGCAGACGTTGGACAAAATCAGATATGGACCTGCACTGAATATAAGTTCCGCAAAGAGGGCAGACTTCTTACCTCAGGCGGCATGGGTACGATGGGCTATTCTGTGCCTGCGGCGATAGGTGCAAAAATGGCTGACAACAGCAGAGCAACAGTTGCTATATGCGGTGACGGAGCTTTTCAGATGTCGTTCATGGAGCTTGCAACAGCCGTTCAGTTCGGCGTTGATATAAAGGTGGTAGTAATGACAAACAACCGCCTTGGCATGGTAAGAGAGCTTCAGACAAACGGCTATCATGACAGACAGACAGCAGTTTTTCTTGACGGTTCTCCTGACTTTATCAAGCTTGCAGAAGCTTATGGCATACCTGCAATGAGAGTTTATGACGATGATACTATGGAAAAGGGCGTGGAAATGCTTGCTGAACATAAAGGCATTTGCCTTGTTGAAGTCGTCGTGGATAAGGATATGCCAACATTATAAGGCCAATATTTTAACTATCTGTAGCGTTTACAGTATATAGCGTTTACGTTCAAAAAATCTTAATAATAAGCTGGTATAATAAAGAATCAAGGAAAGGTTTCCTTATGGAGGTTGATTTATGAAACATACGATCTCAGTTCTTGTAGAAAACCACAGCGGTGTTCTATCAAGAATTTCCGGACTGTTTTCAAGACGTGGGTTCAATATCGAGAGCCTTGCAGTAGGTCCAACTCATGACCCTGACGTTTCAAGAATAACGATAGTTGCTGACGGTGACGAGCATACAGTTGAGCAGATCGAGAAACAGCTCAATAAACTTATCGAGGTCATCAAGGTAAAGACATTTGAGGCTAATGAGTATCTCGCAAGAGAGCTTATGATAGTCAAGGTGTCTGCGGTCGCAAACAGACGCAGTGAGATAATGACTATTGCGGATATCACAGGGGCTAAGGTCATGGATATAACGCTTACGACAATGACATTGGAGCTTTGCGACACTTACGCTCACCTTTGCAGATTTGAGGAGGTCATAGCACCTTACGGAATAATTGAAATGGTAAGAACAGGCACTATCGCAATAGAGAAAGGCTCTGACACATTCAATGCAGGCAAATAAACTTTGATTATATAGCCGAAAGGCTACATAAAATAAATCTTAAATTTCTGAATTTGGAGGAATTAACAATGGCACAGGCAAGAATATTCTATCAGCAGGATTGCGACATTAACGTACTCAAGGGTAAGAGAGTTGCCATTATCGGTTACGGTTCACAGGGTCACGCTCATGCGCTCAACCTTAAGGAGAGCGGCGTTGACGTAGTAGTAGGTCTTTACGAAGGTTCTAAGAGCTGGGCAAAGGCTGAGCAGCAGGGTCTTACAGTTATGACAACTGAGGAAGCTGCAAAGACATCTGACATCATCATGATCCTTATTCCTGATGAGAAGCAGGCTGCACTTTATAAGAAATCTATCGAGCCATACCTCACAGAGGGTAAGACTCTTGCATTCGCACACGGCTTTAACATTCACTTTGGCTGCATCGTACCACCAAAGAATGTCAATGTTATCATGATCGCACCTAAGGCTCCTGGTCACACAGTACGTTCTGAGTATCAGGCTGGTAAGGGTACACCTTGCCTTATCGCAGTTGAGCAGGACGCAACAGGCAACGCACAGGATATCGGACTTGCATATGCACTTGGTATCGGCGGAGCAAGAGCAGGTGTTCTTGAGACAACATTCAGAACAGAAACAGAAACAGACCTCTTCGGTGAGCAGGCTGTTCTCTGCGGTGGTGTTTGCGCACTTATGCAGGCTGGTTTTGAAACACTTTGCGAAGCTGGTTATGACCCAAGAAACGCATACTTTGAGTGTATCCATGAGATGAAGCTCATCGTTGACCTTATCTATCAGTCAGGTTTCGAGGGCATGAGATATTCTATCTCTAACACAGCTGAGTACGGCGACTACATCACAGGTCCAAAGATCGTTACTGAGGACACTAAGAAGGCTATGAAGAAGGTTCTGTCTGACATTCAGGACGGTACATTCGCTAAGGACTTCCTCCTTGATATGTCTGACGCAGGTTCACAGGTACACTTCAAGGCTATGAGAAAGCTCCACGCTGAGCATCCTTCTGAGAAGGTTGGTAAGGAGATCAGAAAGCTCTACAGCTGGAACAACGATGACGAGAAGCTCATCAACAACTAATTTGCAGATAAATATTATTGCATAAAAAGAGAACGGCTTGCAAACGCAGGCCGTTCTTTTTTGTTTAAAGAAAAAAATGGACGAAAAAAATTTTTCGTCCATAAAAAAATCAGCTTTTACTTGTTTTTACATAAGACCACCCGTCACCGAGGTTATCCTCGCTCCCTGATGAGCTTAGGGGTGAGCGGTAAATATAGTAATGGTCATAAATGGTATAAAATCTCACTGTCAAGCCGTCGCTGTCGATGTATGTAACGTTCCTGCGCTCCAGCTCCTCAAGCTCTTTCTTCACAGACTTGCAGGCATTGTTTTCAGTGAGCGATTTAATGGAGCATTTGCCCTTTGGTAGTGTCGGCTTTTCACATGAAATGCTTTCTATCATAAACTCCGCAGTGGTCTGAAAGCTAGCCTTATTGTCATCGAAAACGGCTTTTATCTGGCTGTCGGAGCGCATATAGTGCTGATGCCAGAAGCCGAGTGCTACTGCAAGAATAACGACTATCCAAATTATCCACTTGACTTTTCTGGCTGTTGACCATTTGCGAAGCTTGCCGTCAGAACCCATATCTTCCTCGCTGACAATTGGATTTATATGCTCGCTCATTATTTTACGAACGCCTCCAATCTGTAGATAGGCATACCCATGTCTGAGAATTTCTTCTCATATTCCGTTACGATATTGCCCTCGAAGCCGCTGTTGTGAAGGTCGAGAGAAATGTTTTTAAGTCCGTAATTTGCCGCAGAGAACTCCTCCAAGGAGAACTCAAAAAAGTGCATATTGTCGGTCTTTTGGTATATCTCGCCTTTGTCCACAAGAATACGTCTGTATATTTCAAGAAAAGCTCGGTATGTGAGCCTATGACGTGCATATGTATTTTTAGGATACGGACAGCTAAAGTTAAGGTAGATACACTCCACTGACTTTTCAGGGATAAAGCAATCCAGATATTCAGCCTCGCCCCTTGCAAATCTCAGGTTCGGTATGCCCTCGTCTATAGCCATTTGTGCAGCGTCAATTATAACGTTACTGCTTTTTTCTACTGCAAGGAAATTCTTGTCAGGATTTCTCTTTGCTATCTCTCTTGCAAACTGACCCTTTCCACAGCCTATCTCCAGCACAAGGGGATTGCTGTTTCTGAAGATCTTCTCAAAGTCAATAAGCTGTTTGTTTGATTTGTCCTGAAAATTCTTCTCGTCACGGTCAAGATATAAAATATAATCTCCGCAGGCTTCAAGACGTGCCTCAAGATTTTTCTTTCTTCTCATTCTCATATGGGATAAACTCTCCTGTTATTTGTTAGAATATTTGTGCAGAAAATAGTCCTTATCAGACGTGACCTTTAGCCACTGCACAGCCGACCCTGTGAGCATATTTTCATAAGGATAAACTGTGAGCATGACTTCGGGTGTGTCCTCACCGCTGAAATGAGGGGTCACCTTAAAAGCTATCTCGCAGTTGAGCCGTTGGACGACCTCTTCCTCGGTGAGCTTTCTGAAAAGCACTGAGGTGTCCTTTTCGGTGATAGGTATTTTGGTAAACTTCGCCTGATAAATTTTCTTGCCGTCCTTTTTGGTGACAAGTGAAAAGCCATGCTTCACAAGGGTTATCTTTCCGCCATGGTTTTCGTAGTATTCAAGGTTTGAAAAGGTAACACGTCCGTCATTGACAGCTTCACCAGATATGGAAACGCAAAGCCCTTTGTCTGACGCTTTCCCTGCACTCTCCACTCCAAAAGCAAAGGGAAGTCCGTCTATCATTATCTCTCCGCAGGTGGAAAACTGCAACTTCACCTGCTTTTTCTTCAAGCCTGCAAATGGATTTTTCATGACAACTCCTATATTAAAGGTCGATCTGCACGCCGCCAACAGGTCTTATGGACAGCACATAGCATGAGCCTTCACCGAATACTCTCTCCATTTCAGCCTTGAAAGCTTCAAGCTTCTTTTCAGGTACGAACGCTTGGATAGTTCCTGCAAAGCCACCGCCGTGAACTCTGCAAGCACCCTCACCGCCAAGAGCCTGCTTTGCAAGATACAGAGCAAGTGAAAGACCCTGCTCGTTTGGGGCAGAAGAAGCATAGATGTTCTGAAGATATTTGAATGATGAATCTCCTGATTCATTGATAAGGCTCAGGAAAGCGTCAAAGTCGCCCTCTGAAAGTGCGGAAGCTTCCTTGCCAACTCTCTCGTTATCGTCAAAGAAGTGGAGCGCTCTAAGCACAGCCCTGTCACTGCACTTTTCTCTAACAGCACAGATGTTTTCAAGAAGCTGTTCCTTTGTTATCTCTCTCAGCACCTTTTTGCCAAAGAAAGCCGCAACAGACTTCATTTCCGCAGGGATAGCCGCATACTCAGGGGTGAGGTCGGCATGATTGCCCTTTGTGTCAACGATACACAGTGCGTGACCGCTTTTTGTGAAATCGAACTTTACAGAGTCGATAACAGGGTGCTTTTCGTCAGCAAAGTCGATTGTGATAAATCCGCCTACTGATGAAGCCATTTGGTCCATAAGACCTGAGGGCTTGCCAAAATATACATTTTCCGCAAACTGAGCTATCTGAGCTATTTCCACAGCAGAAACCTCGCCCTCGTTGTAAAGACCGTTGAGGATAGTGCCGATAAGCACTTCATAAGCCGCAGATGAAGAAAGTCCGGAGCCTTTGAGCACGTTTGAAGTAGCATAAGCCTTGAAGCCCTCTGCCTTGTGGCCATTCTTCTTAAAGCCTGCGGACATACCTCTTATAAGTGCCGCAGAAGTGTTTTTCTGCTCCTCGTAGATCGTATCGTCATCAACGTTCACAGTGTCCATTGGGAAGCCCTCGGACTTTATTGTAATAACGTTCTCTTCGTTGTCAGGAGCGACAGCAGCGATAACGTCAAGTGAAACGCCTGCCGCAAGAACGCAGCCGAAGTTGTGGTCGGTGTGGTTGCCGCCTACCTCAGTTCTGCCTGGAGCTGAGAAGAAAGCAGTTGGCTTTTCACCGAAAAGCTTTTCAAACTCATCTGCAACTCTGTTATATCTTTCTCTCTGAAACGCCGTCATATCAGCTGTGTAGACCTCGTCAAGTGTATATTTTTTCATCATGTATATCCTCCGAACGTAAATTTAAGTATACTTTGTTATTATACAACATTTATGCTCTTTTTTCAAGTACAATTTTTTAAACAAGTGAGGAGGTGAGAATGAGAAATGAGGAGTGTTAAGAATGAGGAATGAGGAATTATGGTATCGCCTGGCGGCGATTTATTTTATTGCAAAAATGTCAAATCAACGGGCGAACACTGTTCGCCCCTACATACAAACAGCGTATTTACGTTGACTGTAGGGGACGGCGCCCTCGACGTCCCGCTTGTTTAAGCCTTTTGCAACACTCTTGTATCGCCTGTCGGCAATCTATTTTTTGTTGCTCAAATCGTGCGCTGCACGTTTCATGTGTGCGTGTATGTGTGCCAAGTGTGCCTATAGGTGAATTTTTGCACAGAAGCTCCCTTGATATTTTATGCAAACTGACAAAATTGCCGTAAGCAAACTTTTTATAACACTCTATTGGTGCTTTAAATCAAAAAAGTTGTTGCATTTTGGTGAAATTTGTGGTATAATTACTTGTATCTATTTTAATTATTGTTTATTTCTACCGACCACGAAAAAATGGTCGGTGCAGTGAAAGGAAAGATTTATTGTATGAAAAAACTAATGCTTGGAAACGAGGCGTTTGCAAGAGGTCTGTATGAGGCAGGCTGTAAGGTTGTATCATCTTACCCTGGTACTCCGTCAACTGAGATAACAGAAGCTGTTGCAAAATATGACGAGGTATATGCTGAGTGGGCGCCTAATGAAAAGGTGGCAATGGAAGTGGCTCTTGGCGCTTCTATAGGCGGTGCAAGAAGCTTCTGCGGAATGAAGCACGTTGGTCTTAACGTTGCCGCTGACCCTCTTTACACAGCAGGCTACACAGGCGTAACGGCAGGTATGGTAATAGCTGTTGCCGATGACCCTGGTATGCACTCGTCACAGAACGAGCAGGATTCACGTCACCATGCAATCGCTTCTAAGACAATGATGATAGAGCCTTCCGATTCAGGAGAGTGCAAGGAGTTTGCTAAGGCTGCTTTCGAGCTTTCTGAAAAGTTCGATGTTCCTGTTATCGTAAGACTTTCCACAAGAGTTTCTCACTCTCAGTCAGCCGTTGAGCTTTGCGAGAGAGAGGAAAGGGAGAATATCCCATATGAAAAGAATATCCAGAAGTATGTTATGATGCCTGGTAACGCTATCCGCCGTCACCCTGTTGTTGAGGCAAGAATGAAGGCTATCGCTGATTATGCCGAAACTTCACCCCTCAATAAGGTAGAGATGAACGATACAAAGATAGGTGTTATCACAAGCGGTATCTCATATCAGTATGCTAAAGAGGCTCTGGGCGACAAGGCTTCATACCTTAAACTCGGTATCGTAAACCCAATGCCAATTCAGATAATAAAGGACTTTGCTGCAAAGTGCGAAAAGGTCTATGTAATCGAGGAGCTTGACGATGTTATCGAAACACACTGCAAAAAGAACGGCGTGAACGTTATCGGCAAGGAGCTTTTCAGCCTTATGGGCGAGATATCACAGACTATCGTTGCCGAAAAGATACTTGGTGAGAAGCCTGAGTATATCACATTTGAGGATAACGTGCCTGTAAGACCTCCTGTTATGTGTCCGGGATGTCCCCACAGAGGTCTGTTCTATTGCCTGCATAAGCTGGGCGTTATGGTATCAGGCGATATCGGCTGTTACACTCTTGGCGCAACAGCACCGCTTTGTGCTATGGATTCAACTATCTGCATGGGTGCTTCTATCAGCGGACTTCACGGCTTCAACAAGGCAAGAGGAGCAGAGGCAGAGAAGAAGTCTGTTGCCGTTATCGGTGACTCTACATTCATGCACAGCGGTATGACAGGTCTTGTGAACGTTGCATATAACTCTACAAATTCAACTGTTATCATTCTCGATAACTCTATCACAGGTATGACAGGTCATCAGCAGAACCCTACAACCGGTAAAAACCTTAAGGGCGACCCTGCTTATGCCGTTGACCTTGAAATGCTCTGCCATTCACTTGGTATCAAGAGCGTAAGAGTCGTTGACCCATATCACATGGCTGAAACAGAGGCTGTTATCAAGGAAGAGCTTGCCAAGGAAGAACCAAGCGTTATTATTTCAAGACGTCCATGCGCACTTCTTAAATATGTAAAGCACAATCCACCGCTCAAGGTAAACAAGGATAAGTGCGTTGGCTGTAAGCAGTGCCTGAAGATAGGCTGTCCTGCTATATCTATCCATGACGGCAAGTGCGTTATCGACCATACACAGTGCGTAGGCTGCGGCATATGCAAGGAAATGTGTAAGCTGGGTGCGATATGCGACTAATGATAACATATATTTCGAGGTGTAAATAATGAAAACAAGATCAATTATGATAGTGGGCGTAGGCGGACAGGGCTCTCTGCTTGCGTCAAGAATAATAGGAAACGTGCTTCTCTCACAGGGCTTTGATGTCAAGGTCAGCGAAGTACACGGAATGAGCCAGCGTGGCGGCTCTGTTGTTACATACGTTAAGTACGGCAGTGAGGTATGCTCGCCTGTAGTTGAAAAAGGCGAAGCTGATATCATCATCAGCTTTGAACAGCTTGAAGCCGCAAGATATGTTTCATATCTCAAGAAGGGCGGACATATCATTACTTCAACTCAGCAGATAGACCCAATGCCTGTTATCACAGGTGCGGCTGTTTATCCTGAGGATATCATAGGCAAGCTTAAAGCAGAGGGCGTTGACGTTATCGCTGTTGACGCACTGGCACTTGCGGAGCAGGCTGGTACTGCAAAGGCTTCAAACGTTGTTCTCATGGGCGTTGTGTCAACTAAAATGGCTTTTGACGAGGACGTTTGGCAGAAGGCTCTTGAAAACTGTGTTCCTGCAAAGTTCCTTGAACTGAATAAAAAGGCGTTCGCTCTCGGCAGAGAGGTAAAATAATGGACGAGATAAGCGGTCTTATCATAAAAATGACTGAGTTTTTCGGCGGCGACCCTAAGCGTATACAGCACTTTATAAAGGTGCATACCTTTGCCCGTGTTATCGGCAGGGCAGAGGGGCTTGATATCCGCACTATGTACTGTCTTGACGTTGCGTCGGTGGTGCATGATATAGGCATAAAGCCTGCGGAGGAGAGATACGGCAAGGGTCACTGCGGCGGAAAGCTTCAGGAACAGTTAGGTCCTGAGCCTGCACGGAAAATGCTCACAGAGCTTGACTTTGACGAGGATATCATAGACAGGGTGTGCTTTCTTATCGCACATCATCACACCTATGAGGGCGCCCAGGGGCTTGACTGGCAGATACTCTTGGAAGCAGATTTCCTTGTGAACGCTTTCGAGGACAGCCTTTCCAAAGAGAGCATAAAAAGCTTCCGTGACAAGGTGTTCAAAACGAAAACAGGCATAAAAATGCTTGAAGATATGTACGGCGTATGATACTTGTGCAAAGTTGATACCCGAGTAATATGACCGAAACCATTTTAACAGGAGGTGTGTTCCAATGGGAAAATATTGGAACGAAGAGATCGAGTGCATGGCGCACGAGGACATGAAAAAGCTCCAAAGTGAAAGACTTGTCAAGCAGGTCAAGCACGTCTGGGACAATGTGCCATACTACAAGAAGCTTATGGAAGAAAAGGGTGTAACGCCTGATGATATCCACGGCATTGAGGACCTGCACAAGCTGCCGTTCATTTCAAAGGCTGACCTGCGTGAAGCTTATCCTTACGGTCTGCTTGCAAAGCCGCTTTCAGAGTGTGTGAGAATACATTCCACAAGCGGAACCACAGGTAAGAGAGTTGTGGCTTTCTACACTCAGCATGATATTGACCTTTGGGAAAATTGCTGTGCAAGAGCTATAGTTGCCGCAGGCGGAACAAAAGACGACGTTTGCCACGTTGCATATGGCTATGGACTTTTTACAGGCGGAGCAGGTCTTAACGGCGGCTCTCATAAGGTGGGCTGTCTTACTCTGCCGATGTCATCAGGAAACACAGAAAGACAGATACAGTTCATGCAGGATCTAGGTTCTACTATCCTTTGCTGTACTCCGTCATATGCCGCTTATATAGGTGAAACTGTAAAGGAAATGGGCATAAAGCCGGAGGAGCTTACGCTCAAAGCTGGTATCTTCGGTGCTGAGCCTTGGACGGAGGAAATGCGTCACGAGATAGAGAATCTTCTTGGTATCAAGGCTTACGATATCTATGGTCTGACAGAAACAAGCGGTCCCGGCGTAGCTTTCGAGTGCGAAGCACAGTCCGGTATGCACATCAATGAGGACAACTTTATCGCAGAGATAATCGACCCTGACACAGGCGAGGTACTTCCTGAAGGCTCAAAGGGCGAGCTTGTATTCACAAGTATCACAAAGGAAGCTTTCCCTCTGCTGAGATACAGAACAAGAGATATTTGTATTCTTACAAGAGAGAAATGCTCATGTGGCAGAACTCTCGTCAAAATGTGCAAGCCAATGGGCAGAAGCGACGATATGCTCATCATTAAGGGCGTAAACGTGTTCCCATCGCAGATAGAGTCAGTGCTTCTTAAGATATCAAAGGCAAGCCCTAACTATCAGATAGTCGTTGACAGGGTGAACAATTCTGATACTTTCGAGATAAGAGTCGAGCTTAATGACGATATGTTCTCTGATACTGTCAAGTCTATCGAGGATCTTGAAAAGAAGATATCCAACGATATCCATAATATCCTTGGCATCAAGGCGAAGATAAGACTTGTTGAGCCAAAGAGCATTCCACGTTCTGAGGGCAAGGCAGTAAGAGTTATCGACAAGAGAAAGCTTGTCTGAAAGACAGGGGGTAATTTTATGACAGTAAAACAGCTTTCGGTTTTTATTGAAAACAGACCTGGCAGATTGTCTGCCGTTACAAAAATACTTGGGGATAATGATGTGAATATCCGTGCAATGTCCCTTGCTGACACAAAGGATTTCGGTATTCTCAGACTTATCGTTGACGATTTTGAAAAAGCAGTTTCAGCCTTGAAAACAGAGGGCTTTTCCGTTACCACCACTCAGGTGCTTGCAGTGGAGATAAATGACCGCCCAGGCGGACTTTCAGAAGCAATGAAAGCTCTCTACAATGACAACATCAGCGTTGAGTATATGTATTCTGCATTCATAAACACTAAGGAAAACACGGCTTATCTTATCCTTAGAGTGGAGAACGTTACAGCCGCTCTGGAAGCTTTGAGTGAAGCAGGATTTGCACTTATCTCACAGCAGGAATTGGCAAGCATCTAGCTGATTAGTAAATACTAACTGAAAAATCACTTAAAATCTATGTGAAATTTTTATGAAATGCCGAAAACCTCTTGATTTTTTCTGAAAATGTGTTATTATATAAGTATAGTATTTGATATGATACTTGTAGAATTTATGCAAGGAGGTCTGTGAAAATGGCTTATAAGATTAGTGATGAGTGCATCGGCTGCGGCGCTTGCATGGACGCATGTCCAGTAGGAGCTATCTCCGAGGCTGATGGTAAGTGTGTTATTAACGCTGACGAGTGCATCGACTGCGGTTCTTGTGCAGGTACTTGCCCTGTAGGAGCACCTCAGGCTGAGTAATTTACTTAAACTAAGAGAAAACGTCTGTCATATGGCAGGCGTTTTTTTTGCACTTATTTTTTGTGTATTAGTTTTCAGTACATTATCATAAAACTGTCACATTGGCGGAGTATAATATAAACACAGTAAGAGAAAGACAAAAAAGATGAAATTTACACATATACTTTTTTCTCCATATATACTTCATATACTTCAAAAAGGGAACGCTGGCTTGTGTCAGCGTTCTTTTTTTGCGTGGGTGATTTTGTGGATAGATATGTAAAATATCGTGGGAAATATGGGCTTTTGTAACGCAGGTGTCCGTTTTTCGGTATTATTAATAAAAGTTTTGCGAAATTTGTTAAAAGTGATAAAAATAGACCCCTTATTGTAGTTCCTGGGATATAAAATGTACAATGGTTGTAACCTGATGTTCATATAAACTTCATAAACAAGCGAAAAAACGGCTTGAAAATTACAATTTGATTACAATGCCTCTTGACTTTTGTAACCTTATTCATTATAATATGGTGTAGTTTATCACATTTGAAAGGAGCGTTCTGAATTGGGTTATTTGAAGTCGGGAATATCCCGCTGTGTGGCTGTGCTTTCTGCCTGCGGAGTTGTGACAGTATCTGCTGTGACTTTTGCGACACTTGATAAAAACGTTATCCAGCCATGTGCGGTTATGCCGCCTGAAAATGCAAAGGTCATTTCTGCTGTTTCTGACAAGGAAACATCTGAGCAGATCGGGGATATCACAACTGTTCTTACAACATCAGCCGTCAAGGAAACTGCGAAAAATTCTCAGACCGAGGCTGTAAAGGCTGTAAAAACTGCAAAAAGCGAAACAACAAAGGCAACAAAGCCAGCTTCCGAAACAGCTTTGAGATCAGAGAGCGTAACGACCTCTGTAATATCACAGAAGCCAGCGTCAGTGACCGCAGTGCAGAGCGTGACTTCCGCTGACACAAAGCTTAGCATATCAGTAAGCCTTGTGACAAAGAAAACTCAGCAGGCTTCAAAGTCTGAAACAAAGGTTTCTGCTGTTACTTCCGCCCCTGTCAGCACTACTGACAGCGATACTGTTGCCTCAAAGGCTACAAAAAAGACTACAACAGTGAAAACTACTACTGCAAAAACTACTACCGCTGCAAAGACAACAACTGCCCCTGTTACGACCACAACGCCTGCGGTGACTACTACCAAGAAAAAAACCACCACCGCTAAGGTGACAACAACTAAAAAGCCTGTTACAACTACAACCACTGCGCCTGTTGTCGACAACGGCAAGACCCCTGCACAGCGACTTAATTCTGCAGTGCTTGATCCAAAGGCGACGCTCAGCGCAAAGGAAGAAAAGATACTTCTGAAATATCTCGATAAGATAATATCAGATGATATGACAAACTACGAAAAGGCTGTGGCTTGCTACGATTATATTATAAAGAACACGGTCTATGATTACGGCGGCTGGGCAAATCCTGTCAAGGCTGTTCTTGAGGACGGTTACGGCACTTGCACAGAATATTCTTACGTTTACGCTGCAATGCTTAACTACATAGGCTTTGACGCAAAGACTGTTGACGGCAAGACCGCTATGGCGGCAGGCGGTTACGGCTATCATATGTGGGTGGAGGTAACGATAAACGGTCAGGTATATGTTATGGATCCTCAGGTGGACGATAACATGAGCTGGGGAGCGTATATCTCCCATGACCGCTTCTGCAAGACCTACAGCGAGGTCAAGAACAAGTATATAAAAGACTGATATTGTATCGGGTGGAGTTATCTGCCCGATATTTTTTTACTGTGTTTGCGTGTGGTTTGTTTGCAGTACGTTTATTTGTACATTAAATGAGAATATCCGGCACTCTTTTTGTGACAAATTTTTCAGCCTATCCTATAGACAAAAGGAAAAAAGCGTGATATAATTATTCTTGATACATTGTCGGCAAATGCCGAACGTCATTTTGTACAGGAGGATAATTGATGACGGAAAATTCCACAACAATAAAGAAAAAGACTGCGGCATCTGTGAAGAAAAACAGCTCTGTCAAAGGTTCGTCAAAGAATAAGAAAAGAAAGAAAAAACGCAACAATATCGGCATTATCTGCGGCACTGCGGCAGCGGCTATCGTGATAGTTGTGGGCGGAGGATATTTCATTGGAAGAGCTTACTATAGCAACAGATTTCTGAGCGGCACAACAGTGAATGGCGTTGACGTGGGCGGAAGGACATTTGAACAGGCTTGCGACCTGCTCGGGGTGAACGATATGCCTTATGAGCTTACGGTCAAAACTATCGACGGCACGCCTGTTGTTTTCAAGACGGCTGATTTTGATTACAGACTAAGCGGCAAGGACGAGCTTCAGAAGATCTATGACAGCGTGAACAGAAAAACATGGTTCTCGGGATTTATACAGAACTCCACCTATAGCTTTAATGAGGATATCACATTTGATGTTGAGAAGCTTCAGAAGCTTGTGGAGAAAGCAAACTGGGGCGATGTTGAAACTGCCGATGCAAAGCTTGGCCTTAACGAGGATAAGACGGCTTATGTTATCACCCCTGAGGTGCAGGGAAACAAGATAACCGATATGAAAAAGCTTGAAGCTTATGTTACGCAAAGCGTGGCGGCAGGTGAGCTTAGCGTTGAGCTTGACAAGGACACAGGTTGTTATTCTCTTCCAAAGGTGAAGAGCGCAGACCTTGAGGACGATTGCAAAAAACGAAATGATGTTTTCCAGCTTTCTGTCACATACGATTTTGACTACACCACAGAAACTCTCACGGGCGAGGAGCTTATGAAGATTATAAAGCTCAAAGATGACGGAAGCTACACTGTGGACAGAAAGAAAGCCATGGAGTATGTGGAAAAGCTCGCAAAGAAGTATGATACATATAATACTAAGAGAAAATTCCACGCCACTTTGCAGGGCGACATAATCGTGCCGACAAGCTCTGATGCTAAATACGGCTGGTGGATAGATCAGGAAAAGACTTGTGACGATCTTGTGGATATGCTTGAAAAGGGCGAGAGCGTTGACAAGGTAGACCCTATCTATTACAGTACCGGTTATTATGACTTTACAGGCGTTGAGTCTGCGAGAAGCAAGGACGATGATATAGGCGACACTTATATCGAGATAGACCTTACCGACCAGCACTTGTGGTATTATGAAAAGGGCAAGAAAAAGCTCGATACCTATATAGTTTCAGGTCAGACCACATCTAAGGCGAGAACAACTCTCCCCGGTGTTTATAAGCTGTGGTCAAAGGAGACCAACAAGCGTATGAAAGACACAAATGCCGACGGCGACGAGTGGGATACAAAGTGTAATTTCTGGAACAACGTTTCTCTCTGCGGAATAGGTCTTCACGATTCAACGTGGCGAGGCGGATATTTCGGCGGTGAGATATACAAATACAACGGCTCTCACGGCTGTATAAATATGAGCTATGACGACGCCAAATATGTTTATGACAACGTGCCTTACGGTACGCCTGTTGTTATGTACTACAAGTCTGCGGATAAATAATAAGGACGGTCAAGGTATCATGCCTTGACCGCTTTTTGTAAGGAGTGTTTTTTATGGAAAAGATATTATACAGAGAGGGCTTTACGGCTGAGGAGCTTCCAAATGAGGTGATAGAGCGTATCAAAGGCGTTTCCTATAAGGAAAATCCCTATGTGAAGCTGGGCGACCTTGCCTATCTGCGTGTGAGATATTATGACTTTGAGCATAAGGTGCAGTCGGGGGAGCTTATCGTGGCGAGGAAGCTTGCGCTGGAGGTTCTGGATATCTTCTATGAGCTTTTCGAGGGCGGTTATGAGATAGAAAAGATCAGGCTCGTGGACGAGTATGACGCTGATGATGAAAGGTCAATGGCGGATAACAACTCCTCTGCCTTCAACTATAGGGTGGTGGCTGGTACCAACACTATTTCGGCTCACAGCTACGGCAGGGCGATAGACATAAACCCTCTTATAAATCCTTATATAGTGGGGGATAAGGTAATGCCTGCCAATGCTGCAGAGTATGCAGACCGTGATAAGACTTTTGATCACAAGATTGACAGAACAGACCTTTGCTATTGCATTTTCAGGCGCCACGGCTGGAAATGGGGTGGTGACTGGAACAATTCTAAGGATTATCAGCATTTTTACAAAGAGTATGATTCACCGCTGAAAATGGCTGTAAATAAGCTGAAAAGAGCGTTGTTACGTTAGTTTGCAAGGTTTACCCAGGAAAGCAATATGAAATCATAAGTTATATATGTATACCGATTAACCAAAAATTAATAATGATTTTATGCAAGTTTTATCATTCACTCTTGCATTTTGCTGTAATGTGTGTTATAATGATTAAGCCGTCAAAAAATACGGCAAAAGGCTATTTTCTTGCATTTGTGCGAAAAACCACGCTTTGAGTTTGTTTGCACTTATGCAGGATTGCAGGATTTTAATTTCTTCCTGCAAATTTTTTTGTTAAAAACAGCTAAAAATCGGCTATAAGCCGTGAAATAACATACGTTGCTGAACGATAAGCTATAATTTTTTTACAGTTTGGCAGGAAAGGGTGATAAAAATGGAACGCATGGAGGATATGACTAATGTAAAAAGCCTGTATTCACCGAAATTCGAGCATGATAACTGCGGAATAGGTGCTGTTGTGAACATTAAGGGCAAAAAGAGCCACGATACTGTTGCAAATGCGCTGACTATCGTTGAAACGCTTGAGCATCGTGCTGGTAAGGACGCAGAGGGCAAAACAGGTGACGGAGTAGGTATCCTGCTTCAGATCTCACATAAATTCTTCAAGAAGATCGCCGCCGCTGAGCTTGGAATCACGCTTGGCGAGGAGAGAGATTATGCTGTTGGTATGTTCTTCTTCCCACAGAACGAGCTTGCGAGAAATCAGGCAAAGAAGATGTTTGAGATAATCGCTGAAAAAGAGGGCTTGGAGATCCTTGGCTGGAGAGTCGTTCCTGCAAGGCCTGAGGTGCTTGGCAAGAGAGCTGCCCAGTGTATGCCTGCCATAATGCAGTGCTTCATCAAGCGTCCAAAGGGCGTTAAAAAGGGTCTTGACTTTGACCGCAAGCTGTATGTTGCAAGACGTGTGTTCGAGCAGTCAAATGAGGACACCTACGTTGTATCACTTTCAAGCAGAACTATAGTATATAAAGGAATGTTCCTTGTGCAGGATCTCAGAAAGTTCTTCCCTGACCTTCAGGATAAGGACTACGAGTCTGCTATCGCTATGGTACATTCAAGATTTTCTACCAACACAAACCCAAGCTGGCAGAGAGCTCATCCTAACAGAATGATCGTTCACAACGGTGAGATAAACACTATCAGAGGCAATGCTGATAAAATGCTCGCTCGTGAGGAAACGATGAAGTCTGAGCATTTGAAGGGCGACCTTGATAAGGTCACACCTGTTGTAAACACTGAAGGCTCTGACTCTGCAATGCTCGACAACACACTTGAATTTTTGGTCATGAGTGGAATGGATCTGCCGCTGGCTGTCATGATAACGATCCCTGAGCCATGGGATAACAACGGCACGATGAGTCAGGCTAAGAAAGACTTCTATCAGTATTACGCAACTATGATGGAGCCATGGGACGGACCTGCTTCTATCCTTTTCTCTGACGGAGATATCATGGGTGCAGTGCTTGACAGAAACGGTCTGCGTCCGTCAAGATATTATATCACAAAGGATGGCAATCTTATCCTTTCATCTGAGGTTGGCGCACTTCCTATCCCGTCAGACAATATCGTTGAAAAGGAAAGACTTCGCCCGGGCAAAATGCTTCTTGTTGATACTGTTCAGGGAAGAGTTATCGACGATGACGAGCTTAAGGAATACTATGCTTCAAAGCAGCCTTACGGCGAGTGGCTGGACAGCAACCTTGTCAGACTTAAAGACCTTAAGATACCAAACATCAAGGTAGAGGAACACGGCTACGAGGAAAGACAAAGACTTCAGAAAGCCTTTGGTTATACCTATGAGGACGTTATGACATCTATCCTGCCAATGGCAAAGAACGGCTCTGAGTCTATTGCCGCTATGGGTACAGACAGCCCGCTTGCGGTGCTTTCAAAAGAGCCTCAGCCACTGTTCAACTACTTCAAGCAGCTCTTTGCACAGGTAACAAATCCGCCTATAGACGCTATCAGAGAGGAAATAGTTACCTCCACAACTGTCTATATTGGCGAGGACGGCAACATTCTTGAAGAAAAGCCTGAAAATTGCAAGGTAATGAAGATACACGACCCTATCCTTACCTCAACAGATATCCTTAAAATAAAGAATATGCACATTCCTGGCTTTAAGGTAGCTGTTATCCCTATACTTTATTATAAGAACACAAGACTTGAAAAGGCTATAAACAGACTTTATATAGAAGCAGACAAGGCGTTCAGCGAGGGCGCAAATATCCTTATCCTTTCAGACAGGGGAGTTGACGAGAACCACCTTGCTATCCCGTCACTGCTTGCAGTATCAGCACTTCATCAGCACCTTGTTGTTACAAAGAAGAGAACATCTCTTGCTATTATCCTCGAAAGCGGCGAGCCTAGAGAAGTTCATCACTTTGCAACACTGCTTGGCTATGGTGCTTCCGCTATCAACCCTTATCTTGCTCAGGAAACTATCCACGAGCTTATTGCTGACGACCTTCTCGATAAGGATTACTATGCCGCTGTTGACGATTATAATGCGGCTGTTCTCCATGGTATCGTAAAGATAGCTTCAAAAATGGGTATCTCTACTATACAGTCATATCAAGGCTCACAGATATTCGAGGCTATCGGTATCGGCGAGGACGTTATAAACAAGTATTTCACAGGCACTGTCAGCAGAATAGGTGGTATCACTATCTCTGATATCGAAAAGAACGTTGACAGACTTCATACATCAGCCTTTGACCCTCTTGGACTTGGCACGGACACAGAGCTTGAATCAAGAGGAAGCCACAAGTTCAGAAGCGGCAAGGAGGAGCATCTCTACAATCCTCAGTCTATCTACCTGCTCCAGCAGGCTGCAAGGACTGGTGACTATGAAACATACAAGAAGTATTCAAAGCTTATCTCTGAGGAAATGGACCCTGTGAACATCAGAGGTCTTATGGATTTCAACTTTGCTGAAAATCCTGTTCCGCTGGAGGAAGTTGAGAGCGTTGACTCTATCGTAAGAAGATTTAAGACGGGCGCTATGTCCTACGGCTCTATCTCTCAGGAAGCTCATGAAGCACTTGCTATCGCAATGAACAGACTTCACGGCAAGTCAAACTCAGGCGAGGGCGGTGAGAGCCTTGACAGACTTCTCACAAAGGGTACTTCTGAGGACAGATGTTCAGCTATCAAGCAGGTGGCTTCGGGACGTTTCGGTGTAACTTCAAGATACCTCACATCTGCTGATGAGATACAGATAAAAATGGCACAGGGCGCAAAGCCTGGCGAGGGCGGTCATCTCCCTGGCAAAAAGGTTTATCCATGGATAGCTAAAACAAGACACTCCACACCTGGCGTATCGCTTATCTCACCTCCGCCACACCACGATATCTACTCTATCGAGGACTTGGCTCAGCTTATCTATGACCTGAAAAACGCAAACAAGAACGCAAGAATTTCTGTAAAGCTCGTTTCTGAGTGCGGTGTTGGTACAGTTGCGGCAGGCGTTGCAAAGGCAGGCGCAGGTGTTATCCTTATCTCAGGCTATGACGGCGGTACAGGTGCGGCTCCGAGAAACTCTATCTACAATGCAGGACTTCCATGGGAGCTTGGACTTGCAGAAGCACATCAGACCCTTATCAAGAACGGTCTTAGAAACAAGGTCGTTATCGAAACAGACGGCAAGCTCATGACAGGCCGTGACGTTGTTATCGCAGCGATCCTTGGCGCAGAGGAGTTCGGCTTTGCAACAGCTCCGCTGATAACACTTGGCTGTGCAATGATGAGAGTATGTAATCTTGATACTTGCCCATTTGGTGTTGCAACACAGAACCCAGAGCTTAGAAAGAAGTTCCCCGGCAAGCCTGAATATGTAATGAACTTTATGATATTCGTGGCTTCCGAGCTTAGAGAATATATGTCAAAGCTTGGCGTAAGAACAGTTGACGAGCTTGTGGGAAGAATTGACCTTATCAAGCCAAAGGCTGGAATCACAGGCACTGCGGCACAAGTTGACCTTTCTAATATCATCAACTCTGATTACGTTTCAGAAAAGGTAGAATACAACAAGAAATCCAAGTATGACTTCAAGCTTGAAAACACTCTTGATGAAAAGGTACTCATGAAGGAGTTCGAGAAAAATCTTAAGAGTGGTGAGAAGAAGTCTATCACAGTAAATGTCAAGAACACAGACCGTTCATTCGGTACTATCTTTGGCTCAGAGATAACAAGAAAGTATTATAACACACTTGCTGACGATACATACAAGATAGTCTGCAACGGCTCAGGCGGACAGAGCTTCGGCGCATTTATCCCGAACGGCTTGACCCTCGAGCTTGTGGGCGACTCTAACGATTATTTCGGCAAGGGACTTTCGGGCGGTAAGCTCGTTGTTTATCCTCCGAAGGATTCCACTTTCAAAGCCGAGGACAATATCATTATCGGTAACGTTGCACTTTACGGCGCAACAAGCGGTAAGGCGTTCATCGACGGTGTTGCAGGCGAGCGTTTCTGCGTAAGAAACTCAGGCGCAGTGGCAGTTGTCGAGGGCGTTGGCGACCACGGCTGTGAGTATATGACAGGCGGCTGTGTGGTAGTTATCGGCAAGACGGGCAAAAACTTTGCGGCAGGTATGTCGGGCGGTGTAGCTTACGTTCTTGACGAGGACAGACACCTTTACACAAGACTCAACAAGGAAATGGTACTTTTCTCTGAGGTCAAGGAGAAGTACGATATCATTCAGCTCAAAGACCTTATCCAGCAGCACGTTGACGCAACAGGCTCTGAAAAGGGCAAGCGTATTCTTGATAACTTTGAGGAATATCTGCCTAAGTTCAAGAAGATAATCCCTCACGATTACAAGAAGATGATGTCTGCTATAGCTTCAATGGAAGAAAAGGGCATGAGCAGTGATCAGGCGCAGATAGAAGCATTCTATCAGATCATCAACGGCAAGCAGTAAGCCTGCGCACATGAGATATTGTACTTTTAAAATCGAAAGGAGGATATACTTGCCGTGAAAGCAAGTATAGTTGAGATATGGGAAAGCCAACTGGTTTTATGGACTATAAGCGTGAGGACGCAGCAGCGTTCTCCGTTGAGGAACGTATAAAGAATTTTAATGAATTTCACACTCCTCTTTCAAAGGAGGAGCAGCAAAAGCAGGGAGCAAGATGTATGGACTGCGGTGTGCCGTTCTGTCAGGCAGGAATGAAGATAGGCAACGCATTTTCAGGCTGTCCGCTTAACAATCTTATCCCTGAATGGAACGACCTTATATACAAGGGCAACTGGGAGCAGGCATATTACAGACTTCATATGACGAACAATTTTCCTGAGTTCACATCAAGAGTTTGTCCTGCACTTTGCGAAAAAGCCTGCACCTGCGGAGCTAATGGCGACGCTGTTACCACAAAGGCTAACGAATACGGCATTATCGAAAATGCTTATGCCTGCGGATATGCTTCGGCAAGAGTTCCAAAGGTAAGAACAGGAAAGACTATCGCTGTTATAGGCTCAGGCCCGTCAGGTCTTGCTGCCGCTGACCAGCTCAATCAGAGAGGTCACAGTGTAACAGTTTTCGAGCGTGAGGACAGAGTGGGCGGTCTGCTTATGTACGGCATACCGAACATGAAGCTTGAAAAGCAGATTATCGAGCGTAAGATAAACATAATGAAAGAAGAGGGCATCGAGTTCCGCACAGGCGTTAATGTGGGCAAGGATATCACAGCGGCTGAGCTTCTCAAGGACTTCGACAGAGTAATACTTTGTTGTGGTGCTTCAAACCCTAGAGATATCAAAGCCGAGGGCAGAGATGCAAAGGGTATCTATTTTGCAGTGGATTTTCTGAAATCCACAACTAAGGCGCTGCTGAACGGCGGTCTTACGGATAAAAACCACATTTCCGCAAAGGGCAAGAACGTCATGGTAATAGGTGGCGGAGATACAGGAAATGACTGCGTTGGTACAAGCGTAAGACACGGCGCAAAGAGCGTTTTGCAGCTTGAAATGATGCCAAAGCTTCCTGACACGAGAGCCGAGAACAACCCATGGCCGCAGTGGCCAATGGTTTGCAAGACAGATTACGGTCAGGAGGAAGCTATCGGTGTGTTCGGTCATGATCCGAGAGTTTATCAGACAACTGTCAAGGAGTTTCTCAAAGACAAAAAGGGCAATCTCAAGGGCGCAGTGCTTGTAAAGCTCTCACCGGAGAAAGACCCTAAGTCAGGCAGAACGATAATGAAGCCTGTTGAGGGCAGCGAATACAAGGTAGAAACCGAGCTTGTTCTTATTGCGGCAGGCTTTCTGGGATCTGAAAGCTATCTCACAAAGGCTTTTGGCGTTGAGGTAGACGGCAGAACGAATATCGCAACAGCCGACGGCACACATCAGACGAACGTGAAGAACGTCTTTGCCGCAGGCGACGTGCGCAGAGGACAGTCACTTGTAGTATGGGCTATCAGAGAGGGCAGAGATGTTGCCCGTGAGGTGGATAAGAGCCTTATGGAGTATACAAATCTGTAATACGAGATAAAAATGTAACACCGTCCGAGGAGTTCGGGCGGTGTTTTTTGTGTGCAGGGTATCGTACCCATGGGCGGCGACAAAAAAATCCGCTACCATAAATGATAGCGGATTTGGGTGCAGGGACACGTCCCTGCTGGAGCTGCTAACCGGGCTTGAACCGGTGACCTCGTCCTTACCAAGGACGTGCTCTACCTACTGAGCCATAGCAGCAAACCAATTACAGTAATATATTATACACTATCTCTGCCGCTTTGTCAAGCCCTTTTCACAACTTTTTTACTCTATTCCCTCATCATCATCGTCATCTGCCTGAACGCTTGGGTCGTAATCATCATATGTGTCCATAAAATTGTACTTCTTGCCCTTGTATTCGTATTGTATCACAGTGCGCAGATTGACGTTATAAACGCTCTTGAAAATATTGTTTTCGATGTTGGGATTGGTGGCACGAAACTTTGCTATAAGCTCCTTCATTTCCTGCCGCTTTGATACCTCACCCTTTTTCTCTGACCCCTCGTAGCTCTCAGTGAAACGGCAGGCACAGCGGATAAAATGCAGATCGTTCTGCTCCACCCAGCGGATAATGTCCGCCTCTTTCACCATGTACAGTGGTCTGATAAGCTCCATGCCTGCGTAGTTCCTCGAGTGTAGCTTCGGCATCATAGTCTGAATCTGTCCTCCGTATACCATGCTCATGAGTATGGTTTCTATAACATCATCAAAATGATGTCCCAAAGCTATCTTGTTGCACCCAAGATCCTGCGCAAATTTGTAAAGCCAGCCACGCCTCATTCTTGCACAAAGATAGCATGGGTTGCGTTTTGTGTTGTATGCAATGTCAAAAACTTTCGTCTCAAACATCTTTATGGGTATTCCCATAAGCGCCGCATTGTCGATTATCCTCTGCCTGTTTGCGTCGCTGTAGCCTGGGTTCATTACAATAAATTCAAGACCTATGTCCATTCCCTGATATTTCTGCAAATGCTGCATACACTTAGCAAGGAGCATAGAATCCTTGCCGCCTGATATGCACACCGCTATCTTGTCCCCCGGCTTTATCATATCGTAACGCTCATATCCCATTACGAACTTGTTCCATATATCTCTGCGAAAATCAGTAACAATGCTCCGCTCTATCTTCTGCTGTGGCGTCAATATTCTTGACATCTCAAACTCTCCTTAAAATCATATACTTAAATTCTACTATTTTTATGGGATTTTGTCAACCTTTTACGCCAGTTGACTTTAGGGCATGATACTGCTATAATATAGTAAAATGATAATATATTCAGGAGGCTACCATGAGCGAAAATATAGAGCGTGAGATAAAAATTTCTCTCACACAGGAGCAGTACAAGACCGCTGAAAAGCTTTTTCAGTGGGGCAAAATAATCGAGCAGACCAATTTTTATTATATCCCGCAAAGAGATTCAGGCATGACAAGTATCCGTGTCAGGCAGATAGGGGAAAAATATTTTTTGCAGCTTAAAGCACCTATCTCCGAAAACGGTGCGCTTCATGTGAAAAAAGAGTATGAACAACAGCTTGACAGCCTGCCAGAAAAGCTCACCGCACAGGAGCTTTCACAGCTTGTGGGGAGAGATTTCCCTGCCGCTGACCTTGCAGGCTCTTTGCATACTAAGCGCAAGCTCTGCACCGATTTCGACCATGTTGAGATATGCCTTGACAAAAGCGAATATCTCGGCTTGACAGACTATGAGTTGGAGCTTGAATATACAGCCGACTATCCCGAAAAGCTTTTGGAGATACTGAAAAATGCAGGTATCACACAGGGAGAAGCGGTAATAGGCAAGTATGCAAGGTTCATGGAAAGAGCGAAAAAGCTTGGTAAGTGCTGATTTTCGCCTATCTGCGGTCATTTTCTATGAAAAAGCACCCACAGCCTGCAAAGGTTTGGGCAATAATGATAATTGACAGTGACGTTATAATATGTTATTATATTAAAGTGTTAAAACGTATGAAATGGTATTTTGACGATACCCGAAAGGAAGTTAATAATGAAAAGATCTATTTTTAAGACTATCGCATCACTTTCCGCTGCTGCCATGATGCTCTTGGCTGTGGGCTGCGGAAGCACATCTGATTCTTCTTCAGCAGCAGGCACAAACAGCACAGCCGCTGCAACAGGCGAGGACAACTCACTCCAGAAAGTTCTTGATTCAGGCAAGCTTGTGCTTGGCCTTGACCCAACATTCAAGCCAATGGGCTACACAGACGAGAACGACAACATCGTAGGCTTTGATATCGACGTTGCAAAGGAAGTTTGCTCAAGACTTGGTGTAGAGCTTGAAACTTACTCTGTAAACTGGGATACAAAGGAGCAGGATCTTAATGCAGGCACAATAGATTGTATCTGGAACGGTCTTTCTGTCAGCGATGAGAGAAAGAAAGTAATGCTCATGAGCGAGCCTTACATGAAGAATGAAATGGTGTTCGTTGTAAACGGCTCAAGCGACGTTGCTTCACAGGCTGATCTTGCAGGCAAGAACATTGCCGTACAGAACGGTTCAACAGCACAGGAAACACTTCTTGCATCTGACGTTGTAGCAAATGGTGCGACAACAACAGAGCTTGCAACAAATGTTGAAGCCCTCCAGCAGTTGGAGCTTAACATGGTAGACGCAGCGTTCCTTGACTCAGTAGTTGCAAACTACGAGATATCCACATCAGGCAAGGATTACAAGGTGCTTCCTGACGGCCTTGACCCAGAGGAGTACGCTATCGGCTTCAGACTTGGTGATCAGGCACTTTGCGACAAGATCGAGGAGATCCTTCACGAAATGAAGCAGGACGGCAAGCTTGCTGAGATATCAACAACTTGGTTCGGAAGCGACATCACGACCATAGAATAATCACAAAACATTCAATCGGACAGTCTTCGGGCTGTCCGATTTTTTGCTTTATGAAGTTTTTTGCGTGTCATATCTTTAGAAAATAAAAAGTCTCGCAAACAACGTGTTTACGAGATTTTTTGGCAAAGAACCGTAATTTTGATAGAAACCATCAAAGGGGGTGCAACTTCGGTTCAGAGGGGGGTGCAGTTCTCGATTTGAGGGGGTGCATTGTTTTTGACAACTCCACTGCCACTCCACGTCAAACCAGAATTTATAAATTAAGTTCTTCAATGAAATTTAGAATACGCTGCGTTGCCAACTCATCCCTGGACAGTTTTAGCAATCTATCAGCCGTAATCCATTTATAATTAGATGTTTCTCCTTCTTGCAAAACGATACTATCCTTATCTATATCCGTAATGCAAAGATACTCCACATAAAACGATTTATGGTTGTGGTGGAGCACCCTTCCTATTTCCACTAAATTATCGGAGGTAATTCCCGTTTCTTCATGAAGTTCTCTAGCGGCACAGGTTACAGGGGCTTCACCTTGTAAAGCAGAACCACCCGCTGTAGCCTCCCACATTCCGCCCAAATGCTTTCTTTTATCCCTTTGCATGATGAGATAACTTCCATCTATATGTCTAACGATTATTTCACAGACCAAATGAAAAAAACCTTCCGGAATTGCCTCTCCTCGAACCAGAGTTACACCTTGAATCTTTTTGAAATCTCTATCATAAGCGTCCCACAGTTCCATACTTCATTTTTCTCCATAAATTCCGATTTGTCTAACTCATTATAGCATAAAAATTCACCGCAATTCTATCAAAATTACGGTGGACTTATGGCGGAGAAGGAGGGATTCGAACCCTCGATGAGCTATTAACCCATACACGAGTTCCAGTCGTGCGCCATAAACCAGGCTAGGCGACTTCTCCAGTTTATCATTTTTTTATATGTGTCACACTATCCAAGCGACTTTAATATTATACCATATGATCTTCTGCTTGTCAAGATATTTTTGAAATTTTTTTGTTCTTTTCTGTAGTGCTACAATAGATATTGGACAAAATTAAGAAAAAAGAAAAGAGAGATA
>ERZ791631.363-NODE-363-length-43623-cov-7.375643_pt1 | contig 43623 bp, 70 predicted proteins | sample MGYA00509961_ERZ791631 | MGnify/ENA primary metagenome ERZ791631 (study PRJEB30046, sample SAMN00715248) | human gut metagenome | study: EMG produced TPA metagenomics assembly of the A metagenome-wide association study of gut microbiota in type 2... | reverse complement strand
GCCAACAGTGCGGATGGAAAGAAAGACTTTTCGGTATCTGACGGAAACCGTGAGTATATCGGAATGTACGTGGACTTCGTGGAAGCCGACAGCACCGACCCGACGAAGTATACATGGTCACTGATTAAGGGAGCGGATGGTGCACAGGGTGTTCCAGGAACACCGGGAGCGGACGGAAAGACACCGTACTTTCATATCGCATACGCCAACAGTGCGGATGGAAAAACCGGCTTCTCTGTGGATGATAGCGTCAATAAGCTGTATATCGGGCAGTACACCGATTACACGCCGAATGACAGCACTGACCCAACCAAGTACAGTTGGACGAAAATCAAAGGTGAGCAGGGAAGTGCCGGAAGGACTTACTTCTTCCAGAGTAATGCAGATGTGTTGCTGATGGGTGCAGACAAAAAAATAACACCGGCGCCGCTCATTGTGGATTCGTTCTACAGGGATGGAAACGGCGAAGTTGCACAGTCGCAAAAGGGATGGTGGAAACTGGAAAAATCCACCGACAACGGCGCTACATGGTCATCGCTCACGGTATCACAGACTGCGGCACTTGACCGGTTGAGTATTAATGTCAATAACCTGTCACTCAAGGCTCACAACATGCTCAAGGTTTCGCTGTATTTTGACCAAGCAAAAACGAAGCTTGCAGACTATCAGACGTTTTCCGTGGCGGTTGATGTGGCATCTCTGACGCAGGAACAGATAGTTGATATCCTATCAGACGGCGGAAAGTTCAAGGGTCTGTATTATGGCAAGGATGAGAGTGGAAACGCGACGCTGTATATTTCGTTCAATGCCGCAAAAGGTGGAACACTTGCACTCGGCGGACAGAATGACGGAAACGGCTTGGTGAAAATATACGATAGCAGTGGAAGTTTGATTTTAACCATTGGGCAAAATGGAATAGAAACCAGAGCAACGACGCTGACTAACAAAAATGCAAAGGGTAAAATTGCATTTAACAAGAAAGGCTTGACATTTGTTCAGGATATAGCGGGCGGTGGTACAAGTTCAGGCAACGACTTGCATCTTGAAAAAAGCATAATTTCATTTGATTCACTTGCTAACGTCATAGGTGAGCTCGACAAGCTAACAGTTAGGGGAGATGCAATAGCAAGAGGCAGGCTCCTTTTTTACGATTACGAAAATCAAGCGAAAATAGCGAGTGGATCGAGTAAAGCGGTAACAAGACAGCCTATAGCATCTGTTACTGCCGACACTAATCGAGTAGCTTTTTTGAGTTCTGACTATCACGTAAATGGATATGGAGCCGGTACCGAACATGGCAGTTACCGCCTTGGTGTAAAAGCACAGTGGGGCGGCAGTTCTTATGAAACACATTATATTTATTCGAACCTGGCTGTTTCCGACATCCGCCTAAAAGAAAACATCGAAAACAGTGAAACAGACGCCCTCGAAACGGTCAATCGCATGAAAGTCCGTCAATTCGACTGGAAAGAGCGGATGGGCGGATGGCATCAGGATATCGGTTTTGTGGCAGACGAACTGGAAGAAATCGACCCTAACTTGGCTCTGGGCGGCGGATATGACGAAAACGGTGAGATGGACATTAAGCAGATTAACAGTCCGTACTTGCTGAACTACGCCATTAAAGCCATACAGGAACTCAGTGCAAAGGTTGACGAGCAAGAGAAACGTATTAAAGAATTAGAAAGGAGATTACAGTAATGGGTAAATTTAACGAGTACACACAGAAAGCAACACCGGCGGACAACGACACGATGATGATTTACGATGCAACGGCGAAGGCAAACAAGCTTTCACCGTTCAGCGGAATCTGGAACTGGATCGTTGGAAAACTGACCAATGCGGTCATTAGTAACTTGCAGACCCATAACAAGTCCGTGGTGGGGGCTTTAAATGAATTAAATAGTAATCCGTTTCTGAGGTACGAAAGAACCTACGGAACATCTCTTACGGTTTCGAACGTGCGTGGCGCTACGCATGGTTTGATATTAATAGGTTACACTCTTATCCCATTCTATATTAGTGGTTCTAGTACATCGGGATATACTATTGCAACACCGCAACTTCCAGACGGAATTAGTGTTTCAAACAACGGACGTGTAGTTACTATTACAACAAAAGCAGCTCAAGTAATAACCAGCATCTATCCGTATATGAAATAATTTTTTCCGTCTTCCCATTTAGTTCATTAAAAATTTCATAAAAAGCTACCAATGGAGTGTGCTAAGTGTTATAATACGAGCAAAACATTATAACAAAAAGGAAGCCGAGCTTCTCCGACCAAAGATACACTCGACTTCCAATTAGCACCACAAAGGGTACAGGTATATTATATCACAGTGCCTTCCCTTTGTGTACCCAAAAGGAGGGCTTTTTTATGGAAAATTTTGCAACCGAATTTATGACGAAACTGGATGGGAAACTGACACCGGAGCAGATGAAAACCGTTTTGATGGAGTTGGAGATGTTTTCAGCAAACTTCGACATTGAGAAGAAGATCACGGAAATCGTGCCGTATCAAGACTGCATACCGGAGTGCTACAAGGTATATCTGGTGTCAAAAAAGATAGAGGGAATGTCGCCGCAATCACTGAGAACGTATAAGTGCAATTTGGACGACTTCTTCAAGACGGTTAGCAAGCCACTAAACCAGATAACCACCAACGATATCCGTGTGTATCTGTTCGGATTGTCGGCAAAAGGTAACACCAACCGGACGATTGACGGAAAAAGACTTATCATCCACACATTTTTCGACTGGTGTGTGAAGGAAGAGTATCTTTCAAAGAATCCATGCAGTCGGATAAACCCGATTAAATTTGAAGCCAAACCACGTGAGCCATTGTCCGATATCGAGCTTGAATTAGTTCGGGATGCTTGCAGGGACTATCGGGAGAAAGCCCTTGTGGAACTGTTCTACAGTACCGGATGCCGTGTTTCGGAAATGGTGATTCTCAAGAAAGCCGACATTGACTTTCAAACAAAAGAAGTCCATTTGTTCGGAAAAGGCAGTAAGCACCGGATATCGTACATCAACGCCAGAGCCGAAGTTGCTCTGAAGAAATACTGGCTCAGCCGGAAAGGTGATTCCGACAGCGTAATATCCACCGTCCGTCAGCCGTATCGGGGCATCACAAAGACGCAAATCGAACAGATTGTCCGGCAGATTGGAGAGCGTTCTGGCATCGGCAGACACTTATACCCGCATCTGATAAGGCACACAACGGCAAGCATAGCGCTTGAGCGGGGAATGAACGTCACCGACTTGCAGAAGATGCTCGGACACGAGAAACTTGACACGACTATGATTTATGCAAAAGTAGCACAGGAATCTGTACGCTACAGTCACCACAAATATGTTTCATAAAAAGGAGTTGATAAATTGGAGATTAAAGGTATTGACGTATCATCCAATCAAGGAAAATCGGACTGGGCGAAAGTAGCTAAATCCGGTATTAAATTCGCAATCTTGAGAGTGCATCAGAAAACCGGCATTGATGGCTCATTCGAGTACAACTACAAAGGTTGTAAATCCAACGGAATCCTTGTCGGTGGGTACAAATATTCTTACGCTCTGACACCGGCACAGGCTATTGACGAAGCAGAGGAAGTGATCGCCGCACTGAACGGACGTGGACTGGACTTTCCAGTATTCTACGACCTTGAGTGGTCTAATCAGCGGAAACTCGGCAAGCAGGCTATTGAGAACATTGCAGTTGCATTTCTGGTAAGGATGAAAAAAGCCGGTTATAAGGTCGGTATATACTGCAATCTGGACTGGTACAACAACGTTCTGACTGATGCACTCAGAAAGTATGAGTGCTGGATTGCACGTTATCCGGCCAGCGACAATGGTTCCGTACAAGAAAGGTTACGTCCGTCTGTCGGTGTAGGCTGGCAGTATTCAAGCAAAGGAAAAGTATCCGGCATCAGCGGAAATGTTGATATGGATGTATTTTACAAAGATTATCAAGAAACGACACAGAAAGGAGAAACAAAAATGGTAAAAATCAGTAACTGCGGACATGACGAAAACGGAAGATATGCAGGTGGAAAAGCAGGAGATCAGACTGGGACAGAGTATCAGATCATGAACTGGTACAGCAGACCGTGGCTCTGCGTCCTGAGATTTAACGATTCTAAAATCGCAGCCATGATTGCAGACATGGCGACAAAAGCAGCACGAAACAATCTCGTCGGCTACGATCAGGGTACTGCCGGAAACAGCAATGACCGGTATTCGTTCTGGCAGCACTTAAAGGCAAGCAACTACGATCCGGCGCAGATCACGGTAGCTTGCGAATCTGATTGCAGCGCAAGTACAGCTGCTATTGTTAAGGGCACTGGATATCGCCTGAATAACGCAAAGCTCAAAGCAGTCAGCATCTATCTGACAACACGAAACATGAGAGCCGCAATGAAAGCTGCCGGTGCGAAAGTCCTGACGGACAGCAAGTATCTGACATCTGGCGACTATCTGAAAGCAGGAGATATCCTCCTGAACGATAATCACCACGTGGCTATTGCTGTTACCACCGGCGCAAAAGCAAGTACGCCTTCAACCACGCTCACCGGCACCTTCCAGACAAGGCTTCCGATTCTGAGAAAAGGCAGTTCCGGTACAGCTGTAGCGATGCTTCAGGCAATGCTGGGCGTAGAAGTTGATGGACAGTTTGGGAATGACACATATAATTCCCTCAAAGTTTTCCAGAAAAATGTTGGTGTAAAGGCAAATGGAACTTGCGGCATTGATACATGGAAGAGAGTGATTGAGCATATGAAAGCCAACACGAAATGATGTTCTGATTGATTTTCTCTTCAAAACAGGTTATACTACCAATAGTCACGCAGGGATTGAACTTATGATGCGTATAGTACCCTGTGTGACTAGCACAAGTTGAGAGTGCAGACCGATTCACCGTGCATTTATGAAAGAGCTGTATGTTCCAATTCGGGGACTGTTAGCAGCGGCACGAGTGGACTGTCAGGAAAAGAGTCGGACCTAAAAACCCGGCTCTCTTTTTTTACGTCAAATTACGATGTTATGAACAGATATAGATTTGCACGGTTAGTCACAAATTAGTCACAAATAAAGTCTGAAAACCCGCATAAACAAAGGATTCCTGAAGATTTTCATTAAAATTAGATTAAAGAAAATGTTTTTACGGAATCCCTTGTAAAATGCGGAAAAGCCAGTAAAATCAAGACTTTGCAGACTTTTGTTAGAGTGATTAAGACAGTTTAAAAAAGATAAAAATAGGAACGGTTAGTCACAGTTAGTCACAAACGGAACTTTTATCTTTTCAATCTCTTCCCGGAGTTCTTCCAGGGTTCTGTGACCGTACACAGCGTTTGTGACATCGTTCCCGAACGAATGACCCAGCATCCTCTTCCGGTCGTTCTCCCGGACGCCATATTTTTCACATAAAGCAGAAAAGGTGTGCCGACAGTCGTGCGGCGTGTGTTTCGGGCTGCCGATTATCCCCAGCCGTTCCAGTGTAGGGTAGAACAGAGCATTTCGGTGCTGTGTCTGGGAATAGATACAGAGCCTGCCGTTTTGCATCAGAACCTTATTCTTCACAAACTCATATATGTTCGGATGGATTGGAACGATCCTGTCTTTTCCGGCTGCGGTCTTAATACCTCCCTGGAAATATCTCTCTTCAAGATTAGTCGTAAGCTTCAGGACCTCGCCAATTCGCCAGCCGGAGTAGCACATGATCAGAATAAGCTGTACTTCTGGATCATCGGTGTTATTCCAAAGGATTTGCAATTCCTCATCCGAAAAAGGTGTGCCATGTTCCGTATCATCATTCGCGTTAACTTTTACATATAAAGCCTTGTTTTCCGACACAATTTCTGAATAAATAGCATACTTATACATCTGCTTAAAGAGGGTTAATATAATTGCTTTGCTTTGCTTCTTAAGAGTGCATTTGTCTATTACGTTTTGTAAATCGGGGGCTTTTAAATCTTCAAATGTGCGATTGTGTAATGTTTTGCAGTTTGAGTAAGCCGTTTTGTATGATTCCATCGAGCTATAAGACGCTTTTGTTCCGCCTGGAAATTTCCATGCGTAGAATTGTTCATACACCTCTGAGAACGTCAATTTGTGCGTTTCCGGGTGTTTTTCCTCTGCGCCCTTAAATGTATTGTAGTCTGACAGAATACGGCTTATAAGAGCGTCTGCGTCCGTTGTAGGGGCAATCTCAAGCTCTTTTTCCATACCCGGCTTGTACGTCCCAGCTTTGTAAGCTGTCAGAACGGCGAAACCTTTCAGATAGTCGTCAACATAGCAGATTGCAGGTGGACGGACTGCTTTTCCTGTTGCGTCAATCGTTGCCGGTGGGTGCACTGCATAGCAGTTTCTTCGACACTTGCCGAGATAGCGGATAGAGCCGAAACTATTCGGCAACTTCGGGTATTTCTTTCTTTTTGCCATAATTTCCTCCTTGTATAAAAACAGCCCCTGCCGTTAAGCAGGAGCCGCGTTATCTACTCTATCTCGTCAATATCAAGAGAATATCCCAATACTTCTCCGACATCTGTACATTTTCCTTTTAATGTAACAGTGTCACCTTTTGACATAGATGCTATTTTAGCTTTCTGGTCGTCGTTTTTGATGTAACACTGAACTCCAATAATCTCAAAATCTCCATCAGCCATAAGATCAATATATTTTCCAGCTGCATCAATGTTACTGAGCTTTCCGGTGATCTCAAGGTATTTACCTTTGTATTTATCAGATGCACCCATGGCGTTGCTATCAAGATCGGACATCATATCATTGACGGAAACAGTAGTGTACTCGATTGGTGTAGCTTCTTCTTTTTGCTTAGTAGCAGTTTCTTTCTTTTCTGTAGAAGTAGTGGCTGCTGTGTTTTTATCTAATCCCGAATCACTTTTGTCTGTGATAACACCGATAACCACTCCTATGATAAGTATTAATACAACCCATTTTAATATTCCGCTTTTTTGTTTCTTTCTGCAATGTGGACATATTTTTGCATCTTTTGGAATATCCATCTTGCAATGTTTGCACTTCTTGGTTTTTTCTTCGCTCATGCTTTATCTCCCTCCAATGGCGTAGTTTTCATATTTTTCTCTTATTTTTGCAAGTTCTCTTTGCCTGATCGGGACGATCGCGCCAGATACCATCGTAAAAAAATGGCTTACTTCGCTTACCTCGTCCATATTAACTATATAGCTCTGGTGGCAGCGCAAAAATCTTCCGTCAAGACTCTGTTCGATATCATTGAGCTTTCCTCGTTCCTTGTGCGATATTCCGCACGTGCAATGAATCATTATGTATTTGTTCTGGCTTTCGATGTATTCAATATGCCGGAATTCAGCTCTGTGAAAATAGTCCTTGTTCTTGATGGTAAGCGTTTTTTCACGGATATTTTCAAGAGTCTGCTCAACAACTGAATACATTCTTCCATGCTCGGAGCCTTTAATGATGTAATGCACCGGTAGCACATCAAGTGCATCAAATACATATTCTTTGCGTTCTGTCCAAAAAGTGATATTTCCATAGTATCCGATCTTTCTTAATCTTTTGGCAATCTCTATGCCATTTTCTCCGTTAATGGAGACATCAAGAATTATAATGTCATACCATTCACCATCTGAAACATCGTCAATCAAAGGCTTTCCGCTGGTGTAAGTAGTTAATGTATATCCACCATCACCATGCTCTTTTAAATATCGGTCAATGCTACTTTTGAAAATCTCAATTCGTAAATTATCATCGTCACAAATCGCAATTTTCATTCAAATCATTCCCTTATGGGCGTTGTTTTCGCCATTTGCAAAAAAAAGTGTTTAAATATGTTATTTTTATTATAGCATCGTTAAATTTAGTTGTAAATAGACATTTTTAGGTGATTTGTAAAATGAAAATAATCAAAAATATACTAATTATAATAGGAGCTGTGCTTTTGCTTAATTACATTGTTTGTTTACCAATGTGCGTAGACGATTATATCCGCGAAGAGTCAGAAGTGTATTCTGTCCAAAATGCGTACAGATCTTCTACCCTACATAAGAATAGCGCCCATGAAACAAATCAGACCATGCCGCCATTTTTATTCGCCCTGCCACTAAACAGAAAAGACTATATCTTTGATGTTACGAATAATTTCTATGCGATCATAAACATATCGGTGTATATCTGGCAGTTTCCAAGGGCGAACATTAGTGATATAATAGCAAAAAATGAACGAATGTTCGGTTATATTTCCCACAAACCACACATATACTGTAATGTAGGCGATAGTTGCGACAGGGAGGGTTATTTATGGATTATAAGAAAGAGATTATCGGGATGATAAATGGAATAAAAAAGACAGGTACATTAGAATACCTGTACACATTCATAAAACTATTTCTGGAGAAGTGGGGCGATTAGGCCCCACTTTTTTAATTAGAAAGCATGGAATCAATTAGACTTAAAACAATTTTCTGATCACGTTCGCTTAATAATGAGAATTTTGAAATCAGATTAAAATCTTCTTTCGCCTGATTAGGTGTGTCTTTTCTAGCACGTCCTACATTAAATCCCATTAACCACGACTCTGAAACATTTAGTGCCATTCCTAAGACAACCAGTTTTTCTTGACTAGGTTCTGTCTTTCCGGAAACGTACTGGCTAATATCCGACTTATTCATTTTCACATTGTATTTCTTACAATATGGAAGAACAAGATTAAGAATATCAACCTGTCTCAGATTACGTTCGTCCATCAAAGTCTTAAATCTTTCTGATGAACTAACTTTTTCCATTATATTATTCTCCTTTCGCTTTCTGATGATAATATATCACATATGAAACAAAAGTTCAAGACTTAAAACAAAAAAGTTAAAAATATTGAAAAAATGTATTGACATAGCGTAATGGCGATGTTATATTATAATCAGTTCAAAACATTGAACTAGAAAGGAGTGCAGATATGGCATTTGATTATAGTAAACTCAAGGGAAGAATCATTGAAAAATATGATAGTCAGAGTTCCTTTGCGAATGCTATGGAATGGTCGGAGCGTACATTATCGTTGAAGCTTAACGGAAAGCTGTTTTGGAAACAGTCAGATATTTGCAAAGCAGTTAATCTGTTGGAGCTTTCTGCCGATGATATACAGGACTATTTTTTTAAAGAAAAAGTTCAAAGTTCTTAACTTGGAGGTGAAAACAAATTGAAAAACAGAATCACATTTTGGATTCTTTGCTTTGCGCTTTCGGCTACCTGTGGAGTACTCGGAAGCCTACTCGCGCAGTGGATGCTAAAGTAACATCTGAGTGATTACAGTAGCCAGGAATCCAGTAAATCCGCCAACAACAGCACTAAATAAAGCTACTCGGAAATCATGCCGCCATTGCTGTTTCCGTAATTCTTTTTCTTTAGCTTCTTTTATTTGCTGTTCAAGGACGCTGTGCGGAACTATGGAGCCGTTTGCCATATTCGGTTTCATATTATTATCACCTCCCATCTATAGGGAGTATATCACAAGAAAGGAGACTTATGAACGAATTACAGATTTTTAATTCAGGGGAGTTCGGAGAAATTCGAACAATAGAAATTGACGGGAAACCGTATTTTGTTGGAACAGATGTTGCGAAAGCACTTGGATACAGTAATCCGAGGAAAGCCATTCTTGACCATTGTAAGGGAGTAACGAAACGTGACACCCCTACATCTAGTGGCATTCAGTCAATGTCATACATAAATGAGGGAGATTTGTACCGCTTGATTATGAAATCGAAACTTCCATCGGCAGAGAAATTTGAATCATGGGTTATGGATGAAGTTCTTCCGACAATCAGAAAGACAGGCTCATACCAGAAGCCACTGACGACAGTTGAACAGATACAGGTTATTGCGACAGGATTCTTAGATCACGAAGAGCGGCTTAACAGACTTGAAAATACCATGACTATTGACTACGCACAGCAGGAATCTATTAGAGACTTAGTGTCAAGTGTCGTAATTGCTCACCTTGGTGGGAAAGAGTCAAATGCTTACAAGGAAATTGGCAAGAAAGTATTTGCTGAATGCAACAGAGATATAAAGACTTACTTCGCAGTAAATGCCCGTAATAACATCCCTAAGCTGAGATTTAAAGAATCTATGGAATATGTTAAGAACTGGCATCCATGTACAAATACAGTAATGATGATACGTGACTGTAACGCTCAAATGAGTATCAGTTAGAAAAGAGGTTTATATGAGTGCAGTTGATAATTACGTAGAGCAGAATGCACAGGTTCATCAGTTTGCCGCAGAAGTGGCAAGAATCATATCAGGTATCCCACAGATGCCAGAGTTTTCATCAGAGAACATGACGGTAGCCGATGCAAGTCAGCTGATCGGACTTCCTGTAACATCAATTAGAGCAGGAATTGTGTACGGATGGTTGCCGATTGGTGTGGCTGTGCAGAATAATAAACCAGCAAAAAGCCTTTCCGGTGGCCGAATCACATACATCATAAGCCCTAGGAAAGTCTACGAAGTAACTGGTCATGTCTGGAAAGGCAAAGCTGCTCTTAATAAGTGAGTGCCCCGGAGGGAGCCGAAACCTCCACCCCGGAGCTTTGCACCCACTAAAGCACCTTAGTGGATACAGGTTAATTATAAGCCTCTATCTGCTAATTGTAAAGACAAATAAGAATAAATAAGGAGAAATTAGCTAGATATGAGCGAAATTAGAAACGAAAATCAGCCAACATGGGCTGACATCGAAGTAGCGCTTGCGACAGAAATTGTCGAAGAAAGCAAGAAAAAGTCAAAAAGATGGTTCACAGCGTGGATTGTGACAGCGGCTGCACTGGTGGCGAGCAACCTTGCGTGGATCATAGGAGGTATCAGTGAATAATCTGAAAAACATCATCTGCGCCGCATTGATCGGGAGCTTTTCCACATTCCTACCCTTCTGGCAGTGGGGCGGACCGGGCAGACAGCTTTTTGCGGCAGCAATGACCACGATGATCGTATATGGAATTCTCTGGGATATTGATACGCCAGAGAGGAAGGAGAATGGGAATGTTTGAGAAAGAGATTGACGAAATTTACGAACTCTGTAAAAGAGTCGAGAATGAAGTTCCGACAGCTGATGTTACGTTTGAATATTCATCATACGGATTGAATGTAAGAGGAGTTAAAAATAAAGGAATTATCGGAATTCTCGGAAGTAAATTCAATTGGGATTTGTATCAGACTATAAATTTTAATTATCTTTGTGAAAGCGAAATATCCAAGAAGCTCAAGATAATCAAAACTTTTCTGTTGGAGCTTCTGGTAGATGGGAGGTGTCCGTTAAATGTCGAATCAGACAGAACTGAAACTCTTGCCGACAATGGAGTTGACAACGACAGCGAACGAGCTTCTGGAGGAGCTGAACAGGCGGAAAGCGTACATTCTTGACTGGGAGAACCCGGACATGTATCTGAATCATCTTGAGTATCATTGCGCTGGTGGAATCTTTCCAAATGGCGAGCAGAATCCGGCACGGGGAGATGGTTCTGACAATGTTTACTGTTTCTTTAGCGAGGTGAGAAAAGATGCAGGAGAGAATTGATGAAATCCTTGCCCTGATAGACGAGCAGCTTTCCCTTGTAGCTGATAACTACGTTGAAAGTTCGTACAAAGCAAGAACACTGGCGAGCTACGTACAGGCTCTAAATGGGCTTTTAACGGCTCAGAAATCTTACAAGGAGGAAAGTATCAATGAGCGAGTTTGGAAGCAGCCGGCAACTGATAAGGACAACCCGGTTGTGAAAGTATCAATAGACGCATACAACGCACTGGTTGAAATCTATAACGAATCGACCTTATCAATGAAAGATATCGCAAGTTTGCTGATCGTTGAGGGCAGCAAGCATGTAGTTTATGACAAGGAGGAATGACAGTGAATATATATGAGAAGTTAGGTATTATTCAGTCAAAACTGAAAGCCCCTAAAGGACAGTACAATTCCTTCGGGAAATACAAATACAGGAGCTGCGAGGATATTCTGGAGGCTGTAAAGCCACTTCTGGCAGAAACAAAGACCGTGTTAAGTGTCACAGATCGGATGGAAGTTGTTGGAGACAGAATATATGTCAGAGCAGAAGCTCATCTGAACGACTGCGAAGATACCGGTGAGATTACAACCGTTGCTTATGCAAGGGAAGAAGAATCTAAGAAAGGTATGGATTCTTCACAGGTGACAGGTGCAGCTTCATCTTACGCCAGAAAGTACGCCTTGAACGGTCTGTTCTGTATTGATGATAACAAAGACAGTGATTCTACCAATACAGGAGAGAAAGAAAAAACGTCCGGCAGAAAAGCGGAGTCGGCAAAAGAAGCCGAGATGATTAATTCCGAGACTACTATGTCAATCAAAAACATTATTGATAAGTACCCGGAAGCTAAACTTTTAGACCAGATCAAGACTCGTTTCAAGGTAAATGACATTAAGTCACTTACAAAAGAGAAAGGACATAAATGTCTCAAAATGTTAATTGACTATGATAAACAGCATGCAGAAAAGGAGTAATGGCATGAACAAAGTAATTCTTGCAGGAAGATTTACACGCGATCCGGAAATCAAGTACACCAATGATGGAGCATCTATTGCGAGATTTTCTATTGCGGTAAATAGAAGATTTGTGAAAGAGGGTTCTGATCAGAAAGCAGATTTCTTAAATTGCATCGCTTTCGGAAAGTCAGCAGAATTTATCGAGAAATATTTTTCTAAAGGAATGAAAGCGGACTTATCTGGTAGGATCCAGACCGACAGTTACACTAATCGTGATGGGCAGAAAGTGTACACAACAGATATTGTTGTAGAAGAGATTGAGTTTGGTGAAAGTAAAGGTGCTAACCAGAGCCAGCAGAAGTCAGAGACACCGCATCCGGAAACAGACCCGGACGGATTTATGGATATTCCAGATGGAATTGATGAGGAGATGCCGTTCGCATGATACAAATTGACAGTAGGGAGCATCAGAAAGTTATTGATGGCATTAAGAAAGCATTTGATGCAGCAGGAGAAAAATGGTTCGTGTCAAAGCTCTACGTCGGGGATTATATGAATTATGACAACCCCAGGTTAGTTGTTGACCGAAAGCAAAATCTCTCCGAATTATGCGGAAATGTATGCCAGCAGCATGAGAGATTCCGTGCTGAGATTATCCGGGCGAATGAAGCAGGAATAAAGCTCATATTTCTGTGTGAGCATGGAAAAGGAATTGAAAAGCTGGATGACGTTCTCTGGTGGGAGAATCCCCGGGCAAATAAAAGAGTTAAAAAGAATGGCACCTGGGTGGAGCAGGAACAGAAAGTTATGCACGGGGACGTTCTGTATAAGATTCTCTGCACAATGCAACGGAAATATGGCGTTGAATTTCTGTTTTGCGACAAGAAAGATACTGGCAAAAGAATTTTGGAGATTTTGTCAAATGGATAGAGAAACGATTAAACAGCAGAATAGCATGAGGGATGTTCTTTCCAGATACGGAATGATTCCGAACAGAGCTGGCTTTATCAGTTGCCCATTTCATCCCAGTGACCGTACTGCTTCAATGAAAATTTACAAAGACAGCTACTATTGCTTCGGATGTGGCGCGTCAGGAGATATTTTTACTTTCGTTCAGAATATGGATAATTGCGATTTTAAGACAGCTTTTACCATACTTGGAGGAACTTACCAGAAACCAGATTTCTCTTCCAGAATGGCAATATACCACCACCAGAAGCAGATGGAAATGAAGCGCAAAGAGGAGCAGAAAAAAAAAGCTGAATTGGATGAATGTTTGTCTGATATCGACTTTTATCGGGCGGAAATTGAGAGATGGAATCCTCTTTCTGACAGATGGTGCGAAGCGTGGAACAAGCTGCAACTTGCTTTATACCACCATGGATTCATAACAGGACTGGAAGAAGGTGATTAAAAGTGGAAATGATAAGCAAGCTCACGAAGGATTCTATTCTGGATGAAGAAGTGTTTGACGAGATATTCAGTCAGGAAGACGAGATATACAAGGCGCGTCTTACGCTGACTCTTCTGGACAGAGCCAAGGAGCTTGGTGTAAAGAAAAAATTTGAGGATTTGCTGAAGGCTTACACAAAAGTACAGAAGCAGATGATTGAAAAAGAAAAAAGCAGTAAGGCTGTTTCGATGCTGGATCAGTGGACTAATTTCTCTGATTGCGAATATGACAGAATGAAATGTCTTAACTGGATAGCGGACGATGATGGGATCAGAATATCAAACACGAATCCAGGATCGCCGGATATTATAGCTTGCTATCATCCTATTCTTCCGATTGAACGAATGAAGAATCTGGAGACCGGAGAAGAACAGATAAAGCTAATCTACAAAAGAAATAATAAATGGTCCGAGGTTATTGTACCGAAAACCATGGTTGCGTCATCCACTAAAATCGTTGGCTTATCTGCGCTTGGGATTTCAGTAACTTCAGAAAATGCGAAGTTTCTTGTGCGGTATCTGTCAGACGTTGAGAATGCAAATGACGATTATATCAACATTCAGTATTCCTCCAGCAAAATCGGGTGGATCAGGGATTATTTCCTTCCCTATGACAAGGATATTGTATTCGATGGAGATATGAGGTTCCGACAACTGTACGAAAGTATCAGCGTAAGTGGCAGCAGGACAGAATGGTATGAGCATGTGAAGAAGGTTCGTGCTACTGGAAGAATAGAACCGAAAATTATGTTGGCTGCAAGTTTTGCTAGTATTCTGATTAAGCTTGTTGGCGCGCTTCCGTTCTTTGTAGACCTCTGGGGAGAAACTGAGGGTGGTAAGACTGTGACGCTTATGTTAGGAGCTTCTGTCTGGGCGAATCCGGGTGAATCAAGGTATATAGGAGATTTCAAAACAACAGATGTAGCTCTGGAAGCAAAGTCTGATATGCTCAACAATCTTCCGCTAATTCTGGATGATACTTCCAAGGTATCTGCCAAGATCAGGGATAACTTTGAAGGGATTGTATACGATTTATGCTCAGGCAAAGGAAAAAGTCGTTCTAATAAGGAATTGGGAGTCAACCGGGAGAACCGCTGGCAGAACTGCATTTTGACCAATGGTGAGCGTCCGCTTGCCGGATATGTCAGTCAGGGTGGAGCAATTAACCGAATTATTGAGGTCGAGTGCTCTGAAAAGATATTTGACGATCCACAGCTTACCGCAGATACCCTTAAAAAGAACTACGGATATGCAGGAATCGACTTCGTGAACGTAGTCAAGGAAATGTCCATTGATGATATAAAAGCCATGCAAAAGCACTATCAGGGGCTTATACAGGACGATGATAAGATGCAAAAGCAGAGTATATCTATGAGTATCATTCTGGCAGCAGATAAGATTGCAACAGATCAGCTATTCCATGATGGTCAATACATTGACATTGAGACAGCAAAGAACCTCCTGACAGAGAAAGAAATGGTTTCCGAAAACGAACGCGCTTACTGGTTCGTGGTTGATAAGATCGCTATGAACGGAATTAAGTTCGATGATAACCCGGATATTAAAACAGAAAGATGGGGAGCCATTGACAATGATCCGGTAGAGAAGACGTCAACCGCAATAATCTATAGCGCAGCGTTTGATGATCTGTGCAAAATTGGAAGATTCTCCAGAAAGGCATTCCTGTCATGGGCTGTCAAAAAGGGGCTTGTGGAAACCGATAGCAGGGGTTATCCGACCAAGGCGAAGAAGCTGGACGGAATTGTCACCAAATGTGTGTTCTTGAAAATTGTAGATGAAATTCCGAAAGGATTTGCGAATTGCAATGGTGATTTTGAGATTACGGACGATATTGTGTTTGATTAGCAAACAATTCGTTCAAAAGGTAACCGGGTAACCCAGGTAACCTTTGATTCTGCATATATATATACAAGTATTTATATGCACATATTGAGTATAAAAGTTTCCTTATATGAGAAAGTCAGGGTTACTCGGTTACCCGGTTACCATGCAGTAAAATCAAGGGTTTGCGGATTTTTGAACGGTTACTTTGCGGTTACTGTGGGTTACTTATATTATACACCTATTATATATAATATAAATAATTTTTAAAAATTAATAGAGCGTATACAGTGCATAGTATATTGTATACAAAAAGGATGTGAGGATTTGAAAGTAGAAGCTAGAGATATTCCTATCATACAAAAATTTATGACGGAATACTGGAAAGCTATAAAAGAATTCTACTTAGTAGAGCTTACAGACGAATATTCCAGCAAAGTCTATGATACTTGCACAGAGCTGGGAGAACTGGCAGGGGCGTGTCCGGACGAGAGCGACAAGCAGTTCTTGCTTGACAACATAAGAGCTTTTCACAGACTTCTTAATTCTAAACAGAGAGGAATGAGAAAGAATGTACAAACAGAAGTATAAAGAAGGTCAGCAGATTCACAAAGACATATATCTGTACATCTGCCGGTATATCAAAGAACATCGGTACGCACCGTCTTACAAAGAGATTGCTGATGGTGTCGGTGTGTCAAACGCCACGGTGCTTCGTCACATGGACATGTTGCGAACAGATGGACTAATCGAAACAGACCACCCGAAGACACCGAGAGCGTTCCGGTTGACAGGATATGAGTTCGTGACAAGGAGGAAGAAGTATGAAACTGTATGAGCTGTTCAAAGGTACTGAATACATTGGAGAGTTCACTCTTGACGAGATCATAAGCATCACAGGAGCACATCGAAGCGCACTACTCAACAGCGTGGCGCACGGCGTCCTCGTAAATGACTTGTGGGACGTCTCTCCGGCTTATGATCGGACTTTGAACCGAAATGACGACAATTCATTGCTTAAGCAGTTTGAAGCCGTTACAGGGCAAATTAGGAGGTGTGTGAAGCGTGAGTAGTAAACTTAAAGCAAAGCCACGAAAGCAGAGACTTCCTCTAGCTCAGCCCAATCAGGCAGCTCAGGCATTCGGACGGGCAATGATTAACTGCCATAGCCAGATCAAAAGCATGGAGAGAGAAGCTTATGAGAATGGATTCAATGATGGAGAAGATTGGGCTGATACGATTAATGTTGTTACGACCATGATGGCTCTGAGACGCTTATATGGCTTTTCTACGAAACGTTTGCTCACAGTTATGCAGACTGCCAATGAGTACGCTGAAATGGCAAATAGGGGCGAAATGAGCGTTCTGAGCATGATGCAGGACATTGAAAGGAACACAGATGTAAGATTTGACGAGATGAATAAGAATCTGGTTAAGAAGATGGGAGTATAAAATCATGGAGGACTGCACAATAGCGTGTCAGTTACTTACATGGGGAAAGTGAGGATGGAAAATGAGAAGTTACACAATAAATCTTCCAAGAGGACTGGAAGTAGATATTTTTAATTTACCAGATAACTTTGACGAAGAAATCAATCGTGTATCTGGAGAATACACACAGGGGACAGCAAAAGATCATAGAGATTGCGACAGATTAGGATTTATTGACTGCTGCGTAAGACATATTAACGGAGATAAAAACAACTACGATGTGGTAGATGAAAAAGTAGAAGATTTTATTACCGCTCAGTGGAGAGAATACGGACAGCTTGACAATAAAGACGATGTGTACAGTGCTGATTTTATGGCAGATTGTTATTCTGCGGGCGTACAGAATGCAGTATTGTGCTCTCATTTTGGAACTGACGATCATCACATTTACGACCAGATTCAGAAAGTTTTGGTACGGGTGATTACAATTGTAATGAATTATGAGGACAAGGAGGACGCAAAATGAAATTCAAAAGTAACGCGAAGTACAAAGGAGAACCCAAAACCGGGAGTATTTTTACATTGCAAGATAATTCTTTAAGAATCGTTATTCACAAATACGTCGGCTGTGGAGATACGCTGTTTCTCAACTGTAGTACATTGGGTATTTACAACTACGATCTCAGAACAGAGGATTTTGAGGAAGCTGTCAGTAAAACAAAAGAAATTATCATGCGTGAAGTTAATAAAATCAGAGAGGATTCATACAGATTCTATTCAGACAACAACATTGAATTTGACAGATATTAAGGAGGACAAAAAATGAGCTACTGTGACGGAACTTGTAAGTATCTGAATAAAAGAAAACACAAATGCGAATTGACAGGAGAAAAACTCACATACATGGAATGGAGTCGTGGAATCGAGTATTCAGTGCATGAACACAGAGGATTCTGTGAGAAAGATAAGGAGGACACAAAATGTTAATCAGAAGTCAGAATAAGGAAGTTTTAGTTGTATTTGAATCTTTACCCGATATCGAAGTTTCAGGTGGAGTAATAAGTACAAGAAGAGATATGGGGTGGTACTGCTTGCTCGGAGAATATTCTACCAAAGCAAAAGCCATGAAAGTACTGGATATGATCCAGGAAGTTTATGTAAATGGACATATTGATTACCAGATGCCAACGGATAGTGAGGTGGTTGTATGAAGTACAGAAAGAAGCCGGTTGTAATTGATGCGGTACAGTGGACTGGTACAAATCATCGAGAAATGTTCGATTTCCTGACGGACTATCAGTGTACAGACCAGTACATGTCGGCAGAAGGTAAGAATTTCTATATTGACCATTGGAAAGTTCCAGGCGGTCTGGTTATTAAGACACTTGAGGGCGAACATCTGGCGAATATTGGTGATTATATCATCCGCGGTGTTCACGGTGAATTTTATCCGTGTAAGCCAGATATATTCAGAGAAACTTATGAGGAGGTGGAAGTATGATTGAATATATTAATAAAGACGTCAAAGAAATTGGAGATGCCCTGAGCACGTTGATTCAAAAATGTGCAAAAGCTGGGGGGTAACGAACTTAAATGCACTATATCTTACGATGATGATCTGGAGCTTGATTGTTATTTTATTTTCAAGGTACATGAGGAGGACGAGCATGATTACATTCTTATTAGGATTCACCCTTGGAATCATATTCGGAATGGTTGGTCTTGTATGTGTGGCGATCATGTACGACAAGCATCATCCAGACAAATAGAAAGGAGAACGGTATGCTGACAAGGAATAAAAAGCTGAAAGACTACGGTATTCCGGCAGAGGATATAGAAAAACTGAACACGATGCTGAAAGACTTCCCGACAGAGTACGGATACCTACTTTCCAGTGCTGCCTTGTCAGCTTGCCCGAAGAACACGGTGATAGCGGATATGGTTATTGAGAATATCCTACACCGGAAAAGTTACAGAAAAATCAGCAGAGAAAGATATATCCCGATGAACCCGAAAGACTTCTACGGATACAGACGCAAGACCGTCGCTGTGCTGTATGAGAGAATGCGGTTGTTGGGAGTATGGGAGGATGAATAAATGCGTTTAATTGATGCAGACAAAATAATTGACTCTCTTGGAAATTCAGATATGGATTTTGCAATAGGTGCAGTTATTGACGAACAGCCAACGGCTTTTGACGTAAATGAAATTGTAGAGCAATTAGAGAATTATTTATTTGAAAAATATTGCATCGAAGGAGATACAACAATTGATGAAATTGTGAAAGGTGGTGGAGTTGAATGAGAGAGATTCTTTTTAAGGCAAAGCGGATTGATAATGGCGAATGGGTTGAGGGATGTTGTACGGAGTGCAGTGGAAAAACATTTGTTGGCATTGATATATCCATTGGCATTGATATATTCGAGGTTTTTTGTACTCCTTTAATTAGGTGGCTTGAAGTTGATCCAGAAACCCTCTGCCAGTTCACAGGACTTTGTGACAAGAACGGTAATAAGATTTGGGAGAATGATATTATCAAATATCATTTCGGAGAAATCTGTGCTCCAATCAAATATGGATGCTATCAAAATTGTTTTGATTCTCAGAAAACAGAACATGTCGGATTCTATGTAGATTGGTCGGATGACAAATGCCTTAGAAAAGATTTAGGGTTTTGGATTAACATGGTAGACGCTATGCCAGTTGGAAACATTTTCGACAATAAAGAATTATTACAGGAGGAATCAGATGAGTAAATGGCATGTAAGTGTCGGAATTAGCTTATCAATTGATTATGACGATATTGAAGCCGATACAAAAGAAGAAGCTGAGAAAATAGCAAAAAGTAAAGCATTGGAAGACATTGATTACAACAATTGTGATTGTGATACTGGCTATCCAATAGTGTATTGTTGTCTTGAGGGGGAATTATGAGTAAATCAATATTACTGATGGATACGCCAGAGAATTGTTACGATTGCCCGTTCGGAATTGAATACTGCGGCAATCTTGAATATGAGGGATGCTGTGAATTAGCTGACTGTTTAGATTATGATGTAATTCTGATGACAGAAGAACATTATGATTACGAAAGCAAATCAAGACCTGATTGGTGTCCATTGAAGCCACTGCCGGAGAAAAACACTACCGAGAATGACATGACAGATTATCAGTGTGGGATGGTCGATGGTCGAAACCAGTGTATTGATGAGATTATAGGGGGGGGGGAGAATGATGCATGGCAATAAATATAAACGAAACTGTGAAAAAGTGTAATGTTTGTGGCAAATGGAAAACCACAGTATATAAACCGGATTATCCGATGCTTAATGATAGCTGTTTTAGGTATCCGAAAACAATTTTTATTTGCGAAGAATGTATGAAAAAGCGCGAAGAAAAGAATATATTTTTGTGAGGTGAAGTAGATGGAGAGATTAACAAAATGTGAAGATGATAGTATCACATATAACGAAAAACGAGAGTTTGAGTGCGGTGAATATTGCGATAGTTGCTCACAGGGCGCAGGAAATTGCAAAACAGTAAAGAATATGATTAAAAAGCTTGCCACTTACGAAGACTTAGAAGAACAGGGCTTGCTTGTGAGATTGCCAGATGATTTGAAGAAAAAAGTATATCGAATAACTTATGAATATACAGAGTGCAGTAATTTTGGCGAAACAAAAAATAATTGCGAAAATTATAACTGCAACCGTGACTGCGATAGCCAAAAAAGATTCTATATCGTAGAGAACAGATTAGAGTTTATGCTTTTTTGCAATTATTATCATGAACTTGGTAAAACCGTATTCCTAACCCGTGAAGAAGCTGAGAAGAAGTTGGAGGATATTCAAAATGACAAGACCTGAGATTACAGCAAAACTATCAGCAATGATCGAAAAAAAAATCAATCCTCACAATGATCCACGTATTTATTGGGCTAAGGAAGTGACATTCGATTATTCGACAGATCATGCGGTAAGGGTGGATTATATGCGGTTCGTGCCGGTGAATAATAGCGTGTCCGGGATAGAAAAAGGTGACTGCTATTGTTATGAGGTTAAATCATCAGCTGAAGATTTTCGCTCTGGTCATGGGCTGAATTTTGTTGGCGATTATAACTACCTAGTTATGCCGACAGATGTATGCGCTGCGGTATCCCTTGAAATTCCACATTATGTAGGAATATATGTACCAGAAGCAAATGATCTTACATGCATCAAAAAAGCAAAGCGAAGAAATCGGACAAGGCCTGTATCTGAAATACTCTTGATGATGTTCCGGTCTGCGAATAGGGATTATAGAAAAGCAGTAAAACAGTTGGAGGAGATGAAGAATGGCTGAATATGTTAAAAAGTCAGATATAATAAAAATCATGGAAAATAATTCTCACATGATAGAGGTATTTGGAGTTAAGAAGAAAATGATTGACGTATTCGCAATGTGTTGTGATTTCGCAGATCTGGAAACTGTCGATATTGATGAGGACGATAAGGATGATTAATATGAAACCAGAAGAAGCATTAAAAGAATTAAGCTATGATGATACAGCCTATGGTGGTGAATGTACTTACGAAGTTAGAATGGTTGCAGTTAAGGCATTAAAAAAGCAGATTCCAATGAAACCGGATAACATAAAATCTATTATTGATTTTTCTGGCAGATATTATACGACAAAAGGTAACTGTCCAGTTTGCAACAGAGAGGGACTTTATAAATCAGATTTTTATTGCAATAAGTGTGGTCAGAAATTAGATTGGGGAGAAGAAGATGACAGATAACAAACCTACGCTTGAAATTGGCAGAGAAAAGAACGAAGTTACGATAAAATGTAATGGGGATACTGTAAAGTTCAAAGCTGATAATGTGGAAGTGACCAGGGCGAGCAAAAACACGATGTTTAAGCCACCAGACATAACCCCACAGCTCGCCATATCAGCATTCGCAGTACTACATCAATATTGCAGCTCGATCAGTCCACATGACTGCATCAGATGTACATTTTACGAACATTGCCCGGAATGTTTCATGGGGTGTCCAGGAGATCAGGGCGAGACGATCAGAAAATTACAAAGCAATGAATAAAATTAGAGAGTCGGTATTTACCGGCTCTTTTTTAGCACAAAATTCCTCAAACATGTACCACAACTTTTCTACTGACCTGTGATAGAATATACTCAGAAGTGTTACTATGGGATTTTATAGCCAGAAATGAGGTGATAATATGGCGAACTTAAAAGCAGTTACAAGAAAACTTCAAAAAGCTATATTGTCCACCGGATTAATCATAAAAATCGGAACATCACAATTCTATAGTCATGAGCAAGAACGATTAATTACAGTAACGATTATATCAACACCAGTGTTCAGGCCAACAAAGCGCGGTGAATGGAAGGATTGTGATTATGAAATATTACGAACTGCATCTCAGTACGATGTAGTCATGTGCCTAAAAGAAATATGGGAGGCAGTCAGAAAATGAGGATAGACAGAGGTGATTAGATGGACTTAACGCCTAAACAGAAAGCGTTTGCAGATGAATATATCAAGAATGGCGGAAATGCATCTGATGCCGCAAAAAAAGCTGGATATGCCGAGAAAAACGCAGAAGTAATAGGAGCACAAAACTTAAGAAAACTTAATATTTCTTCCTATATAGCCGAAAAGCAGTCTCTCATCGAAAAGCAAAAAGGCATTGACATCATGTCTCTGGCAGAAATCCAACAGCGCCGCTCCATGATTGCAAGGGGTGAGCTAAAAGATTCGTTCGGTTTTGCTCCGGACTTCTCCGATCAGCTGAAATCCATGAATGATCTGGAAAAGGCATTAAAGATTAAGCAAGAGCAAGAAGAAAAAAAAGCAGCAGAGGAAGCTGCTAGAAATGCGAAGCCGTATCATATGGATCTGTACAACATTCCTGATCGCTTTCACCAAGCTATTAGAGATATTCGAGATAAGGAACATCTGGAGTATGTATTTAAGGGCGGACGTGGCTCCACGAAATCAACCACTGTTGGAATGACTATAGTAGAGTTGATGAAGAACAATCATGACATCCATGCAGTTGTCTGTCGTAAGGTCGGGAACACCATTAAGGATTCTGTATACAACAAAATCAAATGGGCTATTGGAAAACAGGAATTCACAGAAGAATTTGATTCTAAGTTATCACCTATGGAGATTACATTAAAAGCAACCGGACAAAAGATATACTTCCGTGGTGCTGATGACCCTGATAAAATTAAATCTATCAACCCTGAGTTCGGATATATTGGCATTCTCTGGTTTGAGGAGTTGGATCAATTCGCAGGACCTGAGGAAATTAGAAAAATCGAACAGTCTGCAATTCGTGGTGGCAACCTTGCATGGATATTTAAGAGCTTCAATCCACCAAAGACAATGAATAACTGGGCTAATAAGTATGTTCTCGAACCAAAAGAGAACAGAATAGTCCACTCATCAACTTACTTGGACGTGCCAAAAAAATGGCTGGGGCAGCCATTCATTGACGAAGCAGAGCATCTGAAAGAAGTCAATCCAAACGCTTATGAGCATGAGTATATGGGAATTGCGAATGGAAATGGCGGAAACGTATTTGAATATCTGGAGATTAGAGATATTACAGACGAAGAGATCAGCCACATGGACAAAATATTTCAGGGGTGCGACTGGGGATTTTTTCCTGATTCGTATGCTTTTATTCGTTTATATTACAATCATAACACTGAAAAGATATATTTCATCGATGAAATTTACGAAGACAAATGGAGCAATAGAGAATCAGCGGACGAGATTTTAAAAAGAAAATATAATGATTATACTATTACTTGCGATTCAGCCGAACCTAAATCAATCAATGATTATAGAGATTTTGGACTCCCAGCAGTGGGTGCAATAAAAGGACCTGGAAGTGTAGCATATTCTATGAAATGGCTTCAAACAAGAACTATTGTTATCGACCCTAAGAGAACGCCTAACGCTTATAAAGAGTTTTCTAATTATGAATACGAAAGAGATAAGGAAGGAAATATCATTAGTGGTTATCCAGACAAAGATAACCATTTGATTGATGCAAGTAGGTATGCAACAGAATCATTATGGAGAAGAAGGGGGAGCAGTGCATAATGAGAAAAAAATGTTTTGTTACGAATCCAAATGATACTATAAAAAATAAAATAGTTTCAAATGGGCAAGAAATCATTATAAGAACGAGCGTTTCCAAGAGTGCAATATTCTTAAAATATAAAGAATTTCTTACTGGTGAGGAAGGAAAATGCGGAGGATATGAGTTAGGCTCAATGTTATCAACACTCGCACTTGTAAACATGGATGGAAAAATCCTAGAAGTTCCCGCTGACTGGATAGAATTTGAGGACGACTAAATGGGACTTATAACAACACTAAAAAGGTGGTTTAATATGATATTCAAAAAACAAGCCGAAGAGGACTTTAACATCCAGGCGGCAGAATTTCCAGAAATGGAATCACTGATTAACCGGTGCGCGAACATTTACAGGGGAGTACCGGAATGGTTAGATGACAAGAATAATATCAAGACGATTAACTTCGCTAAATCTGTCTGCTCAGAGACTGCCAGACTTGCAACATTGGCGATCGGCATTCAGATTGATGGTTCTGCAAGGGCAACATGGTTGCAGGAGCAGATTGACAAGGTATACTTCCAGATTCGGCACTGGGTGGAATATGGATGTGCTTACGGAACGGTATTTATCAAACCAAACGGCGAGAGCCTTGACGTATTCACTCCGGCAGATGTGATGATTGTGGATTACGATAATCAGGAAATCAAAGGGATTATATTTAAGGATTCTTATACTGTTGGACGGAAATACTACACACGGCTTGAATATCACAGGTTTATTGAGACAACAGTGGACGGAGTGACAACCTATCCGTATTATGTTTCCAACAGAGCCTATGTATCAAAATCCCCTCAGTCAATCGGTGATAAGATTGACCTTAAACAGACCAAATGGGCTGACCTAATGGCAGACACTCCGCCGATTCTCAAAGCAAACGGAGAGAAGCTGGATGGGCCGCTATATGGAATGCTGCGAACACCACAGGCGAATAACGTAGATATCAGTACGCCACTGGGCTTGCCGATATTTGCAGAAGCTATCGAAGAACTGAAAGATCTCGACATTGCATACAGCCGTAATGCCGGAGAGATATTTGATTCTCAGAAGACAGTTCTGGCAGATGATAGGCTGCTGATGCCAAGCGGTACACCTGTAGCAGCCATGTCACCACAGGGTATGGAGAACAGACGGAACGAGATGAGATTGCCACATTTTGTTAAGAATGTATTCGGACAGGACGAGAAAGAGTTCTATCAAGAAATCAATCCACAGCTTAACACAGATACCCGTATAAGCGGCATAAACGCCCTTTTAAGCCAGTTAGGGTACAAGATTGGATTCTCTAACGGATACTTCGTTTTTAACGAATCTAGCGGCATACAGACAGCCACGGGAGTAGAAGCGGAACAGCAGAGAACAGTTCAGTTTATCAAAGACGTGAGGGATAAGTTGGAATCTTGTCTGGATGAAGTAATCTACGCATTGAACGTTTATGCTGACCTGTACGGACTTGCACCTGTCGGAGCCTATGAAGTCAATTATGATTTTGGAGACATCCTATATGTGCGTGAAAACGACCGCGCAAGATGGTGGCAGTATGTTACTACGAATAAAGTTCCGGCATGGATGTATTTCGTGAAATTCGAGGGAATGACTGAGGAAGAAGCTAAGGCAATGGTTGAAGAAGCACAGCCAAAAGAACCGACTTTGTTCGGCGATGAGGAATAATATATGCTTAGTCCAGAGTACTTGCGCAGAATCACAGAAGGCAGTGAACAGATTGCTGAGGAGTTACACCAGTATATTATATCTGAGATTGTATCTCGAATGATGGCAAGAATCGGCAGAGGTGAGGATTATATTCTGACTAATGCCGATGCGTGGAGAATCAGAACGCTACAGGAATCCGGTGAACTGTTAGAGGACATTCTGGCAGAATTATCCAAATACACCAAACGCGAACAGCAGGAGCTTCTTGAAGCGTTTGAAGATGCCGGAATCACTGCCCTCGATTATGATGATAAGATATACAAGGCGGCAGGATTAAGCCCTGTACCACTCGAACAATCACCGGCTATGATAAGACTCATGGAGCGAAATATGCTTGCGACTATGGGCGAGTGGAAGAACTTCACAAGAACGACTGCAAGTGCCGCTCAAAGGCTCTATATCGAGCAATGTGACCTTGCATATAATCATGTGATGACTGGGGCAGTTGGATATACGCAAGCGATTAGAGAAGCAGTTAACAATGTTGTAAGCAATGGCGTTACAGTAACATATCCATCCGGCAGAAAAGATACAATTGAAACGGCGGTTGCACGTTCTGTTAGAACTGGTGTGGCTCAGGCTACGGGAAATATATCCCTAAAGCGCATGGAAGAAATGAACTGGGATTTAGTTCTGGTCAGTGCCCACATGGGAGCCAGAACAGGTGACGGCGGTGAGAATCCGGGAAATCACGCATGGTGGCAAGGAAAGATATACTCTCGTTCTGGCAAGAGCAAGAAATTTCCGCCGTTCTCATTGACCGGATACGGAACAGCAAGCGGACTGTCAGGAGTAAACTGTCGGCATAGCTTTGGGGCAAGTGACGGGGAATTTAATCCTTATGCAGAACTATCAGCACAGGACAAAGCCGACAAGGGAAAGCAGTACGAAAAAGAACAGCGGCAACGTACTTATGAGCGAAGAATCCGCAAAACGAAGAGAGAGGTTCTTGGACTGCAAGCAGGAGTTAACAATGCACCGAACGAAAAGGCGAAATTCGCATTACAGCAAGACCTTGACCGGAAATCTTATCTTTTGCAGAAGCAAAATACTGCATACAAAGATTACTGCAAGCGGAACGACCTGAGGGAACTACAAGACCGACTTATGATTGCTAAATGGAACCGCCAGAATGCTGCAAAAGCCAGAGGAGCGGCAAAGAGATATAAAACAGCAAAGGGGATTGACTGATGGATAGATGGGAGTATTACAACCCGAATCCTGCTGGGAATCGAGTCGGAGATTGTGCTGTCCGGGCAATATGCAAAGCAACCGGCTTTGATTGGGAAACGGTTTTTGCCGGATTAATGATACAGGCATGTGCCCTGTCAGATATGCCAAGCGCAAATTATGTCTGGGGAGCGTACCTCTATAAACGTGGGTACAGGCGAAAACTGATTGAGCAATCAGAACGGTATATCTATACAGTCAACGACTTTTGCACAGACCATCCGACAGGTACGTATATCCTCTGCATAGATGGTCATGTGGTGACGGTGCAGAACGGCAAATATTACGATACATGGGATAGTGGTAATGAGATCCCGGTATACTACTGGGAAAAGGAGTAGCTAAATGAGCATATCAGAATTTGTACAGATTTTCCTTTCTATTTGCGGAGGGGTGTCTATTGTCGGAGGGGCGGTGGCTGTAATTCTTAAGTGGATTACTCCGGCATTTCGGCTTAATAAGCGAGTTGAAACACTGGAAGAACACGACAAGCGTGACTTTGAGAGTCTTCAGAGAATCGCAGAACGAGATTCATTAATTCTGGAAGTGCTATCAACCATGCTGGATAGTCAGATCAGTGGGAATAATGTCGAAGAGTTAAAAAAAACAAAACAGAAGCTTACAAATTATCTTGCACAGAATCAACGTTAGCATTAGTAAGGGGTATGCTCATGAAGTTATATGTGTTCACTAAGAAAGATATAGACAGATTCTTAATAGAGTGTAATTTCACACCGGACGAAGAAAGATTGTTCCGGCTGAGATGTAAGGAATATACACTCGAATACTGCGCTGAACAGATGAATGTGAGTATATCCACGGCAAAGCGATTAAGCCGGAGGGTGAATAATAAAATAATAAAAGTATGCTGATACTTTTTAGACACTAATTAGAGCCAGAAACGACCTGTTTCCGGTTCTTTTTTTATGCAAAAATATAATCAGAAAGGCGGTGTATAAGATGGCATTATATAACAATCCTTATCAATATAGTTTTGGCGTTCCGGGACAGATGAATCAGTTCCAGCAACAGCCTGTCCAGATGCCAGCTCAACCAGTACAGCAACCACAGCAGAATAACAATGGTATCCTGTGGGTTTCCGGCGAAGTAGGCGCAAAATCCTATCTGGTAGCACCCGGGACAAGTGTTTTGTTGATGGACAGTGAAAGTGAAAAGTTCTACATAAAATCCACAGACGTTTCCGGTATGCCACAACCATTACGGACGTTTGAGTATCATGAAGTAGGCACTCAGATGCCGCCTAAACAGCCTGTTCAGAACATGGACAGTAAGTACGTCACCAGACAGGAATATGACGATTTAAAGGGCAAATACGAAGCTATCATAAACCGATTAAATTCTTTTTCTGAACCTGTTAGAACTAATACTGTACAGGAGCCAGCAATCAAGGGAGGAAATGCAGATGAGTAATCCATTATTTAACGCACTTGGCGGTGGGATGCCACAGGGAAACGGGCCAATGCAGATGATACAGCAGTTTATGCAGTTTAAACAGAATTTTAAGGGAGACCCGAAAGCAGAAGTTGAGAAGATGTTACAGTCTGGGAAGATTTCCCAACAGCAACTTAATCAGGTTCAGCAGATGGCAGGGCAATTCCAACATATGTTGAAAAGAATGAAATAGTACATTACAATCTGGCCAGATTGATGTAAATACACAAAAAGGAGATTATATTATGGATGGAAATTATAGCTTAGCAGATATTGCCGCTGCTACTGGAAATGGTAGAAATAATGACGGCATGTTTGGCGGAGATGGTAGCTGGTGGATTATTGTTTTATTCATTTTTGCTTTCTTCGGATGGGGAAACAACGGCTGGGGCAATAATGGAAACGGCGGCGGATATGCAGCCACAGCAGCTACTCAGGCAGATATTCAGAGAGGATTCGACAATTCCGCTGTAATTAGCAAGCTTGACGGAATCAATAGCGGCCTGTGTGATGGCTTCTACGCCATGAATAACGGTATGCTTACCGGATTTAACGGAATCAACACAAATATCATGCAGACTGGTTTCGGCATCCAGCAGGCTATTAACGCTGACACTGTAGCAAATATGCAGAATACCAATGCACTCCAGGCACAGCTTGCAAACTGCTGCTGCGAAACCAGAGAAGCAATCCAGGGCATAAACTATAACATGGCACAGAATACCTGTGCATTGCAGAACACCATGAACAGCAACACAAGAGACATTATTGACAGCCAGAACGCAGGAACAAGAGCAATTCTTGATTATCTTTGCAATGAAAAGATTTCTAACCTGCAGGCTGAAAACAATGACCTCAGACGTGCTGCTTCTCAGGACCGCCAGAGCGCACTTCTCACAACTGCAATGGCTTCACAGACACAGCAGCTTATTAATGCAATCAATCCGGCACCGATTCCGGCATATCAGGTTCCTAATCCGAACACATATTACGGATGCGGATGCAACACTGGATGTAATTGCTGATAACTTCATATTGAGAGTATCTTTCGATTGATTCGGATGTCGGCTTATGCCGTATTACACAGATGGGCAGGCTGAGGCCTGTCCTTTTGTGATATGAAAGGAGTAAAATTATGGCAGAATTTACAAATGTAGCTGCTCAGACTGTAGCAGCAAATGGAAACGTAGTATTTTCAAACACAGCAGTCAAAGGTTCTAACTGTATTCAGCACAGAGAGGGAAGCGGAATCATTACCCTGAGAGGACTGACCAACCAGTGTAAAGCAAGATTCTTCGTGGATTTTTCTGGTAATATCGCAATTCCAACAGGCGGTACTGTCGGAGCTATTTCTCTGGCTATTGCAATCTCTGGCGAGCCTGTATTATCTTCACAGATGATTTCCACACCGGCAGCAGTAGACCAGTATAACAATGTGTCCTCTGGTATCTATATTGATGTACCACGCGGATGTTGCGTTAATATTGCAGTAGAGAATACCAGTGATCAGGCTATTTCTGTTGCAAATGCGAACATTGTTGTAACCAGAGAAGCGTAGGAGGTGCAGTTATGAGAGATATCAAGGATTTATGTGCAAGAATTGAAGACGAACTGTCCAAAATTGCTGACAGTGGGCTGACCACTGGAAATCTGGATATGACATATAAGCTGATTGACATGTACAAAGATATCAAGAATACGCAGTACTGGGATAAGAAAGTAGAGTATTACAACGCTGTCCTTGATGAAATGCGTAGCGGATACAATGACGATTACAGCGAACGCGGAAGAAAGCGCGACAGCATGGGGAGATACAGTTCAAATGACGGCAGAATGATGCCGGATTACGATCGGGGCAGTTCTTATGCCAGACGTGGGGAACATTACGTCAGAGGGCATTACAGCCGTTCTGATGGACGGGATGCTTATGACGATTACATGACGCAGAAGCAAAGCTATCGTTCCGGCAAGTCTGAAGACTGCAAGAGGAAGATGCTTGCCGCTCTGGAAGAACATCTGGACGAACTTACAACAGAAATGAGCGATATGTCCAAGGATGCAGAGTGCCGGGAAGAACGTGATCTTGTCAAGAGATACGTGGAAAAGCTCCGGGATATGCTCTAATTAGCTCAAACATGTACCACAACTTTTTGGATACTTTGTGGTAAAATATATTCATAGGGAAGATTCGTAAGTGGTTGACGCCACTTGACATAGACATTTTTTTCATTGATTCCTCCTTTCACGGGTGCGTGTCCTTAACAGAAACAGATTCGGGCGGAATCTGGAGGTTGAAAAGCGGATGCAATTTCCGACACGTACCATCGCTGTCTATGCGATCATGTAGACAGTACGCACCTCCTTGTAAAAGGTAAATGGGCAGACAGATGCCCGAAACAACTCGTGGCAGGCATGACACGTTAAACACCTTGCTAACCCGGGAATCCGGGTTGATGGAATGTAGCTCAGTGGTAGAGCAATGTATATAAACTATGCGCCGCAGGTTCGATTCCTGCCATTCCGATTACCCTGCCAGTGGTCTAACTGGCTTAATCCATTTACCTGCGGCGGCAGGTCAATAAACACGACCAGGAGGATGTATATGCAGAAACTTATTGACACACTTAAATCATTTGGAATTGAAATCCCGGAGGACAAGCAGGCAGATGTGAAGAAAGCACTCTCTGAGCATTATAAGAATGCGAAAGAAGTTGCGAAAACTCTGTCAAAAGTCGAGGGAGAACGCGATGACTGGAAAGAACGTGCCGAGACAGCAGAAGAAACCCTGAAAGGTTTTGACGGTATCGACCCGGCAAACATTCAGACAGAGCTTGCTGGATGGAAGAAGAAGGCTGAGGATGCGGAGAAAGAATTCAATGCAAAAATCTACGACCGTGATTTTTCCGATGCTCTAAAAGCAGCACTCGATGATGTTAAGTTTTCCAGTGAAGCTGCAAAGAAATCAGTCATGGCAGACATCAAAGAAGCAGGTCTTAAGCTGAAAGACGGCAAAATCCTTGGGCTGAACGATCTGATTGAGCAGATGAAACAGTCTGACGCATCCGCTTTCGTGGATGAATCTCATCAGCAGGCTCAGCAGAATCAGGCAAGATTTACCACTCATGTTGGACAGCAGCAGACACCGGGAAACATGACAAAGAAAGATATTGAAGCGATCAAAGACCCGTCCGAGAGACAGGCTGCAATTGCTCAGAATATCCAGTTATTCCAGTGATTTTTTACACCGACTATACGACAGAGTATAGCCGCTAACCCAATACCTTAATAGTTATGGGTAGAAAGGATTTTTTATATGGCAGCAAAAACTAATCTTATCATGACGAATGATATCCAGGTCACAGCACGTGAGATTGATTTTGTTACCAGATTCGAAAGAAACTGGCAGCACTTACGTGATATTCTGGGTATCATGAGACCTATCAAAAAACAGCCGGGTGCTGTACTCAAGTCCAAATACGCAGAGGGTACTTTGCAGAGCGGAAATGTTGGTGAGGGTGAGGAAATCCCTTACAGCAAATTCGTTGTAAAAGAAAAAGACTATGCGGAAATGACTATCGAGAAGTACGCAAAGGCTGTATCTATCGAAGCAATCAAGGATCATGGTTACGAGAACGCTGTTCAGATGACCGATGATGAATTCCTTTTCCAGCTTCAGACTGATGTTACCGGAAGATTTTACGACTATCTGAAAACCGGTACGCTTACTTCCACAGAAACAACTTTCCAGATGGCTCTGGCAATGGCTAAGGGTCGAGTAGAGAACAAATTCAAACAGATGCACAGGAATGCGACTGGCGTTGTTGGATTTGTCAACATTCTGGACGTATATGAATATCTTGGCGCAGCTGAAATCACTATTCAGAACCAGTTCGGATTCCAGTATATGAAGGACTTTATGGGATTCAACACAATCTTTTTACTGTCTGACAGCGAAATCCCGAGAGGACAGGTTATCGCCACCCCTGTCGAGAACATCGTTATGTACTATGTTGACCCGAACGAATCTGACTTCGCAAGAGCAGGTCTTGTATACACTGTATCCGGCGAAACAAATCTGATCGGATTCCATACACAGGGCAACTACCACACAGCAGTGTCCGAAGCGTTTGCGGTCATGGGACTTACTCTTTTTGCGGAGTACATTGATGCAATCGCAGTAATTACCATTGATGAAACACCAACACTTGGTACCCTGACAGTAACATCTGCAGCTGGAACAGCAACTGGTGATACGAAAATCACTGTAAATCCGGCTAAGGAAAATGCTAACAACGTATATAAATACAAAGTTGCAACAGACGCAGTAACTGTTGGATATGGACAGAATCTCAGAAACTGGAGTACTTGGGATGGAAAAGCCGATATCACAGCAGCAACCGGACAGAAGATCACAGTGGTTGAGTGCGATGGAACATACAAAGCACTGAATGCCGGAAGTGCAAGCATAACAGCAAAATGATGATCGCAGGAGGTAACTGGCATGGCTTATGCAGATTATGAATTTTACACAACTTCATATTTCGGTTCAGTTGTGCCAGAAGCCGGCTTCCCACGACTGGCAGAAAGAGCCAGTGATTTCGTGGACACAATGACATTTGACAGACTGGTGGATGGACTGCCAACGAACGAACGCTCTCAGAAGCGTATCAAAAAGGCGGTCTGTTCATTAGCTGAATTAATGTATCAGATTGAGCTTGCTGAGAAGAATGCTACCAATGCCGCCGCTAGTGGAGCATCAACCACAATCGGGTCCGGTGGTAGCACTACAGGCATTGTAACATCTGTATCATCTGGCAGTGAATCCATTTCTTACGCCACGCCTCAGCAGATCGGAGCGAGTGCAAAGGAATGGAGTGCGGTGTATGCCGCCGCCGGAGATGTGCAGAAAACGAACGACTTGCTTCTTAAGACGGCTTTACCACTTCTAATGGGAGTAAGGATGGATGATGGAATACCAATTTTATATGCGGGGGTGTGAGTATGATTTGCAATAAAAAAGCTTATTCAGATATGCGTAAAGACTGTGAAAGTTGTTCAAACAAAGAGCAGTGTTGGAACGGTAAAAATGTTGGAGTAGCCTATTTAGATGCAAGCATCGCAGAAAAAGCATCACGACCGAATTCGAGAGAAACAATGACTATAAATGTCGGCGGTGTTCTTACAACGGCATACAAAGATGATATTGAAAGAGAAATATATAAGGCTTTACGAGAGCCTTTTTCTCTGAATTTTGGAGCATAAAGGAGTGATTATATGGACATTTCAACATTAGGCTCATGCGTAGCAATCGTTATGATCTGTTACATCGTAGGAATGGGCTGTAAAGCATCAAAAAGAATCTCTGATGAATGGATTCCAGTAATCATGGCGGTTATTGGCGGGATTCTTGGAGCAGTCGGAATGGGAGTTATCCCGGACTTCCCGGCAACGGACTATATAACGGCGGTTGCAGTCGGTATGTTTAATGGATTGTCGGCCACTGGCGTGAATCAGCTGATTAAACAGAATATTATGAAAGAGTGATTTTATGGGCGGACGTGGCGGAAGTAGCGGCATTGGTTCCGGCGGAAGTAGCGGTTTCGATGTAACCAGAAACGGTGAAACAACGAGGTACTATTTCTCAAGTAAAAACGGACAGCATTACTATCAGGTTGGGATTGGCGGCGCACCGCAGCCTACCCCAATGAACATGTCAGCAAGCGAGTTCAGAAAAAGGGCGGTATCCAACGGCGCTACTGTGAAAAGTATCTCCGGGTTTGAGAGAAGGAAAGACCAAAAAGCGTATAATGCCGACCGTAAGGCAACGAATACGTTCTTGGACAAAGAAACAGCATCCAATAGAGCGCTATCCAGTGGATCGAGAGCAGATGCAAAAGTGAATCGTGCGAGCCGCAGACGCAGACGGAGAAGGTAGCGTATGGCGGATAAGTTAACCAGCATGGCCTACGAAAATCTAAACCGCCGTATCTTTCCCGGCGTTGGTGAATACGGCATACCGCAGATATACCCGGAAACATTCGAAGGGGAATGCGAGTTCATTGGCTTCAATTATGCAAGAGGGAAATGCAGTAATCCAGAAGGGAAAGCGGTTCATTTCTTCTTGGATGACTACCAGTTTGACGCATTATGGAGAAATCCAGACAGGTATGTTGATAAGCTAATCCAGTTTCGATATATTCTGACACCGGATTTTAGTACCTACACCGATTTCCCTAAAGCTATCCAGATTTATAATCATTATCGCAAGCACTGGATTGGGGCATATCTCCAAGAGTACGGTTGCCGTGTGATTCCGACAATCTCATGGAGTACACCGGATTCTTACGATTGGTGTTTCGATGGAGAACCAGAGGGCAGAACGGTGGCAGTATCTTCTGTTGGTTGCATGAATGGAAAGAAAAAGAAAGAACTGTTTCTTTCTGGTTACAATGCCATGATTGAGAAATTGCACCCAGAAAGCATTATCTTTTATGGGAAAATGCCGGAAGAGTGTAAAGGCAATATTGTCCGAATAAAATCATTCTCTGATAGATTTTCAAAAGCAATATGTGAAGGATAGGAGGGTATCATGTACGAAAAAACAGTGACGATTTTCAATTATTATGAGAGTCCAACAACTAGAGATGCGTACTGGTATCCTCATGTTTTATCTGGCGTTGACCTTATTGCGGACAAGGGGGCGATCCTTAAGAAGTACGGGCCAGACGCAACTGACAACGCACAGTTACACATCCATTATACTGTCCAGAACGGCGATATAACCATTGCTGACAGGAATGGTAAGATTCTCCCATGGGTGCCACCTAAAGAGTGGAAAAGGCAGATTAACAACGCTCTGGAGGATACGATTACATTCTCAGATGAATCGTTCTTCTGGGAGGGTGAGTGGACTGGCGGAATAGTAACTGAAAGTGATTATCGAAATGGATTCTACCAGTACATGAATCAAAATAAAGACAATGTATTCAAAATCACAAGCGTGGGTGGACCGTACAGCCTGATTCCACACTTTGAAATTCTTGGTAAATAGCATGAGCAGAACAAAGCATTTTAAAGGTTTTACTATCGTTGATGGAGACATGAAAGTTAATCTGAATATGAGTCGTTTTTCAAGGCAGTACCAGGAAGCACAGTATCTCCTTGATGGAATGGTCATGGACAGTATGGTGCCGTTTATGCCGATGATTACAGGGGACTTTATCAACCGAACAAGAGTTGAGAGTACATCCTTGCAAGGAACTGGGAAAGTATGCGCAGCGGCGGCACCTTATGGACGTTTTTTGTATGAGGGTAAAACCATGGTTGACGAATCAACCGGAAGCCCTTATGCAAGACGTGGAGCAAAAAAAGTACTTGTTAGTCAGTATTCCGGTCAGACAGCGGCAAAAGAGAATCTTGAATACACCAAACAAGCGCACCCACGGGCACAAGCCCATTGGTTTGATGCCGCAAAACGACAATACGGCAGTACATGGATTCGCAAAGTAAAAGCACAGGCAGGAGGTGGCAGACATGGCAGATAAGCCTATCGGTAAGGATGCAACCGGATATGAGATTCTGACAGATGCCATGAAAGCACTTCTGAACCAGTATCCAGGGCTATACGAAAATGAAACAATCAAATTCGAGGAACTCGGCAAAGAATCCGGGATTGCGTTTTCGGCAGACAACGGAGCTTTGATCTATTCAGAAAAAGAAGATGTGTGCGGAGTAATGCATCAGGTATGCCAGTATCCATTCTATGTGGTTTACCGCACGGCATCCGACAAAGAACGGCAGAAGTTATCTGTTCAGAAGTTCCTGGACAATCTCGGTAAATGGATATGTCGAGAACCAGTTATCATAAATGGCTCTGAGACACGTTTAAATGCGTTTCCCGAGCTTTCACAGGGGCGAGTGATAAAACGTATCACTCGTGATAATTCCTACGGATTAGAGCCGCAGGAGAGTGGCGTACAGGACTGGCTATTGCCATTGTCAGTGCGCTACGAAAACACTTATGAAGTAATCTAACAAGTAACAACCGGCTATCAATTGGAGATAGTCGCTAACTTACACAGCCTTTTAAAAGTTATAGGTAGAAAGGACATTTCTATGGCAGTTACAGGAAAAATTGACCGTAAATATATGGCTCATTACATTGATGCCGGTTCTCTTTGCGGAGGACTGACACCAAAGTTTGAACGTCTTGGAAAGGACCTGGAAGAGTACAACATTGAACTCAACCCGGATACCGAAACGTCTAAAAACATTCTTGGAGAATCCACATTTAAGCATAACGGCTATGAAGTTTCTTCTGACGCTGATCCGTTCTATGCAGACACTACTTCCGATCTGTTCACAGCATTACAGAAGATTGTAGATGGACGTCTCAAAGACGACAACCTCAAAACAAAAGCAGTTGAGGTTCATCTCTGGACAGAAGCCACAGCAGGCAAGTATGAAGCATACCAGCAGGAATGCTATGTTGTGCCGACCTCCTACGGCGGTGATACATCCGGCTATCAGATTCCATTTACTGTTAACTATACCGGCGAACGAGTCAAAGGAAAATTTGATATCAGTTCCGGTACATTCACAGCCGACAGCGAATAAGCACATATGCAAGGAGGGCACGCCAAATGGCAAAAATAATTAACACCAAAATTGATGATGGAATTCTCATTTTTACATTCACAAATAACGAAGACGAAGTTTTTTCATCTTTCAAACTTAATCCGACGGACATTAATGTAGCAGCACGTGCAGAAGAACTGACAGAATATTTTGAGCAGCTCAAAGATTCCATTCAGAAAGTCACTTCCGGTAAAGAGATGGCTGAACTCAATAAACAGATTGAGGATAAAATCAACTACCTGCTCGGATATGAAGCATCAAAAGACCTGTTCAAAGAGCCGATCACGGCAACCACTGTATTCGGCAATGGTCAGGTGTTCGCTTATATCGTTTTGGATAAGATCGCAGAAGCAATCGCACCGGAAATCGAAAAGAGAAAAAAGAAAATGCAGGCAGCAGTTAATAAGTATACGGAGAAGTATGCAAAATGACCGCCTATGAGCTTCCCACCTCACTAAATATCAGTGGGGTGGATTTTTCTATCAGAACGGATTTCCGAGCAATCATTGATATTCTCATAGCTATGAATGATCCAGAACTGGACGAGCAGGCAAAAGCAGTTGTTATGCTACAGATTCTGTTTGAGGACTGGCAGAGTATACCGGCTGAGTGTCTGGATGAAGCCTGTCAGAAAGCATCGGAGTTCATCGACTGCGGACAGTTGGACGATAATCCGAACCACCCAAAACCCCGATTGATGGACTGGGAACAGGACGGAGATATGATTGTACCGGCTGTAAATAAAGTCGCCGGGAAAGAAATCAGGGCCGTTCCGTATATGCACTGGTGGACGTTCTTCGGGTACTTCATGGAATCTGGTGAATGCCTTTTTAATACAGTGGTTGGAATCCGCTCTAAAAAGGCAAAGGGCGAAAAGCTCGATAAATGGGAAAAGAAATTCTATCAAGAGAACAAGAACATTATTGATATAAAAACACGTCTCAGCGACGAGGAGCAAGCTTATAAAGATAAGCTGAATGAGATGTTGAACCTCAAATAGTTAGGAGGTGGACACATGGCTGCTGATGGCTCAGTCATTATTGATACCAGAATGGATACAACCGGTGTCCAAAATGGAGTATCAGCTATAAAACAGTCATTTAACGGCCTTGGAAGTGCTGTAAAAAAAATAGGTCTGCTGATTGGTGGGGCTTTTGCAGTTGGCAAGTTAGTGCAGTTCGGAAAAGAGTGTGTAGAGCTTGGTTCAGACCTTGCCGAAGTCCAGAACGTGGTCGATGTTACTTTTACCACCATGTCCGACAAAGTAAATGAATTCGCTAAGAATGCTATGACCTCAGCCGGATTATCAGAAACCATGGCAAAAAGATATGTCGGCACGTTCGGAGCAATGTCTAAGTCGTTCGGATTCTCAGAAGCACAGGCTTACGACATGTCAACGGCTCTGACGCAGCTGACCGGTGACGTGGCGTCATTCTACAACATCAGTCAGGACTTGGCTTATATCAAGCTGAAATCAGTGTTTACGGGCGAAACGGAAACACTCAAGGACCTCGGCGTGGTAATGACCCAGTCGGCACTTGACCAGTATGCACTTGCTAATGGCTATGGAAAAACCACATCTGAAATGACCGAACAGGAGAAAGTGGCTCTTCGTCTGGCTTTTGTGCAGAAACAGCTTTCGGCTGCATCTGGAGACTTTATTCGTACTTCTGACTCATGGGCAAATCAGGTACGAGTGATGCAGTTACAGCTGCAGTCTCTCAAGGCAACAGTCGGGCAGGGACTGATTAATATTTTCACGCCCGTTCTGAAAGTGATCAATATTCTGCTCGGCAAATTGGCAACATTGGCAAACGCATTCAAGTCATTTACAGAGCTTATCACTGGAAAGAAATCATCAGGTCAGACAAGCGGAAGCGGCGCAGGTCTCACAGGCGATGCAAGTGGCGTGCAGGATACGGCAGATGCTTACGGACAGGCAGCAGACAATGCCGGCAAGTTAGCAGATTCTACAGAAGATGTAGCCGATGCGACAAAAGATGCGGCAAAAGCGGCGAAAGGATATCTTAGCCCACTTGATGAGATTAATCGGTATTCTACACAGGATACATCATCAACAGCAAGCAAAACCCCATCCTCAGGAACGGGGTCAGGAGGAAACTCTGGTGGTCTGGCTGGAGCTGTTGGAAATGTTGACTATGGGAAAGTAGCAGAGGGCGAAACTGCTCTGGATAAAATCAGCAAATCAGCCGAAAAGCTTGCAAAGCTCCTTAAAAAGCTCTGGAAGCCATTCCAGGACGCCTGGAAGAAAGAGGGTAAGAACACCATTGACGCGGCAAACATTGCTTTGTCGGGAATCGCGAAACTCGCTAAGAGTGTAGGCAAAAGCCTTGTAGAGGTCTGGACAAATGGCACAGGCACAACGATGCTCACAACCATGCTGAGGATTGCTCAGAACGTTCTTAAAACTATCGGGAATATTGCATCCGGTTTTGCGGATGCGTGGAATAAGAACAATGTCGGAACACAGATTATACAGAATATTGCAGATGCTCTTGTGGTAGTTATGCAGTTTATTGAAAAGATTGCAGAAGATACGGCGACATGGGCGGCAAATCTGGACTTCTATCCATTGTTGGAATCTATCAGTAATCTGACAGCGACTTTTGCTCCAATTCTGGAATCTGTTGGAAATGTTCTTGAATGGATTTACAAAAATATTGTTCTTCCAATGTTGACATGGATTATTGAAACGGGGATCCCAACAGTGATTAATCTAGTGTCTGGCTTGGTGGGATTCTTTGCAGATCATCAATCAATCATTGAAGCATTCGGTGTGGCGCTGATCGGGGCGTTCGCGGCAGGAAAAATTGCAGGATTGGCGTCGAGAGTTATTAAAAGCGTGTCTGGAATCGCTATGGCCGCAAAGGGGCTTATCGCACTAATGACTGGTACGGGTGGCATCATGGGTGGTATCAAAGCTATTGCAACAGCTATCGGACCAGGTGGGTTCTTTGTCCTTGCGGTCGGCGCAGCTATAGCAATCGGAGTGCTGCTGTACAAAAACTGGGACAAGATCAAGGAAGCTGCTACAAAACTGAAAGACTGGGTTATTGGAAAAACAAGGGCGCTTGTTGACGGAGTAACAAAGAAGTTGACGAATCTTAAAGAAAAAATCAGTGGAGTTTGGAAGTATGTGAGCGGAAAAACCACAACAACTTTCAAGAACATGTGGAATACGGTCATCACAAAAGTAGGTGCCATTAGAGACGCTATAGTTGGCAAATTCGCAAACGCAAGAGATACAGTAGTTGATACATTTACGAGAATCAGAGATACGGTAGCAAACGTTTTTAACAGCGTTATCGGCATCGTAAATGGAGCTATCGGCACTATCAACAGTGCTATCGGAACCATCGAGTCAGCACTCTCATTTGGGCCATGGGAAGTCCCACTGTTAAACGGAAAATCCGTGACAGTCGGATTTAAAGCTACATTTCCAAGAGTTCCAACAGTTCCGTATCTGGCAAAAGGTGCGGTTATTCCACCTCGAAGTGAGTTCCTTGCAGTTCTGGGAGATCAGAAGCAAGGCAACAACATCGAGACGCCGGAAGCTCTGCTCAGAAAGATCGTCCGGGAAGAAACCACAGGACGACAGACAGGCGGCGGAAGTTACCGATTTACAGCTCAGATTAATCGCAGGACACTGTTCGACGAGATGATGAAAGAAGCGCAGATGAGACGAGATACAAGCGGCAGAAACCCGTTTGAGATGGCATAGAAAGGAGGGCGTTATGGAAAAATATAAAATCAACGGAACAATAATTTGGCAACCAGATAAAGACCTCGCGCTCTCCTTTGCCACGACTTACACGGAATCCAGTCAGAGGACGCAATACGGTGTAGGCTACTTTACACCGATGTTCACTGTAGAACAGTATACATATAAGGCCAGTGATATTCCAATGATGGAAGCAACTAAAATCTTGCAGATGGTAGCGAAAGGATATAAATTTACACTTCATTATTTCTCACCATATTACGGGGCTTGGCGTAATGCACCGTTCTATGTAGGACAGACGCAGAACATAGCTATCGGGGAATTGTCGGACGATAGAAAGTTTTTATCGTCATTAGAATTTAACATGACGGGGGTGAATCCACTGTGATTAACATAAGTAACGCATTTAGAGAAAAGCTTGAAGCTGGTGAGCCAGTCAGAATGGCAGTGGATATCACCTTTCCTGACGGAACAAAAAAGACTATCAATAAAGATATCATGAACGGCGACAACGGGTTTTCCGACTGCGCGGAAAGCAGCAGTTTTCCGGTCGGCGCTACTGTCTGTAAAACACTGGCACTGAGTATTAATAACGATCAGGAGCAGTGGAAGAACTACAACTTTTACGGAGCTAAGATTCATGCTTATCTGAAGCTTCAGACGTCGTATGCGGCGCCGGAATCTGTAAGCACGCTGTTGGATGAAAGCTACAACCCGATCCTGGACAGTACCGGTGACCCTATCATCGCAACACAGGCAGCCACGAAAGACATCATTGAAACCATTGACAAGGGAGTCTATACAGTCACTACGCCGGAACAGTACTCAGATATCATCAATGTTACGGCGCTGGATGATATGTATAAGGCAAACAAGGCATACACCAGTGGGCTAAAGCTGCCGCAGTCACTTATTAATCTTATTAGAGATGCTTGCGGAACAATCGGCATAGGCATGAATCTGGTCATGGACCATGGCGACATTATAATAAGGAAGATTCCTGACGGTATGACGTTTCGCCAGTTGTTCGGATATGCGGCTATGGTCGAATCTGCGAACGCCCGGATTGATTATTCCGGAAATCTACAGTTCGTAAAATGGGACTTTGAAAGGACGAATATACCGGAATTAAAGAACTATGGCAATCCGCCTACACTTTCCAGTGACGATATAGTCATAACTGGAATTAAGGTAACGAACGGGCAGTCAAACGACGATACTGATACTGAGCATTCTGGCATGTACGGAGAAGAAGGGTACGTCCTTGAGCTTGAGAACGAGCTGATTGATACCGACCAGCTTCAGACAGTAGCGAATATCATTGGCGAGCAGATCGTAGGGGCACGATTTCGGAATCTTGAGGGTGATCTGGTGTACAACCCACTCGTCGAGTTTGGCGACATGGTGTACACTTACGACCGATTAGGGAACAAGTATCTTACTCCTCTGACAGACGTTTCCGGAAATGTAGGCGGTCTGACTACAGTTAAGACACAGGCCGATGATCCGATCAGGGGCAGCAGTGACTTTTACGGAAACAGCACAAAGGCTATAGTTGCGGCACGTCAGATGGTGCAAAAAGAAACATCCGCAAGAGAAGAGGCTATACAAAGATTAGCTGAAACGCTCAATTCTTCGAGCGGTCTGTATATGACACAGGAGCCGCAGCAGGACGGTAGTATCATATACTATATGCACAACAAAGCAACCATGGCAGAATCCAACATAATCTGGAAACTGACAGCGGAAGCGTTTGCAGTGTCAGTTGACGGTGGAAAGACGTATCCTTACGGTTTTGCGGTGACTGGTGAATTAATAACCAGACTGCTCTATGCAGAGGGCATCAATGCCGATTATATTAACGCAGGAACGCTCATCGTAAGAGACAAAAGTGGAAATGCAATATTTGAAGCAGACATGGATACCGGATCAGTTACCCTTGACGGAAGTTATGTGACGATCGGCGGTAAACCACTTGATGAAAAGATTGAAGATGTTGAGAACATGGCAGCTCTGGCTAGAAACATGACCATGCAGCTCGACAACGACTATCAGGGAATCCCGGTTGACAGTAACGGCAACTATACGGAGTTTCCAGAGTGCACCACAACAGCGACCGTTATGTACGGTACACAGGATATCACGAATAACTGTACGTACACGATTACGACGTCGCAGAACATACAGGGACATTGGAATAAGGAGAATAAGACGTACACCGTCACCGGCTTGACCGCAGACAGCGGATGGGTGAATATCAAAGCCGCATATCTGAATAACCTTGTCGTATCGAAACAGTTCTCACTTGCGAAACAGTACGCCGGCAAAGACGGAGCGAACGGCATCCCGGGAAAAGACGGTAAAGACGGAAAGACACAGTACACGCACCTTGCATATGCCAACAGTGCGGATGGAAAGAAAGACTTTTCGGTATCTGACGGAAACCGTGAGT
>ERZ791631.359-NODE-359-length-43872-cov-7.610539_pt1 | contig 43872 bp, 35 predicted proteins | sample MGYA00509961_ERZ791631 | MGnify/ENA primary metagenome ERZ791631 (study PRJEB30046, sample SAMN00715248) | human gut metagenome | study: EMG produced TPA metagenomics assembly of the A metagenome-wide association study of gut microbiota in type 2... | reverse complement strand
CGAACGCCTGGCCGACTTTACCAGATCGGTAGCGAACTTGTACGCATCGAAAATCCGCGTGGACACCGGCCTGACCCGCGACGATGCCGCCAACCTTGCCCAGCTGCTCAACCGGGGGCTGACCTTTGTGGCCCCGCAGGACCTCAGCCCGATGCTGATGGCCAGCATGGTGCTGGCAGCAGGGGAGCGGCTGGCCCCCGTGGTGATGGCCGCGCAGGCGCTTGTCACCACCGGCCCGCAGGCCTGTCTGGAGGGCGCGCAATATCTGGCAAAGATGCCCGATGTGCGCCAGAATCTCGGCACACTGCTCGAGATCTTCTCCGACAATGCAGCCGCGACCGAATTGATCCGCCCCGAGGGCAACCGCATCACGGCTACGCTCGGCAGCGACCTTGACCCCGAGATGCCGGGCGCCTGCATCGTCAGCAAGCGGTATCTTGCCGGCGGCGGCCTGACCGGCTCGGTGGCGCTGATCGGCTCCACCCGCATGGAATACCAGCGGCTGCTGCCAATCCTAGACTACTTTGCCGCAAAGCTGGGGCAGAGTATGGCCGGGCAGGGCCAATAATTGGAAAGAAGGAGACCCGCAATGAGCCACGAAAAAGAAACCAAGCAGACGCCCGCCGCAGAGACTAAGGCGCCTGAGACCGAGGCCAAGGCCCCTGAGCAGGAGACCCCCAAGGCCGAGAAGCCCGAGGAAAAGCACGAGGGTAAGCATCACCACGAGACAGCGGCCTTGCAGGCTAAGCTGGACGAGGCGGAGAAAAAGAACGAGGAGCTGAAAAATCAGCTGCTCCGCACCGCAGCCGAGTATGATAACTACCGCAAGCGCAGCCAGCGCGAGGCCGACCAGAAGTTCAATGACGGTGTGTCCCACGCCGTGACCCAGATCTTGGGTATTTTGGATACGCTGGATATGGCCGCCAACGCCGCCTGTGCCGATGAAAATTATAAGAAGGGCGTCACGATGACGCTCGACAAGGCCGCTAAGGCGCTTGAGGCGCTGCACATCACCGAGATCGAAGCGCTGAACCAGCCGTTTGACCCCAACCTTATGAACGCCGTTTCGCAGGCCCCCGCCGCTGACGGGCAGGAGAGCGGCAGCGTGGTGCAGGTTTTCCAGAAGGGCTACAAGATCGGTGACAAGATCATCCGCCACGCAATGGTCGTTGTCGCAGAATAAGGCGAACCGGATTGCAAAATCCGTTTCCATATACAATGACATTTACTACTGTTCAAAGCAAATTTGAAGGGAGTTTTATTTATGAGTAAGATTATCGGTATTGACCTTGGTACTACCAATAGCTGCGTCGCTGTCATGGAAGGCGGCGAGCCCGTTGTCATCGCAAACGCCGAGGGCGCCCGCACCACCCCGTCCGTTGTCGGCTTCACCAAGACCGGCGAGCGTCTGGTCGGTCAGGTCGCAAAGCGTCAGGCCATCACCAACCCCGAGAACACCATCTCCTCCATCAAGCGTGAGATGGGCACCTCCAAGAAGGTCCACGCCGGCGGCAAGGACTACACCCCCGAGGAGATCAGCGCCATGATCCTCTCCAAGCTGAAGGCTGACGCCGAGGCTTATCTGGGCGAGCCTGTCACCGAGGCCGTCATCACTGTCCCCGCGTACTTCAACGACAGCCAGCGTCAGGCCACCAAGAATGCAGGCACCATCGCCGGCCTGAATGTCAAGCGTATCATCAACGAGCCGACCGCAGCCTCTCTGGCTTACGGCATTGATAAGGAAGCCGATCAGAAGATCATGGTCTACGACCTCGGCGGCGGCACCTTCGATGTCTCCATCATCGAGATGGGCGACGGCGTTACCGAGGTTCTGGCCACCAACGGCGATACCCGTCTGGGCGGCGATGACTTTGATGAGCGCATCATCAACTGGATGGCTGAGGACTTCCAGCGCGAGAACAACATCGACCTGCGCAAGGATAAGATGGCTGCCCAGCGCCTGAAGGAGGCCGCTGAGAAGGCCAAGATCGAGCTGTCCAGCGCTACCACCACCAACATCAACCTGCCGTTCATCACGGCTGACGCCAACGGCCCCAAGCATCTGGATATGACCCTGACCCGCGCAAAGTTCAATGAGCTGACCGCTGATCTGGTCGAGCGCACGATGACCCCCGTCCGCAAGGCGCTGGCTGATGCCGGCCTGAAGGCCTCCGACCTTGCCAAGGTGCTGATGGTCGGCGGCTCCACCCGTATCCCCGCCGTCTATGACGCTGTCAAGAAGGAGCTGGGCTGCGAGCCGTTCAAGGGCATCAACCCCGATGAGTGCGTTGCTGTCGGCGCTGCCATTCAGGGCGGCGTTCTGCAGGGCGATGTCAAGGGCCTGCTGCTGCTGGATGTCACCCCGCTGAGCCTCGGCATCGAGACGCTGGGCGGTGTCTGCACCAAGATCATCGACCGCAACACCACCATCCCCACCAAGAAGAGCCAGATCTTCTCCACCGCTGCGGACAACCAGCCCAGCGTTGAGGTCAATGTCCTGCAGGGCGAGCGTGAGTTTGCCCGCGACAACAAGAGCCTCGGAACCTTCCATCTGGACGGCATCGCTCCGGCTCCCCGCGGCGTGCCTCAGATCGAAGTCACCTTCGATATTGATGCCAACGGCATCGTGCATGTAAGCGCGAAGGATCTGGGCACCGGCAAGGAGCAGAGCATCACGATCACTGCCTCCACCAACATGAGCAAGGACGACATCGACAAGGCTGTCAAGGACGCCGAGCAGTATGCCGCCGAGGATAAGAAGCGCCGCGAGGAAGTCGATGTGCGCAACAACGCCGACCAGATGGTATTCCAGACCGAGAAGGCGCTGGGCGAGTTCGGCGACAAGGTCTCCGCTGAGGAGAAGAGCGAGGTCGAGACCAAGCTCTCCGCCCTGAAGGAAGCCCTGAAGTCCGGCAGCATTGACGACATCAAGGCAAAGCAGGATGACCTGCAGAAGGCTTTCTACGCCATCAGCGAGAAGGTTTACCAGCAGGCCGCTCAGGCACAGGGCCAGCAGCCCGGTGCGCAGCCCGGCAATGACGCCGGCGCACAGCCCAAGGATGACGGCGCCGTTGACGCCGACTTCCACGAGGTCTAAGCTGTAAAACAAACCCATAATAAGGCCGCCGCTGGGCAAACCCGGCGGCGGCCCTTGGGGGTTATAGAGAAAGTTAAAATAAAGCCTTCCCCCCTCGGGGGAAGGTGGCCGCAGGCCGGATGAGGGGCGCCGCTGCCGTGGCAGCCTGTTTATGGGCAATCGCCGGCAGCTCCCACCTCATCAGTCCGCTGCGCGGACAGCTTCCCCTCAGCGGGAAGCCTTTTCACAACCCATAAATAGAGGGGATAGATTCTATGGCAGAAAAACGAGATTACTACGAGGTGCTGGGGATCGGCAAAAACGCCACCGATGCCGAGATCAAAAGCGCCTACCGCAAGCTGGCCAAAAAGTACCACCCGGATCTGAACCCCGGCGATAAGGATGCCGAGGAAAAGTTCAAGGAGGTCAACGAGGCCAACGATGTTCTTTCCGACCCGAACAAGCGCAAGCGCTATGACCAGTTCGGTTTCGCTGGGGTCGATCCCAACTATGGGGCCGGCCAGCCCGGCGGCGGCTTTGGTGGCGGCTTTGGCGGCGCAGGCGGTGTGGATCTGGGCGACATCTTCGGCGATCTGTTCGGCGGCGGTGGCTTCGGCGGGTTTGGCGGCTTTGGCGGCTCGTCCCGCAGCAACCCCAACGCACCGCGCAAGGGCCATGACATTCAGGCCAATGTGATCCTGACCTTTGAGGAGGCAGCCCATGGCTGCGCCAAAAAGGTCACACTGAACCGTCAGCAGACCTGCCCGGACTGCAACGGTAACGGCTGCGCCCCCGGCACCAGCCCGGAGACCTGCACCGAATGCGGTGGCCGCGGCTATGTTGTGACCCAGCAGCGCACGCCGTTCGGCGTGATGCAGAGCCAGCAGCCCTGCCCGCACTGCGGCGGCCGCGGCACCATCATCAAGAACCCCTGCAAGACCTGCCGCGGCACCGGCAAGACCAGTGCCCGCAAGACGCTGGAGGTCAAGGTGCCCGCGGGCATTGACGATGACCAGAACATTGCGCTGCGCGGTCAGGGCGATGCAGGCACCAACGGCGGCCCCGCCGGTGATGTGATCGTCCATGTGACGGTCAAGCCCGATGCCGTGTTTGAGCGCGACGGCTACGATGTGTATGTCCGCGTGCCCATTACCTACTCTCAGGCTGTGCTGGGCGCCGAGATCGAGGTGCCCACCGTGGACGGCAAGGTTGCACAGCGCATCCCCGAGGGCACCCAGAGCGGCACCAAGTTCCGCCTGCGCGGTCAGGGCATTCAGTATCTGAACGGCCGCGGCCGCGGTGACCAGTATGTCATCGTGGATGTGGAAATTCCCAAAAAGCTGAACCGCACCCAGCGCGAAGCCCTGAAGGCATTTGAGGACAGCCTGAAGGACGAGAACTATGAAAAGCGCAAGAGCTTCTTCAAAAACCTGAAGGATCGGTTCATGTCCTGAATTTCAAACAGCCCCGCCCCGGCAATGTGGAAAACATTGCCGGGGCGGGGCTTTATTGTATAAATGGCATGTTGTAGGACGGCCAGTCCTCTGGCCGCCGCAGGGGGCAACCCTTTATCCGACAAATTCCATTTCTGTATACTCGGTACTGCCGCTCAAAAATGCGTCAGCATCTATGGTAGCGTATCGGGTCATGGAGTCGTGGTCGAGATCATAGCCAATGTTTAGCAGCAACCGACCATCGTCCAGCATAGTAACAGGATAGTAAGGCGATACCCCGGCGGGTGGGTTTACCTTCGCAATCTCTGTACCTTGCAGGTCGTATACCGTGATGATGCCCGGATTGCTGCTTATTGTGAAAAGCCACTGTAGTTCTCCGTTTTGGCGCAGGTCACGGAGCGACACATTGACCATAAGCCCTAAATCTTCCTGCGTGCCGTCGCCGCCTACACGCAGAACGGACATTTTAATGCCCTCCTCAGACGACCAGTGCTCACCGGTGAAATAGAAATCGTCTCCTGATTTCCCAAGGTAGGTGTAATAGACATAGCCGCTGCCATCGTCTGCACCATTATACGGAAACTCTGCAATTTTCGTGGTGGGCTTTCCGGTTGTGGTATCCGTCAGGTCGTACTCGAGCATAGAGTTCTGCAAAAGGGCGTCGGAAATTTCCGGGTCACTCGTGAAGGGAACAGGGTGGTCCGAAATGAGACGCGCAGTCACGGCAAAATTACCGGCGGCATCCGGTGCGGCGGCTGTCTCGGCGGGCAAGTCCCATGGCGTTGTCTCACCGGTTTGCAAATCGAGACGGAACCCGCTTGCTGTGTCATAAGGGGCAAGACCGCCTGTGCAATAAAAATAACGGTCGCTGTATAAGACAACAGTCGAGGCGTATGAGTCAAAAGGAATCTCATGTGTTTTGGTGCCATCAGGTGACAAAGCAATGATTTTGTTTTCGGAGTCTCGGTTAAGGGTGAGCAGGTACACTGCATTGCTTGTCACATACGGGTCGGCAAGGCACCAATCGTCGCAACTATAAAACAGAGAAACCTGCCCGGCATTCAGGTCGTTTTTGTAAACGTTCGTTCCGATATAGTCAAACTGGTCATTAAGGGCGGGCATGACATCATAGACAACATCCTGCGCATAGCGGTGGCTGTAAGTATAGAGTGGGCCGGTCTCGGCCGCAGCGGGCTCGCTTGTCGGTTCAGCGGTGGCTTCGGTCTCCGGCAAAGTCTCAGCAGTTGCAGTTTCCGCCGCCGGGGCGCAGGCGGTCAGGGTGAACAGGGCGGCAGCAAGAATAGAGGCAAGTCGTTTCATAACAGAGGCTCCTTTCAGCTTTTTCGTTTGTGACCAGCTTACACCCCGGTTGTGTCCGAGTTGTTACACGAAAAGGAGATTTGATAAAATATTTTGTTTTTTTGCGTTTTACGGGTCGTTGTAGGGGTCAGCGTCCCCGGCGCTGCAAACAAAACAGGGGAGAGCACCACACCCGGCGCTCTCCCCTGTAAAATTCTTTTGGTTCTTTTCTTATAAGAAAAGAACACCCGTGTTCCCAAACAATCAGAAGCCGTGCTTCTCCAGCAGCTTGCGGCCCATCAGGACGCCCATGACGGAGGCCATCATCAACCCGCGCGTCCAGCCGGAGGAATCGCCAAGGCAGTGCAGACCGGCGATGTTCGTCTCCAAGTCGGTGTCCATCTTGACCTTGTTGGAGTAGAACTTCAGCTCGGGGCTGTACAGCAGTGTTTCGGGGCTGGCAAAGCCGGGCACGACCTCGTCCATCATCTTGATGAACTCGATGATGTTGACCATGGCGCGGTAGGGCATGGCAGCCGTGATGTCACCGGCCACAGCGTCCTTCAGGGTCGGGCGCACATTGGTGCGGGCCAGCTCGTTGGCCCATGTGCGCTTGCCGTCCAGAATATCACCGTAGCGCTGCACCAGAATGTGGCCTGCGCCCAGCATGTTCGTCAGCTCGCCGACCTTCTGCGCGTAGGCGATGGGCTGGTTGAACGGCTCGGTGAAATTGTGGCTGACGAGAATCGCAAGGTTGGTGTTGTTGCTCTTTTTCTCCTTGAAGCTGTGACCATTGACAACGGCCAGGTCGTTGTCGTAGTTTTCCTGCGCGACAAAGCCGCCGGGGTTCTGGCAGAAGGTGCGCACCTTGTTGTGCCACGGGGCCGGGTAACCGATCAGCTTGCCCTCATACAGGACCTTGTTGATCTTCTCCATGATCTCGTTGCGGCACTCAACACGGACGCCGATGTCAACGGTGCCGGGCTTGTGGGCAATGTTGTGCTCGGCGCAGATCTTCTCCAGCCAGTCCGCGCCGCGGCGGCCGGTGGCAATGACGACCTGCTTGGCCAGCACATCGCGGGTGCCGTCCTTCTCACGCAGGCGCACGCCCTTGCAGACAGAATCCTCCAGAATGATGTTCTCGCACTCGGTGTTGAAGAGCATCTCCACACCGGCGGCAGCCAGATGGTTCTGGATATTGAGGTAGAGCTGCTGGGCTTTCTCGGTGCCGAGGTGGCGGATGGGGCAGTCAACCAGCTGCAGACCGGCCTGAATGGCGCGCTTGCGGATGTCCTTGATGTCGGGGCCTTCGTATACGCCCTCAACCTTCGGGTCGGCGCCGAATTCCAGATAGATTTTATCGGTGTAGTCGATCAGCTCCTGCGCGAAATCCTCGCCGATCAGGTCGGGCAGCTCGCCGCCGACCTGATAGGACAGCGAAAGCTTACCGTCCGAGAACGCACCCGCACCGGAAAAACCGGTCGTGATGGCGCAGGTCGGCTTGCAGTTGACGCAGACGCCGGTCTTGTCCTTGGGGCAGTGCCGCTTTTCCACGGGCTTACCCTTTTCGACAAGCAGGATCTTGTGGGGGGTGCTGCCTTTGCGCAGCAGCTCCAGTGCGGTGAAAATGCCGGCAGGGCCGGCGCCTACGATGATCAGATCATACATGGGTGGGGGTTCTCTCCTTTAAAAATAACTTGCGAACCTTCGCGCGGGAAACAGAATAAGGACAAACGGAGCTTGTAGGGGCGGATTCTATATCCGCCCGTGCCCGTTTGCTGATGGCACGGCGCTGCGGGCGCATATAGAATGCGCCCCTACGGTGTCACGGAACGGTTATTCACCGTCCTCCGACACATCCTTGCTCTCGGCGTTGTAGACGACGGGGCCGTCCATGGGAATACCGCTCTCGGCGGCCTCGGCCTCGTCCAGTGCATCGCCGATGGCGGACATCGCGGCGCTTGCGGCGGCGTTGGCCATGCGGTCCAGCGTGCGCAGCTCCATGGCTGCATACAGCACGCAGCCTAGATTCAGCGCACCCTCGACAATGAGCAGGATGCCGCAGAGCATCGTCACGCCGATGGCGGCGTCAAAGGGGTGCAGCACCAGCACAGCGCCCAGTGCAACCGAAACGAGGCTGAGCAACAGCAGCAGCCACCATTTCTGCCCCTTGCGTTTGGCAAGGTCAATGGCGGTGCCGATGCGGCTCAGGCCGTCCACAACGATAAAGATGCCGAACACGACGGGGAGAAAGCTCGCCACCACCTGCGGCTTTGCCAGCGTAAAGATGCCCAGCCCCGCCGTAATGACACCGCCCACCAGCATGAACGGCGCGGTGAAGCCTGTGCCGCGGATGCGCGCATACTGCACCAGACAGACGATGCCGGTGATCAGCACAACAGCCCCGAAGGCGTAGCAGATCCAGAGCAGACTGGTCTGGGGCATGACGAGCAGCATCATGCCGATGACGATATACGCGATGCTCAGCAGCATCATTCCGGTCTTGATATAGCGCAGCATAGGCGGCAGCTCCTTTTTTTGTGCGGGCAGGCCCGCGTTATTTCTCGGCCGCCTGCATGGCCTTGGCAGCAGCCACGATCAGATCGGCGCAGGCCTCTCGGCCCAGAGTGGCGTTCAGGCAGAGGTCATAGTTCTTGGCCTCGCCCCAGCGGTTTTCAGTGTAGTAATTGTAGTAGCTTGCGCGGGCACGGTCGTGCTTGGCCAGCTGGGTCTCCCACAGGCGGTCGGGCATGTCCTTGGCATCGGGGCGGGTCTTGGCAAATTCAATGCGGGCCTCCAGCGGCGCATAGACAAAGGTGCGCAGCACATTCTCCCGCTCGCGCAGCACATAGTCGCCGCAGCGGCCCAGAATAACGCAGGGTCCCTTGGCGGCCAGCTCCTTGATGACATTGCTCTGCAGGATATAGACCTGATCGGCCAGCGGCATCGTGTTGCCCATCATGTACAGGCTGTAGATCAGGCTGCCGCTGCGCTGGTTCTCACTGGCGGCAATGGCCTCCTCGGTCAGGCCGCTCTTTTTGGCCGCAAGGGTGATCAGCTCCTTGTTGTACAGGGGGATACCCAGCTTGTCGGCAACGGCCTGTGCAATCTCACTGCCGCCGGATGCGTACTCACGCGCCATAGTAATGACCATAGGTTCCTTCATACTGATACACCTCGCTGATATTTTGTATAGTATGCGCAAAAAGACATACTACTCTGCTTGTATTATACCCTTAAATCGTGGAAAACGCAAGAAGATTTGCCGGAATTTTGCCGTGCAGGGGCGGATGCAGGTCGATGCAAGCATCGACCCCTACAATAAAAACTGCCCGCGGCAGAACACCGCGGGCAGGAAAAACAGGATGCTGAATTTTATTCGGTCACTTCGCCGGAAATCTCCTTGATGGCGGAAACCGTTGCCGCCAGATTCTGCATATCGCTGGGTACGATCAGCTTGGTGGCCTTGCCGTCAGCGACCTTCTCCATAGCCTCCATGCTGCGCAGGGCCAGATAGTTGTGGTTGGGGTTCGCCTCGTTGATCATGCGGATGGCATCAGCCTGCGCCTTCTGCACGGTCAGCAGGGCCTCGGCCTCGCCCTCGGCCTCGCGGATGCGCTGCTGCTTGACAGCCTCGGCGCGCAGGATGGCGGACTCCTTCTCGCCCTCGGCGCGGGTGATGGCGGCCTGCTTTTCGCCCTCGGCCAGCAGGATGGACGCGCGCTTCTCACGGTCGGCCTTCATCTGCTTTTCCATCGCCTGACGGATCTCGACCGGCGGCTCGATGTTCTTCAGTTCAACGCGGTTGACCTTGATGCCCCAGCGGTCGGTCGCCTCATCAAGGCTGGCGGTGATCTTGGTGTTGATGAGGTCGCGGCTGGTCAGCGTTTCGTCCAGCGTCATCGAGCCGATGATGTCGCGCAGCGTTGTGGCGGAAAGATTCTCAATGGCCTGAATCGGGCGGTTGACGCCGTAGGCATACATCTTGGCATCGAACACCTGAAAAAAGACAACGGTGTCGATCATCATCGTGACATTGTCGCGGGTGATGACGGGCTGCGGGGGAAAGTCGGCGGCCTCCTCCTTCAGGGAAACCTTGCGGGAGATGCGCTCCACAAAGGGGGTGCGGATGTGCAGGCCCGCGCCCCAGGTGTCCTTGTATACGCCGAGCCACTCGGTGACATAGGCGTTGGACTGGGGGACGATGACGATGCAGCGCACCAGCACCACAAGAATAACGATGAGCAAAAGGGCAAAAATGAACAGCATAGAGTCTCCTCCTTTTTTTCAAACCGCGGCCGCATCGGCGGTCACGGGAACTACGATAAGTACGGCACCGTCCACGGCGGTGACCTGACAGCGCGTGCCCTTGGCAAGCGGCACGCCGGCGCGGGCCTGCCAGTCAAGGCCGTCCACCCGCACGCGGCCCGGCATGCCGGGCTCAATATCCACCAGCACAACGCCCTGCTTGCCGATGGTCAGCGGCGAGCCGTTTGTGACAGGGGGCTGCGCATGGCCGCGGCGGCGCAGCAGGCCGGGCACCATCAGCGCCAGCGTCACGGCGGAAACTACGGCAAAGGCCAGCAGCTGCCAGCCGAAGCTGACGGTGAACAGGCTGACGACCATGGCTGCCGCCGCGCCCACGGCAAACCAGACTGAGACAAGGGCCGTGGTAGCGGCCTCGACCGAGATAAAGGCAACGATGGCAACCAGCCAGAGTATTGTATCAAACCACATGGAAAACGCTCCCTTCTGCAGGATCATCTTGTGAACACTGTAACATTCTGCCGTTGTCCTGTCAAGATTTTCAGAAAAATTTTACACCGGCCCTACAGCAGCGCCGCAAAGGTGTCCTCGTTGTACACCTGCACCCCGTTGGCCTTCAAAAGGGCTGCGGTCAGGCCGTCCCCGCTGATTCTGCGGTGGCGGAAGGTCCCGTCATAGATCGTGCCGCTGCCGCAGCTGGGGCTGTTGGCCTTCAGGATGGCGGCGCGGCAGTTGTACAACCGGGCCAGCTGCAGGGCGGCCTCGGCCCCGCGGCGGTACTGCGCCGTCACATCGGCTCCGGCCTCGGTCAGGACACGGTCGCCGCAGCGCTCGGCCGGCGGGCGGGGCGTGGGCAGTCCGCCGTAGACCTCGGGCAGACGGGGATCAGGGTGTGGCCGCTCTGCTGCAGGGCCTGCAGCAGGGCGGGGCAGGCGTTGTCCCCGCCGGAGTATTTGCAGGCGATGCCCAGCAGGCAGGCGCTGACGAGGATATTCATAAAAGCACCGGCTTTCCGTAAAATATGCGTTACAGACAGTGTAGCATAAAAGGGGGAGGGACTGCAATGAAAAACTGGTTGGAGCGCACGCCCCGCACAATGGGCGATTGGCTGGCACTGGCGGCAGGCACGGCGCTGCTGCTGGCGGGGGCAGCTGCCGGGGCTGCTGCGCGCCGCAGCGGGACTGCTGGCACTGCTTGCGCCGTTCGGCTGGGGGCTGGTGCTGGCCTATGTGCTGGACATTCCCACCCGCTTTTTTGCGGCAAAGCTGTTCGGCGGGCGGCGCGGCGGGGCGCTGGCGGTCAGCTATGCGCTGCTGTTTGGGGTGCTGGCCCTGCTGGCGGCGCTGGTCGTGCCCCAGCTGGTGCAGAGCCTGACCGCCTTTGCCGGGCGGCTGGGCGCGTATGAGGAAACGCTGCGCCGTCTGCTGGCTTGGGTGCAGGCAACCTTCGGCATCGACACGGCCACCGCCGGGCGGCTGGTGCAGGCTGCGGGGAGCGCCCTGCAGGGCTGGCTGGCTGCGCTGTCCCGCACGGCGGCGCAGTCAGCGGCCAAGGCTGCATCCGGTGCGGCGGGGGCGGCAGCGGATGCCTTTGTTACGCTGGCCGTCAGCATCTATCTGCTGTCCGGCAAGGCAGAGCTTCTGCAGGCGGCGCGGTGCTGCCTGCGGGCCGCCCTGCCGCCCGGTGCGGCTGCGGGGGTGCTTTCAGTCTGCCAGCTGGCAAACCGGATCTTCAGCGGCTATCTCGGCGGGCAGCTGGTCGATGCCCTGCTGGTCGGCGGTGAGACCTTTGCGCTTATGTCAATCTTCGGGCTGGAGTATGCGCCGCTGCTGGCGGTGCTGGTCGGGGTGACGAACATTGTGCCGGTGCTGGGGCCGTTCCTCGGCGCGGTGCCGGGTATTGTGATTTTGCTGCTGGAGGCCCCGTGGAAGGCGGCGGAGTTTGCCATCATCATCTTTGTGGTCCAGCAGGTGGACGGCAACTTTATCGCGCCGCGTATTCTGGGCGGCGCCACCGGCCTGCCCGGGCTGGGGGTGCTGCTGGCCATCGTGGTGGGCGGGGCGTGGTTCGGCATCCCCGGCATGGTGCTGGGCGTGCCAACGCTGGCTGTGCTGGCGGCGCTGGCCCGGCAGGCGGTGGGGGCCGGGCTGACCGCACGCGGCCTTGATGCAGACGGCGCCCCCGCCCGTAAGGACCCACCCCCGCAATAGCGGGTGCAGCCCTGCCGCCCGAAGAAAATTCACACCTTATCTATTGCAATGCGCCCGTGTATAGCATACAATGTCAATAATGCGGTCATTCCGCAGATCTTATGACAAAGAGGGGCGGAGCATTTGAACGAAAAACACATCTGGTCCAAAAGGCCGGAGTCTATGCTGGACTGGTTCTGCGTGGTCGGGGCCTGTATTGCATTTTACCTGCTTTTGAACAATCTGGGGTATTTCCTCGGGCGCATCGGCATTTTTATCAACATTCTGTCGCCGTTTGCGGGCGGCATCGTCATCGCCTATATCCTTGACCCGATGGTCAAATTCTTCTATGTTAAATTGTTCAAGGAGAAGAAGGGCACGCGCGGCTTTGCCATCCTGCTGGCCTACGCCGTGGCGATCCTGCTGCTTATGCTGCTGGCCTGGCTGGTCGTGCCGCAGATCGTAAACAGCATCGGTATGCTGTTCACGAACTTCCCCAGCTACATACAGGGCGTGCAGGAAATGCTGCTCTATGTCCAGAGTGAGTACGGCATCGACCTGCAGCAGGCCACCAAAATGCTCGATGATTCCGAGGCCATGGTCAAGGAAATCTATGCGATGGCCACCAATGCCATGCCGCAGATCGTGGCAAGCATCGGCAGCGTGGCGTCCAACTTTGTGGCGATCTTCACCTCGATCGCGGCCAGCATCTACATGCTGGCGGACAAGGACCATCTGCTGCACCAGCTGCGCACGCTGGCGCACGCCTTCCTGCCGGAGCAGGTGGCCTCCAACACGCTGCGCATCTGCCACTACGCCAATGTAAACTTCACGGGCTTTTTTGTGGGCAAGATCATCGACTCCGCCATCATCGGCGTTATCACCTTTGCGGCCATGACGATCCTGCGGCTTGATTTTGCCGTGCTGATCAGCGTGTTTATCGGCATTACGAATATTATCCCGGTGTTCGGTCCCTTTATCGGCGCGATCCCAAGCGTGTTTATCCTGCTGCTGATAGACCCGCTGCAGGCGGTCATCTTCTGTGTGCTGATCCTCATTATCCAGCAGCTGGACGGCAACTTCATCGGCCCCAAGATCCTCGGGTCGTCCATCGGCATCTCGGCACTGTGGATACTCTTTTCGATCGTGGTCGGCGGCGATCTGTTCGGCATCGTCGGCATGGTCGTGGGCGTGCCGGTCTTTGCCACCCTCTATGGTCTGGCGCAGGAGTTTGTCCACTACGCGCTGGATAAGCGCGGCATCGACAGCGAGGGCAACCCGGTAGAACACGAAGCCGAAGATACAGAAAATGTGTTTGAGTAAGGGGGGACGAAAGCCCCTCAGGCCTCGTAAACTCGGCCAGCTCCCCACTTCGTGAGGAGCCTTTTTGCGCGGGCTTTGCCCGCGTGAAAGCCTCCTCGCATAGCGGGGAGGTGGCCGAGCGTCAGCGATGGCCGGAAGGGCGCAGCCCGCTTACTACAAAAATAAGCCGCTGCTTACAGCATAAGCACTGTAAACAGCGGCTTTTCTTTTTGCTATTTACGCCCCCGGCAGCAGTGTTACAACATCGCGCAGCAGCACCAGCGGGCTTTCGCCCTTCTGGACGCGCAGGCTGAAATAGGGCCGCCCGATGGCGTTGTACAAAACGCGGTGGGGGTACTGCTCCATAACCTTGTCGAGCTGCTTCGGGCCGACGATGTCGGAGTAGAGGATCAGCTGATCGCCGCGCTGGACGATCTCGGCAATGCCGACCCGTGCCGCCGTCACCCGCACAAGGGATACATCTACCAACCCCTGCACGCTCTTGGGCGGGCTGCCATACCGGTCAATCAGCTCATCCAGCACATCCTCGGCATCGGCGGTCGTCTCAATGGCGGCGATCCGCTTGTAGGCCTCGATGCGCCCGGCGGCATCGGGGATATATTCCTCCGGCAGGAAGGCGTCCACCGTAATGTCCACAAGGCAGTCACTCTTGTCGGGGGGCGGGGCCTCGCCGCGTGCGGCGGCAATGGCCTGACCCAGCATCTTGACATACAGGTCGTAGCCGACAGCCTCCATATGGCCGTGCTGGCTGTGGCCCAAGAGACTTCCCGCACCGCGTATCTGCAAATCACGCATGGCGATGCGGAACCCGGAGCCGAAGGAGGTGAACTCCCGGATGGCGGAAAGGCGCTTGGCGGCGATCTCGGTCAGCACCTTGTCGCGCGTAAAGGTGAAATACGCATACGCCTTGCGGGAAGAACGCCCCACGCGGCCGCGTATCTGGTAGAGCTGCGACAGGCCCATCCGGTCGGCATTCTCGATGATGAGGGTGTTGCAGTTGCGCACATCAACGCCGGTCTCGATCAGGGTGGTGCAGACAAGGATGTCGATCTCATTGTCAAGCAGCTGCTGCCACACAGAGGAGATCTGCTCCTCGGTCATCTTGCCGTGGGCGATGCCGATGCGCGCGCCGGGGACAAGCCTGCCGACCCGGGCGGCACATTCCTCAATGTTATCGACCCGGTTGTGCAGGTAGTACACCTGCCCGCCGCGGGCCAGCTCCTTGCGGATGGCCTCGGCCACGATGCCCTCGTCATATTCCAGCACATAGGTCTCGATGGGCTGGCGCTCAAAGGGCGGCTGCTCGATCGTGCTCATGTCCCGTATGCCGGAGAGCGCCATGTTCAGCGTGCGGGGAATCGGCGTGGCGGACAGGGTCAGCATATCCACGCCGATGAAGTTTTCTTTCAGCTTCTCCTTGTGTTTGACGCCGAACCGCTGCTCCTCGTCAATGATGACAAGGCCCAGATCCCTGAACTTTACATCGTTGGACAGCAGGCGGTGGGTGCCCACCACAATATCCACCGTGCCGTCTTTCAGGCCGCGCAGGGTTTCCTTCTGCTCCTTGGCGGTGCGGTAGCGGGACAGCAGGCCGATGCGGATGGGGAAGGACTCCATGCGGGTCAGCGCCGTGTTAAAGTGCTGCCACGCCAGAATCGTGGTCGGGGCCAGAATGGCGCACTGCTTGCCGCCCATCACGCATTTGAAGGCGGCGCGCAGCGCAACCTCCGTCTTGCCGAAGCCGACATCGCCGCAGAGCAGGCGGTCCATCGGCCACGGCTCCTCCATATCGTGCTTGATCTCGGCTGCGCAGGTCAGCTGGTCGGGGGTTTCCTCATAGGCAAAGCGCTGCTCAAAATCACCCTGCCATGTGTCATCGTCGGGGAAAGCATAGCCGTGCGCCTGCTTGCGGCGGGCATACAGCTCAATCAGCTCCTTGGCCATCTGCTCGGTGGCGGCCTTGACCTTTTTGCGGGTCTTGGCCCAATCGGTGCCGCCAAGGTGGCTCAGTTTGACATTGTCGCTGTCGCCCGGTGCCGTATAGCGGGACAGCAGATCCAGCTGGGTGACCGGCACATACAGCACATCTTTTTTGTCGTACTCGATGCGCAGGTAGTCCTTCTGCACGCCCTGCACGGTCATGCGCTGGATGCCCGCATACCGGCCGATACCGTGGCTCTGGTGTACGACCAGATCGCCAACGGTGATCTCGCTCAGGCTGTTCAGGGCATCTTTGCTGCGCTTTTTCTTTTTCTGCGCACTGCTGACGCCGAACGCACGGGCCGTAAAGACCGCGTATCGGGCAAACGGCAGGCTGCACCCGGCGGAAAGCTGCCCCGGCAGCACCTGCACCAGCCCGGCAGTGCCCGCAGCGGCGGCATCGGTGGTTACCTGCAGCCCCTTGGTGCGCAGGTCGGCGGCAAGGCCGGCCGCCGCGCGGGGCGTACCGGCCATAACGGTCACGGCTGCGCCGCCGCTACACAGCGGCTGTATATCCTCCAGCAGTGCGGCAACCTCGCCGCCCCAGGCGGGCAGCGTGTGGGCCGGTGCGTTGACGATGGCCTTCAGCGGTATGTCGGGCATGCTGCGCGCAAAGTTCTCCGCGCAGAGCGTGCGGTGGGCGGCGGCCTGCGCCCAGAGCCAGCCGGCCTCGGTGTAGAGCTTGTCCAGCCCGGGGGCGAGTGCGCCGTCCTCCATCAGGGCGGAGAACTCCTCCCCCCGGCGGTAGGCAGTGGCGCGCGCAGCCTCCCGCAGGGAGGCCGGCTCCTCCAGAATCAGCAGCGGATCGTCGAAATAGTCAAGCAGTGTGGCGGGCTCGGGATAGCGCAGCGTCAGGTACTTATCCATGTCCACCGGCATCGCGCCGCCGTCCAGCTGGGCCAGATCCGCGGCGGTGCAGGCCTCAAGCGCGGTGCGCCGCTTGCCGCGTGCCTTTTTGATGCAGCTGCGTATCAGGGCGGCGGCCTCGGCGGGCTGGGCAAACAGCACCTCGCGCGCGGGGGAGACATAGATTTTTTCAATCGGCTCGTCCCGGCGCTGGGTGGCCAGATCGAAGCTGTGCATCGTATCGATCTCGTCCCCCCAGAACTCCAGGCGGGCGGGCTGCTTCATGTCGGGCGCGTAGATGTCCACAATGTCGCCGCGGATCGAAAACTGGCCCGGCCCGTCCACCTGATCGCGGCGGGCATAGCCCGCGCCGTACAGCAGGGCGGTCAGCTCGGCCCGGGGCAGCGTGTCACTGGGGTGCAGGGTGCGGGTGTTGGCGCAGAACTCGGCCCGCGGCGTTGTGTACTGGGTCAGGCCCTCGTCCGGCACGCAGACGGCCTGCAGCCGCCCGCCGACCAGATCGCCCAGCACGGCCAGACGGCGGTATTCGTACTCGCGGCCGGTGCCCTCGATGGGGCGCAGCACATAATCGCGCGCGGGGAATACCGCCGCAGCGATGCCCAGCGCGTTCAGATCACCGGCAAAGCGGGTGGCCTCGGCCTCACCGGGGGTCACAATGCAGAGCGGGCGGCCCAGCGCCTGCGCCAGCGCGGCGTAGATCAGGGCGCGCCCTGCGGCGGGAACGCCAAATAAGGCGCAAGCCCCCGGGGACCCGAGCGCCTGCGCCAGCTTGGTGTATTCTTCGGTTTTGGTAAAAAGTGCGTTGAACATAGAGTACCCACATGCATAGCAGGCACAGGGCAGGCCGCCCTGTGCCTGGCTGTTTGCTGTATCAGCTCAAAAATTCGGCCTTCAGCCAGCCGTATTTGCCGTCATAGTTCACAACGACCCAGCTGCCGTCCTCGTTGGCGCCCAGTGCGGTCACAACGGTGGAGGCGGGAACCTTGGAAACCTTGTCATAGTCGGTGCCGGGGCCGGCGCGCATGTTCAGGTTGTTGTCAGGTGTGACAGTATAGCTCGGCTGCTCGCCCTCGTTGTAGATAACGGCAGGCTGGACGCTCAGGCCGTCAAAGGTGGGCACAGGGGTCGGCTCCGGGGTGGGTTCCGGCTCGGCGGGCTGCTCCTCGGCAGGGGGCGCGGCGGTGTCGCCGGTGGACTCCGTGGTGAAGCTGTCGGCAGTCGGGTCATCCACGCCTGCTGCAGCAGAGGTGGTATCGCTCGTCGCAGGGGTCGCGTCACCGCTGCCGGTCTGGCCGTCAAGGTTGCCGGTCAGCAGCAGCACGCTGAAGATGATGCTGGCAACCAGCGCGACGGCGCAAAGCACCAGACGGGTCATGGCTTTCTTTCGTAAATCACTCATGGTAACACATCCCTCAGTGGTTGAACTTGTTCTGGGCGTACTGCAGGTTGCCGTCCATCAGCAGCCTGCAGGCGTCCTCAATATCCGGGTAACGGTCGGTCATCGCCTTGCGGTCGGCGGGGGGCAGCTTGCCCAGCACCCATGCGGCCAGATCGTACTGCGGGTTGGGCTTGGCGCCGATGCCGATGCGGATGCGGGCAAAATTCTCTGTGCCGAGGCTTGCAATGATGCTTTTCAGCCCATTGTGGCCGCCTGCGGACCCGTGCGGCCGGATGCGCAGATGCCCCGGCTCCTGCGTGATGTCATCACACAGGACGATCACATGGTCTGCGGGGATCTTATAAAAGTTGGCGGCGGGCGCGATGCTCTGGCCGCTCAGGTTCATATAGGTCAGCGGCTTGAGCAGCACGACCTTGTGGCCGCCCACCTGTGCCGTGCCGTATAGCCCCTGCCATTTGGCCTTGGCAATGTCGCAGTGCCACTGCGCGGCCAGATAGTCCAGCGCTTCAAACCCGGCGTTGTGGCGGGTCCCGTCATACTTCGGTTCGGGGTTGCCCAGCCCGGCGATGAGCCAGTCTGCCCCGGAGGTCATTCCAAACATAGTGTGTCCTTTGTCGTGTTGATACGCTTTGCAGGGGCGTCGAGGACGCCGCCCTCTGCAATATTATTTTGCTTTCTTCTCTGCTTCCAGCTTCTGCTTTTTGGCAATGTACTTTTCGAGCTTCTTCTCGCCCCAGCCGTTGATCTCGGTCTGCTTGGCGCGCTCAATGCCCAGCGCACCGGCCGGCACATCGCGCCCGATGGTGGAGCCTGCGGCGGTAAAGGCGTGGTCGCCCACGGTCACGGGGGCCACCAGATTCGTGTTGCAGCCGATGAAGGCGTAATCGCCGATGGTGGTATGGAACTTGCCCTCGCCGTCATAGTTGCAGGTCACAGTGCCGCAGCCGAAGTTGCAGTACTTGCCCACGGTGGCATCGCCGATGTAGGTCAGGTGGCTGACGGTGTTGCCCTCGGCAAAGTCGGCGTTCTTCGTCTCGACATAGGCGCCCAGATGGCAGCCCTCGGCAGTTCTGGTGCCGGTGCGCAGATGGCTGAAGGGGCCGATCTTGTTGTTGGGGCCGATGTGGCTGTCATAGCACTGGCTTGCGTTTACGGTGGAGCCGGCCTCGACAACGGTATCCTCCAACAGGGTGTTGGGGCCGATGACGCAGTCTGCGCCGACCGTGGTCCTGCCGCGCAGGATGCAGCCGGGCAGAATTGTGGCGCCGGGGGCAATAACGACCTCCGGCTCAATATAGACATCGCGGCTGATAAAGTTTACGCCGTTGTCCAGATGGCGCTCAAGGGTGGCAGCATAGCGCTGCTGCGCCAGCTCAAATTTTTCTTTTGCGGTAGCCATAGTACATCTTCCTTTATATACAGCTGTTCCGCCGGGCGGCATCCGGCGGTCTTTTACACTTCTCTATTGTATATCACGCGGCGCATTTTAGCAAGCCGAAAAACGCCGCAGGGGCCGAATTATGCCAAAAATATTGTGCGCCGGGCACCCCCTGCGCACATCCGGGCCCGCACGGGATAAATCCAGACGGATTCAAAAAAGATTTCAAACTTTCTTCCCATTATAATTTACACGATTTTTGTGCAAATTGCAATAGGCAAACCGAAAAAGTTTGTCTACTTTTCGGCGAAAACATTGAGCATTTTTTTAACAATCTACTGGAAATCTGTCCTTTGGTCTGTTATAATGGACTATGCAAACATGATTTATGTGATGCAAACACGTCACCAATTTGGGAGGTAACTATGAGCAAGAAATTCTTGTACCTGTTCAAAGAGGGTCATGACGCCTTCGGCGGCGACCAGACCACCATGAAGAATACTCTGGGTGGTAAGGGCGCCGGTTTGGCCGAGATGACCCACGCCGGCATGCCGGTTCCGCAGGGCTTCACCATCACCACTGAGGCCTGCACCCAGTACTATGCAGACAACCGCGAGATCAACGATGAGATCAAGGCGGATATCTTCAAATACATGGGCATTCTGGAGGAGCAGACCGGTAAGACCTTCGGCTCCATCGAGAACCCCCTGCTGGTTTCTGTCCGTTCCGGTGCCCGTCAGTCCATGCCCGGCATGATGGATACCATCCTGAACCTCGGCCTGAACGATCAGGCTGTTGAGGGTCTGGCCAAGAAGACCGACAACCCCCGCTTTGCCTACGACTGCTACCGCCGCTTCATCCAGATGTACTCTGATGTTGTCATGGAGCTGGGCAAGAGCTTCTTTGAGGAGCGCATCGACGCCATGAAGGAGCGCAAGGGTGTTACGCAGGACGTCGACCTGACTGCCGATGATCTGAAGGAGCTGGTCAAGGAGTTCAAGCAGATCTACCTCGAGAAGCAGGGCGAGCAGTTCCCGCAGGACCCGAAGGAGCAGCTGATCGGCGCCGTCAAGGCCGTTTTCCGCTCTTGGGACAACCCCCGCGCCAATGTGTATCGTAAGATGAACGAGATCCCCTACGAGTGGGGCACCGCTGTCAACGTGCAGCAGATGGCCTTCGGTAACTCCGGCATGCGCTCCGGCACCGGCGTTGCTTTCACCCGTAACCCCGCTACCGGCGAGAAGAAGCTGATGGGCGAGTACCTGATCAATGCTCAGGGCGAGGATGTCGTTGCCGGTATCCGTACTCCTTCTCCCATCAGCAAGCTGCATGAGGAGATGCCCGAGGTTTACGATCAGTTCGTTGAGATCGCTACCCGCCTCGAGAACTACTACAAGGATATGCAGGACATGGAGTTCACCATCGAGGATGGCAAGCTCTTCATGCTGCAGACCCGTAACGGCAAGCGCACCGCGCAGGCTGCTCTGCAGATTGCCTGCGACCTCGTTGATGAGGGCGTTATCACCGAGCAGACCGCTGTGCTGCGCGTTGAGCCCAAGCAGCTCGACACCCTGCTGCATCCCCAGTTCGATGCCGCTGCCCTGAAGGCTGCCGAGGCTATCGGCAAGGGCCTGGCTGCTTCTCCGGGATCCGCCTGCGGCCGCGTTGTCTTCTCTGCTGAGGATGCAGAGGAGAAGGTCAAGGACGATGCTTGGAAGAAGGTCGTTCTGGTCCGTCTGGAGACCAGCCCCGAGGATATCGTTGGCATGCAGGTTTCTCAGGGCATCCTGACCGTCCGCGGCGGTATGACCAGCCACGCTGCCGTTGTTGCCCGTGGCATGGGCACCTGCTGCGTCTCCGGCTGCGGCAACGACAACAGTGTTGCCATCGACTATGACGCCAAGGTCATCACCATCAACGGCCACACCTTCCACGAGGGTGACTGGATGAGCATCGACGGCTCCACCGGCAACATCTACGAGGGCCAGATTGCTACCGTTGCTTCCACCGAGAACGCCAACTTCAAGCGCTTCATGGGCTGGGCTGACGCCAACCGTCAGATGAAGGTCATGACCAACGCCGATAACCCGAAGGACGCTCAGAACGCTGTTGACATGGGTGCCGAGGGCATCGGTCTGTGCCGTACCGAGCATATGTTCTTCGCTGAGGACCGCATCAAGGCTGTCCGCGAGATGATCTGCGCCCGTACCGTTGAGGAGCGCAAGGCTGCTCTGGCCAAGGTTGAGCCGTTCCAGGAGGCCGACTTCACTGCCATGTACCGCATCATGGGCGACCGTCCGATGACCATCCGTTATCTGGACCCGCCGCTGCATGAGTTCCTGCCCACCAAGGCAGAGGACATCGCTGCTCTGGCTGCCGATATGGGTATGACCACCGAGGAGCTGAACAACGTTGTTGTCAGCCTGCATGAGTTCAACCCCATGATGGGCCACCGTGGCTGCCGTCTGGCTGTTACCTATCCCGAGATTGCCGAGATGCAGACCAATGCTGTCATCAAGGCTGCCATCAAGGTTTCTGCTGAGACCGGCAAGATGATCACGCCTCACATCATGATTCCTCTGGTTGGCGAGGTCAAGGAGCTGAAGTTCGTCAAGGACGTTGTTGTCAAGACGGCTGATGCCCTGATCGCTGCTGCCGGCGTTGACATGAAGTATGAGGTCGGCACCATGATCGAGATCCCCCGTGCAGCCCTGACTGCCGGCGAGATCGCCAAGGAAGCCGAGTTCTTCAGCTTCGGCACCAACGACCTGACCCAGATGACCTTCGGCTTCAGCCGTGATGATGCCGCCAAGTTCCTGGGCGCATACTACGAGAACAAGATCTACGAGAGCGATCCGTTCCAGCATCTGGATCAGATCGGCGTTGGCAAGCTGGTCAAGATGGCTGCTGCTGACGGCCGCGCCACCAACCCGAACCTGGGTCTGGGCATCTGCGGCGAGCACGGCGGCGACCCCTCCAGCGTTGAGTTCTGCCACAATGTTGGTCTGGACTATGTCAGCTGCTCTCCCTTCCGTGTTCCCATCGCCCGTCTGGCTGCTGCTCAGGCAGCTATTAAAGCTCCTAGAGCGAAGTAATTGATTTTTAACGAACTATCGCTAAAAATTCAAGCCAGAAAAAGGTTGAAAATTGACTGAAATGTGCGCCGCTGCTTGCCAGTGGCGCACATTTGTGTTTCTGTCAAACATACACTTCGACCCTCAAATCTGTCCAAGAACAGCGCCTGAACTGGCTCGGCATATCGTTTTTTTGACGATATTGACGCGCGGTTTCGAAGTTGATTCTGAATTTCAGCAGGGGAGTTTGCTCGATTTCCGTTAAGTCGGTTCGTTCAGCGTGAGGAACCTGCGGACCAAAATTCAGTTTCCAGCGGAAGAGGTTGTCCTTGACAGGTGTGACAACTTCTACAAATTCCTGAATCAGTGAATCAGGCGGCTTCGGTGCAGAAAGATCCACGATTCGATTCAGTGCAGCAGTCAGTTCCTTCATAGAAGGAGTGGCTGCTGCTTTTTGTTATGCTGCCATTTCGGCTGAAGGGTGCTGCAAGGCACTGATTTCCTGCTCCGTCTTGGCGCATAGTTCTTTGTACTCATCACGCCCCAAATCACCGTCTGCGTACATTTGAGCAAGCCGCAGTTTGCGATTTTTCAGCTTACTGATCTGGGCGCTGCTGCTGGCGACCGAGCAGGTAATAATGATTTACTTAATACGGCACACATCAAAAAAGCGTTGGAGGAGCTTGTGGATATTTCAGCACCCAAAATTAACGACAAGCTGATTGAACGCTTTGTAGAGGTTGTGACGCCAATTGAAAACTATTCATATCGGTGGAAACTTAATTTTGGAGAAAAGGTGAGCCGAAAAGACAGAACAGACCTTTGCAAAATCGAAAGCGCGCCGATTCTCAGCTTCAAAATTACTTTTCAAGAAGCACATGAATACCGTAAAGCTAATAAGATGCCTGCACAGTTTACTTTCTCAAAGGGGAGCTTACGATTTCGAGTATTGTCCCTTTCCGGGTTCCTTGAAAACAGCCGCTTCCCCACGGTTAACATTTTAATCGAATTGAATAACACTTGCTTGACATTTTCTACGGTCATACATTTCACTCCTTGCAGTTAGGTGTCACAGCGGACACTTCCTAACTACAAGGGCCTCTTTGCTTACCGAAGTAAGCAAAGAGGCCGCACATCCTGAGCTTATTGTCAAGTGTTTAGAAGAAAAAAATCCCTCTACACCAATTTCTGTGTTGGTGTAGAGGGATTGCCTGTTTAACTAAGTGACATTGGGGCATTGGCCCCGCTTTTTTCCTATTCAAAGGGAATTATGGACGATGATACTTTCTTTTTCCGGATCGCGTTTACTACCCCTGTTGTTGTCACCAACTCGGTTTTTGTTGGTGACATAAGAGTACAACTTTTTTCGTAAATTCGATTCATTTCATTTTGCTTCCACTCCCAGCAGGAATGCGCATAAAAAAGTGGAACTTTCCCAAGTGAGAGAATGCTCTGAAAAAGTTGGATTGTCTGCATTTAGTGCAAATTGCTGCACCTCCATCTTTTTAGTGGTGAGTTTTTCCTTTACTTCCGTGTAAGAATGCCCATAAATGTATCCCCAGATTGCGGTCCGGTCAGATTTTCGCCCTTTAATAAAGCGACCCTCCTAACGACCATCTTTCCTCTTTCTGATGTTTTCTCCACGCTTTGCCATAATGCTCCTCCTTGTTCAATTTGTAATGATGTAACATTGCTTTTATATGTTTCGGCTATTCCATAGGGAAAAGTACGCCCAATATGGTGAAAGTGACAAAAATGTGTTCGGGTACGGTTTGATATAACTCGTTCTGTTGAAATGTGTCGTATTGTGTGGTATTATATCTATACATATTATATATGGGCTTCTGTGGAAATGAGTATCATCCATTCTCAAAATGGATGATACTTTTTAGAGGCTTGAATTGCCCTTCAAGTATCTCATTTGTTGAAGTATCAGAAAGAGGAATTGTGAAGGCTATCAGCGGTGCTTTATAAACTATACTGTGCCCTGTAAAAGCGAATGGAAAATACTTGAAGAACAATTTGAGCCCACGGGTTGGTTGCAATTGAGCAATAAGCCGTGGGCTTGTTTCAGTTCATGTAAATGTTGGCCCGAAATACCGGAGCAACGTAGAATCGTCTAGCAAGGTGGATAAGAGACATCAAAAATGCGAGAAAAGCTACGTTGCTGCGGAGTGTTGAGTAGACAGTTGTGTATGTAGCAATGATGACAAAACACCGTATTTACGAACATTTTCTACGGCTTGGAAAAATAAGTGAGCTTTTTATGCAACTAAAAGCTACGTTGCTCCGGTATGTAGAGTAGACCTATTCCGAAATGTTTACTCAACATAATCAGTTGAGGTCTGATGGTCAATGGTGGAGCGTAATACACATGCGATAATAGGCATTTTTGCATAAAAATGCGCCGTATTTTACTCTGAAAATCATGTTTTGTGCAGTAGGACGTTAATACTGATAACTGCATTTATCTGCGTGGCGTTGAGTAACGGACGGAAATTACTAATATTCTGTCGTGTAGACATCATAAAAAATGAATAAATCATTGTGCAGGTTGCAATAAGAATGAAGGACTTGTTTGTATGATTATTACAAAAAAGATGGAATGGGAAAATCTGGCAAAATAGAAGCGAAAAAACTGGTTTACTCAACAGATTAACACTTTGATGTAGAGGGTGGAGAGTGCGGCGCATGAATATGCGCCAGTGAAAAGTAGTGAAAGATGCAACTGATTTTGTTGAGTGAACCTGTCTGGATAAAGATATGCAGGAAAATGGACGAAATATCGAAAAAAGTGTTGATTGCTGGGGTAATTGGATACGACAACATAAGAAAACACTTAGCCGTGTGCGTGGCAAGAGGAAAAAGAAATACCATCTGTGGAGAGCAGATGTGTACATAGATTGGGATATTAAACGAAAAGACGGAGGAAGAAAATGAGCACAGTTAGCTTAGAGAATAAAACGATTTTAGTCACAGGAGCGGCCGGATTTATCGGTTCCAATCTTGTGAAACGAATTTATCAGGAGGCCCCTTCGGCAACGGTCATCGGCATCGACAATATGAATGCCTACTATGACGTTGCCTTGAAAGAGTTCCGTTTGAATGAGCTGGCCAAGTATCCCACATTCACTTTTGTAAAAGGCAATATCGCTGACAAGGCACTGATTACAGAGCTGTTCGAGAAATACAAGCCTGCTGTGGTCGTGAACCTTGCAGCACAGGCTGGTGTGCGCTACTCCATCACCAACCCGGATGCTTATGTGGAATCTAATCTGGTCGGCTTTTTCAATATCTTGGAAGCCTGCCGTCATTGTGAGAGCTTGGAGCATCTGGTTTATGCTTCCTCCTCCAGCGTCTATGGCAGCAACAAAAAAGTTCCGTACAGCACGGATGACAAAGTAGATAACCCTGTTTCCCTGTATGCGGCAACCAAGAAGTCTAACGAGCTGATGGCCCATGCATATTCCAAGTTGTACAACATTCCGTCTACCGGCCTGCGCTTCTTCACGGTATATGGCCCTGCTGGCCGTCCGGATATGGCTTACTTCGGTTTCACCAACAAGCTGGTGAAGAGCGAAACCATCAAGATCTTCAACTACGGCAACTGTAAGCGTGACTTCACTTATGTGGATGACATCGTGGAAGGTGTTGTCCGTGTAATGAAGAAGGCTCCGGATAAGAAGAACGGCGAGGACGGCCTGCCGATTCCGCCGTATGCAGTTTATAACATCGGCAACCAGAACCCGGAAAACCTGCTGGATTTCGTACAGATTCTGAGCGAAGAGCTGGTACGTGCAAAGGTGCTGCCGGAAGATTATGACTTCGAGGCTCACAAGGAACTGGTTCCGATGCAGCCGGGTGACGTGCCTGTGACCTACGCCGATACCAGTGCTTTGGAGCGTGACTTCGGATATAAACCTTCGACCAGCCTGCGGACTGGCCTGCGGAAGTTCGCTGAATGGTATGCAGAATTTTATAAGTAAGAAAGAATAGGAAACCAAGTAGATGAAGTGTGTTGAGGTTTATAAGGAATTATACCACCAGGAACCGTATGGCGTGGCTTTCTGCCCGTACCGTATTAGCCCGCTGGGAGCTCACATTGATCATCAGTATGGCAAGATCAATGGTCTGGCAATCGATAAGGGCATCCACATGGCATACCACCCGAAACAGAATGGCGTTGTGGAATTGCAGTCGCTGAATTTCCCGAAACGTGCGCAGTTCTTTGTGAGTGCTGTGCCAGAAGAAAAGCAAGGAGACTGGGCTGACCATCTGCGTGGTGCAGCAAAGATGCTGGGTGAGAAATATCGACTGAAAGTTGGTCTTTCTGGAATCATTGAAGGCAGTTTGCCGATTGGTGGTCTATCCTCTTCGGCAGCGGTTATTATCTGTTTCTTGTCTGCGCTGTGCAAAGTCAACGGTATTCATCTGGAACCGATGGAAATGATCCTGACCGCAAAGGCGGCAGAAAACCAGTATGTGGGTGTTTCCTGTGGCAAGCTTGATCAGAGTTGCGAAGTCCTTTCCAAGAAGAATCATCTACTTTACCTCGACACGAAGGATGATGGCTATGAGTTGATTCCGACCAGTGAGAAGATGAAACCTTATAAAGTGGCAATCTTCTTCTCCGGTTTGGAACGCTCCTTGAAGAATTCCAAATACAATCTGCGGCAGGATGAATGCAAGGCTGCGGCTTATGCGCTGATGGGTTATGCGGGAATGGATTATGATACCTTTGCCAATACCCGCCTGCGGGATGTGCCGTTTGAAGTATTTGAAAGCTATAAGGATCGTCTGCCGGAACTGTGGCGGCGCAGAGCAGAACACTATTATAGTGAGTTTGCCCGTGCAGAAAAGGGTGCGGAGTTGTGGCGCGAAGGTGATCTGGAAGGCTATGGTCAGCTTGTTTTTGAAAGCGGCAAGTCCTCGATTTACAGCTATGAGTGTGGATGCGATGAACTGAAAAAGCTGTATGAGATTATGGCAGATACCGATGGTATCTATGGTGGTCGTTTCTCTGGTGCTGGCTTCAAGGGCTGCTGCATGGCATTGATTGATCCGGTCAAAGCGGAAGAGATTGAGGCAAAGGTCGGAACAGAGTATCTGAAAGCATTCCCGGAACTGGAAGGAAAGTACAGTTTCCACCTGTGCGAGAGTGCGGATGGTGTGGAACTATGAAACTGACTTCGGTACATCATATTGCAATTATCGTTTCTGACGTTGAAAAAGCAAAAGAGTTCTATGTTCAGAAGCTGGGCTTTGAGGTGATTCGGGGAAATTACCGGGAAGCGCGTGATGACTGGAAGCTGGATCTTCGAGTAGATGAACACACAGAACTTGAGATTTTTGCAGAAAAGAACCCTCCCCAAAGAGTGAATCATCCAGAAGCCTGTGGGCTGCGGCATCTAGCATTTCGAGTAGGAAGTGTAGACGAGACGGTTAAAGAACTGGAATCGCTGGGGATAGAGTACGAACCAGTTCGGCTTGATACCTACACGGGAGAAAAAATGACATTTTTCTGTGACCCGGATGGACTGCCGATAGAAATACATGAGTGAGGATCACATAGATGAAATGTTTGATTTTAGCAGCGGGATATGCCACACGGCTTTATCCGCTGACAGAGAATTTTCCGAAGCCGCTTCTGAAGGTTGGCGAGAAATCCATTCTCGACTGGCTCGTGGACGATTTGGTGAAAACCACTGATATTGATGAATTTGTGGTGATTTCTAATCATAAGTTCGCACAGCATTTTGAGGACTGGAAGAACAATAAGAAAAAAGGTCGTCCTTATAAAATCACGGTGCTCGATGATGGTACCAGCACAAACGAAACTCGTTTGGGTGCTGTCAAGGATATTCAGCTTGCAGTTGAAACGCTGAATATTTCCGATGATCTGCTGGTCATGGCTGGCGATAACGTGCTGGACTTTAGCCTTTCCACCTTTGTGAACTTTGCAAAGGAGAAAGAAACTTCCTGCGTGATGTGCCACGAAGAAAATGAACTGAAAAAACAGCAGAAAACGGCAATTATCACAGTGGATGATAATAACCTGATTACATCCTATGAGGAAAAGCCGCAGGAGCCGAAAGGCAATTTGGCGGTTCCGCCGTTCTATTGTTATCGCAGTGCGGATGTAAAACGCATTCAGAAAGCACTGGATAATGGCTGCGGTTATGATGCACCGGGCAGCTTTGCCGCATGGCTGAGCAAACAAACTCCGATGCACGCCTATAAGATGCCGGGTAAACGGTACGATATTGGCGACATTAACAGCTATGAGTATGTGAAAAGCGTGTTCTCAAAGTGAAAGCTACGCAGGGTATATAAGCGTGAATAAAAAGAGGATGGAAAAATGAGAGAATTTAAAGACTTAAAAATAGCAGTGGCCGGCACAGGTTACGTTGGCCTTTCCATTGCTACGCTGCTGAGCCAGCACCATCATGTTACAGCTGTGGATATCATCCCGGAGAAGGTTGAGCTGATCAACAACCGGAGGTCTCCGATTCAAGATGAATATATCGAGAAGTACCTGGAAGAGAAAGAACTTGACCTGACCGCAACCCTGGATGCAAAGGAAGCATACTCTGATGCAGATTTCGTGGTCATTGCTGCGCCAACAAATTACGATAGTAAGAAGAATTTCTTTGACACAAGTGCAGTCGAAGCGGTCATCAAGCTGGTGATTGAGTATAACCCGGAAGCCGTTATGGTTATCAAGAGCACAATCCCGGTTGGCTACACGGCATCTGTTCGTGAGAAGTTCCACTGCGACAATATCATCTTCAGCCCGGAGTTTCTGCGTGAGAGCAAAGCCCTCTACGATAATCTGTATCCTTCCCGTATCATTGTCGGCACCGATGTGGAAAATGCACGACTGGTTAAGGCTGCATACACCTTTGCAGAGCTACTCCAGGAAGGAGCAATTAAGGAAAACATTGACACGTTGTTTATGGGCTTCACCGAAGCAGAAGCTGTCAAACTTTTTGCGAATACTTATCTGGCACTGCGAGTGTCCTACTTTAACGAGCTGGATACTTACGCTGAGATGAAAGGCTTGAATACACAGCAGATTATCAATGGTGTTTGTCTTGATCCTCGTATTGGCAGTCATTATAACAACCCCAGCTTCGGCTACGGTGGGTATTGCCTGCCCAAGGACACCAAGCAGTTGCTTGCAAATTATGCCGATGTACCGGAGAATTTGATTGAAGCAATTGTGGAGAGCAATAGAACTCGTAAGGACTTCATCGCTGATCGTGTACTGGAAATTGCTGGTGCGTATGAGGCAAATGATAGCTGGGATGAGAGTAAGGAAAAGGAAGTTGTTGTTGGTGTTTATCGCCTGACCATGAAGAGCAACAGTGACAACTTCCGCCAGAGTTCTATCCAGGGTGTTATGAAGCGCATCAAGGCAAAGGGAGCAACGGTCATTATCTATGAGCCGACTTTGAAGGACGGAGAGACTTTCTTTGGTAGTGTTGTGGTTAATGATCTGGCAAAGTTCAAGGAAATGAGCCACGCCATTATTGCAAACCGGTATAGTAAAGATCTTGATGATGTGAAAGAAAAGGTTTATACGCGGGATATTTTCCAGCGTGATTAAACATAAAAAAGAAAACCCTAGGGAGGAACTAGTGTATGAAAGCAGTTATTTTAGCAGGAGGTTTTGGCACAAGAATTTCGGAGGAGTCCGAATTTAAACCGAAGCCGATGATTGAAATTGGCGGTATGCCGATTCTGTGGCATATTATGAAAACCTATTCGCACTATGGAATTAACGAATTTGTTATCTGCGCTGGATATAAGCAGCATGTGATTAAAGAATGGTTTGCAGATTATTTCCTACACACTTCGGATATTACCTTTGACTTTACGCAAGGAAATAAAATGATTGTTCACGATCAACATGCGGAACCGTGGAAAGTAACTATTGTTGACACTGGATTGAATACTATGACTGGCGGTCGTGTAAAGCGTATTCAGAAATTTGTTGGTAACGAGCCGTTCTGTCTGACCTATGGCGATGCAGTGTCGGATGTTGATATCGGAAAGCTGATTGAGTTCCACAAGAGCCATGGTAAATGTGTGACACTGACTTCTGTTAGCTTGGCACAGCAGAAAGGCGTATTGAATATTGATGCTAACGATACGATTACTGCATTCCGAGAGAAAGACAATGAAGACGGCTCGTTGATTAATGGCGGCTTTATGGTATGCAATCCGGAAGTTTTTAGCTATTTGGAAGGTGACTGGACCGTTTTTGAACAGGATCCGATGAAAAATCTTGCAAAATCAGGCGAACTGAAGAGTTTCTATCATGATGGATTCTGGCAGTGCATGGATACAAAGCGAGAAAAGGATAAACTGGAAGCATTGTGGGCTGCAGATAGAGCTCCTTGGAAAGTGTGGGAAGAATAATGAGTTTTGATTTGAGCTTTTACAAAGGGAAAAAAGTATTCGTAACAGGACATACTGGATTCAAGGGTTCTTGGCTGTGTAAGATTCTCGCAAATGCGGGAGCGATTGTGACCGGCTATTCGCTCAATCCTCCGACAGAGCCTTCGTTATTTGAAATTGCCAATATCAAGCAGGATGTTCATTCTGTGATTGGAGACATTCGGGACTATAAAGTATTAAAGGCAGCTTTTGATGAGGCACAGCCTGAAATCGTGCTGCATTTGGCAGCACAGCCTATTGTTCGTGACAGCTATAAAGATCCTGCTTATACATATGAAACGAACGTAATGGGTACGGTGAATATTCTGGAATGTGTTCGTACTAGTAATTGCGTAAAATCTTTTTTGAACGTAACAACCGATAAAGTTTACCTGAATAAAGAATGGGCATGGGGCTACCGTGAAAATGAGGAATTGGACGGGTATGACCCGTATTCTAATTCCAAATCATGCTCGGAGCTTGTCACGCACTCTTATAAAAATAGCTTTTTCTCCGATAATCATGTTGCCATCTCCACTGCTCGTGCGGGTAATGTGATTGGCGGCGGCGATTTTGCTAATGACCGTATTATTCCGGACTGCATTCGTGCTGCAATCAAGCATGAAGATATTGTAGTGCGAAATCCGTTCTCTACTCGTCCTTATCAGCATGTACTGGAACCGCTGTATGCTTATCTCATGATTGCGGCGATGCAGTATCAGAATGTCAAATATGCTGGCTATTATAATGTTGGTCCTGATGATGTTGACTGCTTCCAGACAGGAGCCTTGGTTGACCTGTTCGTGAGCAAGTGGGGCGATGGCATGAAGTGGATCAATCACTATGACGGTGGCCCTCATGAGGCCAATTTCCTGAAGCTCGATTGTTCAAAGTTGAAGACAACCTTTGGATGGAAACCGCATTGGAATCTCGACACTGCCATTGAGATGGTAGTGGAGTGGAGCAAGTGCTGGGTTGAAGGTGGAGATATCCGGGCTTGCATGGATAAAGAAATTAAAGCTTTTTTGTGTTCAGAAAAGGTATGAGTATTACTCAAGCAATTCATTTTTTCAAGGAAGAAATGAATCATGAACAGATATTCCCGGAAAAAGGATTGGGAACAGAATGCTTTCAGTTTGCATCTACTTTGATGCCGGTTGTAAATGTGGATCTGTTAATTACAAATGAGAAGCATGAAATATTGCTTTCTTGGAGAGATGACCCACATTGCGGAACGGGTTGGCATATACCAGGTGGTTGTATTCGACTGATGGAAACAACAGCGGACCGGTTGCAAAAAACAGCGTTATCTGAGATTGGTGCAAAGGTGCTTGCGGAATCTGAACCAATCAAGGTTTATGAAATCTTTTCGAGGAATCATCGTGAAGGAATAGAAGATCAACGGGAACGAGCTCATTTTATTACGCTTGTTTATAAATGCAAGGTGCAAAGGGAATATTCTATTCCCGAGGAAAAAGCAATTCAAGGAAAAGTGGGTTCATTGCAATGGTTTGACGATTTACCGGATAACTTGTTGCAATCTCAGAACTGCTATCGTAAAGACTGGAATATTATAAAAAAGAAACTTTTGGAGGACTAAATAATGGCTATTTGGAAGAATGAGGCAGAAGCCCGCGAGCAGATCAAAGCGATGGTAGCGGAATACTACCATGATTTTAAGGAAAAAAAGACCCCGTATCAGGAGGGGGATAGAATCACCTATGCAGCGCGTGTCTTTGACGAAAAGGAAATGTGCGCACTGACTGACGCAACACTGGACTTCTGGCTGACCACCGGCCGCTTTGCCGACCAGTTTGAGAAAGAGTTTGCCAAGTGGATTGGCGTCCGTTTTGCACATCTGGTCAACAGTGGCTCTTCTGCAAACTTGATTGCCTTTATGACGCTGACGGCTCCGGAGCTGGGCGACCGCCAGATTAAGAAAGGCGATGAAATCATTACGGTTGCCTGCGGATTCCCCACAACGGTCACACCGGCTATCCAGTACGGTGCTGTGCCTGTCTTTGTGGATGTCACTGTCCCGCAGTACAACATTGACGTGACCAAGCTGGAAGCTGCGCTCTCCCCGAAAACAAAGGCAGTCATGATTGCCCATACACTGGGCAACCCGTTTGACTTGTCCGCAGTCAAGGCGTTCTGCGATGCACATAACCTGTGGCTGGTCGAGGACAACTGCGATGCGCTGGGCACCCAGTACACCATTAACGGGGAAACCAAGTTCACCGGCACATGGGGTGATATCGGCACATCCAGCTTCTATCCGCCGCACCACATGACGATGGGTGAGGGCGGCTGCGTCTACACCAACAATCCGCAGCTGAACCGCTTGATCCTGTCTTACCGCGACTGGGGCCGCGACTGCATCTGCCCCTCCGGTCAGGATAACTTCTGCGGCCACCGCTTTGACGGCCAGTTCGGTGAGCTGCCCAAGGGCTATGACCATAAGTATGTGTACAGCCACTTCGGTTACAACCTGAAAGTGACCGATATGCAGGCAGCGATTGGCTGCGAGCAGCTGAAAAAATTCCCCACGTTTATTGAGCGCCGCCGCCACAACTGGGACCGCCTGCGCGCCGCACTGGAGCCGGTGGCTGATAAGCTGATTCTGCCGGAGCCTGCAGCAAACAGCCGCCCGTCTTGGTTCGGATTCCTGATTTCCGTCAAGCCGGAAAGCTGTCTGGACCGCAACGCCGTGACCCGCTATGTGGAAAGCCACAATGTGCAGACCCGTCTGCTGTTCAGCGGCAACCTGATCAAGCACCCCTGCTTTGACCAGATGCGCGGCACGGACGCATACCGCGTGGTGGGTGAGCTGACCAATACTGATTTTATTATGAACAACACATTCTGGGTTGGCGTTTACCCCGGTATGACCGATGAAATGATTGACTATATGGCAAAAACAATTATTGAGGCAGTTAATCAGTAAGACGGCTGAGGAGGACGATTAAATGAAACAGCGTTTGGCTGACTATGTAGCAGATTTTCTGGCGGCGCATGGTGTAACAGATGTGTTCTCCGTTGTGGGCGGCGGAGCAATGCACCTGAATGATGCGCTGGGCCATAATCCACGGCTGCACGTTACCTATAATCACCATGAGCAGGCTTGCGCTATTGCGGCGGAGGCTTATGCACGTCTGGAAAATAAAATCGCCGCAGTATGCGTCACAACCGGCCCCGGCGGTACCAATGCGCTGACGGGCGTTCTGGGCGGTTGGCTGGATTCTATCCCGATGTTTATTGTTTCGGGGCAGGTCCGCTATGATACTACGGCGAGGTATGCCCTGCAGTACACCGGTACGCCGCTGCGCGCTATGGGTGATCAGGAATACGACATCACCAAGTCTGTGCAGTATATGACCAAATTTGCCGCCATGCTGGAAAATCCTGCGGATATCCGCTATCTGCTGGAAAAGGCGTGGCATCTGGCAACCACCGGGCGTCCCGGCCCAGTGTGGCTGGATATTCCGGTCAACTATCAGGGCAGTTATATTGAAACGGATGATCTGCGCGGCTATGACCCGGCAGAAGATGATGCACAGCTGCCCCCGCCGGTGGATGATGCGATGATTCAGACCGTTCTTGAAAAAATCAAGAATGCCAAACGGCCGGTTTTCCATGCGGGTTACGGAATCCGCCTGTCCGGCGGCTATGCGGCGTTCCGTGCGGTGGCTGAAAAGCTGAACATTCCGATTGTTACCTACTGGAACGCAGTGGACCTGATTGAAGATGACAACCCGCTGTATTGCGGGCGCGCGGGCAACATGGGCGACCGGCCCGGCAACTGGGCCATCCAGAATGCGGACCTGATTCTTGCGGTGGGCACCCGTATCTCCATCCGTCAGGTGGGCTATAACTGGAAAACTTGGGCCCGCGCCGCAGAAGTTATTATGGTGGACATCGATCAGGCGGAGCTGAAAAAGCCCACCCTGCACGTTGAAATGCCGGTTTGGGCCGATGCAAAGGACTTTTTGACAAAGCTGGACAAAGCGGCCGTTGCCCCCGTGAATGCGGGCGGCGAGTGGCTTGCAACCTGCCAGCGCTGGAAAAAAGAGTACCCTGCGGTTCTGCCCCGCCAGTGGGAGGAAAACGGCGAGACAGCCAATGTCTATGCGTTTGTCCGATACCTGAGTAGCCGCCTGCCGGAAAACAGCCTGACAGCGGTGTCCAACGGCGCTTGCTGTGTGGTAGGCAATCAGGCGTATGTCATCCAGAAAGGCAGCCGCATGGCCAATAACAGCGCTGTTGCCAGCATGGGTTACGGCCTGCCGGCCGCTATCGGCACTTGCATCGGCGGCGGCCGCCGGACCACGATCTGTCTGGAAGGCGATGGTTCTATTATGATGAACCTGCAGGAATTACAGACCGTTCTGACAAACCGCCTTCCGATTAAGATTTTCCTGATCAACAATAACGGCTACCACTCCATTCGCTTGACGCAGAACAACCTCTTCAAAGAGCACTGCAAAGTTGGTATCGGCCCAGAGAGCGGGGACCTGTCTTTCCCGGAGTTTGAAAAGATCGCCAAGGCGTTCGGCTACCCGTATTATAGTGCGCACAGCAACGCCGAGATGAAGCAGGTTGTGGATGAAGTGCTTGCACTGGACGGGCCGGTGTTCTGCGAGATTTTCACCGATACAAAGCAGGTTTGGGAGCCGAAGAGCAGCACCAAACGCCTGCCGGACGGCACACTGGTCAGCCCCCCGCTGGAAGATCTGGCACCGTTCCTGCCGCGTGAGGAATTGGCGGCGCAGATGTTTATCCCGATGATGCCGGAAGAGTGAGGAAAGCTATGAAACGTGCAATTATAACAGGTGCAACTGGTGCAGTGGGAACGGCCTTAATAAAGGAATTGATCTCGCATAATATTGAAGTTCTAGTATTTTGTCGGGAAGGCTCAAAGCGAAATGTTCAAATCCCTTCGCATGAACTTGTCACAATAAAGTATTGTGCGCTGAATGAATTAGAGACAGTGCAAAATGATACAGGGAAGAATTATGATGTGTTTTATCATTTTGCATGGGCGGGAACTACTGGAGCAGCTAGAAATGACATGTACCTGCAAAACCAAAATGTCCGCTATGCGCTGGATGCCGTGGCAGCGGCAAAACGGTTTGGTTGCCAGCTATTCATTGGTGCAGGAAGTCAAGCTGAATATGGTCGAGTTGAAGGACTTTTAAGGCCGGATACGCCTACGTTCCCGGAGATGGGTTATGGCATTGGAAAGCTGTGCGCAGGCCAAATGACACGCGAGTATGCACATCAACTGGGGATGGAACATATCTGGGTGCGGATTTTGAGCGTATACGGTCCTAATGATGGCACACAGAGCATGGTTATGTCTACCATTCTTAAATTGAAAAATGGCGAAGTGCCCGAATTTACAAAGGGAGAGCAACTGTGGGATTATCTATACAGCGGGGATGCAGCAAATGCGTTCCGCCTTCTTGGGGAAAAAGGATGTGATGGTAAGGTATATGTTTTAGGTAGCGGAAAAGCTCGACCGCTTGCAGAATATATAAAAGATATAAAAAATTCTGTAAACGCAAAAGCGGAAATTGCGCTTGGTGCGATTCCATATGGGAAAAAACAAGTTATGCACTTGCAAGCGGACGTAACGCAGCTTAAACAAGATACGGGATGGGAAAATATAACATCCTTTAGAGAGGGCATTAGACGCATCATTGAACAGGAGAATTTTTTGTGAATGTATTCTATTTTTCGAGCGATCTATTCGCAAATGTGGCGGCAACATCAATGGTATCATTGATGGAGAATAATAAGTCGTGCGATTTAATTCATTTTTATTTAGTGGACGATGGAATTAAAAATGAAACAAAAAAACAGCTTATAACGTTGATATCGAGATATCATCGAGAAATTGATTTTATCCCGGCCCCTGATCCGTGCGAAATATTTCAGTACCCATTTAAGGACAAATACCAAATGGGACACTCTTATGTGAGAATGTGCATCGGTCAACTGCTCCCACAATCAGTTGACCGTGTATTGTGTTTGGATAGTGATACACTTGTTCTTGATGATTTATCAGAACTGTGGAATATGGATATGGGTGATAATATTCTGGCAGGTGTTGCAGATTGTATGAATCTGAAAGCTTATTCTAGCCAGTTTGGATTATCAAACAATCAAATCTATTGCAATGCGGGTGTTTTTCTTGTTGATTTAAAGAAATGGAGAGCACAGAAGGTAGAAGATAGAATTAAAAATGTTATTCAAAAAAAAAATGGAAATGTATTTTTCTTTGAGCAGACATTAATGAACTACTGCTGCCGAGGAAAGATAGCAAAATTACACCCGAGATATAATACATATACGCTTTTTTATGCCTTCGATTATGAGAATTTGTTGCGTTGGAGAAACCCGACATCTTTTTACACATACCAAGAAGTTTTGGAGGCAAAGGAAGAGCCGGCAATTATTCACTTTACAAGGAATTTTTATATGCTAAGTCGTCCGTGGATAGAGGGCTGTGATCATCCGCTTACAAATAAATATTGCGATTACAAGAAAAAGACACCGTGGCCAATGCTAGGTAGTGATAATAGGTCGAGAAAACAGATTGCACGATATAAATTATGGCATCTTATTCCGCAAAAGTTGCTATGTGATATGGCAAATATTGTTTACAACAACATTAGACCGCAATTATGGTGGAAAAACGAGTGACTTTCAACTTATTTGTGCCTTCTGATAAGTGATAACTAAAACAGTTTTACGTTATACGATAATTTTAGTATATAATAAAAGAATACTGCAATAAAATGGAGAAACATAGGTGAAAGATAAATATTTATTAACGATTTCCATCCCGACCTATAACGGTAGTAAAACAATCTCAAAGATGCTAGATGTGTTATTGCCGCAATGTGATGCACGAGTCCAAGTTCTAATTTCTGATAATGCATCAACAGATAACACAAAATCAGTTATTGAGAGTTATCGTTCCACATATCCAATGATTAAATATATCCGTAATGATAGAAATATTGGACCTGATTCAAATTTCCTTCAGTGCTTAGAACTGGCAGAAGGAAAATATACATTACTTTTGTCTGACGATGATATTCTAATGGAAAATAAACTTTCGCTTATATTGTCATTTTTGAACAATAATGAGAGTATGTCGCTGGTTTATTTAAATGCAAAAGGCTTCCATGAAACATACAAAAATGAACTGGAATGTGAATTCTATTCGGGAGCAATATATGATAATTCCATGTTCGTTACTACAGATAAAGTCCAATTTATGAATTATGCAGGGCGAATGTGGGGATTCCTATCTTGTTTCATTTGCCTAACTGATGCTTTTAGGAGCATCGGTAATTGCGATCAGTTTAAAAAGACAAATTGGTTGCAAAGCTATATACACATCCTTTGTTCTGACTATGGAAACAGAAATCTCGGAGTGATTAGTGTTCCATGTATTGGAGCGGGCATTTATAGCATAATATCCAACTTCGATTCGGGAAGGGTGGATGGAATCACCTACAAAGAAATGTTGAAATTTGCGGTGAAACACGGATACAGCAAAAAACAGTTAGATAAATTATTCGTTTGGAGAATTTGTTTTATCTTTAAAAGAACAATAATAAAGGAACGAGCTGCAGGATTACATAAATCATCAATAAAAAATGTGCTTAAATGTACATGGATGTATCCGAAGGTTTGGGTGCAGTTATATCCTTTTTTCTTGGTTCCCCCTTTTGCATGTAGAAAAATCGTGAGTATAAACAATAGATTGAAGGGCTACCAACATAAAGCAGAGGTTAACCGCAAGGGCGATGTTATAGGATAAAATTTATGAATGAAGTCTAGTACGCTGTGAGGAAATATGCAATCAGTAATAACGATTTTTTTTATTGCATTAATGATACTTATTAGTGCTATATCTGAAAAAAGTTGGTCTAATCCACTAACTATATTTTGCGGCATGTGGTTCGCGATTTGTTTCTTGGCAGAGTTGAAACTTTTTGGAATGTATGACTATTCTGAAAATGTGTTCTTAATTGTGCTACTTGGAAACATTGGCTTTTTTTGCGGATATATGCTTGCAAAAAAGACAAAAGTAAGTTCGCGGTATGAATTTTCTGCAATTGGAATCAGTAATAAATATTTATACCAGTATAATACTAAAATTATAATGGCATTTCTCTGGGCTGCGATAGCGATTTATTTGCTGATGTCCATACAGGTTTTGGGGTTGCTTCTTGCTGGTTTTGATACGGCAACAATCCGGGAATCCTATAGAGAAACCGGAACGACTACAGTAAGTGGAATGGCGTTAACTGCAATTTTTGGTTCAACGCTAGTAAAACAATTGGAATTGTATATAGCCCAGCCAGTAATGAGAGCAGCAATACCAATATTTGCTATTGAAATCACAGGTAAAGGTAAGATGACGCCGTTAGCAACGATGGCTTTGGCTGTTGCGGGACTTTACACTTTTTCAAAATTTGGCAGATTTGCTTTACTGTATATTATTGCAGATGTTATTCTATGCTATTTTATTATTGGAAAAAATATTGATCGTAGAACAAAGAAAAAAATTAAAAGAGTTGTCCTATTAGGCATAGTGGGAATCTGCCTAGTTTTGGTTTATTTATCTGTTTATAGGTGGGAAAACGAAACTTTTTCATACGCACAATCGATTTATGGCTATTTTTCAATTCCAATACCTCTACTTGATTTTTGGACAAAGAGAATAGATGCTGTAAACGCGTACTCTTTTGGCAATTCATATGTATTAGGATTTATGGGCTTTGTAACGAGAGTCCTTAAACGTGTGGGCATTTCTTTGCCAGCGTATGCGACGGCAACTCTTTATAATTATAATTTAGTTGATTCATTTGTTTATATATTCCCTGGACAAAAATATAACGCCTATGTAAGTATGTTTTTTGCTTTTTATCTTGACTTTAGAGAAATTGGAGTCTTTGCAGGAACGCTGATTTTCGGCTATATAGTAGAAAAATCTTATAAAAAAGCAAAAACAAAGAGAGTGGAGTATTTAGCTTTTTATTTGTTGTTGATTCAATGTATTGTGAAGTCATTTGTGCGATGGGAATTTGTCCTTGAACAATATTGGCTTTCTTTCCTTATATTAAGACTATGGTTTAAAAAAGAGAGGGTAGATGAATCTGATGTATGATAAAGCTGTATTAAAAGCATTAGAAAACTTAAATTTGGAAAGAATTTATCTTACAGAAAGTAGCGCATATCGAAATGGACAGAGACTAGAGAGATTCAAAAAGGCGTTTCCAAAGCATATATTTTCGTTTGTATTAAAATATCTTAGAAATAAAGAAATCAAAAAGAAAGTTGATAGTATCTCAAACTATATACCCCCTGAGAATGTTAAATATGCAGACCCAGCACCAGAAGGGTTGACGGGTGTTGCATATACATGTATTACAGACGGCTATGATGTACCTAAAAATCCGTTGTATATTGATCCATGTTTGGATTATATTTTATTTACAAATAGCAGTACGGATGATTTGGAAAAAACAAATATATGGAAGTCAAGAATGATAGATAAAGTCGCTGTTTCGCCTCAAAACAATAGTGCAAACAGATTTTATAAATTTCATCCATTCGAATTGTTCCACGAATATAACTTTTCTATATATATTGATGGCAATGTCCAATTGATATCAGATACCTCTTCACTATTTGCAGTGGCAAGAAATTCGAAGTCGGGTATTGCAATGCATAGACATGCTACCATGAACTGTGCTTATAAAAATGCTTTGTGGTGCGAGTATAATCATCGAGGAAATATTTCTGCCATAAGGAAACAAACCGAAAAGTATCATAAAGAAGGATTTCCAGAGGACTTCGGATTATTGGAGGCAACAATCATAGTTGTGGATTTACATAATGAAAATGCAAGAAAAATCATGGATGAATGGTGGAAGGAATTTTGTATAACAGGAGGCGGACGAGATCAAATATCTTTACCTTATGTATTGTGGAAAAATGGATATAGCATAGATGATATTGGAAATCTAGGAAATGATGAGTATCATAATCCTAAATTTCGAATTGTTGCACATAAAGGCGATTTGTTTTGAATAAAAAGTTATGGCGGACATTAACATCACATAAAAATAAAATGTTGTGATAGCGGGTTGTGTGATTGTATAATGAGATTGGATATAGGTGAATGTCATGAAGCTGAATCGGTATATAAGGCAACCTTGGTTAATTCCAATTGCCCTTCAAAATAAAGGGCTAGGAATTGTTATTCCAGATTCTGTTTTTTTGAGAAGTGCATATTATAGTTCTTTTGGAAATAAATTGAATCTAAAAGAGCCAAAGACCTTTAATGAAAAACTACAGTGGTTAAAACTCAATGATAGAAAAATGATTTATACTACTATGGTAGATAAATATGCTGTCAAAGAGTATGTAGCAAACATAATAGGTGAAAAATACGTTATACCTACTTTTGGAGTTTGGAACAAGTTTGATGAAATAGATTTCTCTACATTGCCACGCACTTTTGTACTAAAATGTACGCATGATAGTGGGGGAGTAGTGATTTGTAAAGACCAGTCGAATTTTGATTTTAAAAAAGCACGCAAGAAACTAACCGAAAATTTACATAAGGATTACTATTTAAATGGACGTGAATGGCCTTATAGAAATGTGAAACATAGAATAATTGCAGAACAGTATATTGACGATAATCTTCAGGATTATAAGATATTTTGCTTTAATGGGAAACCACGGATGACGCTTGTTTGCAGCGATCGTTTCACAAAGAATGGACTAAAAGAAGATTTCTATGATGAAAATTGGAATCATTTAGAACTTCAAAGACCGGCTCATGGCAACACAGATCATGAAATCAAGTGTCCATGTCAATATGAATTGATGAAAGAATTGGCAGCCAAGTTGGCTGAAAATATTCCATTTGTAAGAATTGATTTTTATGAACATAAGAATAGAGTATATTTTGGCGAAATGACATTCTATCCGGCAAGTGGATTTGAAGGATTTAATCCATCTGAATGGGACGAAAAACTTGGAGAATGGATAAAACTACCTAAGTAAGACATAGAATAATCAGAGATAGTAGAACAGAAAAAACAATATTTAACTGAAGGTAAACTGATTCAATATTGTAGCAGATTAAGCGATCCCGATCCTAGATGAGATTAGATAAAAATACTAGTTTATGAAGGATGGTAATATGAGAGAGAAACGATTGCTGTATAATACGGCATCATCATTGTTATATCAGATAATGACAATAATATGCGGGTTTATTTTGCCAAGGCTAATATTAAATGCGTTCGGCTCAGAGGTTAATGGCTTAGTAAACTCAATATCGCAATTTTTGGGGATAATCTCTTTTCTGGAATTGGGAGTGGGCGCCGTTGTACAGTCCGCATTGTATAAACCACTGGCAGAAAAACGAATCGAAGATGTCAGTAAGATAATTGCATCAGCCAATAAGTTCTTTACTCGAATTGGACAAATATTACTGATTTATGTAACGTTTCTGGTCGTGTGTTATCCCTTCTTTGCGGGGAGACAGTTCGGATTTGTTTATACAGCAACTTTGATTATTGCGATATCGATTAGTTCATTTGCTCAGTATTTCCTTGGAATAGTAAATAGACTTTTGCTTGTGGCGGATCAGAGAGGGTATATTCAATATATTGCTCAAACTGTAGCGGTAATTTGCAATACCGCGGCATGCTTCATTTTGATATTGATAGGATGCAATATTCAAATTGTAAAGCTAACAACATCACTAATATATTTATTACAGCCTTTCCTTGTTCATTTGTATGTAAAAAGGCACTATATTATTGATAAAAAAATAAGCTATGCAAAAGAACCTATTCCGCAGAAATGGAATGGCATAGCGCAGCATATTGCGGCGGTTGTCTTAGATGGAACAGATACGATAGTTTTGACATTGTTTGCAAGTCTATCTGACGTTTCGATTTATTCCGTCTATTTTCTTGTTGTTAAGGGCGTTAAACAATTATTTATGTCAATGACGAATGGGATTACCTCATTGATTGGAGAATTGTGGGCAAAACAAGAACTAGATACATTAAAGACTACATTTTCGTGGACTGAATGGGTTATTCATACGGGAACTACTTTTGTATTTGGTGTTACATCAGTACTTATAGTTCCGTTTGTGAGAGTGTACACGCTAGGCATTGATGATGCAAATTATATTCAACCACTATTTGCCGCGTTGATTGTTGCAGCGAATGCTGGACATTGTCTGCGGCTTCCATATAATATTATGATATTAGCGGCGGGTCACTATAAACAAACGCAGAATAATTACATAATTGCGGCTGCTATTAACGTTGTTGTGTCGGTTCTTGCTGTCAAGGCGTGGGGGTTGATAGGAGTTGCTGTAGGTACACTTCTCGCTATGGGATATCAGACAGTTTGGATGGCATGGTATGATTCAAAAAATCTTATCCATTGGCCGTTTTCTAGTTTTTTGAAGCAGATGGCGGTTGATATTGTTACAGTTGTACTATGCGCTATTGCAAGTCAGAGATTCTCGATGATGACGGTAAGCTATTTTGGGTGGGTAATCAATGCAATCGAAGTGGCCATCGTATGGCTTATTATAATGATAACTATTAACCTAATATTTTATAAAGATAAGGTAATGAAACTTGTTGGTGGCTTGAAAAATAAAATAGTGCGATGATTGGAAAACAATTTGAACTCTATAAAGTGTAAATATTAAGGTAAACAATGCAATCTCAGTAAATGTATCTTCAAGAAAATGTCAGAAAGCTCTCGCTATAAGGATGACTTGTTCTTGAATCTGTGATATACTTGGACAAACTGGCTCAGAGTTTGGGGCCATGGGAGAACGTGGCTCTTTTTCTATATATGAGTGTTCAATAAGCCACTGAATGAAAACAATAGATGTAAATATTTATTGGGAGCTACCGTGCATAAAATAGACCAATGTAATTGGCTGGTATTTGCATTATTATGCTTGACAGAATGGAGAAGAAAATGGATAATTTAGCAAGCAAGCAAGCAAGCAAGCAAGCAAGCAAGCAAGCAAGCAAGCAAGCAAGCAAG
>ERZ791631.347-NODE-347-length-45279-cov-26.260371_pt1 | contig 45279 bp, 20 predicted proteins | sample MGYA00509961_ERZ791631 | MGnify/ENA primary metagenome ERZ791631 (study PRJEB30046, sample SAMN00715248) | human gut metagenome | study: EMG produced TPA metagenomics assembly of the A metagenome-wide association study of gut microbiota in type 2... | reverse complement strand
TAAAAAGATTCACATAAATGCCTTTGTCATTGTGATAATAAATAGCTTCTCCATACTTAGCATGGTTCTCAAAACCACTTCCCACACAACACCAGAAAGAATTTTCCTTGGTACTGTACACTTTATGTGAACCTGAAAGCAACGGTAAAAAGTAAGTCACCATGCCTGTATGAGGATCTTGTTGTCCCAAAATATGGTTATAAAGAGCCCGTTCATAATAATCCGCAACGGCAGCATCGGCTGTCCAACAGAACAGATGACTGGAAAGTTTCAGCATATTATAAGTACAACAGGTTTCCCCGGTATAGCCTGATATATGCTTGGAGAAGTGGTCCGGATCAAAATAATGTTCCTTGTCACTACTGCATCCGGGAGCAAATGTGTGACGGTCTATCATAGTATGCCAAAAGAAACCGGACAACTTTCTGCTGTCCTCATCTTCCGTCAGTTCATAATTACGAGCTTCAGCCAACACTTTCGGGATGAACGTGTTGGTATGTTTAGTCCCTAAATCATCACGCAGCTCCTTTAACGGATCAATCACCTCATTATGATAAAAAAATCGTGCCAGCCACCGGTAACGCTCATCTCCGGTTATCGCATATAAATTATAGAAAGACTCATTAATTCCTCCGAATTCATTCCGTATCATTTTTCGGCGTGTAACCTCATCCAGCGGTTTGAGTTTATGATAGGCCCAATCGGCCATGCGGGTAACAATCTCTAAAGCTTTCTGATTGTCACTGTAAAGATACTGATCTATCAATCCAGAAAAAAGCTTATGAAGAGTGTACCACGGCGCCCATACACTGGTGCCACGGATGTTACGATTAATCAATTCTTCAGGATAAGCACTCAAATAACCATTACCCAATGCGTTTTGCACTTCAACCAGACCACTTACCAAACTGTCTCCTTTGTGTTTGAACAGTTCACTGCCTGTCGCCGCATACATCAGGCCGTAGGCAGAAAGCAAATGCCCTGTGGTGTGTCCACGCAATTCACAGTCCAAGGATTCCCATCCGCCTAATTTCTTTACTGTCATGTAACCACCTTCTCGACCGGCAAACACACCCGCATTAGTACGGAAACTATGTAACAGCCTGTCCACCTCTATAGAAGCCATCCACATAGAATCACGCATCATATTTTCACGAAAACGACTCGGCAGCAAACGGACATCCTTCAAATCAAAGCTCTTGACTTGCATCGGAGCTATGGTTTCTTTTTTCAATTTTCCGGAATGCTGGCCGGGATAAACTGATTGGCCAGACAAACCACCTGAAACAACTAGCGACATAACCGCTATAAATACTTTTCTCTTCATATCATTGTATTTTTTCATTTACTATCCGATTATTGGAATCTCTATTTTATAATACGAAAAAAAGGAAGATAGCACTCAAAATACCTCTTCCTTTTTCAGCAGTCCAACCACTTTTATTCCAAGTCATTTAAAAATTCTTCCAATGCTTCATTAAATGCTTCCGGTTGCTCCATATTCATCATGTGACCACAATCATCCAGCACTTTCAATTTTCCATTCGGAAGATAATCCAAAATCTCAGGATGATCGGAATATCTGTTTCCGGGTGACCTGCCTTCAACAATCAAAGTAGGTACCTGAGGATGATTTTCTTTCAGTTTTGCATAAGCATCCAGTCCGATTATCACCCTCACCTCCTTATGTAAAGGCTGCCATGCATCCCAGTCATCGATCATCTCCCACAGAGGCACACGCATTCTTTCTTTTCTTGTTCCACCCGACTGCATCAGTCCTTCGAACCATTCCTTCTTCATTACATCCACTCCTTTCTTTTCCAGTGCTGCGATTTCTTCATCCCGTTTTGCCGCTTCCTCTTTTGTCATCGGCTCACTGGGTCCTTTTGATTTGCGGATATTTCCGCTGGCCAAGAAAGCGGACAACATACGGTCCGGAAAACATCCCAGCATATCCGCACCAACGAATCCCCCCAAAGACAAACCTACAATATGCGCTTTCCGTATATGCAAAGCATCCATCAAAGCAACCAGATCTTCTGCATGGGTAAATTGGAAATCTTCCGTTTGTTTGGATGAAATGCCATATCCGCGCAAATCATATCGTATAGCTCGATAATGCTTTGCAAACTTAAAGAACTGTTCATTCCACATTCTACGGTCCAAAGAGTGTCCGTGAATAAAAATAAGCGGCTCTCCCGTACCTGCTTCTTCATAATACAAAGAACCTTCCGGAACCTTCACATAACCACTTTTCACCTGTACATCGCCGGTATCTTGTGAATATAATCCAGTCAAACCGGATAATATTAATAAACAAATAATTATCAAAATATTTTTATTCATGTTTCCTTTTCTCAAAGCAAATAATAAACGCCAAGTTTATCACAATTCACGAATCAAAATACAACTCCACGGATCTATATCACGCTTTAATATTAGTCTTCCATCCTCATCGACCTTAACTATCTCTTTCACAGTGTCCCAAGCCTTTTGTCTTAAAAATTCTATCTCCCGAATATTTGGAGAATGAGGAGCCCCCATATTCAAATAAGCATCATATACATTACCATGCATTTTATCCAAAACCTCAATTTCAAAACAAGCATTCGGATTCAACCCTTCCAATACAATATCTAATGTTTTAGAAGAAGCATTCATGTAATTAGTAAAATTCTGCATAGAAGGAACTGTCTGTTCATACTCTTTCGGATAATTAAAAGCTATAGCAGAAAGTTTTCCTGTTTTTGAAGAGCGACTGATAAAAAGAGGATCTTTATAATATATCTTTTCATCCCCTAATTGATTCAACATACGATAAGCATGAAATGACGGCTTAACCAATCCTTGAAAATTAATCATACCAAAACCTCCATGGAATATTTCCTCTCCCCCTCCTTTTTCTTCAAAAACATCCGTAAAAGTCCAGTACATTAATGAATTCGCTAAACCTATACAGTCCAAGTTAGTTTTGATAATATAAGCTGCTGGTGGCAGAATATCATGCATACGGTCACGACTATTCGGCCCTGTACTCCATTCTGTCAAATGAATTTCAGCTTCAGGATATTTACTATCAGCTAACTGCTGACGCAACCACTGAATATCATCTTTCAAGGAATGTACATACCGAATAGCACCTTTACCACGTCCTGTTTCCGGGTCAAGTGCATAATCTGTCGGATAAGGATGTGTAGATATAAAATCTACCGGAAGATTCTCCTTTTCACAATAATGAAGAAAGTCCTCTATCCAAACTCCTTTCCACTGCTGTTTATTGATTTCTTCCTGAGTATAAAACCGAGACTGGCTATGATCCAATATCTCCCCGTCATGTCTATGATCCGCTATAAAATTACTAGTTGCCGGACCTCCGACTTTCAATCTCTCATCTATTGATTTTATAGCAGTAACAGCCTCCTTATATAATCGGAAATAATCACTTTTTGTCCCGTGAAAAAATCCACCAGTTCCAGTCAAGTTAGGTTCATTCCATACTTCAAAATACCAAGTAAGAACTTCATTAATACCATAACGATCAACGATATGTTGAGTAAAAGCCTTGATTAAATCATGCCATTTTCCAAAGTTATTACGATCTACAGAAACATAACCTTTCCACCACATCTGTGTTTTGCTGTTTTCAGCTGCCATGTCTTTAGGAAAGAATCCTAATTCTACAAAAGGTTTTACACCTATTGCCAACATACGATCATATAATTCATCTATATATTGCCAATTATAAACAACTTTTCCATCAGGTTTCCGAAAATAAACAAACATATCGTCATGGAACAATCCATGCATCCGCACATATCGGAAGCCACAATTTTTTTTTACCAGTTGCAAATGTTCCAACCACCCGGCACGAAGCCCTTCATTAGCACGTCCGGCCCCTACGCCAACACTCCAATAATGAGTAAACGGCTCTGTCTTTACTCTTACATCAATAATTTGAGCATTCAGAGTCTGCATAACACTCCATAATGCTGTTACTACAATAAAAAATATCTTTTTCATGGTTTTAATTAATTATTTTATTTTTCATTGAATATCCCCACTATACGCACAGGACCTAAAAGTCCGGCTTCCAATAAAGGATCAGTTTTCTTATAATACTTCCAAGGTATAAAAAGCACTCTTTCCCGATTACTATCTGCTTGCTGATTCACATACCAAAAAGGTAATTTAACAATACGCCCGTACTCATCATATTCATATCGTTCCGATAAATACTCATCTCCGATGATACGATTAGGATACAGATTTGTCACATCAATCGTAATTGAATTTTCTCCGGCTTTAACGACAGAAGTTATATCAATTCGATATGGAGCTTTCCAAACCAATACGGGATTTTCTCCATTCACACTAATTTCTGCTATATTTTCCACACGTCCCAAATCAAGCATTATCTTCGAATAACTTTTCAGATCTTTTTTGGTCAATATAAATGTCTTTTTATAAGTTGCTTTACCTGAAAAATGTCTGATATTGAAGTTTTCATGTTTATGTAAAGAAGCTAACACATCCATCCTGATTTCAGCAGGAGCCTTACTTCCTACGGGAAAACATACTTTCCAATCTGTATTCAAAGTTAATAACATTTTACTATCCTCCGGTAGAACCGGAACAGGCAGTCCTTTTATATATTCTTCCTGTACCTCTTGGGGAGACCACGCCTCAGCTATATACCGGACCTTAGTTTGATCTCCCTCGAAACTAGCTATATATTGCTCTTCAGCCATTGGTACATCATAAGCAGGTGAACAAACAAACATTGACTTTTTTCCTGTCACTTCCTTTTTTCCATTCAAATAGAGAGTCGGAATTCCATCTGAATAAACTAAAGTAACATAGGTCCAACCTTCTATTGGAGTTTTGGACTCTAATACAACATTGTTCGTTTTAGTACGTTCATATATCCGTATACCATTTTGTCCCATAGCAATCCCCACTACGGCATGCCCCCTCCCATATCGTTCTTCTCCTTTGTCTGGAAATAATAAAAAACCCCTTCCAGATGCAGCAAATGTTTCCGGTTTTGCCCATAAAGACACTGTAAATGTATTAAATATAGGTTGTGACAAAACAGATTCAGGTACTACTTCTTTAAAATCATCCGTAATTGTCCGCCCTATTTTTTCTTCACGAAACACGATAAATACCGAACCACTTTCTTGCAAAGTTAAAGTCACTTTTATAACTCCATTCTCTTGTTTATAAGCAACAGGAATTCCAGTATTTCCGGTCTCAGCATCCCATAGGACAGGAACTTTTCCTGTAACACGGAAAGTAGCGGTTATTTTCTCCATACGGCGACGATGATTAGCTACAAAATAAACATCATCCCCATTCACCGCACGATGTATAAAATGAATCTGTGCATCTTTATTTTCTGCAATAAAAGAAAAATCGGGCGATATACAGCATTTTTTCAGAACTTGTCGCAAATCTTTTGAATGATATACATTCTCTTTACCTGCCATATTCCATAATTCGGCTGCTAACAATTTTACAGCCTTATCTTTCACCAAATCCATTCCCATATATCCTTCCGGTTTCTCTGAAGAAAGCAATACCGTTGCCCCCTGTCCAATCAATCGTTTTATTTGTCTCAATAATTCAGGCGAACATCGCTTCATCGGAGTAAGTACCAATAAACGATAACTCATTCCATGAGGTAAAACCAACCTTCCATTCTGTACAGACAAATGTTGTAACACATTTCGACTACCTATATCCCAACGATATCCATACGGAGTCATAGGGCAGGCTGAATCATAATCAGTGATACCAGAAGATATACCTTCATCTTTTATATATAAAATATCTGCCACATAGTGTCCCTGTTGTAACAAATAAGCACAACGTGCATTATACATATTCCATCCAACGGCTTGCTCCGCCCATACAGAATTACGATTCAAATGTGTACCAAAAGGTCCCATAGTCATTAAACTACCTGCCGTTTTTCCGACATAAGGCTGATGAGCAAAAACATGATAAACAAACCGATTGACTCCAACCGTCATCATATAATCCCCTTCTGCTTTCATAGCATAAGGATGCTCGGTCAATTTACTATTAAAAGGAGTTCCCGTAAAACACTCTGCTCCAACTATCGGACGGTTCCAAAGATGAGAGGTACTAGCTGCCATTTTTGATGTTGTCACACCTCCATAAATATAATGTACCCAAAATTCACTCATCGGATAATCTAAAACTTCCGCATACTCCAAACTCTCAAAATTTCCATCTCCATAAGGTTCGGCTGCAAACTTCAAACCATACTGTGCTGCTTTTTCTTTAAAATATGCCAAAAAATTTTCATTAAACATATCCGTTTGGGTGCGCCGCATATCATATAGGAAACGTTCCGTATCCTCTATACTTCTTACTATGCGTCCCGTCATAGCCAATAACCATGGAGTAGAATCATATCCACAATGTCGTTTAAAATAACCCGGCAAAGAAGAAGTCCAATTCTGCTTTCCCGCTTCCCAACTATCCATCATCAGAGCTTTTAATGTTTTCCCACACCACGGTTTCAATTTATTCAAAAGCGGTATCAGGAAATTATCAGAATGCTGATCTAAAGCTTTCTTGCTAAATTTATCACAATCCAGCCCAACGCCGCTATCGGGTGCAGCTGCTACCACTTCACCGGTAGTAGTAGACCCCATACGAAGAATTATCCAACGCTTCACGCCAGGGGGACTTTTCCATTTCAATCTGCCATCAGTGTTCATTAATGAAGTTATATCAATCACACTTGAAGGGTCTATCGTTTGCCCCGTTACATCCTGAGAATCATAATTTCCCAATGCTACAGGATCTTTCACATAATTCGTTTTTGCTGTCCAATCTTTCAAACGGGCTGAGGCATGTAATAGAACTTCACTAATATTGGTCCCACGATTTGTTATGAATCGAAAATATCGTCCTTTGACCGGTTCAAACAGAGCAATACCAGGAGTATCCATAGAACGTAATGCCGGACAACTTATATTAGAAACGTCCACATAATGCCTGCCATCTTCTGACACTTCCAATTTTAAATCAGGAGCATAATCACGAGGTCCGTCATGAGGGTCCAATGGTTTTTCACGCTTACCCCGTCGTACAGTGACAGCACGAGCTTCAAAAGGTTGGGATAACTCGAAAGTCAAGACAGAACCAGCCCGCTGCATACGAACTTGTGATTCTAAATCATTATCAAAAAACAAGTTTTTATCTATTTCCTCATCATCCAATAAAACTTTCGTTACCAAAGATGGAAATAATTGTGTTTCACATTCCAATGCGGGAAATGCAAGTACCTTTATATCTTGATAATATCCCAACTTCGCATAAGGCTGAGGCAAATCTAATTCAATCAAACCTTTTTTATCAGGTACCACCATCGTTTCTGTCCACTCTAATTGTTGCATCGAATTTTCCACAGTTATCCATGGGCCACCAGTGCCACTATATCCGGGAGAATTCTGAAGGTAAAGCTCCAAGCCCAAACGTTCTGCCTCTTTCACTGCATGCAATGTCATTTCATCCCATTGAGGAGAAGCATAATCAACACTACCTTTGGGTATCCCAACTCCTACATTGAACATCATTGCCCCACCGTAAGAAGCCCGTTTCATGTATTCCAAGTCAGCGGTAAGTCCTTCTTTGGATATATTTCCATTCATCCACATCCAGTAAGTACTCGGTCGTGCACATAAAGGAGGTGCTTTAAAAAAATTTTCTAAAGTCTGTGCCCGCATTGAAATACTACTCAATACGACAATGACAAGCAAAACTATTCTCTCAATGTTCTTCATACTATATTTATAATAGATAAATACCTTTAACCATATCATACAATGCAAATATACAGACTAAAGGACAAAAAGATAACAGCTTACCAACAGAATATATATCAATCAGTTGATTTATACTAAATATACAATAACGCTCTGTATAACAATATATTACATCTATAATATATGACAGTATATAATAATTTGAGACTACAAATATACTTCAATTCACTATTCTGACTGTTTTTTATTTCTTCGGATATATTCGTTGGGAGTTATACCAGATACTTTTTTAAAATTACGGAAAAACGTTGCACGTGAATTGAATCCGCATTGTTCTATCAATGTATCTAATGTATATCGACTATGTTCACCATCTTCTATCATTTTTTTAAACTCGGATATACGGAAATCGTTTATATAATCATAATAACTACAATTCAGATATTGATTAAAAAAATAAGATAAAATATAGACTGGTACTTCCAATCTATCTGATAAATCAGCAATCTTCAGATTAGGATTTATATAAAGTTTCTCTTCGTACATTATGGACTTCAACCTATCGGATAATTCCCTACATTCCTGTATACTAATATGACATGATTTATATTTCATGATAGTAATAGATTCCATCTTCTTAGGTTGTTCTATTCGCTTTTTTCTAAATTTACAATATAAAAAGACAATAATTCCCAATAAACTCATTCCACCTAACAAAATCCATAACCAAAGATTCATTGCAGAAGAAATGTGTATCATCAAAGAAATTTCTGAAGCAGGATCCCCAATCCGGCGCACTTTAAACGTATAATCTCCAGAAGGCAATCCATAATAAACAACTTCTGATTTTCCCGTCAATTTAATCCAGTCCGTATCACCACCTTCCAATTGATATTCATAAGACATATAAGCCGGATCCGTATAAGTAAAAGCAGAGAAATGTATTATTAAACTTTTAGGTATATTTTCCAGTTCTACTCTATATCTCATTGCATTCTCACGTATTACAGGAATCACCTTATTTACATCCTCATATACACCTGTTATACCAAGAGAATAAGAATATTTTCTTCCTTTTGTAATCTTACCAGAATCAGTAAATAACAAGCCATTAGAATTACCAATCCAAATGGTACCATCTTTATCTATTCTTGGAATACAAGTCAGAAAAATAGGACTGGACACACCATCCGAAAAATCATATTCTTCTATTTTTTCTCCTTTATAACGATATAATCCATTATTAGTCCCTATCCAGTACCATCCTTCTTTATCTTCTATCATAAACATAGCATTCTTTCCTTTCAATACCTCAATAGATGAAAGGTCACGACACTGTTTCAAAGATAAATCAGATGAATAAATTGTTCCTTTATCCGGAAGAAAATAAAGCTGATGAAATGAATCTTCATAAACGGTCCTTATAAATTTATCATGTATAAAGTTCTCTGGAAAACGATCTGTAATCAACCTATCTGAATCTGATTCCAGTATATACAAGCCACTTTCTGTATAAATCCATCCCCGATGAGTAGAATCAAAATAAATACCATATACATTGCCTTCCGGTAACTTAGAATTTGTATTAGTATAGTGACGGATTTTCTTCCCATCCTTATAACAATACAGCCCTTTGGAAGTAGCAATCCAAAGATTATCTTCATAATCCGCATTTATCCCAAAAATCGACCCTTTTATAAAAGGAAAAGGTTCATGAATATCAAAATCCCGAAGCTTCATTGTCAACGGATCCAGTACATACATTCCCCCTCCATAGGTACCTATATAATAGTTACCATAAAAAGTATAAGTACACATAATCATATTAGAACGTAACTCTGGTGATTTAAAACTCCGGAACAGATTTCTTTTTTCATCCAAATAAAATAATCCGTCACGGGAACCTATTAATTTTTCTCCATCCTGCAATTCAATGGTACGCACGGTCAAACCTTCCGAATCAAAAAAAGGCGGGAATCTATATGTAGAGAAAATACCACTTTGATACATTGTATAATCAAGACCAAATTGAAAAAGCCCTATCCAAACCAATCCCTCACGGTCTACCAACATGGAATAAACAGAATTGGAACGAAGACTTTTTTCATTACCAGGCTCATGACGGAAAGAACGAATTATTCTTTTTTTATTAATAGATACAAAATATGCTCCATTGCCATTTGTACCCACATAAAGCATATCTTTTCCATTACCTGATAGAGAAGTCACATGCCCCAAATCCATCCAATGAGCGAACTGGCGGGTACATTTATCAAAAGTAATAATTCCTTTCTCCGTTGTCCCTAAATAAAGCATGGATCCCAAACTATATATATTATTATATCCATCTTCATACACTTGTCCATTCATCAAACAAGGATGAAATAAGATACTTTTACCAGACAAAACTACAGAATACAATCCTTTTCGAGTAATTACCCATAAAATATCCCGATCATCCAATGCCATTCCCATAATGAAATTGGCTCCTGACAAAACATTCGGATCTAACAGAATGCGTTCCACTCCTTTAGAATTATATATAAACAAACCTGACTCACTACCTATGTACAACGTCCCTTTACCATCAGAACAAAGAGAATATACACCACTCCTAATCGTATCAGCCGCCACCCGTAATAATTTTTCTCCATTCACTTTCCAAAGCCCTGTTCTATTCCCCATCCATAGTTCATGACCAGGCATTTCTATAATCGTATTCACATCCTTTCGTTTCCCTTCTTCAGGAATAGGAAAAGACTTCAAATGTACTCCGTCAAAACGTTCTAAAGAACTAGCGGTTCCAATCCATATATAACCCAATGAATCTTTATAAAGTGCATTCACTATAAGATCCTGCAAACCTTCGGCCACAGAGATACTACGAAATGGATAAGATTGCGGATAAATCGCTATACATGCCCATAACAGTATCTTTAAAGATATGATATATTTTAGAATAATTTTCATTACATGCAAACAAAACTCATCCAACAGTTACACAAATATACTATTTTCTATCAAACGAATTTTATTTGACTCCAATTCTTTCAATATATTCATTGGTTATAAAACCACTTAAATCTTTCATTTTCTTCCCATTAACCACAACGTTCTCAAAAATCACATCCTGTACCATCCGGTCTTTGTCCAATCCTTTTATCAGTGACGGGTTCTCTCCCACCCCGTTATAAGTAATATTACGGAAAGTCACTCCATCGATGCTTTGTCCGGGTTGTTTGTCATACTTCCCGTTAAAACGGACATTGATATGAAACAGCCTCCCCTCTTGAATACTTTCCACACGAATATCCTCAAACAATATATTTTTCACCCTGTTCCTGTCGCCTGCATCTATAGCCATACATCCCTGATAAGGCACATCATCTTCATCATGTTCCAAAATATCAATATTGCGGAAAACCAGATTCTCAATAATCTCTCCTGTCGGAGAATTCGGATCACCATGACCACCTACATTGATAGGATGAGCAATATCCGCCCAAAGAATGGAATTCTGTACAGTGATATTGTCCGAACCGCCCCACCAGTTCCAACGATGATTATATAAAGCAATGCAGTCATCACTATTACGCATAAACACATTGTCTATCAATACATCGTGACAGCACATCATGTCAATGCCATCGCTCCAACCTTTACAACTGAATGATTTCAGGTTCTTGATTGTCACCCCCTCAGCACCTCCGCCAAATACGGTATAATGATCAGGATTGACCACTGTTATGCCATCTATCACTATATTTTTAGAATCAGTGATTTCGATACCACGAACAGGATGGTCCAAAATGCCACGCCCAATGATCCGTACATTCTCCACTTTATCCAGCAGCAACTTCGCTTTCACAACAGCTCCCGGTGCCAGATAAACCGTCGTATTGCCTGGTATTCTTATCTGATTGTTCGGCAGATCTTTGGGACGATGCACTCCCGGCCCGAAATACATCACTCCTTTCTCTTCTTTCGAGTAAGTCTCCGTTTCCATCGGATTGGCAAAAAGATGGAGATTATGCAGGCGGTCGCCATTAAACTCCACAGACAGATACTGAGGTTTGTCCAGCGTAAACGTAATTACATTCTTATTCTGCACATACTGCACTTTCCTGGCCTGCGGACGGATATCAACCTCATGAATCGTCCCATTATTTTTTTTCACCATCACTTCTACAGGACTGCCCATATCAAACTGTACCATCGAAGCATCCTGTACCCTATCCATATCTACCTGCACATTATACTCAAACAGATCTTTCCAGTCGCCCCCCGGCACACGGACACGAACCGTATAGTCATCATTATGAGACATACCGGTCTGCAGTCCTTCGGGATAAGTCACTAATTGAGCCTGTACGGCCACACAGCATACCATAAGACAAAAGGTCAATAAATTCTTCATATTTTGCATTTTTCTTATTAGATACGTTTGGCAAACGTTTTTCACTCAAAAATAAGATGTTATCAACCGTCAACTTACAAATTAAATCAGTCTGTTCCGTTCCACCTCTTTTCCTTCATAAAAAAATACGACTTCATAAGATGATTTGTCATCCGCCAAGGCTGCATCCGGAGAGAAGGCCAGATACTCTACTTCATAAGGCTGCAATGTCTTTAGAGTCATCCGCCCCAAGCTATGGCCGCCACATATCACCTCCACTTCCGCCGGTTCCGATGCAGACAATCCAAAGTTTTGTATCTCCACTTTCAATTCCCCTTTTTCCTTATCAAACACAGGACGACGGGCAGAAAGCAAAGCCGGCCGGTAATTCACATAAGGCAGGCGGGCATAACCGTAAAGCATGTTCCCATTCCTGTGTTTTCCTATCATTTTGGGAGCAAACTCATCAGAGGTAATTCCACTTCCTTTGGCATTAAAGACCACAATCAAGTCTTCCCCCGAAACCTTGGTCTTCACCGGTTTGCAACCACGCCCGAAGTTCACTTCTGTAAACGAACCGAACCGCAACGACTTTACATCCACATCCGTTTGCGGATGGAACCCCTCTTCGGCGGCAATCTTCACTTCAATGGTACGGGTAGACGGAGTGATCTCCTTTTCATTCAAAACGGACAATAGCATCCCTTTATTCAAGGGAACGCTTATGTTCTTGGAACTATGTTTGTCATTAGGAAGGTCGTTCCATTTTATCGTATCAATCACGGCAAAATTCATTTGGACGGCACGCCCCTTCTCATCCTGGAAAACCTTAGGACGCTCATATTTAAACCAACGCTCCACCGTTCCGTCTTTATGGAATGATACGCCCGGCATGTATGCTTCTCCCTGTTCCGTCACCCAATGTACTCCGTCCTTGGAACGCTGGTAGAAAGCAATCCTGCCCAACCAGTCATTTACGATCAAGTGATATTGCAAATCATCCCTCCATACCACCGGATCTTCAAACCGGCCCTCCACATCCGGGTAAACCCGTTTGTCCGTCAACTGCTTATAGGGTGAAAGTCCGTCTTTGCTGATCCAGACACCTCCACCGCGGCATACCATCAGATAAGAGCCATCCTGACGACGGGCAAAAGTCAGATTGGAGAGGCCTTCTATGATTTTACGGTCACGCGGGTCAAAACTGAACTTTCCATACGTCCAAACCTTGTCATCCACCCTGTCCGCTATATAATAACCATCAATAACATAGACCACGATACGGCCGTCCGACAGACGGAACGCTTCCGGATTATGTCCTTTTCCAATGGAATTCCGTATTTTAAAAGGTCCCGTGAGCCGGTCACTTACCGCATGAAAAACGGTAGAGTTTGACCAGAACATGTGACCTTTCGGAGAGTTCTCGGGCCAGCCACACACAAACAGATGATATTTGCCTTCCGTATCCTGCAATATATTTCCTCCCCAGAAAGAAACTCCGGGAAGCTCAATGCCATTATCCACATAACGGTTCAGCACACTGTCAGTTCCCCATATCCCCTTGGCCTGGATACCGTCGGGCATCGGAAGGAAACGGTCCATAAAACGTGCACCCTTTACCAGATGTTGCCATTCGGCAGGACGTTCACGCTCGGTTATCTGTGCATGTACAGGAGCAAACAAAAAACTCGCAGCCATTAAAAAGAAGAGCTTTTTCATCGTATCATTATTTTACACGTTAACAAATCGTTTATTTATATGCTCAAAAATAAAAAGATTAAGCTGACATAAGTACCAGCCAGCTTAACAAAAAGCACGCAAACCTTTGCGTAAAATAAACTTCCACCAAATTCTTCGCCTTACCCGCTCATTCAATAACCACGCCTGATACTTTTACCGTGCCCTTCTCATAAACTACAGGAGTTACCTTTCCATTCACGACAACCGCTTTCGGACGTTTCTCGCTTCTGAATCCAGCATTCATCTTCGGTTGACCATCCATCCACAATTTCATCCGCCCGTTTTCCTCCTTTTGAATCACAAAAAGCTTAGCCAAAGAAGAAAAGAAAGAAACATCTCCTCGTCTTAAAGCGCTTCCATAACAAATAAAGCGCTCTTTTGAATCGGCCGGTTCCATACCAGCCTCATAAGTGACTGCAAACATATAAGCGTCCGTAAACCATCCGTCCGCTTCAATCCATGAATTGCTATGCATCAATCGCCCGTCGGCCAATTGATTGATATAGAGATCTGTTATTTTTCCCTTATAACGAATACGAAGTCCTATCCAATCTTTGCCTTCCCGTCTTTCCATATAAGGAAGATCTTTCTGGTCCGGCGTTTCTTTCAAGATGATGGCGGTCAGCCCTTTCACCCTATCCACTTTTGCCGGTAAATGAAATGAATAATACGTTTCTGTTCCTTTTAAATCCTCCGTTGGAGCTTCTACTTCTTCCCAATATAAATCTTCGGGGTAATCATGTACAAAATCGGATTTCGCCAACAAACGGGGATATAGCGGACGGACAACAACTGAAGAATTCCCATTTGTTATATTCAGATCAATTCCACGTTTTTCCGCCTCTCCTCCCGGATGCCAAAGCCATTCAAAATGTCCCACATCATGAGTTTTCAAATCATCAATCATATAAATCACATCATCTATCCACAGAAAATGACGGAAATTACGACTAAACTGGTCTGAATACGGGCCGGTTCCATTGGCCAATACATATTTTACATTATCCGCATCGAGCAAATAATGTAAATACCCTCTCAGCATTGAACCATGATATTGTTGTTCACGTGACTGTCCTTTGCCATTGAAAAGCACGACATTGTGTGCCTCGCTTTGAAAAAAATAATTACGGTAACTGGGATTAGGATACCAGCAGTTTCCCGCATCTTTTATAATATCCACTCCTTTATGAAAGATGATGAACGAGTTGGCGTCCGCATGAGAATGATTCCATGTATGCCCCGATTTAACGGCCAGCATGGTAGCATCCTTCTCCCAGGAAGTACGCATCGTAGCCCACCCAAAATCTGCAAAAAGTTGTGATTTCTTTATTTCAGGCAACTGCGGCGCTTTGCTTAGATCGGGCGTATAGAGAAATCCCATCGGACGGTCGATAAAATAACCGTCACGGTGTTGCCCCTGTTCCACCTGATTCATATACCAAAGCATATTATCATTCCTGATTCCTATCGCATAGAGCAGCATCAAGGTACTTTCGGCAGTCACATTCTTATGGCTGTCACCAAAATTCATATTATATAGTATGCCTGTACGCGGATAGCAGACATGCACAAAGAAATCGGACAATTTATTCAGTTGCGGAATTTGAACCGGCTTTTGTCCGGGATGGGTGTTCATCCATGCCAAACGAAACTGTAATGCTTCCTGAATCCCGAAATTGGCATAATTGAGGCTTTCATACATCCCTCCGTCGGCATCAAAGCTTTTCGGCTTCTGCTGCAAGACATCTCCGGCAAAGTCAAACCATTGGGGAAGAGCCTCATATACTGCCTCTGCTCCTTGCTTTGCCTCCGGCAATTCGTTTTGTAAACTCAAGGCCAGTATGCCGCCCATGCAGGCACAAGAAGTCCACCAGTTATGTCCCATCGAATTCAACGAATGAATACGTGCCGGCTCCAGCACCCAGTCCCCCAGACACGGGTCAAGGGCCAACCGTTTCAATCCTTCCGCTATTTCTTTCCTCTCGGAACTTGAAAGGTCATTATAAACAGCATCATAGGCTATGGCAGAAAGGTAAGCTTTATGTGCCAGTCCCAAATCCGCTCTCCAGACAGGGATACGCGCCAGCATTTCTTCACTGCCCCACGTATCCTCCTTAATGACATCCAATAAAATCTCTTTCAATTTGTCAGCGTATTTTTTTTCATCTGTCATCAAATAAGCCAAAGCCAGGTAATCCGCCTTGCTTAGATTCTTTTTCTGCAACTGTTCATCTGCCGTCTTCTTTATAGAAGCCCATGCCTCAGCCATCTTTAAATCATTTACAATCCGTTGTTTCACCTGCTGAATGCGCTCCGGAGTATAAAGCAAAGCAGGGTGTTTTATCTTTTGCGCCTGTACAAAGGCAAAGCATAAAAAAATCAATAGACATACATATATCCGTTTCATATTTCTGTTGGTTTAATTATTGTTTAACGACATAGAAAATCACTTTCCGCTTTTCCTCAACCGTCTGTCTACATCCGCCGTCCTGACATTATCCAAAAGTACACCGGCGGAAGAAATGTCGTTGACTTGTATCCGGTCAAGCGACAAGTTCCCTACATTAACGGCAATTACCGGTATCCTGGGATCAGGCTTTTCCGATTGAAAGGTGGCATTGTCCACAGCTATACTTCTCACATTTCTGATAAACAGTCCATAACTCGGCAGATTCCCCCATACAGTAGGTTGCGGATAACCTTTCTCATCCTCTTTCACTTCCCGATGGGAAGACCAATATTGGTCCCGAAATACATTTCCGGCAGTATCATGCCGTTTCCCTTGCATATCATTCGCCGTCCGGCAATTTCCTGCTACAAGCCCGCCTTTATTTAGAAAGCGAACATTGCTCAAATAAATATTCTCTATTTCACCACCGGGAATCCCCGTTATGGAAGAACAAAAATTACCGGTATCATAAGCGGTTACATTACTAATCTGTATATTTCTCATTTTTCCTATTGGAGGAACCGGAGCCTCATCTATATATTTCCGGCCTCTATTCGCCAAACGGACATACAAAGGACATTCCGTACCCTCAATTACGATATTGTCAATAGACACGCCATCCATTATTCCACCATCCACCACCTCCAAAGAAATAGCCGTAATACCGCTTGGAGTAGATTTTATAATGCGGTCCCCTTTATTGCAACTCGGTTTAACAATACAATTAGAAATGACAATATTCTTATATCCTCCGGTCGATTCGGTGCCACATTTTATGGCATTGGCAAAGCTGCTGACAATACAATTATTAATAACGACATCTTCACAAGGAGCCAGCCCCGTACTTTTCAACACGATTCCGTCATCGTCCGAATCGATGACACTATCAGACAAGATAAACCTGCGACAACCGTCAATATCTATACCGTCATTATTACCATTACAATGGTTGAAAACATGGATATGCTCTACAATAACATCTTCACAATCCAGATAATGTTGATTCCACAAGGCTGAATTCCTCATACTGATACCTGAGATACGTACCCCTTTACATGAAATAAAAAGGATATTGCGCGGCCTGCCGTCGGCATCACCCGGTACTCCGCCCACACGCCCTTTTCTGCCCTTTCCTCTCCCATCAATTACGCCTTTGCCCGTAACGGCTATATTCCTAGCCCCCACCGCATAAATCAACGCCGACCATCCGCCTGCATCTTTCAAAGAGCGGTAAGCTGCTCTCGGCTGAATAGGAAAATCAGCATAATCCTCACTGGCATAAAGGCAGGCACCGTTATCCAAATGAAGTTCTACATTATCTTTCAGAAAAATAGTACCTGTCTTAAATTTACCCGGAGGAATAACCACTCTTCCGCCCCCCTGCCTGTAACAGCTTTCAATCGCTTCATTGATAGCTTTCGTATGCACCATCATAGTATCACGGGTGGCTCCGAAATCCAGAATATTAAATTCTCCCGTCCTCCCGTGCTCCCTCGTTTGAGCAAAAACATGGATGACAGAAAGGCATATATAAAGACAAGTCATCAGCTTCTTTTTCATGGTATTTACTGAATTATGATAATAACAAATCGCAACTTCTCCCTTTATATCATTCAATACGAAAGAGAAGAAATAAAGACTCAACGCGGAGCTGACTATTTCGTTATAAAAAAACTGCGTTCCACCGGTTCAGCCGTCTGTACCTGTCCGGCAATCCCGTACTGCCAGGCTACAACGGTGACTTTCACCGGAAATTTACTGCGGGGAGGAATTTTCGTAAAGACCAGCCTGTTATCTTGTAATTCCGCAGGGCCTTCCTTTACATAATAATATACGGGCAATCCACAATCAGAAACAGCTTCAAGAGAAACTGATTCCACTCCTTCCCTCACATCTTCTATCCCCGGAAAAAGTATATATTGGCGTTTTCCCTCTGTATTCCGATAAGGAATACGAATATTGAATTGTTGTACCGCACTCTTATATCTACTGTCACCCTCATTAGCGGCCAACAGCCAGATATCTCCGGTACGCTTCGGATTATCCATTCCCATTCTATAAAAACGCACGGTAAAAGTAGTATCATTCACCTTTGCCACCGGACCGCAAATACGAGTAACTTCAATTCCGCCATGAGCATGTTCCTTTACCAGTGAGGAGCGTAAAGAGTCCGTATACACCCCTTTTACGTGAAAAGTCAGACCATCGGCTTCCGGCCGGAAAGCGGCAATCACTCCGGCATGTTGTCCGGCATCATATTTAACCAACCGGCCTCTCTGCATAAATCCAAGATATTGCATCTGCTTACCTTTATATTTTGCATAGCGGGCTTCGGTCAGTCCGGCCATTTCTTTATCAAAATACCAAAATGCATCGTGCTTATCTCCTTTATAGTCCCGATAAGGAGCCGCCTTAGCCCTGTCCTTCTGCTCCGGACGCCAACGCTCGGCCAACCACCCTTCTTCCGGATTCAGTTTTTTCAAACGGACAGGCTCATTCAAAGAAGGATGTCCGGACAAACGGTATTCCAACGCTTTTCGCAGAAACAAAGCAATATAATCAGCAGTCTGCCCGGCCACATCAAAATGTCCACGTCCCGTATCACACAAAAATGAAATACAACTTTCGGGATACATCATCCGAAATGCCAAAGCAGGGTTCACCCGCGCCTCCCACCATTCATATTCTCCTTCAATCATCAATCCCGGAATACCATCTATATTACGTGTCCTACCCCACTCCAGATTCTCCCCGCCATAGCCACACAGGTTGGTACGGGGAGCATCTCCATGCAAAGAAATGACAGCCAATGTCCGTTCAGGATTCCAAGCGGCAAAATTCCACGGATAAGTGGCCATTGCCGAATGACCGACAGGAACTACAGGTATATGTTCCAACTCAGAATAGCCGCTGACTTCCGCCAGGTCATTCATCATCCGATTGAAAATCTCTTGCGTTCCCTTTGTCACATCCCATTGCTGGTCGATTCCGGGAGTGATCCATACCAGTCCGATTCCCATCCGGGACAATGCTTCCCGGAAACGCGGCATCTCGAACAGGGTTTCCTCACTCATATTGTGCTTTCCTACCATTACGGCACGCAACTGATGACAATCGGAAGGTATCCACAGGAAGGCAGTCGGTTCTTTGCCAGTTTCGGAAGAGATGAATCCTTTTAGCCGTACGGACCATTGCCATTCTTGGGCAGTAGCAAACAAAGCACTGCACAATAACAATAAAGCAAATACTAATTTCCTCATCAAGCTATATGTTTAAATGAATATTTTCTTTTTAATACGCTCCACTCACGATATTCACTCAACACCTCATTCATTAAAATAAAAATCCACAGATACCTCATGAGGATACCTGTGGATCTTTTTAACCGAACATAGAATTACAACTGATGAACCTCTTCCAATGTCAATCCTGTAATTTCCATAATATCCTCTATAGAGAGCCCTTTTTCTTTCATCCTCCGGGCATTGCGAACGACACCTTCCTTAATGCCTTCTTCGCGACCTTCCGCACGACCTTCTTCGCGGCCCTCCATACGACCTTCTTCGCGACCTTCCATACGCCCTTCTATCTTTCCTTCCAACTTGGCAGAATCAAGAACATCATTCTGAATCATTAAAGCGCTGAGATGTTCATCGTAAGCATGACGTTCCTGAGGGGTCATTGAATAATATTTCAATTTTTCACGTGCCTCCCCCAATCCGGGAGCTGTCGTGTCAGGACGGATAATACCCGTCTTCAAATATTCTATCCATTCCTCAAGGGGAGTCATGGCCACCTTATTAAACTCATTCACACGGATAAGGAAATACTCAGGATAAATTTCGGAAGGCATACGAGGCACAATAGCATCCTTCTCCCGGGTACTGACCTGCAGGAAATCTCCCGTATGCACCCCTTTAAATATATTCTGCCCATGATAAAGATAATCAGTTCCATAACCGATATCGAAATAAAGGATACTGATGGAATATATCTTTTTAACTTTATAATAAGTTTCACCCAATGAAATATGCTCCGTAATGGCCTTGGCTACTCCATACAGGATACGCTCCAAATAATACAGTTCACGGGTATTTTGGATCTCGATGATAACAATCTCATTTTTACTATTAAGAGCCTTGATATCAACCCGGTTGAACTTATCCTCCTCCGTTTGCTGATTACCCTCGCTTTCCAGAATCTCCACTATATGGATATCATCACCTATCAGCACCGTAAGGAACCCTTCGAGCACACCAAAATTGGCTTTATGACGCAACAGGCGTTTGACTGCCCAATCAAAACGGATATATCTATCTTGTAATTCCATAAGAATATAATTTATTCATTTTCAATGGACAAAGATACGAAAAAGGATTGCTCTTAAAGAATTATTCCACTTAAATAATTACCCTTATTTTTTATTTCACAAATGCTGCATTCTCCATATGCTCTTCCACAAAGATACCTGCCCAATCCGGAATCTTATACCATTGGGGCCTTTCGGACATATCATGCCGACATCACCTTACCGTTTATCATCAGGTTCTCGAAACGGATACTCTTTATCTTCCTCATTTCTTGAGAGGAACAAAGGAGCCTGTCTGATGGAACTCCTTATTTCTCTCTATGAAACAAGGAGTTCCAATAGTATAAAACAAGTTGTTTCTGATGGTGGAATCAACTGTTCCACACGTTGGAACACCCTGTTAACCATATAGGTTATCTGCATGAAATAGTTCGTCGAGAGAACTACTTCATCCGTTTCTGTGTGACAGAAGGGTGACACTTTTTTTATCTGTCACAGTATTCATCACAGATTTAACACGCTGTATAACAAGGCATTGAAAAGTCATATGACAGTGTGACAGATATTTTTCAAAAAACATACAGTAAGAAAACAGTCGCTATACTACCGAACTCACTGCTACCTCATGCCATTTATAATAATCTTCTTTAGACAATGAGATATCAAACATTACTTTTACAAATCCTTTTTATAGGAAAACTCATCAGCAAACATTACCAAGCCTGATTTTGCTTATATCTGCTAGTCAATTCAGACGTTCCACTATTACATTCTCTTATGATGTTAGAAATTATCACACATTTCTATCCTTATAGAAAATTATTTTGGGAATTGCCCCAGGATTAAGAAAAGGGATCTGCTTTTTGGAAAATATGGAAAGATATCCCCAATATATCGCAGCAGTCGAAAGATATCACATCTAACCAGAGCATGAATTAAAACAACTGGATAATATTCTTGAACCAATACTCATTTTAGGAGTCGGGATAATTGTTGCTGTCGTTTTAATAGCCATGTATATGCTAATGTTCCAGTCAAGACAAACTATTGCTTAATGATTTAAAACACGATAATAAAGACGACCATGACAAAAACGTCCGTTTTATCTAAAACTGTCACCAGTAGAGATTCAAAAAAACAAAAGAAGAGTGACATCTAAAAAACGAAAACAAACAGCATCTATTTAAGATTATGGCACTGTCCGACAAAACTTGAAGCATTCTTCGATAATCCCTCCCCTATTATACAACATTCGCTATCACAACCTTTAATAGTGATAGACACGGATTATGCAGACTTCATAAAGAACTTACATCCTCTCATCATCCGTATCTTTATATTTCAAAATATATACCGCTTATCCCAAAAGCGAAATCAGCATATCGGCAGCTACCGCCAAACCGATCACGCCCCAAATATTATTTGCCATACAATATTGGAGCAAGGTTATTTCATTGACTACACGGCTTGTCATAGGTACAGTACTCAGCCCCGTAGCACCAATCAGTGGGGTTATCTTCTTTTTCATGAAAACAAACAACGCCATAACAGCAGTCACTACAATCGAAAATACAATCTTGAACACACGCAGGTTCTTGATTTCCGTTTTAGAAGGATACTTTTCCTGCTCTTTCATATTAATACTAAACTCTTTCTTTGTACACCATATTTTCACCACCAGCGGAACAATCACCGGAACCAAAGCCATATAAGAATAGGCGGCAATGGTAATCAGACCCGGCAAATGAGGAACCTGCTTTATAGTTGTAAAAATGGCTATAGGACCACTGGCACCACCGATAATCCCCAGCGAAGCCGCTTCCCTGGAAGTAAATCCCATCAGAATGGCTACCAGCAATACAGTAAATATACCCAATTGCGTAGCCGCGCTGAATATGGAAAGTTGCAGGTTGCGCAACATCAAGCCAAAGTCTGCCCCATTCAAGAATCTCGTTCTCATGAAGATTGTATACTCTTGAAAGAATTTTGATGGGCTTGCTTTGACTTCGCTCACGATATAAAATTTCTTTTCAAATGTGTACTTGATCATATAAATAAAGAGGCTCAAAATAGAATTGCTAAAGTAAAAATCTTATAGATTGAAACTTAAAAGTAAAAAGTCTCCTGCTTTAGCCTTCGTTTATTTTAATTAGATGGCTAAAAGCAGGAGATTTTTATGTTGTAATATAGAGTATAAGTAAGTCTATCCTATTTTTCTATTTTGAGCCTCTTCATTTCTATACCTCCTCTTTCCTATTATCGCACTTATGATTACCAATTCGGATTCTGCTTCAAATTACTATTCAAAGCAATTTCGTCCAATGGTATTGCCTGCAAATAATTTTTCCTCGAAAATACCCTGTTATTTACCTTCTCCATAATTAGAGCTCCAGCTTTTAAAGTAGGTAATCCTTCTGTATAAACAGACTGTGCTTCTTCCTCATCAGTTATATAAGTCGTAAATTGACTCGGATCATAATAGGTTGATTGTCCCAATTCATTAGGTTGTCCGTTTACAGAAATATAGTAAGAACATCTAGGGCGATTAATTTCCTGTTCGGCAATTCCCCAACGGCATAGATCAGAAAAACGAAAACCTTCACCAATCAATTCTATAGCACGTTCACGACGAATTTCCTCCAACATATCTAATCCGTAATTATTTACTAACTCATTTGTTAAATCAGCAATATGGGCACGCTTACGGATTACATTGATAGTCTTGTCTAAAATTGAGTTGTCTATATTTCCATTCAGTTCATAAACTGCTTCTGCATAAGTCAACAACATTTCCGGTAAACGAATATGGTTATAATCAAAGGCTTCTTCTTCCGTTTTCCGATTTCTTTCAAATACAAATTTACGTCCTTCATAAGCAATATCATTAGCACTATAAGCTGATAATTTAGGAATATAACCAATACCGCCATTGCCTAAATCAGGAGTAGTTGTATAATCAGACGGATTACCTTTACCAGAACCTGCATATCCCCAATAACAATAATCTACTCGTTTAAATAATGCAGTCATACGGCTATCACGATTTTCAAACTCCGTATTCAAACCTTTATATCCATTAAATAATTTAGATTTATGTACAGGAAGACCATCTTTGCACAAAAACATATCCATTAACTTACGAGTCCCACTTACTGGTGCCGTATGAGAAAGATTCTGTCCAGACTTTTTGTTTTTATCATAATCAAAAATTAAACGAAAAATAGCTTCATCATTGGATGATTTGTCAAGTCCGTAAGGATTAGATGCAGCATCCTCCAAAATAAAATAATAATAGGCAGCTTGATTTTCATAACCAGACAGTTCTTCATCAGGCATCCATACAGCATACTCATTTCCATACTCCCCACCTTCTACAAATTTACCTGAACACTCCTTAGCCATGGTCAACAATGATTCTATTGATGGATAATTATCAGGAATTACCGTACCAGCTCCCGATTGGATACCATCACCGTTAGTCTCATCAGCGTTACCTCTACCATTATATTTTTCCCAAGTTCCTTCAAACAGACAAACACGAGCTTTTAATGCATTGGCAGCCTCAATTGTTACCTGTCCATTATTTCCTGTAGAAGACTTGGTGGTATTTTTTAAACGACTTATAGCTTCATCTAAATCATCAAGAATCTGTTGTACAACTTCATAACGTGAGTTACGTGGTGCCAGAATCATATCACTATTAGTCTCAGGTGCATAAGTAGCTAAAGTTATGCCTCCATAACGTTTCAACAAAAAGAAATGCCAAAATGCACGATAAAATAAAGCTTGCCCTACAGGTTGGTCAATATTTTCTGTCCCTGTATAATTTTTGCTTTGATCCAATAAATTATTGATATTTCGAAGAGCCTTGTAAGATTTCTCATAATAAGATTCAGAAGTAGGTGCACCATTTAAACCTGAAATTTCATCTGAACTCCGACCAATTAAATCTGTTCCATAATCAAAGAAAATACTAAAACTTTCGTTACTCGTGAAATTACGTCCAAATCCATAACATTCATCCGCCAATTTATTAGCAGCATTCTGAAACTGTTCAGCATTTTTAAAATATACAGCTGTAGTTACTTGTGACATTGGTTCCTGCTCTAACCAGTCTGTGCATCCAGTCAAAGAAAATAGTGCAGTAGAAATCAAAACTATTATATATTTATTCGTTTTCATCATATTCATTTTTATTAAGTTATTAGAAAGTTATATCCAAACCAAAAGAAACGGAACTCGAGAAGACTTCTAAACCACTATATGTACCCATTTCATAATTTGCTTCAGGGTCAAACCCATCTTTCACATTGGAAATATCAAACAAGTTTTCTCCTGCTAACCATACACGTAAGTTTTGTATACCTGCTTTAGAAATCCAACTCTTCGGTAATGTATATCCCAACTGAATAGATTTACAACGCACATACCAATTATTCATCACATTTAAATCATTATAATCCTTATAGTTCCATGTATTACGGTTACCATTACGAGACATTACGGGAAACACATCATCCCCTTGATTACCAGGATAATAAGGATTATCATCTGAAGTCCAAGTATTACCTAAGAAGTAACCATTTGTATTTGTCCATCCTGACCAGAAAGCACATCCCATTTGGCCACTGCGAATATTATATTGCTGTCCAACCCCCTGGAAAAATGCACTAAAATCAATCCCTTTGTAAGTCAATCCCAAATTTATACCAAATGTATAATGGGGAGCCATATCACCAAAGTAATATAAGTCATCAATAGTAATATCTTTATCTCCATTTAAATCCACGCGACGCACGCTGCCCGGAGTTAATGCATTATCAGTACCTTGTTTTACAGAAGTCAGTTTAGAACCAGAAACATTGCCAGTCATCTGACTATAATATGCATCTACTTCTGATTGGTTCTGGAACAATCCATCAGTCTTATATACCCACAAAGAATTCATCGGATATCCCTCTACAATCTTATTAACTCCTGCTTTTTTAGAAATAGCTCCTTCATAAGAGGCAATTTCCGTTTTAGCATCAGCCAATATAAAACCTATATTGTAACTCCAATCTTCATTGATTCGATCTTGCCAATTTAAAGCAAGTTCCCATCCCTCAGCTTTGTAAGTTCCAGAATTTGTGGCAGGCGCTGATGCCCCCAATACTTTAGGATAAGTGATGGACATCAACATTCCCTTATTTTTACGCCAATAGTATTCAAAGCTACCACTCAATCTATTACCCAACACTCCAAAATCCAAACCTATATTAGTAGTTTCTACACGCTCCCAAGTACGTGAAGTATCAATGATTCCACCAATCCATGCAGTATTGGCTAATCCAGGAGTGGTACCAAAAATTGTAGTACCTGTTCCTATCGTTGCAAAACTTTCATAGTTACCAATAGAACTCAAATTACCAGCTTCTCCCCAAGATCCACGTACCTTCAAATTATCCAACCAAGTTATATTGTTTTTTATAAAATTTTCTTCTGAAATTCTCCATCCTCCTGAAACTCCAAAAAAGTTTTGCCATCGTTGCTCTTTTACCAATTTCGAAGAACCATCACGACGCCAAGTTCCTTCAATCATGTATTTGCCCGCATAATCATAGTTCACTCTTCCCAAGAAAGAGACGAAAGCCCACCTATATTGTTCTGTTTTACCCCAATCATCATTACTTACCAATTCCGTACTAGATGCATCATACACACTCAAGTCTTCCAATTCTTGATTTGAACTTGCTGTCCTGTGTACAGTCAAGGAGCGATTTTCACGTAATTCATTTGTATTACCAAGCATCACTGCAATATGGTGCCTATCTAAAGTACGATCATAGTTCAAGAAAAACTCATAATCTTGATATAAATTACTACTATTATTTTCATACATTTGAGGAGTTTTAGACTGGGAACTTGTCTGTGCATTATTGGTAACCTCACCTGTATAATAATCATACATTTGTATAGTTTTATTAATAGTTCTCCAGTTTGTATGATCTTGACGAACATTAGCCTTCGCACTTATAGACAAGCCTTTTAATGATGAATGCAAAAAACTCAAATCTATATCTATTTTCCCCCCCAAACGAAATGAATCAAACTTATTTTTTGTGCGTCCCGCTTCTGTCAAATGGGCAAGTACATTATTTCCTCCAAAGTTATCATAATATTTCGTACCATCCTCTGTATAAAGAGGAAATACATAAAAATCTTGTAAACCAAAGCCAATCCCTTTAGAAGGAACATTCTTATAACGGTTGTCGTAAGCAATATTAGTTGCTAACTTCACATAATCCCCTAATTTAAAGTCTGTATTATTACGAAAATTATATTTTTTCTGACCATCATAAGTCACTTTAATAATAGAACGATCATCTGCAAAACCTATAGACGTTTTAGTCTGTATCTTCTCTGAGCCACCAGAAATACTCAAATTATGATTATGACTCCATGTCGTACCGTATACATAATCAGGTTGGTAGGCATTCAATGGATCAATTCGATATTTAATTCCACTCTTTGTAGTCCAATCAAAAGCCTCATTATTAGCAACTCTTTTAAACTCATCTTCTGTAAAATCCATAATGGACCACACTGATCCATTAATATCTTCATGAGCTGCACTTAACATCATCTTTGCCCATTCAGAACCTGTAGCTGCCGGATATCTCTTTCCCTGAAAATTAGCCGTAACAGCTCCATTATAAGTTACAGTCAATCTCTCCGCCTTGCCACGCTTAGTCGTAATTAAAATAACACCACCTGCCGCACGCGCACCATAAATAGATGCAGAAGCATCTTTTAAAACAGAAATATTTTCTATGTCATTAGGATTAATCGTGTTCAATTCCCACGTATATGCTTCAGAACCATCAATCAAAATCAAAGGCTTATTATCATTAGTAGAGATGCCTCCACGTAATGAAAGAGTAGGATCTTCTGTAGGACGGGAAGTAGTACGAGTAATAGTCAATCCCGGAATAGTCCCCTGCAAAGAAGTAGCAACATTTGTAGTAGCACGCCCTTTCAAAGTCTCATCTGCATCAATCACAGAAACAGCACCGGTCAATGTAGCCTTTTTCTGAGTACCATAACCTACAACTACTACCTCATCCAAAATTTCAGAATCTTCCTGAAGTACAACTTTTACCAAATTCCTTCCTTTTATTATAACCTCCTGGGCTTTATAACCAATATAAGAAACCACCAATGTTCCTCTGGTAGCATTTCCTAATGTAAAATTACCATCAAAATCCGTAATAGTTCCATTCGTAGTACCTTTCACCAAAACACTGGCACCAATTATAGGCTCACCTTGAACATCCACTACCTGACCTTTCACTGTTCCAGTCTGCATAACAGCCTGTATTTCATTCACCCCAGCAAATATAGCCTGCGGACTACCTGCCAACAATGCAGAAGCCATCATCATAGAGAATAAGATTCTTTTTGATGAAATTTTAAAAAAATCATTCTTCATAAACTTAAAATTTAAAATTAACAATTTTATAGTCTTTATTTTATTATATACATTGTTTGATAAACTCACGCATCTCATGTCGTCCTATCCTTAAATGGTTCTCAACAGTACGATGCGACAAATTTAGTTCCTCTGAAATATCTGAAATCGATTTACTTTCAAAACGACTCATTGTATAAATAATACGACGTTGTGGAGGAAGTAAAGACAATCTATGTTTTTCACACGCTTCCAAATCATCTGCCACCACACGGGCTTCAGTCTCATTCGTATAAGCCACCGTATGTTCATATATATAAGAAGTTACTTCTTGTCTTTTATAATAGCGACGTAAATAGTCATTCACTAAATTACGGGCAATGGTAAAAATAAAATACTTAATAGTTTCCAAGCATAGTATCCGGTTGTAATCCATCAGCCGCACATATACATCTTGTGCCAAATCTTCTGCTTCTTCTTTATTTCCTATCCTATAATAGATATACAGATAGATTGAATGATGATAATTCGTATAAGAATCTTCTATTAATTGAGTAGATTTCATGGTTATGTTTTTCATGTTCTCAGCTTTTTGGGTTACATTTACAGATGCAAATATAGAAGATGAGAAAACAAAAAAAGTATTTTCTCAGTTCTAATCAATCTCACATCATTACTCTAGACAAAAAAGCTCTTAATCCATTATTTTATAACAGATTAAGAACTTATAGCTATCAGTATCACATAATAATTTGATACTTTCAACAAGAAAAAGCAAGGTTATTCATTGTTTTTCCCAATACTTCGGATATACTCATTGGGAGTGATATTAGTCGCTTTTTTGAAATATCGGAAGAAGGAAGCCCGTGAACTAAATCCGCACAACTCCGCCAAAGCACTCAAAGTGTACTTAGCATATTCATCTTTCTCCACCAAGCGCTTGAATTCAGCTATACGGTAATCATTGATATAATCATAATAATTACGGTTTAAATATTGATTAAACAAATAAGACAAAGTATGAGATGATGTACCTATGGAAACGGCCAAATCAGCAATTTTCAAATTAGGATTGGTATAAGGCTTTTCCTTATGCATGATAATTTCCAATTTCTCTACCAATCGTTTGCACTCTTCTATACTTACCTTATTTGTTTTGTATTTCTCTTCCACCACAATGTGAGATCCTTCAACTGGTTGCACTTTTTTTTCTGTGACTTTAACAGAATCAGGCACTTGTTCTTTTCTTTTTCTTTCCATTCTCTTTTTCCTTTGACCCCAAAAACAATACTTCCCAGTCACTACTGTTATTACAATAAATAATATACCCCATATACTGATAGAAGAAGCGATCTTAACCGTCATCTGCATTTCTGAATCAGGATCTCCCATCCGTCTGACTTTAAATGTATAAGTACCGGACGGTAAATCATAATAAGTTGCATCCGAACGTCCCGTTACAGCCACCCAGTTGGTATCCTCACCAACCAACTGATATTCATATGCCATGAAAGCAGGAGATGTATAACTGAAATCGGAAAAACAGAAAGTCACATTTTTCTGTGACGGTTCCAACAAAATTTCGGTCTGATTACTTTTTTTGAAGACAGGCTGAAGTGTTGATTTACCATTCACATACACATCGGTTATTGAAATAAAATAATTATTCAATTTCTTTTTATTCATACGTACAGCATCCCAATATAACAAGCCTTTGGAATTTCCAAACCATATTCCTCCCTTACTATCATGTACAGGAGGACAAAGGGTAAAAATAGGACTGGGGATACCATCTACAAAATTGTAAGGAATAAAATTATCCTTTTTATCATAACGGATCAAACCATTATTCGTACCAAACCACAACCATTTCTCATTATCCTCTATCACAAACATTCCATCATTTCCCTCTAAAGGAGTACCAGGAGGTAAACGTCTGAAAGTTGTCATAGACAAATCAGAAATAAATAAAGCCCCCTTATCCGGAAAGAAATAAAGATCATGGTTAGAATCCTCATACACCACTCTGATCTTCTCTTTATCTATAAACCCTTCAGGAAAGACATCTGTTTTTAATGTCTTCGTAGAAGGATCCCATATGCACATCCCATTCTCCGTACAGACCCATCCTTTTTGCGTAGAATCAAAATAGATTTCATAAACATTTCCATCCGGAAGTTTAGAATTGGCACTAGTATAATGCGCAATCCTCTTACCGTCCTTATAGCAAAAAATTCCCATTGAAGTACCAATCCACAGGTTGTTATCATAGTCTTGTTTAATGCAAAATATATGACCTTTACTGAAAGGCATTTTTCCATCAGATTCAAAATCTCTTATCATCAAAGTTTGCGGATTGAGAATATACATTCCTCCTCCGTAGGTTCCAATATAATATTCACCCTGATAAAACAAACAACAAAAAATCATATTGGAACGTAATTGTGGAATCTTGAAACTTTTAAAACGATGATTTTTTTCATCAATATAAAAAAGTCCGTCGCGTGAACCTATCAGTTTCTCACGTTCTCTGATGACAAGAGCACGTACTGACATATCTTTCGAATTAAAAAAAGGAGAATAAGTATATGTAGAGAACAAGCCACTCTGATACAAAGTATAGTCAAGCCCCTGCTGATAAAATCCTACCCAAATCAAACCATCTCTATCTACCAGTACCGAATACACTGAATTAGAACGTAATGTATCATCTTTACCTGTTTCATGTCGCATGGAACGGATTATTTTCTTCTTATCCGTAGATACAAAATGCACACCATTACCATCCGTACCGACATACAACAAACTCCGCCCATCGCTGGATAAGGAAGATATCACATTGCATCCCACATCAACAAAGCGTTCAAAAGTTTTAGAATGTATATCAAAACTGATTATACCTTGTCCCATAGTCCCCATATAAAGTTTACTACCCACACGGGCTATATTATTAAAGGAACAAACATGTTTATCATTCACAACATTATGATATGAATTTATTTTTTCATTCGAAAGCTGCAATGAATAAAGGCCATTACCTGTAGCCAACCAAAGTACTCCATCCTCTCCCAAATTCAATCCGGCAATGGAGTTTGCCGAAGATAATACATTAGGATCAATCAAAATCTTTTTTATATTTCCTTTTCTATAAATAAACAATCCCGCTTCAGTACCAATATAAAGAGTCCCTTTCCCATCATGCAACAATGAATGCACTCCATGATTTATTGTTTCACGTGCAATAGGTTCCAAGTCATTTTTTTCTTCATTCAAACGCCATAATCCCATACCATTTCCCATCCAAATCTGGTTATCTGGCATTTCTGTAATAACATTCACACGTTTTAATTTTTCATCATCACCGACAATAAGATAATGCTTAATATGAATTCCATCAAAACGTTCGAGCGAATTACCTGTACCAATCCATACATAACCAAGAGAATCTTTATAGATAGCATTCACTACCAGATCAGACAGTCCTTCAGTCAAAGACAAACCACGAAAGGAATAAGAACGTGGATAAACAGCGATGCAAGCAAATAGAAAGAAGAACGTCAAAATATATTTTAATATGTTTTTCATTATATTGCGCTTGTTATCAAATTAATACACCTAAGTGAAGCAAATATAACAAAAAGCACTAAAACTTCTACTAATAAACACGAAAAAGATTTCGGCTACTTTGAAAAAGTCTCAAAGTAGCCGAATTTTAACCAGTATCTATATTTATTCTGTTATTTAATCTCACTTAAATCAGAAGAAGCTTCGACTTGAAACTCTTTTCCCTTTATAATTATTGTACAATTATTTGATGCTGTATAACACCATTTACCCTGTTTTGATTCCAACAATACATTGACCGGTATAACAGATTTTATCATAATCTGAGGTGTTTGTAAAAAAGTACCTCCACCCAAGAAAGCCATACAATCTTTTCCTTCTTTTTCGCCCCATAATGCATAAGAAGCCGATGCACTCATCTGTCCTAATCGACATATATCCGACCGATTGTCCGAAGACAGAATATGGTCCACACGTCCATCTTTCTGGTTGATACAAATACCTATATGACTTCCTTTCTCTTCACTCTGAACTTCAGGAAAAGTAACGGAAACAATATTACCGGGCTCTTTCACGGATGAAGGTTCATAGACAGCTACAAACGGACGATTCCACGCCTCTCCTTCTTGACGGGCTACAAATGTAAGGGTAGGTTGTTCCTTTATATGATAAGGCATATCTGGTGTACGACTCAATCCCTCCGTCATAGGGCTCAAGGCTGTAAAGACTTTACGCTCCTTCTCCCCTTTCATCCACATATTCATACTGATATCATCCTTATCAGACATTCGTATGGTAAAAACTGTACGAATATCCTTATCCGTCAAAGCACTCTTTTTATCAAACAAATAAGAGTAGGTATAAAGATTTGCTCCAGCAAAAGCCAATTCTTCTGTTGGTTGCAAGTTCAAATCCGTCCCATCAACAGCCGTTAAATTCATGACTTGTCCCATGTTATGATAGAAATAATCATGCATTCTATCACCTCCTTCTATTTTCTTGCTACGAAAGATATCTACATAATACCCTGTGGTTTCACTTGTAGTCACAATACTCATCAGGCGGTTTTGATCTGCCTGTGACTCTGGTTCGCGAAAAAGCATATCGCTATAGCTGACAGGCTGATATGCCACTTTCTTTCCCGCTTGAGGATAGCAGTTTAATAACTTAAATGCATGGTTGCTTTTCATAACCGGATAGGCTGATATTCCATCTACACAAACGGTGTTATGGGCAGGAAACTGACTATAATATTCCAAATAATCCTGACCGGAATAAAGGGTCAGTCCGATTCCGGCATCGGGCCCCAAAGGCAGACCTTTACCATAAAGTTCCATACTGATACCGTTGGCATGCATGTGATTGCCCTTACTGGCATTCAATGATATCATCAGACTATGGCGAGGATGCATACCATTGCGCTGAACAAACCAACTGACATTGGGAGCATAGAATGTAGGAGTTACATAATCATCTATTTTCCCAACGGAAATTTTATCATCAATTATCAAAGGTTTATCACCGAAAAAGGAAGTAACAGCCACACGTACATTTTTTTTATCAGCAGACGATCTGGCAAAAGAAGGATTAAACAACTTTAGCATGGATGTAAATTGCTTTTCTTGTTCTTTCTTACCATATTTTTGTGCATTACTGATCATACGCTCAAAAAAATCAGTACGTAACTTGCCGGGATGCGTATCTCCAAAGCCAACAATCATTCTATTAGGAAACAAATATTGTGGAGTTGCAGCTATCGCCTTTGGTATGACAGGAATGTGTTTGGTCAAATCCATATTCAAATTACGATCAAACAAATTGACAAAGTCTGCATAATCAGCCACCACACCACAGCTATAGCCGGGACATTCCGCCCAAATACCTGTATTCTTGTCAAAACCATAATCAGCCAATTCCGAAAGTGACCATTGTCGGATAGAAGATTGATTCAATACATAGTCTATATAATATTCCCGTCCCTTGCGATCGGTATATTGATTGTCATCTTCTAAAATCAATCCGATATTCATGATAAAACGTGCCTGAATTAAATTCCAATTATTATGGGGAACTCCATTGTCTATGATATTATCCGCCCACTTTTTGAAGGCAGCAGCATAAATATCCATTTTATCCGGCTTATTAACCTTCAAATAATCATACAGAAAATCATACAAAGGTACTAATGCATCCAATGCTCCTTCATGTATCACTTCAAAACTGCTCATACCAACCAATGTTTGCTGATGACCATGATTCAAATCTTCGGGAACATTGCGATAATAAATTCCGGTCATGTAAGTGTCAAAAACTGAAGTTGCTAGTTCAGCATACTTCTTTTCTTCGGTTATCCACCACAAAAAAGCAGCATCACGAGCTATACCTAAGATTTCTACATTAATGTTTTGTATAATATTTCCGGTTTTACTAATATTCACCCACTCATATGGTTTACCTTCCAACATTCCATTAACCAAATACATACCACGAACATCTTCCTGATAAGGCTTCAGCTCGTCCAACTTGGGACGGACATAGTTTGTTCCATGACTACGCGCACCTGTATACATCACTGTAGGAACCGGAGCCTTTTCTCCTCCTGCATGATCATAATATTCTCCTTTAATATATACTTCCGTTGCATGAGTTTTCCAATACATTTGTAAACGGGAAGTAAGCCATTCCGGGCCTCGGTCAGCATACTGGTCTGTCCGTTGCTTTAACTTTTCAAACACTTCCTGTGCCCACGGTTCTTTCTTTATCAACTTCTTCGTTTCGGCTTTACCATTGCTGTTCGTCAAATAACGAGGATGACCTTGTGGCAGTTTTACCGACAAAGGATACTCTTGGGCATACAATACACTTGTTATAAGCAAGCACATCAATAAAATGGTATTTTTCATATATATACAATTATTAGCCAACATTTCCAGTCAACAAACTATTAACATCAAGTTTAAATCTATCTGATGACAATAATTCATATTTTCTCATCATATTAGTTTTTTATTATTCCAAAATCCATTCACAAGTATCTACAAGTTCATTACCTTGCACTGTGCTTCCTATCGCTTCTATTTGATTACTACCCTTTTTTAACAATACATTATTAAAGAAACAAACTTTGATATCATCAGGCTGCATACACCCCACTGTTTCCCCATTCACTTTCAATGTTATTACCTGACAATTACTATATACTTTTATATCTGTTACCGCTAGTTTTCTTTTTATAGCGCGACGAGATGCAATATATACCATTGGTTCGTTATTCCAATTAGCTTTATACATATAATAAGGATCTTTCCTTATTGTCCTATCTTGAGATACAATTCCTTTAGTATTTATTGAAGGAACGCTGCCCTCATTACGCATACAACTTGCAAAATCAAACATCGCCCACAGAAAAGTTCCCCATAAATTATCGTTGTCCTTCATGATCCGCCAATCCTCTTCATGCACATAGGCCAACCATTCTTCAGGTTGAAAAGGTCCACCATGCGCCGGTTGAGGCTTATATGGCTTTCCCTCTGAGTGTTGATTATAGTCTCCTCCAGCCCCATATTCTGAAATTGCAGTACGCATACCTATCTCTTTTGCCCTGTTTTGTATCCATTTAGAGAATTGTGAATGTTCTCCTGTATAACCTTCCTCCTTCGGGTAATTACCATGATACCATCCTGGATAATTATTAAAACAAGTAGCTTCAGGAACCAAGTTGTGTGCACGTAACCCATGATCACTAGCCCCTGTTATAATACGACAACTTGGATCTAGAGCCCGTATTCCATCACGCAGTTTAATTAAAAATTCCTCCGAAGGAGGGGTATATAAATTTTCTATTTCATTATAAATACCCCACCAAGCCACACTAGGATGATTATATAATTGTTTTACCATCTCTTTCATCATTATCCAAACATTCTGTCTAGCGCCATAATCCTGTCTTATTTCATTAACAAGTGGAATTTCATCCCATACCAAAAATCCCTCCCTATCAGCTATATCATGCATATTTTGGCTCTGTGGATAATGCGCAAAACGAATAGCCGTAGCTCCCATTTCTTTTATGATAGAATAGTCAAGTTCATTTTCCTCTTCAGTCAACGCCCACGCTTTGTCTTTAAAATCCTGATGACGACCTACACCATAAACAGGATATGGTTGCTCATTAAGTAAAAAGCCTAAAGCCGAATCAATTCGAAAAATACGTAATCCTAAAGGCTGTATAATACGATCCACTATTTTTTCATTGCGTAACACATTTACTTCTACTTGATATAAATAAGGATCTTTTCTACCATTCCATAGATGAGGGTTCTCTATCTTCAATTCTTGAATGATTTCCTTTGTACAGTCAGGTTCTATAGTTCTAAAGGTTCGCTTCGTAGCCACAGCATTTCCAGCAGTATCTTTTATAACCGTTTCAACAACAACATCCTCCGCAGATACCTCAGGCTTATTACTCATGGCAGCATGAACTCCATTATTAACCAATGAACGTATCTCAACTGTAGCTTTATCAACATCCAATTTTCTAGTCGTGATATAAACTCCGGAAGAAGCATAATCTAAAGGTGATACACACACCTGATCTGTCACTATTAATTGTGCAGGTCGGTAAAGACCTCCGTTTACATTAAAATCACCAGACAAAGGAGGAATATCCTGACGTTGGATATTATCCACTTCTACACGAAGCTCATTTGCTTTTCCTATTATAATATAAGGGGTTAGTTCGTAACAAAAAGCGGTAAAGGCCCCTCGATGTTCCCCCAGCATCTGCCCATTAACATGCACACGGGCAACTTGACCTGCTGCTTCAAAACGTACAAAAATACGTTTTTTTTCCCATTCTACAGGTATGTTGATTATACGGGCATACCACCCCACTCCCCGATAATAGCCAAATTTTATAGCCGGATCCACAATTGAAACCGTATCTCCTCTCTGTATTTGGGCATGTCCGTTATCATCTAACCGATTTTTTCCACTATACTGCCCATCTTCCATATTCCAACTATGAGGTAAGGTAACTTCCTGCCAATTATCGGTTGGTGTCATAACATTTGCTTGCCCTTTAAAAAACAGCCATGAATCATTTAATGAATATGAAACACGCTGTGCTAGAATACAGAAAGGAATGATTATGAATGATAAAAGACAAACTATCTTTTTCATAATTCAATTTTTTCTTTTATATAAAAACGCTTAATATAAATCTTCCACTCAATCCAAATGAATCATTTTATAATCTGCTTCTTCAAATCATATTGAGTTATAATGGACAATTCTTTATCTGAAATATAAGAAAGGATACCATTTTGTAGCTCAAAATATGCATTAAACGGTTCTCCGGACACAGACACCACCTTTAATTCTTTCACAATAAAGGAAATACCATTCCCTATATAAAGAGACTTCATCTTTTTCCCATCAAGAGAGAGGACACTATAAGTACCTTTAAATCTCATCCCCATATAATCAGCCTCATTTTCCGGTAAAACAGAATACACAATATGATCCACGAGTCCAGATTGTCGATACTTCACAGTTAATTTGGAAATACCACCCTGTTCCTGTGTCCTACCTTTATAAATAGATTTTATTTGTGGTTCAGCACCATTTCCATAAGGTTCGTATACTGCAATAAAAGGTTTATCCCATGCCTCACCTTCCTGACGGACCAATACCGCCGGTACAGGAAGCTGCCGCAATGAAGGCTCATAATACCGATGATTAAATAAAGAATTCAACTGATAAACAGTGCGTCCTTTCGCACCAAGCATAAACATGCTCATGTGAGTATCATCCACTCCTAGATGAAAATCTGTCCGGAAACCTTGATCAGTTTCCAAAGAACCTAAAGTTGTGAAATAACTATATCCTTTTCCTGATAAAGAATCTAAAGGAGCATCTGTCAAAGGCAATGGAGTCCCCTGCGAAGTATACATTTCAAAACCAGTCCCCATATTATGATAAATATAATCGTGATATTTATTTTCCCCATCTATAATCTTCGAACTAAAAATATCAACAAAATATCCATTTCTAGGAGAAGTGCGAACAATGGATAACATCCTACGCTGTTCAGCTTTCAGCTCTTTGGTATAAAAATGATTGGCTGCTTCTATAAACTGGTGATTCGGACTGATTTCCATCGCAGGAGCTCCACCATCTTTTACTGTTGGTTCCGCACAAAGTATTTCCAAATTTTGAGGCATATTATTATCCGCTCCTTTACCATTGGGACTGACAGTATTATGACCTGCCACATTTATTTTATATTCATGGGTATCCCGACTCCAATAGTCTTGACCAATCCCTTGATCCGGAGCCAGGACATGCCCACGTCCATATAGTTCCATATTCATACCATTAGGCTGACGATGACCTGTATCTTTGCCAAAGCCCATCAAAGTAAAGGCTAAAGCATCCCGATAATCAGGTGCATTGTTACGCTCAAATATCAATGAATATACAGATGAGTAAGAAGTACGTTCCAATTTAGGTTCACTTTTTACCATCGGTAGTTCTGGCAAATAGAAAAATAACGAATAATAAAATTCATTTATCAATTCACGTTTCTTGGCATATTTCATCAGCGCAGCAAACTGCTTTTCACGAAGGGTGTCTTTCTTTTCTTTAGAATAAGCCATCATCAATTCCAATTGATCTGTATTAATCCCCGCATAAGACGCATCTCCATAATTCGTCACATACCCATTAGGAAAAAGCATTTGAGGCATAGAACCTGACATTTTATTCAATAACGGGTCTTTAGACAACAAATCAATGCCATTCTTGTAATAAATAAACCCGAAACGAATCAATTGAGAAATGGATCCCTGTCCATAACCAGCCGGTGCCTCAGGCCATAATCCGGTAGCCGGACTGACATTGGCGCGTAAAACATCCACATAAGCTCCATGAGTATCTGTAGTAGGGCCATAAATTAATTTATTCACATAATAAGCACGCCCTTTTCCATCCGCATAAGATGTATCGGCATCCAATGCCAAAGCATAAAGCATGGCCGACTGATGTTCATTCGTATTCCAATTACCATGTAAGGCGCCGCCACGATTCAGTTTATTTTCAATGAGCCGTTTGAACATGATTTCAAAACGTTGTAATGCCCACTCCTTTCCTTCAGTATGTGCAGGAGCCCACATTTCACCGGAAATACCCTTTGTAAACTGTTCCAAATCAAAATATTCCTGATGCAGGTAATTATAAATCATATCGTATGCCAAAGGAAGAGTAGCAAAATGACGGGTATCCCCCAACGTTTCAAAAGAAAGGTATCCATTGGAACTATGCTTTCCTCCGGTACGTTTTTCAAAATCAGGATTTACCTGTTCTTGTTGGGATGCACCACGCACAAAATTCCATAAAATATCAGCCGACAGTTTCGCATAATCCTTATTACCTGTAAAATAATAAAGAATAGAAGATTTCCATGCTAAATGAATAAAGGCACGATTTACGGTCTCAGTACCTAATCCAGTTTTATGAAAGGGTACGGTATCATAAGGTATAGTCTGATCTAATTGTGAAAGTGTATTCATACTGGCATCGGTCAACTTCACAATACCACGATCCATATTAACAGGTTTAGTCAAAGCCCCATCTCCATAAGGAATGATTTTATCCAATGGAGCCAAAGGTACAGAACCACTGGCGGCACGCCCATAAGTTATTCGTACAGTAGGATATTTGGCATTACCTTCTCTATGAGGGATAAAATTACCTTCTGTATAAAAATGAGTATATCTTTTTCCAGGTTCCCAATGCATCTGCATACGGGAAATAACATAACTAGGATCTTTCTTATGAATAACAAGTATAGGGTCCACCTCCTGTTTAAGGCTTTCATAAATATCTTTAGCCCAACCTACTTGTTCTATTTTTTGTAACAGTTTTTCTTTATCGCCCGCAGTTACAAAAATCCGGGGATGCATATTTGAATGAAAATCACTCTCAGATACCTGTTGAGCAGATAAATGAATAAGATTACCTGTCAAAAAGAGACTCATTACCAAAATTCTGATGTTCTTCATATCTTCAGTTTTAAATTATTGAATATAAAATGTTTGCTTTACCGGCTCTGCTGTCTTTATCTTTGGATATGAGTTTTTTCCGTATTGCCAGGCTATCACAGTCACTTTCACCGGATAAGCAGCCTTAGGAGGAATAGCAGTTAATATCAATCGATTACCATCCACATAAGCCGGTCCCGATTCTACATAAAAATCAACCGGCAAGCCACAACTGGAAACAGCAGATAAAGAAACGTACTTAGTACCACGCTTTATGTCCGGTAACGTTGCAAATTCAATATGTTGCGGCTGTCCTTCCCTATTTTTAACCGGAATTGTAATCTGAGCTTGCTGAACAGCCGGTTTATATTCTTTATCTCCCGGATGAGTTATTGAAAAAACAATATCCGATTTTTTGTCCGTCCATAAAGTTCCCCGATTCCATTGAATTCGAAATGTCACAGAATCAACTAAAACAGCTGGACCGGTAATCATCTGCAAGACAGGGGATTTTCCGGCATGACCAATAGATGCTCCGACAGGTAAATCAGTCCAATTGGAAAGTCGGGGGCTTTCTCCTGGAACAGTATCCAGAAAAACAGGAGTCAATTGAAATGTGATACCATCTTCCTGTGGCATAAAAGCCGGGTGAACTTGTAAATGAGTATTCTGTTGGGATACTGTTTTTCCGTTTTGAGACACACTTACCAATTGTGGCTTCATATTGTAATATCGGGATTGATACGCCAAAGTAGCCTCTATCATCTCACGATCAAAAAACCAAAAAGCTTGTGCAGGATCACCTTTAAATTGATTTACCGGTGCCGGAATACAAGAAGGTTTTTCATTTTTTTTCCATCGCTCCATCAACCATCCTTCCTTTGTCGGATCCACATGTCCATAGTACATTGCCTTTTTAATATAAAGAGCTATATATTGTGCTTTTTCCGGGGTATAGGCAAAGTGGCCTTCAGCAGGACAGGCCAACATACTTAAAGGTAGCAATGGATGTTCCTTACGTTCTTTCAAACCCTCATTGCTCCATGTATGTGCTGATTCATATTCTCCCATGGTTTCCAGACAAGGGATTTTATTGATGTTACGCTCACCCCAAATATCTGGACATAACCACTTATCACGATGATATGGCCATTGACCACTGACAGAAATACATGCCAATGTACGTTCCGGTTTATAGGCTGCAAGATAATAAGGCCAACTAGCAGCTGCCGAATGTCCTATAGCTATTAAAGGAGCTGTAGACAACTCTTTATATCCAGATTCTTCAGCAAGATCTGCCAAAAGACCATCCAAAGTTTCCCATGCCCCATCCGTAAAATCAAATCCGTGATTGAAAGAAGGACATACCCATATTTGAGCAACATCAAGTTCAGCCATACGCTGCCGGAAAACCTCATCTTCAAGGATAGAAATTTCCTCCATATTGTGTTGGGCAACCAAGATTGCTTTTACTTGTTCACACTGACTGGGAATCCACAAGTAAGCCCTTGACTCAGGATTCTTGGGATGAGTGCTAAAATTACGAACGGGTACGGACCATTGCCAGATTCCTGTTTGTGCGACAAGCGTAAATGATAAGAACCAACCGAATATTCCAAATAAAAATACATGTTTCATAGTTATCTTCACTTTTATTACAAAGACGAATCACAATCAAGAAACACTCAACTTTAGTTATGAATATCTTCCGGAGAGATGAGTAAAATTCTATCTTTGTACGTATTAAGCATATATACAAAACCTAGATAACATGAATAAACACACTTTATTTACAGTAGCCTCTTTCCTGTTTTGTACACAAGTATCAGGAGATACGCCGGATGGAATTTATCACAAAGGATGGATAGATTTCAACAAGAATGGAAAAATGGATCTATATGAAAATCCTAAAGCCCCACTGGAAGAGAGGGTACAAGACTTGCTCTCACAAATGACATTGGAAGAAAAAAGTTGCCAGATGGCTACCCTCTATGGTTCAGGACGTGTACTGAAAGATGCCCTGCCCCAAGACAATTGGAAAACAGAGGTATGGAAAGACGGAATAGGGAACATAGATGAAGAACATAACGGACTGGGAACTTTCAAGTCCGAATATTCTTTTCCCTAGACCAAACATGTGGATGCCAAGCATGCCATTCAACGCTGGTTTGTAGAAGAAACACGTTTAGGCATCCCCGTAGATTTCACCAATGAAGGTATTCGCGGATTATGTCATGACCGGGCAACTTATTTCCCCGCCCAATGCGGACAGGGCGCTACTTGGAATAAAGAGCTGATAGCCCGTATCGGTGAAGTGGAAGCCAAAGAAGCTGTAGCGCTGGGGTATACCAATATCTATTCTCCTATCCTTGATATCGCCCAAGATCCTCGCTGGGGAAGATGCGTGGAAACATACGGAGAAGATCCTTATTTAGTAGGAGAACTGGGAAAACAAATGATTACCAGTCTGCAAAAACATAACCTGGTGGCTACTCCAAAGCATTTTGCAGTTTATAGCATTCCGGTAGGTGGGCGTGACGGAAAGACGCGGACTGATCCACACGTAGCTCCACGAGAAATGCGTACCTTATATATAGAACCTTTCCGGATGGCATTTCAAGAAGCCGGAGCATTGGGAGTGATGAGTTCTTATAATGACTATGACGGAGAGCCCATTACGGGAAGTTATCATTTCCTGACTGAAATATTACGTCAGGAATGGGGATTTAAAGGATATGTCGTATCGGACAGTGAAGCTGTGGAATTTATCTCCAGTAAACATAAAGTGGCGAATACATACGAAGACGGAATAGCGCAGGCTGTCAATGCAGGACTGAATATCCGTACCCATTTCACTCCGCCTGCTGATTTTATCTTGCCTCTTCGTAAAGCTGTTGCCGACGGTAAAATCTCTCAGGAAACTCTTGACAAACGGGTAGCCGAGATACTTCGTGTCAAATTCTGGCTGGGATTATTTGACAATCCCTATCGGGGTAATGGTAAACAAGCGGAACAAATCGTCCATAGCAAGGAACATCAGGCTGTATCATTGGAAGCAGCCCGTCAGTCACTTGTATTATTAAAAAATGAAATGAATCTGCTTCCTTTATCCAAATCGCTCCGTTCTATCGCTGTTATCGGTCCCAATGCCGATGAACGGACTCAATTGATTTGCCGGTACGGCCCTGCCAATGCGCCTATTAAAACCGTTTACCAAGGCATAAAAGAACGATTGCCCCATACAGAAGTGATTTATAGAAAAGGATGTGATATCATAGATCCTCATTTTCCTGAAAGTGAAGTTCTTGATTTCCCGAAAACAACAGAGGAAGCTCGATTAATGGAGGAAGCCATTCATGCAGCCAAACAAGCCGAAGTGGTAGTGATGGTATTAGGCGGCAACGAACTGACAGTCAGAGAAGATCGTTCACGGACCAGCCTTAATCTTCCCGGAAGGCAGGAAGAACTTTTAAAAGCTGTCTGTGCAACCGGAAAACCGGTCGTTTTAGTGCTGCTCGACGGACGCGCTTCTTCCATAAACTATGCAGCAGCCCATGTACCTGCCATTCTGCACGCCTGGTTCCCTGGGGAATTCTGCGGCCAAGCCGTGGCAGAAGCTTTGTTCGGAGATTATAATCCGGGAGGAAGGCTTGCCGTGACTTTCCCAAAATCTGTAGGACAGATTCCCTTTGCTTTTCCTTTCAAACCGGGATCGGATGAAAGTTCTTCCACATCTGTTTATGGAGTACTCTATCCTTTCGGCCATGGTTTAAGCTATACGACTTTCAGTTATGGTGATTTGAAGATCTCGCCATTACGTCAAGGAGTACAAGGAGATATAAATATAAGTTGTAAAATCAAGAATACAGGAAAAATAAAAGGAGATGAAGTGGTACAACTTTATTTGCGGGATGAAGTCAGCAGCGTCACTACCTATACCAAAGTCCTACGTGGTTTTGAGCGTATCAGTCTGGAAGCCGGAGAAGAGCAAATGGTCCATTTCAGATTGCGTCCACAAGATTTAGGATTATGGGACAAGAATATGAATTTCCGTGTGGAACCGGGTAAGTTTAAAGTAATGATCGGCTCCTCTTCTACAGATATCAGACTGCACGGACGATTTGAAATTGCACCGTAATACAATTACAATTCATCGGCCTAATCCCTCCTGTTAGTATCACAAATAAAAATGATAAGAGCATTCAAACTGCAATACATACAGCCCTTCATTAAAACACTGGTAAAGAATCTGTTTACATCTATTTTATGTGTACACAGATTCTTTATCGGTGTCCAGGTATGACAAGCTCCGTTGATTTCGTTAGAAACCACAAGATGATTCATTCCGATTTTCAATCTTTATCTGAAGACACAGAGGAAGGAGGAAATTCTTCTATACCCCATTTTTTATTGGGTGTTGTTCCTAATTGTAACTCCAAAGTACCTCCTTTAATAAAATCCTCATGATAAAACCAACATTTATTCCACTTTTTTCCATTAAAGGAAGCACGCTGAATGTACATATTATCAGCCGAGTTTCCTACCGTTATAATTTGAAATGTCTTGCCGGGATAATAACGGTTGTCCAAATGAATAGTAACCTTATCAAAAAGTGGAGACGTGATCTCATAAAAAGGCTTTTCCGCACAGCCGCCATCTACTTCAAACAATCCGATAGCCATCAGGACACCTAACGCTCCCATCTGCCCCTGGTCCTCATCATCCCGATAACCTCCATAAGGGGTCACATCACTATAAGCGGCCTTGACCTTACGTACCCATTTCTGAGTAAGCCAAGGTGCGCCTGCATAGTTAAACAAATGGGCCATTCCAGTCCCCGGTTGATTGCCATAGTCTGTCCAATTTCCTTCCTTTGTTTTATTAGAACGGAAAAATCCATACGGTTCACTTTTTTCAAAATTCGCATTCAATCTTTCAATATATTTGTCAGCACCTCCATAAAGTTCTATCAGTCCTGTCATATCGTGCGGAACATAGTGTGAATAAATAGCAGAATTACTCTCGCAGAATCCTCCTTTTTCCGTCAACTCCAACGGGTCAAAACAAGGCAACCAGTCGCCATCTATTCCACGAGGCTGCATATAGCCACTCTCCGGATTCCAAAGGTGACGATAATTCTTTGATCGTTTCATAAAAAACTCATAATCCTGTAATTTTCCCATTGTTTTCGCCATCTGAGCCAAACACCAATCCTGATAGGCATATTCCAATGTCATGGAAGCTCCGGTAATATGCATCCCTTCAACGTCTTTCCGTCCGTCAGGCACATACCCCCGTTCTTCATAATATTTCATACCGCCGGAATGGGCGGTCTTGCTATGCTCATAACCGGCGTGGTCGCGAATCCCTCCCACAAAAGCATTCTTTCGCAAACCTTCATAGGCCAGTTCCGCATCATAATTACAGATTCCTTTATTATAGGCTGAAGCGAAAAAAGAGACAGCCGGATCGCCAATCATCACATACGTATAATTTCCTCCTGATGGTCCACGGGGAATCAGACCTC
>ERZ791631.344-NODE-344-length-45512-cov-28.618101_pt1 | contig 45512 bp, 36 predicted proteins | sample MGYA00509961_ERZ791631 | MGnify/ENA primary metagenome ERZ791631 (study PRJEB30046, sample SAMN00715248) | human gut metagenome | study: EMG produced TPA metagenomics assembly of the A metagenome-wide association study of gut microbiota in type 2... | reverse complement strand
TCTGGATGATTTCGTTGGTGACGGAGAACTCGTAGTCGATGGACTTTTTGGCAAAAACCGCCGCCCATGCGTCGAAGGTGTTGATACCCTGACGTTCCAGTTCTTTAGGGCGAAGGTATTTGAAGAGCAGATATAACTCGGTCAGACTGTTGGAAATGGTTGTGCCGGACAGGAAGGTTGCTCCCAAGTCTTTGCCGGTGCGTTCCTGAATGGTACGCAAGGCAAAGAGCATATTCAAGGCACGCTGACTGCCTTCGCTGTTGCCAAGGCCGGCTACACGGTCGTGACGGGTGGTAAACATCAAGTTCTTAAATTTGTGCGATTCGTCTACCAGCAGATGGTCAATGCCCATGAGCTTGAAGTCTACTACGTCGTCTTTACGGTTCTCGATGTCGAAGGTAAGTTCTTTGATTTTGGCTTCAAGGTTCATCTTTCGCTTCTCTACACCTTTAAGCATACCATTGGATACTTCCTCCCCTTGCTGGCTCAATACTTCGAGGTTTTCTTCCACGCTGTCCAATTCCTGCTGCAAGATTTGTTTCTGTATCTCCGGGGATTGGGGGATCATGCCAAACTGTTCATGAGAAAGGATGATGGCGTCCCAATCGTTGTTCTGTATCTCACGCATGATGCGGACACGATTTTCGGGGGTGAAATCTTCTTTGCCGGGATAGAGGACACGGGCATTGGGATAGGCGGTCTTGAAAGTCTGGGCTATCTCGTGGATATTGGCTTTCAGACCGATAATCATCGGTTTGTTTGCGAGCCCCAGACGCTTCATTTCGTAGGCGGCAGCACACATAATCAGGGTTTTGCCGCCACCGACTTCGTGGTCAATGATGCCACCACCATTGATTTTTGTCATCCAGATTGCATCTTTCTGACTGCCGTACAGGTCGGGAATACCCAACCCTTTGAGGTCAAGACCGGGGAAAGACTGCATGGAGCCGTCGTACTTGGGCTTGACGGAGTTGTTGAACTTACGGTTGTACATATCCGTAAGCCGTTGTTTGAACTCCGGTGACTGCTCTTTCAACCACTCGCTGAATCCGTTGCGGATTTCATCTATCTTGCTGTTGGCAAGCTGGATGGCTTCGGTGTCACGGACTTTGACAACCTCGTCACCTTGCAATACTTTTTTGGTGATATCGGGCGAGGTGTTCTGAATGGCGTGTTTCATCAGATTAAGACCATCGTACCGGCGGCTTTCACCCTTAACGCAATATTGCTCGCGAATACGCACGTTGCCACGGGCGGATGCGCTGACGCTGAACTCGTCACGGCTGGCGGCATAGTTAATCTTTACGTCGGTATCGAAAAGATGCGAAGCGTATTTCTCGTAGATGCCGACGGGTATCCAGCGTTCGCCAAAATTGAAATCAAGTTCTTCAAACGGGATGGGCGTAGGAAAAGCGGCACGTAAAGCGTCGAGTGATTCCCTGACACGCCCATTGTCGGGATGCTTCATAACGTACTCTTCTATCATTTCCGCTTTTGAAATGACATTGCCGGCAATGAACTTGTCCGCTATTTCATAGCTCCTGATTAATGGATTGAAGAATACACGTCCTTTGAGGTCGTCCAATAAGGCATCTTCAGTCTTGTCGATAAGACCTTTCATGTATTCGAGATTGACTGTACCGTATTTGTTGAGAGAAGCGGCCAGAGCTTCTTCCGCTGTATCGACGTGTTTCAACTCATTTTTATTGAAGGATACGGGGTGATCAAAAATGTCGGCTTTGATTGCCTGGCCGTTTTTGTAGCGTTCCAATGACAGGATAGTACGATTGTCGTTATCCATTCGGATAAGGTCAATATTCTTCGGGCTGTTCAGGTTACCGAACTGACGGACGAAATTATCGTACAACGTGTTGAGTTTGTCACGTTGTACCGTATTTTCTTTCAGTTCCGCTGCCTCACTGTTATACAGGTCATGATAGGTATCACGGATGTCTGTATAGAGCGATAGTTTACGGAATTGTCGGTCAGGCAGTTCTAACGGATGGAACATGGGAGCTGATTCAACATTGCTCATGTAACCTATCTGATTGTTGTCCATTGTCAATGAGCCATCCTTATAGTACGATGGAATTTCTCTTGAATATGGACGGGGCTGCATCTGCTGTTTGCGTTCTTCGTCTGCAGCGATTCTTGCCGCTTCGTCTTCAATGGTTACAGTTGGCGGTTGTTGCCCGTCCTGATGGTTGTCGAAAATAGAGTTTACAGTAGGGGACTGTCTACCGGAATGGGCTTTTGTCCGAGATACAGCTTTACCATTGCCACTGGAAGTTTCCGGAATTGCAGTGGGATTCCTTACAGATTTTTTTTTAGACTGTTTGCCGGTTGGTTGTGCGGCGGTAACCGGTTCGCCGAAAAGGTTGCCTTGTACTGGTTGTTTACGGGTGGATGATGCAGACCGACTTTTGCCACGTTTCGGGGTTATCTGGGTACGTTCTTCCGCCGTAAATTCAAAGAGGTCGTACAAACTCAATACCGGAGAAGAGAAAAGTGAAAGTTCAATTTCTTCTTTCGGTTCAGACGGAGTTGCTTTTGCGATAGTCGATACCGGTTCCACTGCATCAGCAATTGGTTGTTCCGGTATATCAACAACAGTAGGTTCAGGTGAAACGGTCGTTGATTCAATGGTGACCGGCTCCGGCTTTTTAGCTTGTACCGGCACTTGCTCCGGTTCAGGAATTATGTTTTGCTCCGATACTTCATTTAACTGTATCGGTTGGATATGTTCCATATTATTTTTTTTCTGTTGCTCTTTCACCGGAAGGAATTGTTGATAAAGGGGTACGTCTAACCTGGAATAAAAATCATTCTTAATGATGCTCCGAAGTTGGGAAGCAATAGCGGGCAAACCACCTTCGTGAAGGTAAACCATAGCCGGATGGCCGTAAGGGTCAGTACCAACAGTTGCTTTTGTGTAAATGATAGGGATATTCCGGAAGATGTAATCATTTACACTGAAACCATCCGCTCGTTTAGTGGAAATGATGAAGTCATGTTCATCCTGAGTAAGCTGTTCTGTCCTGTTTGCTCTCTTTTGAAGGATAATCAGGTCACTGCCAACTTCTGTTCCTGCACCATCCGTAAAGAGGTTGTTAGGCAGACGGATGGCTGATACCAATCGGGACTGTTGCATAAGCTGGTGACGAATCTCTTGATTCGCCTGAGAGTCGAGAACGCCCTGAGAGGTAATATATGCCATTATGCCGCCGGCACGGAGGTTATCCAGTCCTTTCAGAAAAAAATAGTTGTGCAGGCTCTTGGCTGCTTGCTGGCGGACAAGGCTCTTGCTCTTGGTAAATGAGGGATCAAATACAGCCATGTCACCAAAGGGTATGTTGGATGCGGCAAGGTCGAAATGATTCAAGTAATGAAGCCCGCTATTCTCGTAACCGGTAATCTCCACTTTGGCTTCCGGGTGGAGGTGCGAAAGGATTTTACCAGTCAGGAGGTCTTTTTCATAACAGACTACATCAGGGTGAGGTAACTTCTGCCCGGAAAACTGTTGTTGGAAAGCATCGACAAATACTCCGGTTCCACTTGACGGATCAAGGAAACGGGACGGGACAATTCCGTGGGTGTCCAATTCGGAAGCAAGGGCAGAAACAATATCCTGCGGCGTGTAGAACGCCGTCAGGACAGAGTTTTTCAAACTGGAAAAATAGCGTTTATATTCCGCTTCATCTTTTGAATGGTTGCGGATAACACTGTGAAGCTGTGAAACAAGCGGGAACAATTCACGGTCACTCTTCGTCCAACGAGCTAAATCGGCAAGACCGGAAGCGGGATTGAGTACCGCCTTGATTCCACCGAAACCGGAATATGCACGCAAGACGGCTTGTTTTTCGGGAGTAGCCGTGCGCCCCTCCCGCTCCAATGTAAATGCCAGTTTGATTGCTTCGATATTGTCTTTCAGATGCGCTTTCTTATTGTACGCCATTGTCGTCCAACCAGATTAAGATCGTACCCGTAATCTCCGTATAGAGATTATCGAAAACAGGATCGAAAAGGAAATCATCAGAAAGCGGATATTTGGCGAATACTTCTTCACAAACCGGAAGGAGTTGCAAGGCAAAAGATTGCGCACTGCCTTGCGGTACTACATCACTGAACTCGTTCCAGAGGATAGTCACAATGACATCGTATTTAGAGAAATGGAGTTCGGCAAACAATACCTGATTAGCGATTTCAGCGGCAGTATCGTGGGTAGAGCCGGTGAAGATAGCTTCGCTATATGCTTCGGCTGCACTGTCGCCACGGGCAGCAATAAAATCGGTATCGTTTACTAATTCAGGATGAGATTCTCTCAGGAAAGAGAGTAATGACAAACGGTAGTAAGATAGTTCCTGCGACTGTTGCTTGTTGTTTTTCTTATTCTTGCTCATAACTTGGATTTTTTAGTGGTCGGGCGGAATCGCCCATAAATTAATAGATGTGGAAAAGACTATATGTAAAGCACTCAGGGTATCCCTCCCTGAGTGCCACCACTAAAAAATCCATAACAAACAACTACTAAACAGTCATTTATGAGTCATGAACTTTATAGTGGCAAATATAGTTCTTTTCCGGTTATTGTGTCACAGTAACACGATTACTTTTTCTTCTTTGTCTTACTTTGCGCTCCCTTGTCGGGAAAAGAGAAAGTAACATTGAACTGTGCATCGAAAGCAAGGGCGGCATCGAATGTTTTGCCGCTCTTGCCCTGCAAGCCTTTGATAACGGAAGTTTTACCTTTAGTGACAAGTTCAGTGATTTGTTTGTCGGTCAATTGTTTGTTGCAAATATTGCGGAAAATTTTCAGGCTGCAATCCACATCGCTACACTTGGCTATCTTATTAAAAAAGAGCACATGCCCTTGTTTGCATTTCGGGCAAACGGGGCCGTCGGTTGCTGATGCAATAGAAATGGTGGTATTCAACAGTTCCGTAGTTATCTGTGCAGCGTAGACTTCTATTCCACGATGGAAAGTGTCTGCATCGGTTTCTCCGGTTTCTATTTTGGCAAGGGCACTCTCCCAACTGCCCGTCATGGATATGTCGGCAATCTTCTTGTCTTTAACGATGGTATGAACGGCAAGCCCTTTTTCGGTAGGAACAAGGGATTTTTTCTCACGGCGGATATAATCCCTACTGAACAGCGTCTCGATAATGGCGGCACGGGTGGCGGGTGTGCCAATACCAACTTCTTTCATCGCTTGGCGCTCTTCTTCGTTCTCCAACTCTTTTGCCGCAGTTTCCATTGCTGCAAGCAGGGTGCTTTCAGTATGTAACGGACGGGGTTTGGTCTGTTTTTCCAACACATCACTATTATTAATCGGTAAAATATCGCCTTGTTGCAGTTCTGGCAGGGTGGTATTTTCCTGTTCGTCTTCGTCGGAGAGATTGAGCACGGAACGCCAGCCGGGAACTTTGATGATACTGCCACGCACAGAGAAGTCAACACCGGCAACCTGCAAGGTGACAGCGGTCTTTTCCATTACGCATTTGCCGGAAAAGGATTCGAGCATACGTGCGGCAACCATCTCATAGATGGTGCGCTCATCCGGAGAGAGGTCACCGGGGAGATTCTCGGTAATGAGCAGCGCATGGTGGTCGGTGACTTTGGCTGCATTGACGCTACGGTTGTTCAAAGACTGACCATCCAAGGCGGTGGCATAGGCTGCAAAACAAGGGTATGACGCAAGCAAGCGGATACGCTCCGGAATAATTTCAAATACATCATCGGATATATAGCGGCTGCCTGTACGGGGATACGACATTACCTTTTTTTCATAAAGACTTTGTGCTATGGAAAGGGTCTTGTCGGCTGAAAAACTATGGCGGACGTTCGCTTCTTTCTGAAGAGTAGTCAGGTCATATAGCAAGGGAGGCTCCTGTGATACTTCTTTTCTGTCAGCAGCAGTGACCTGTAATGTACCAGAGGACTGGATCTGCCGCAAATTACTTTCGGCTTCGTCCTTCTTTTCGTATTTACCGGTGGAAAGGGCGACAAAGGATATGTTATCTTTGCCGGACTTCACCTGTAGCTGCCAGTATTTCTGCGGTGTAAAATTCTTGTTCTCCATGTAACGGTTGCATATCATCATCAAGGTAGGTGTCTGTACCCTGCCTAAAGAGAATACGCCACGTCCGGCAGAAAGGCATAATGCTTGAGAGGCGTTGATACCCACCAGCCAGTCAGCTTCGCTACGGGCTTTGGCAGAACGGTAAAGGTTGTCGTACTCTTTGCCGTTCTTGAGCCCCTCCATACCCTGACGGATAGCTTTGTCGGTAAGGCTGCTTATCCAAAGACGGGAGAAGGGCTTGTTACAACCCAGGTAATGATAGATGTAACGGAAGATAAGTTCGCCTTCGCGACCGGCATCAGTGGCACAAATTATGGACTCGGATTTATCAAACAACCCTTTGATAACTGCAAGTTGTTTGACTGCTCCGGGATCGTCCTTGTATTGCTTGCCATCCTTTATCTGGCGAGGAACAAGCTGAAAACGCTCCGGAAAGATAGGAAGATTCTCTCGGCGGAAACCTTCAAAGCCATAGACTTCGGGCATGGCAAGCCCCACCAAATGACCGAAGCCCCATGTAACGGTATAGCCGTTACCTTCCATATATCCGTCTTTGCGGTCTTTGGCTCCCACTATCAGGGCAATATCCCGTGCCACACTCGGTTTCTCTGCAATAATTACTTTCATGACATTTCTTTTTTATGTTAATACTTTAATTTATATATCTTACATTTTTATGCTTTTGACTTTTTTCTTTACCTCTTTCTTCGCTATCGCAGTCTGCTCCGGCTGTCCCTGTGCAGATTTCAGAGGTTTCTGTACATATTTGGCGGCTTCGCTGGTTGCACCATTGTTCACTGCTACCTGCGTTTTATGCACGGTAGCGGGAGTGATTTCTCTTGCCTGGCTCTTAGCTTTGTCAGGATTGTAATGGAAGAAATCAGGTCTGCCACGGTCAAGATTCATACGGACATAGGCATTGAAGGATTTTCCTTGCCTGTCAGTCATACCGGTAACATAAATGGTTTCCATTTTTCCGAACTTTTCTTGCTGTTCAAGGGTGAGTTCTTTGCCCAGCAGTTTTTGGGGAATGAAAAATGATTTGGTCGCAGTCTGTGCCTGGCTTTCACTTTGGCTCTGTGTATTCCCCTGTTCGTTCTCCTGCTTCTTGTAACGGTTCCTATCCAGTCCATCGAAATTGTATTCAAACTGTTCCCTGGCTACGTTATATTGCATATAGGCATCAAACTTGGAGTTCCATTGAGAGTTCATGCCCTCCACCAACACTTTTCTGCCTTCGGATAGTTGTTGGTGCTGTCCGGGGGTCAGGGTGACACCTTTTATTATATTTGGAATAAGGATATCATCTGTTGGAATAGCTATGAGATTGTTGGTTACTTTGTCAAGTGAAATAAGACAAGGTTTCGGTTCGCTACCATTCAAAGGAAGATTGACAGGCTGACCGGCATTGCCGGTAGCGAGAATGCTATCTTTCACTTCTTTATCCAGCAGTACCCCATAAAAGGGTAAATCAAGGGCAGGTTTCTGGCGGTAACAATCAATTTTCAAGTCCATTTTACCATCCTTGCCTTCCTGAAAGTGAATACGTCCCTGTGTAGTGATAGGAATGCCTTCCACTTCGATGGAGATGGTGACAAGACCGGACTTCTGACCGGCTAATACAGCCGTCAAATCACCGGACTGTTCCAATGATTCACGTGTGATCCCCATGCGGGCAAGTTGTTCCCAATCTACACGATTCTCTATACCGCAAGGCTGACGTAGTTGCTGTTCACTGTCAGACTGTTCTGTTGTTGCAGATTGTGCGGAAGTTGCGCCTTCACCGGGTACTTGCCGCTCTGTTTCGGATTGGGTTTCTTTCTGCTCCGTCTGTTGTTCCTGTCGTGCGTAATCTTCGGGATTCACCTCATACTGTGAAATGAAATCCTTGTTCTCATCCGGTGCTTTGAGCATATCAGTGAATACGTCCAATGTTTCCAATAATGAAGCGGGGATCTGGTAGAAGCGGAAATCTGTCGGCTGCTTATATTGTCGACGTAAATTTTGAAAAAAATTCTCCAATATGGAATTGTTTTTTTCTACTTTCAGAAAATCTTCCAGATTCTCTAACGATGGCAGGAGCATACGCAATATCCCATCTTGTGCGGATGATTTATCCACCGCCTTCAGCTTGCCGCCATCGTCCTTGTCGGCAACAAGCAATACTTTTTCGTCTTTCTGTTCTTTATCCATAAACTATATTTTAATTGCACCAATGTCGGTGCCAGACGAAGGTAGAACTTAGGAATCAAAGTATTGCGCTTATTAAAAGACGTGGCATCATGTGGCACTAAAGTGGCATCGAAAGGCATCAATATGTAAATACTTACCAGAACTGTTATAATAATCATAATAGACTTTCTTCTTTATCAGGCTGTCCGATGAGCATAATTCAATATCCTAATATAGGAGATTGATGTATATTATAGTATCAAATCTTTCATTAATAAAGAAATATACCTATATTTGTACAAACATCAGGTGTATAATTTATTTAGTTATTATACTAGTTATATTAATTGATTTTGTTATTTGAGTAAATTAAATATTATTTTATGAAGACGGAAGATACTAAAACAACTAAAGATTTTATCATTGATGCATCTTTTAAGTTATTTCTTGAGAAAAGTTACGAGCAGGTTACAGTTAAGGATATTGAAAAAGCAACTGGACTAACCCGTGGCTCTATATTTTATCATGTGATGAATAAGGAGGATCTGTTTATCAAAGTCATAGATAAGTATATTGTTGACACGCAAAGCATTAAGAGGAAAATGCAGATTCAAAAGGAAACGACACTGCAAGGATTCCTTCAAAAATACATTAAGGGTGTCAAAAATACAATGGATTTCATGTATTCCCTGTCAGTTACAAATATATATAAATCCTACTTTTTTCTCATTATGCAGGCAACTATTCATTATCCACATTTCGATGAAAAAGCCAAAGAACTGGTCGATACGGAAAATAAAGCATGGGAAAAAATTATCAAGCAAGCAATTCAGAATGGAGAAATAGAAAAAGATATCGATGTCGAAGACACTATTATTCGATTTAGATGTGGTTTTCTTGGGTTGGCATTTATGAAATCTCTAACAGAAGGAATGGATATAAATGAATTAATGAAATATTATACAACTACTTATATGAGTCTAAAGAAGAAAATCTAATGTAGGTTTCACACAATCAAAAATACTAGTAATCATGGAACAAAAAGTTTTTATAACAAAAGTATCTGCTTTTCTTCCCAATAAACCGGTTCTGAATGAAGACATGGAATCGTATCTGGGGAAAATTGGTGGTACCCCTTCGCGGGTCAAAAGCATCGTACTACGACAAAATGGTATCAAAAAGCGCTATTATGCTCTGGATACCGAGCAGAATATCACGTACAGTAATGCAGAGATGGCGGGTAAGGCTATCTGCCAGCTTTTAGACAAAAATGTAGAAGAACGCTTGGGCGTTCTAGCTTGTGCATCCAGTACACCTGACCAAATGCTGCCATCGCATGCTGCTATGACACATGGTGTATTGGGAAACAAGCCACTGGAAATTTATTCTCAACAGGGCGTTTGTCTGACTGCATTTCAAGCATTGAAAGCAGCTTATATGTCCGTAAAGTGTGAAGAAACCGAGGCGGCTATTTGCAGTGCTTCGGAGTTGGTTTCGCCCACTTTTTTCGCCCGAAACTATGACCCGGAATATGAAAAATGCCATGATGCGGGGACAGACCCATACATGGCTTTTGAGAAGGACTTCATGCGGTATATGTTATCAGACGGTGCCGGTGCCGTCCTGCTGGAAAAAAGGCCGGCATCATCCGGACTGTCGCTTGAACTTAACTGGATCAATATGGTTTCATATGCCAATGAGTTGCCGGTATGTATGTTCATGGCATCGGAACTTCAACCGGACGGAAGATTGAAAAGCTGGAAAGAGTTTACTCCCCAGGAAATTGCCGACAAAGCGGTTCTCGTGGGAAAACAGGATATACGGGTATTGAAAAAATACATTATCAAGTATTGGGTGGATCATCTGGAAACCTGCTTTGCCAAAAATAACCTGAACCCTTCAGATGTTACATACGTAATTCCTCATGTATCATCCATGTTCTTCTATGGCAAACTGGCAGAAGAGATAACCAACAGAAACATAGATTTACCCACTGAGAAATGGTTCACCAATTTGCCGGATGTAGGTAATATCGGTTCTGCTTCTATTTATGTTGCACTGGAAGAATTGTTTCATTCTGACAAACTGAAAATCGGAGATAAAATACTGTTGCTTGTACCGGAAAGCGGACGTTTCTCTTACGGAACCGCCCTGTTAACCGTATGCTAAAATAAATGATACATAACCGAACCGACAAAAAACAGCAGATAATTATTCTGCAGTTTTTTGTTAGGATTCACGATAAAAAGCCAGTTCCGAAATGCCGGACAACTCATTTAACGTATCATAGACTGACTTATATAGTGATGTCCGGTTAAGTTGTTCCACCAGAGAAGAATTTGCATTTTTAAAAATGTCCCATTCACAGGCGAACCGCTTGAATACGATTTTATAATGATGCCACACCGCAGGAGGACACCAATTTTGAAGGAATACAATGCCATCGGGGTCGGGATTATCACTGGTTATCAATTTTACAATCGCTTCCCTTCTTTTTTCAATCCGGCAAGTCAAGTCAACCGAATCGGAACCTTCCCTGTATTTTTGATAAAGAGCCAATGAATGTGCATGGGTCTGTTCATAAGTAAAATCCTGTTTATAGAATTTCAGTAAAAGAACGAAGATTTCGGCATACCGTTCAAACAGTTCAAGCCCTATTTCTTCTTTTGATTCATACGGGCGAATGGCGGGTACAAGGTTTCCCTGTAATGCATCCGTATAATATTTCAAATAATCAACTGATTCCATACAATGTTCCATAATTACATCCTCCCTTTATTTACTGTAACATCAAGCTATGTATCATCACAACCGGACGATCATTCATGTAACCGCAGTACAAACCGATACTCATTTCTTCCGCTTCCTCCTCTTCTGTGAACAGTGTCAGGTAAACAGACGAAACATTCCGTGAGAATGTTTTCAATATCTTCGCACCGGCGAAAGCCTTTTCGGATACCGGCAGTACTTTGTAATCCCCCCGGAATGCTTCCACTTCTTTTCTTAGAGTGTCCAAAGTAAGTCTGCCATCCTTCATAAGAAATCCTTGTACTTCATCATATCTACCTTCGGATATGTACAATACGATTTCAGAAATTAAAGGTTTAAAATCGTTCAACTCCATAATATCCATTATTATTTAAGGCTTTAACGCCCGATTCAATTAATATGCCGCAAATTTAGGAATGAAATTCGGTTTTCTCTTTTCGTTTTTCGACCATTTTTTTTCGATTTATGCTCAACCAGAGCATATATCCTGTAAAACGGTTATATTTCAAGCTGGAAATTGGAGTAAAATCTTTCAAAACAAGGATAAATGACATCCAGTTTAATCTTTACTTCCATATCTGCGGCAAAAAGCATATCAATCAATTCAAGTAATATGTATCTGCTTTTTCCATTGTCAAAAAACTCCGGTATACGGTCACAAGGAATGTCATGGACAGTAACACACGCATCGTATCTGCCGCTCCTGAACTCTGAGCCAATAACAAGTGTCTCTCCCAAACGTGCCTGTCCGAATGCCGGAAAACTATCACACTTTTTACGACTCAATACATGAGACAGGGTGACAGGTAATCCAAGTATCAAAGAGAGCACTTTGGTAATTTTGCGCTGATTCCCACGAATCTTGTGGATAATGGGAATGATTCTCATAAACAAGGTGGCTTGTTCCAACGAAAGTTTTCGGATGACCGGCCAGTAAGCAGTGAACACATTCGTGAAATCCGGATAAACATTTTTTCTATCGACCCGGCGTTCGAGCAATTGCATCTGTACAAGCGTCCGGTCTATTTCATCCTCAAATACGGAAAAGAATTTCCGTATTTCCATCTCTTCTTTCCGATACTGCCTGACCTGATTGACAACCTTCTTTATGTCCGTAGACTCCAACAAATCAATACCCAAGAAAAACACTCCCTCCGGCAATACATCATAAAGACCTTCCCGGTTGACATAGATACGCAAACAATCGTTTATCTCGTCATCAGGGCTATATTCCATTCTGACATTCTCTATATCTTTCCCGACTTTCATACGGGAACCACCCAAACGGGTTATCTGTATGTTGTCAGGGCTGACACCTTCCTCAATTAATGTAGCTGCAATTATTTCCGCCAGATAATCCGTATCCAGCGAATTGATTGACGAAAGAGAACTTTCAATATGTGACAAACCGATCTTTCCCATTACTAAACAATTTGAGTGAATATACGATAGTTGAAATGATCCGGTGAACGGGTGACGAGCTTAGTTTTCAGTTCGTCAATAAGCAACGGCATTTCCCTTTCCGAATCAGTGCGTACAGACAAGTGAACATCAATTGATGAAATCAACCCTTCCCCCGGTTTTTCACTGACCATCACTCCCGGCTTGATGTCAACAGACATCGCCAGACCGGAGAGTTCCTTGCAACAGAAGTTTATGATATCCGCCTTTGTATAGATCCGGTCACGAGTGGTAAGAATATATTTGTATATATCAAACCGGTTGGCAGATGCCGGAATGCTTTTCCCCCCTCTTGTCGTTGTCAGGAAATAAACCTGCCGTTTATCAATACTGGAACTATTTTGAGGTAACAATCCCATACCTACGGGCAAACCGTTGGCACGTTCACAGATTGTCGTATAGTAGGATATATATAACTTATCGGCATTTTCCGGTAAATCAGCAAGCAGGTATGACAATGAACCGACAGCAGACTGGATATTATTAATTATTCGCTCCATGCTGTTCAACAGTCTGTCCATTTCTTGTATTTCATCTGAAAAAGTATCTTTCTGCAATGATGCGATGACAGCTCCCCGACCTTGTAAAAGGTCAAGCACCCGGTAAAGGTATTCTTTAATATCACGTGAGTTCATACGCTCGCAACCACCATAGCGAACTGCATAGGTTGCGCCTTTTTTCTCAGAACCTCCATTAAACGGAATTTCAGTATATAACCGGTTCTGTGTATCCATTACAGAGTCCACAGAGAAAAAATACTCCTGTTCGCTTGTTGTCAATGGTACGACAGCGGTCAGGTCATTGACACTTGCAATCTTCTCATTCAGCCGTTTGTTTTGCACAACAACAGCGTTGATACTGACTTTCAGCTCTTCCAAACAGTCCGGGGTAAAGTTAGAGGGAAAGTCAACCCGGAACCAGTAAAGAGGATTCAGTTCACCGGAAGACAACATATCTTCCATATAATAATCTTTCAATTCTTCGGGGAAAAACGACGCTTTTTCCTGAAAAAGAGTGATTGGAGTAGTGATACGGATAAACTGGTTATTGTATATGGAAAGAATGTCCCTATTAATCTCTTTTTCTATATCACAGATAGAAAACAGACTTTCCGGCTCATCAGTTTCTTCTTCCGGAGAAAACCCTTGCATGGCAGCAAGCGGTTGTCCGTTCAAGCTCCATTTGGCATACGCCAACATGGAATAAAGGGACTGTTTTTTCTCACGGTAAGGAAGCTCGAAATAGAACGACAAATCATCCAGTTTGTATATTTCTTGGGCAAGTTGTAGCCCGATCCAGGCAGTACGGGTGAATTTACCCCGCATCTCATACGGTGCATGATAAATCAACTCTTTAGTCATGGTACTATCCATATTGAAAATATCACCATTGCATATCATACGGCAGACATCTCCGGCATATATTTCCGTTCTGCGCAAAGGATAGAAGCTATATTCCTCTACTATCTGTCCTTTGTTTCTGGGAATATCTGCAAAGAAACCGGAATCGGTATCTACTGTATATTTAGAAATTTCCCGTGGAAAAGCATGGATGACACTGTGCGCCGGACGAACGCTAACCAAAATGTCAGGAGTCAGCATATTGGCTATTTTGTCCAATATACGATGCTGACTAGTTTCTATATCGTGAGATAAGCCAAAAACTTCACTGGAAAGAGCTTCGAGCAGCACCTTGACTAACGGATCAAGGTTCTCTATTTTCTTCACTCCCCAATAGTTCATCGCATGGCGGTACATGCGGTTTTTGATGACTTCTTTACTATAATTTTGAGTACTCATAATTTATATAATATTTTCCAGAATAGTTCAAACCTACTATTTTACTTAATCTCAACAGGTAATAATACATCGATTTTTAGGTATCACCGAATAGGGAAAACGAATATCTATACTGTTCCACAATCTGAAACGCTCCGTTCTGATAAGACACTTCTGAAGGTCGTAGTATTTCCAGTGACAGACTTTGAAGTATTCTTCAATCGGCCTTTCGATTTTATTTTTGTGATAAAATTAGCCCCCTAAAATGTTCCCATATCCATTATACTTTCACACATTTTCATTCAATGCTTCCGGAGAGCCCATCAGATTGAGGTCGTTCTGGTGAGCAATGGCAGCCTGTTTCATTTGTGCCAGTGCTGGAATGGGAATTTGTCCAGTCGTTAGAAAGGTGATGCAGTTTGGGCATCCCAGAGCGCATGTTCCCTGGCTCGAATCAGTCAAGGGATTAGATATTCCGTTAATGCTTGCTCCTTCATAAAAAAACATCCATTTGGTTACGGCCGGAGTACAAGGCTTCGGAAATAAAGGGTTAATATTACATGCCCCACATCCTGGTGGATAAAATACATTACCAAGGGTCATTGTTGTGGCAGTCAGCTTGCCGTTCATGTAAACACCTTTGTTGTCGTCAACTTTCAGAATGCTTGGCGAAACTCCAAATTTACACATACACATTGCTCCTTGTACTATATATTCCTTTCCCATGACTTTGTTATTTGTTGGTTATCAAATTTATGTTTATTTTTTTGTGGTAAAATCCTTCACCATGAACTTCAACCCGATATAGAAACCGGACATATTCAGGTTGCCCTTTTTCTGTATATATAATATCCAGTTCACCATATCCTGAGCATATCTTTTCGTCAATTTTTCCTATTTTCGACTTGTATTGATATCCAGTTTCATTCGATGAGGTTAGATTGAACTCAACGCTAATATGACTATTTGCAAAGGGAAATGCAGATAATTCTATATGCTGCTTTATTTTTCCCTGCTCCATTAAAAATAGCTGTATGAAGTTATTTTGGCCTAATATTTCCAAGAAAGAAACTTCAGAACAAATATTCTTAGAGGTCATATTTATGTAGCGAACGACCCAATAAGCATTTTTATGAGTGGCGAGTATGCTCTTACACTCCTTGCTCCATCTATTTTGTATTTCTGCAAAGTTCTTTACCTGTTTTATTTTTCCTGTTTTAAGAACATCAAGTTCTATCGGATATAGTGATTGTCCCAGTCTATACATAATTAGGTCAAAATCTTCTGGTTCATGACCATCTACAAAAACATCCGCGCTTCCTTTTAGAATGAAATTCAAGCATTCACCCCGATTAGGCAAAACATCCACCATCTCTATTTTTGAAAATACAGAACGCTCTCCTGAAGGTTTAATAACTTCAGAAAAGAAACTATATTTTGCTTTTATCTGTTTGAATTTATACATACTTATCCAGGTATTATTATTCTCTGGTTATTATCAGTGGCAGCATGCACTCCAAATGTATAGTTAGGCAAACCATTGTTGAAAGCAGATAAATGAATGTATTTTGCTCTCGCATTCAGTATTAAGCTCTCATCATTTTCATTTCGATTATCCGGTTGGATACTATTATTGCTTATATTATACAATCCCTTTCCTGCATCAGCAAGTTCATCAATGCGATTTTTGAGGTCGCTAAGTTCAGGAACCACCTTATACCAATCTTTAGTAGCATCATTTTTAAATTGAATAGATGCTTTACAACCGTATTTATACATTATATTCAAAGGTATTTTTGCATAATCATTAAAAACAACTCTATGCTCGCTGCGGAGTAACCATTCTGCATCCGTACGTGAACTTTGCCCTCTAATACCTAAATTCTTATTTATTTGTTCTGCTTTAAGTACACATTTAGTTATTATTTCTTGGGGAATCCATCGTTGCTGCACTATTTCATCAAAATTCAGATAGCCCCGCCAAGACCTATCTCTCATTATATCATTCATGCATAAATTCTCTCGCACCTCAGTAGCATATCCCCCTCCAATATCAGAATGTGCTCCCGGTAATACAATTTCTACTCCTACACTGCCCGCGGAATCTATCGTTGTTAGTGAGAAATTTCTTCTATATTCGTCAGCAGCCGTAATATGAAGTACGCTCTGTACAGATGGACTTTGGGAGGGTATTGTCAACGCCAACTCACCGACATCATTGTTAAAATTAGGTTTCCCTTTCATTAATCCCGGATGAAATGATGACACAGTGTCAAACAATCCCATAAACCGGACTTTTATCTCCACATCTTTTAATTCCGGGATGGTGTCTAAATAATTTGGTTTCAAATACACACTTCTTCCTTCATCTATTGTTCCGGCAATATTTATGAGGCGACTTACAAAACTTCGGGCTGCTGCCGCACCACGACTGAAGCCGAATACGTCAATAGTAATAGACTTAACAATGGTTTCTTTAGCGTTTTTATCATTAATTATATCGTTAAGTTTAATCCGTATTAATTTACAAGCACGCTCAATCTTCGCATTAATACCATTGGATGAGTAACCTAATCCAGTACCTTTATATTGGTCATCACCTTTGCCAGAAGACTCCAATTTTTCATCATCGATATCCACATTTGCATTCTTCCAATCAGTTGCTAAGTCCTTGTCTTTTTTAGTTGGAACGGGAGTCTTAGTACCAATGCCTTCCAAATATATTTTATCTATTATTTCTTCTATTTCAACATCGTAGTCATCCCAGAGTTTAGCAACGTTAGTCCAGGAACCAGTATAACTGTCATCATTATTTTTATTACTACCGCTGTTATATTTGTTATTTGCCGTACCATCAAAGAATACACCGAGAGTAACGTCAATACCTATTACTTCTTCAGCACTTTCGTCCGGTAAGCCAATAATACATTTTCTATCAGTATATCCTCCCATGTGTTTATTCTCCTATAAATTTAATATCGCTTGAATGGATATCTCTATGGTTATTATAGAATATAACTGCCTCTTTTTTAGGCTGATTAACTCCACGTTTAAAGACATGAATTTGTGTTTTCTCAAATTTACATTCTCGTTCACCAACTCTGAGGCTGATATCAAACCAATTATTGTATTTGCTGACATTAATCAAGAATTCTCCCCGAATATTAGGATTGGAGGTATTATCAAATGCTTCAGGATATTTATGTATAACCTCATACTCGTTAAAATATAGATGCCCTAAATAGACTGTATCGGTAACACTCCATGCCATTATCAGATGCTTAAGTCGTGCCATAGGATAAGGCTTTACATCATCAAGACTCCCAAACATCTCTCCATTGGAACAATAATACCCATAATCTGGGTCAAAAACAGTCTGTTCATTCTCAAACTCAACCTTAATATCATACGGAAACCTTTCTGCGTAAGTATCCCATAATCCTTTAGGAATGCCATTTTTTGATAAATTGTCAATCGCTTTGGGGTAATCAGACAAGCGACCTGTACAAAATTCATCCATTGTCTTATGACGGGTATCCACATAATCGCTTAACTTCACTGATACTTCTTCTGCTTGAAGCGTATAATCCAAACGGACATAACGATGAGAACCATCAAGGTACAGCCATATTTTTCCTTCAGGCAAAAGTGTTATGACAAAATTGTTATATCTGAAACGTTGCTTTTCCTTAACGCCATAGTATCCCTCTCGAAATAACTCTAACATTCGGTATTGCAATTCCTCTGAAAACTTTACGTTTGCTTTGTAGAATTTCTTCTCGGTATATGAGGCCCACAAAATATCAAGGCTATTAGGAATAGGCAATCCACTTTCTATGTCGAATGCATTTAAATCAACACCACCTGCACCTCTTCTTCCAATTCCCAATCTCGGAAACGACCCTAAAACCGGAATACTTTTGCCTTTGTCCCCGAAGCCGACTTTGCAACTAAGAAGTTCTACCGGATAATTACGTGGAGTACTAACAGACGGACTCCAAGAAAAAACTGTTCTCATACCTTTTTTAGTTTTACCTTTACACGATTGGAAATTAAATCCCAGTAGTGCCAATAGTGTATATATCATAATCGTTCTCATATTTACCCCTTGGCTATATCAACTTTCACCTTGCTCTTGATATACATATTTTTTTCTGAGGCTATAATCATTTTTCCACTCGCTTCAATATTTGCATCAGCATTTGTATGGACACTGAGATTCTTTGCCACAGTCAAGTTATGCTTGCCACTAATTTTACATACGGATGTACCACCGATAATGGTAGTAGAATCTTTCTCCATAGTTGCAATTGAGTTTCCTTTGACTATAAAATTTGATTTGCCTTCTACTAACATATTAAAATCTTTGCCAACAGTAACGGTCATATTTTCTGATGCATCAATATTGACATTCTTTGTAGTCACATTCACCTCTTCTTCCGAGGTAATAGCTATGACTCCATTTTTCTCATCAATAAATATCTGGTTGGCCTTCGATGTGCATAACAATATTGTATGTGCATTATCGTCAAAGGTTAGAGTAGAACCACTACGAGTGGTGATACTTTTGATATGATTGTCAACCTGGCCACCTGCCCCATTTTTTTGATGAAACATACTACCAGATACATAAGGACGCGAGGGATTGCTAAATTCAAAATCAACAAGAACTTGATCCCCCTCTTCCGGTATGAATACGAAGCCCCGATTTTTAGGGACGACTTTGCTTTTACCTGCATCCAAACTGCGTACCCGTATCCAGTTAGTTGTCTTATCCTGTTCCTCTTGCCATACGAACTGAACCTGAACACGTCCTTGGCTCTCAGGGTCAGCATTACTGATAACCTTTGCAAGCATCGGGTGAGCTTCAGGAATAACAACGTTATTTACCGGTATTCGTTCCATACTAGCCGGAATGCCTTCAAAGGTATTAGAATAAACACCATTCTTATCAACCTCATGTACTACAGACATCACCCTATATTGTCCCAAATCCCGACGGTCACACATGGAAGCCGGTATTTTAACCGCAATAGGTTCGCCAATTCGTACACGGCAAGTCTTACTCTTACCTTTCAGCCAAACCAAAGAAGCCGTATCACGTCCCTTCTCAAACTCCAAAAGCCGATTCATGTGAACCGGGTGACCGACTACCGCTTTGTTATACAAAGTTGTAGGAGATTGATAAACGGACTCGGACGTACTAATTGCATTTGCCAGATAAGTATTAATACCGTTCACACTGGCACTGTCGTCTGCATAAAGAGGACGATCATCCTCCGCCATATAGTCGTGACGTGAATAATGGAAAGGAGTTACACAAGAACCGAAGCTGACCTTTTCCAAGTCTACATCATACGTAACCGTCTCATTCTTATCCTTTTGCGGATTCCCAAAATGTAATTTCTGCCCATCATAATAGAACCATTCGCCGTATTGGTAGGCAATTCTACGAAGAAATTCATATCCGGTTTCTTCGTGCATCTGAATATAAGGAATCTGTTCATTGAAAAGGGGCTTGTTGACAATCTCCACTCTGTTGCCATAATTCTTCACCACCTCTCCGACAATGGCCGACAGGGTATAATCCATAAAGGAGTCCATTGTCTTTCCGGATTCAAGCAGGATAGTAGGACTGCATCCCCTGTAATGGATAGTACCGGAAACCCCTCTCTCACCATCCATTCCGATTTCGGTGATGATGCCTTTGAATATGCTTTCATCACCGCTAATCACATGTTTCATGCGGATTACCACACTCTGCCCCTGCATGGCAATCATGCTTTCACGCTCGTTGTACCAGATATTCTCTCCCGGCAGAGGGGGACACAGCACACCAATATCAAAAACATGGTGCCCGTTGAACACCTGTTTGAGATAAATTGTAGTGAATTTACATTCACTGCCACCTATAGAAACAGTCGCTTCCACTTGATTCCAGTCAGTCATGATAATCCTTTTTTAATAAATTCTATTTCGACATTTCGTATTCAGAGTTCCAAGAGGTTCCCTCTTCACCCTTCGTTCCATCTAACTTAACGACAAATTCTTTTGCCGGGAAGAACGGTATCATATTTATATCCAAATATATACGGTCTTTCTTTACCGGGTCGCGCTCAAACCGCTCAATACTATATTTCTCAATCAGTCTATCCGGCCCCTTGATGCTATCCAGGAAGCGGATCATCTGCTGGCGCAAATCTTTCTCCGACTTGCTTGTCCAGTTCTCAAAAGCCCTTCGGTTCAGGAAGTCAACGAGCACTTTTGCCACGTAGTCAAATACACGAACCACGGAGTAAGTCTGTAATCCCAAATTATCACCGTTGAAAAGGGATTTGCCGGAGAACGCCATCACCTTTTTGTATTCGTTGACCAACGGGATAAGCCCCATCTTTTCCAATTTGGATATTTCACTCTTTTTCAGAGGAAATACAACAGCATCCACTTCATCAAGTGCACCATATTTCTTACCGGCAGTAATCTGTGACATAAGAGAGCTATACACCTTGCCGGACAATGCCGATGACGGAGAGATATGCAAATCTTCCTCTTCACCCAGTTCCGCATACTTAGCACGACCGATCAGCCAGTTGCAAACCAGTGATGTATTACTCTTAAAACCGTCACCGCCCGACATATTGGATTCGTAGAACATTTCAATCACATCGTCTGGCTTTTCAAGGTCGGCAAAATCAGAGAATAAGAACACTTTGTTGCTATAAGCAATCTTCGCCCATTTCTCCACAACCTTGTTGGAACCGAGGAATCCCGGAACGACAAGAAGGGAGTAGTTATCCCTCAAATCGAGCTTGTCATAATACTGTTTCAACTCATTTTCCACCGCATCAATGAAAATCGGGTTATCCAAATCAGTAACCTGTTCTATTGATGCGTTCATTATTGAGATATTAGTAATTTTATCCTGTCCGGTGTTGTCATAGAACGATTTGACCTCTCTATAAGCACGTTCCAATTCCTTGACTGTTTCGGCAGCAACCAACTGATTGGTGGCAAGCAAATTGGAAACTTCGTTTACTTCCGCATTACAAGCGGACAGCATTTCATCAATCGTGCTGTTCTCTTCCAACATATCAATCCATAGATCCAGTGTGCGCAACAGATTACGCCTGTCTTCCTTTTTATCTTCGTCTTTCAGGTATATGCTCATTCTGGCTTTCCGATCCGGATTCAGGTTCTGCACCCTGTCAATCGCCGATTCAAGAAAACTGAAACCGCCGAACCGGGATAGTTTACCCAAATTCTCTTTCAACGTATCCTGTGAGAAATGTTCCTGAACAGCTTCCTGCTTTTGTGCCAACTGCTGTGTATCTGCCGCTTTAGCTCCTTGTTCTACCATATTCTTTTCATTTTATATTATACTGTAATTACAGTGACTCTTCCACCTGCTTTCTTAACTCTTTCAATATAATCAGCATAGCCGCCTTTGTATCATTGTTGGCAATAACACGCTGTAATACCTTGTTCGAGCGAAGCTGTTTGACCACTTTCTCATAAAATTCCTTGCGGATGCTCAGATTGTTAAGAAAAGGACTCCGCTGGGTCATGCTTTTGACAGAGAAGTCACCCACATTGCCAAACTGAAAGTTTTCTGTTACATCCTGCCCCTCCTTGTCCTGGAAATTAACATCAATGTTCGGGTCAAAATACTTGAATACATCCTCTATCGTATACAAATGATCTACAATCTCCGGAACGCCGGGTTCTTCTGCAGTCATTTGGTTTACCATCAATGTACGATTGCCAGGAATGTCGGCAATACCTTCATTGGCTTCCTGCTCTACCGCATTACCGCCAATACCTATATTATCATCTATCATAATTCAGATTTGTTACTTATTTCTGTTTTGAGAAAACTCTTTTTATCCGTACTTACTAAAAAAGAGATTGCCCATATTGCATGCCTTACAGGAAAACTTTATAGAACAATCTCTTTTTACATTTTTCAAGTCCGGCTTACTTGGCATCTGGCCAGTCTTGTTCAAAGACAGCACCACCGATGGTCAATTTCTGAGCCGAAACTTCGAAATTGATAATCATAGGTTTCTTGCCTTCAACATCGGCTACTTCCTCGAAACGGGTGATATAACCCTTTTCCCATTTCAACTCTTTCATTACAGATTCTTCATCCCCTTTCTTGTACACTACGGTACCTTCGTGAGGTTTGAACTGACTGACCATGTTTTCGATGATGGTTGTGTCTTCTGTTGATTCGATGGTAATGTTAATGATACCACCATACAGATGGGAAGCCGGACGCCCTTTGGCATCAACATCTCTCTTGATTTCGTAATCCACGAAGCGGATGTCGAACTCTTTTGACTGAAATTTCAATGTCGCCTTAAACATAGCATGAAATTTTTTAGTGAATAATTCGGTTAACGATCTCGTTTGACGTGAACATTTGTTTTTTGAGCTTATTATATTATAACTGTTATAATACAAAAAGTCCAATTACTCCTGTATCACGCCCTAAAAATAGAGGTTTTTCCTTATATTGCAAACAAAATCTCTATTTTTTTATCCATTTTGAAATAAAAATTAAGGGAATCGCTTGTTTTTATCGTTTTTGTTCTATTTTTGCAACTAGGATATCCAGGTTAAACAGGGTTTCCTATAGTTATTTTGTATTATAATTGTTATAATCCTAATACTTGATTAAATAGAAGAACATGGAAAACGATTTTATAAACAATTTAAGCGAATCTGTAAAGATTGCGATCCGTATAGCAAAATCTATTGCACGGGAATATGCCAATGACTACTATACACCTTCACATCTGCTAAAAGCGCTGATGCATAAAGAAGTAGGACTACAAGGATTCATTCAGAGTCTGGGAAAGGATACCGGATATATTGAAGACTGGGCAGAAGTACGCATTGAAGAGGTACCCCGGTCTGGGAAAACTTCGGAAATCATGGCAGACAAGCAAATAGCCAATGTATTTGAAGAAGCTGATATGGTGCGGCTGAAATTGGGGCTGCTGGAAATCAACCCAATCTGTGTGCTGGCAGCTCTCGCAAAACCGGGTACAGCCTATTCCATTACCCAACTGAAATCTTTTCCTATAAAAGAAGAAGAAATTTTATCATCTGTGGTGGACAGCCAGGATATTGCGCATGATATTGCGGTCGGTATGCCGACATCGGGAGGAGAAAACGGGACGGCAACAGCAGCCCTATATAAATATTGCATAGACAAGACCTCTGAAATCAGGGAGAATGAGATGCACGAGATCGTCTGTCGGGAAAACGAAACCCGTATGATGACAGAGACACTGGGACGCAAAGGCAAACCGAATGTACTTATTACCGGTGATTCAGGTGTGGGAAAAACTGCTATAGTGGAAGGACTGGCAAGGGCTATTGTAAATGATAAGGTTCCTTCATTTCTGAAAGGAGCCGTTATACTGGAATTGGATACGGGCGCTCTGATTGCCGGAGCAAGTTACAAAGGCGAAGCGGAAGACAGACTGAAGAATCTGATAAAGGAACTGCGGAAAGTGGATAAGGCTATCCTGTTCATTGATGAAATCCACACCCTGCTCGATCCCAAACAAGGAAATAGCGGAATAGCGGGTATCCTTAAACCGGAGCTGGGCAAAGGTGATTTGACCGTTATCGGTGTAACCACTGCCGATGAATACCGGAAGATTATAGAACCGGATCATGCATTTAGCCGTCGTTTTGAAGAACTAAAAATCAATGAACCGGATATTCCATCGGCTGTTTTAATGGTAGAATCCGTATTGAATACTTATACCGACTTCCACGGACTGGAAATAACAGAAGAGGCGGTACCGGAATGTGTACGTCTGGCCAAGCGTTATGTTAAGGACAGAAGATTGCCGGATTCCGCCATTGACCTGCTCGACCGTACACTGTCCGCCGTGAAACTTATCAACGAAACTTCCAAAGAATGTATAGAAGAGCTGGCGACTACCCTAAACGAACAGGAAAAGAAGGAAGACGGGGACAGTGATACCAAGCTAAAAGAACTAAAAGGCATTTATCGCTCCATGCAGAACCGACTAAGTCCGGTTCTACTCGGAATGATAACCGAAGATACGCATCCGGAAAATTACGATACACCGGAAGAACTATCCGACTATCTCAAACAGAAGATAGAAACACTTCGCTCCTTTTTATCTGAACCTATCGGGAAAGTCGGAGCTCAGGAAGTTACAGCAGTAGTATCCTACAAAACCGGCATACCATTGGGCAAGCTCCAATCGGAAGAGAAAGAACGATTGCTCAATATGGAAAATATTCTCAGAAAAAGAGTCGTCGGACAGGATAATGCACTGAAAGTATTGACGGATGCGATTCTGGAATCCAGATCCGGGCTGAACAAAGCCGGACAACCCATCGGCTCTTTCTTTTTCCTCGGCCCTACCGGAACCGGTAAAACCGAACTGGCGAAGGCACTTGCCGAAGCATTGTTTAATGACGAGAAGGCTATGATACGGTTTGACATGTCGGAGTTCAAGGAGGAACATTCGGCTGCATTGTTATACGGTGCACCTCCGGGATACGTAGGCTACGAAGAAGGCGGATTGCTGGTCAATAAAATAAGAAGGCAACCTTATTCGGTTGTATTGTTTGATGAGATAGAAAAAGCGCACCCCTCTGTTTATGATATCTTCCTGCAAATCATGGATGAAGGTAAATTACACGACCGGTTAGGCAAAGAAGGCGATTTCTCAAACTCTATCGTACTGTTCACCTCCAATGTGGGCAGCGAATGGTTAGCCAATCAACTGGCAGAGGGGAAAAATCCTACTACGACACAATTGATGGAAGTAATGGGAAGGTATTTCAGACCGGAATTTCTGGCACGTCTGTCAGAGATAGTCCCGTTCTCACCTATCGGAGAAGATATATTGCTGATGATATTCGATATCCAGTTCAGGAATGTTTCAAACCTGTTGGAAAAACAGGGAATAACCATTCTTCTGACAGAGGATGTGAAAAAATATCTTGCACACAAGGGATTTGATCCTAAATATGGTGCAAGGCAGGTAGCGGGAGTGATACGAAATTATCTCAGAAGACCTATATCCCGACTGATTATCAGCGGGAAATTATCTAAGGGCGATACACTGAAAGTCAGTATGGGAGAAAATGAGGAATTGACTTGGGATATTGAAAATACAAACTAATAGATTCTATGATGGATACCGGACACAATTATCTGTCGGTGGTGTATTCCACAACGATATACCCCTATAATGCCAGACGGAAGAGATTTGTACAAACTGCTGGAATGCGACTACTCATTTATGAAGGAGACTGAAAAAAATGGGGAAGTGACATCTCAGATAAAGGGCGGTGTCATTACATTGCGAGTGTCGTCATCCTCTACCAACAGCCTGTTCAGATGGTTTGCCTGCACACGTGAGAAGGCAAACGGTGAAATACTGACAACAGGGAATGACAGGAAACAAAAGTGTCTGCTGAAGTTCAAAGATGCCAGATGTATGGGATTCCGTATGCAGTGCAGCAGCACAGGAAAGGTTCCCGTTCTTATACTGACAATCAGTTCGCCCAAAATACAGATAGGAAACACGGAGTTAGAAAACTTATAAAACTGTCAATATGAACTTTTGGAGTAAATTATGGAGAAAGAACAATATCTCCGAAACTTCCGAAACCCACTCCGACATAAAGGAGGTAGAGTTGAAGCAGGAATCACCCGCCCCAACTGCCGATGGGCAGAAGCCGGAGATTTCAATTCCACCCGTTCACATAGAACAGGACGAGCAGCTACATATTCTATTGGAAGTGGAACAATCGGCATACGAAGCCAGTCGGTTCGACATAGACTTCAGACAAGAAAAGGACAGTGACGGACGACCGGACGGCAATGTGTACGGAGGAATAATTTCTCTGACATTGAAGGGAACGGAAACGGAATGTGCGCTTCACGAATGGCTGGCACAAACACGGGTACGACATGAAGGAAGTGTACGCATATTCAGTAAACACGATGGGAAGGTAAACCGGGAGCCGATTTGTAATATAATCTTTAAAGATGCGTGTTGTACAGGCTATCGCAAGCATCTGGTAAGCCTGACTTCCGAAAATATAACTGAATTAAAGATAACTTCCCGTTACCTGAAAATCGGTGATGAAGAGTTTGAAAACAATTGGCGAAACTAAAAAATGAAGAAATTATGGAATACTACAAATTTCCACTCAGGATAGGTCTGCTACTGCAAGATGGAAGCAAGTCGCTGCCCAAATGCAGTGAGAAGGAATCCATCGACCAGCATTTGGAACTGCTGTTCACGACCTGTCCCGGCGAACACCGGTATGATCCCCGGTTCGGTTGCCGCATCTGGGACATGGATTTTGAGAAGGTGGCTTCACAAAAAAGCTGGCAAGACCATTTCACGACTTGTCTGACGGAGTCAATCACCGCCTACGAACCAAGATTAAGCGAAGTAGAAGTGCAGGTAACAGTCAGTGATATAACCTATACGGACGATGTAGCAGACACAACAACTATCAAGAAAAAGGCAGATGTACTAATCAAGGCTGTACTGAACAGTACCCATGAGAATTGCCGTTTTCGGTTCAGACTATTTTTAGGCCCGTTATCAAGTGAATAAATAACTACTCAACACACTAATATTATGGAAGATTTTTTTGGAAGATTCTTAACTTCTTACCTGTTATTCCCTATTATCGCTTTCCTGCTCGGAGGCGTAGTATTCCTTATTGCAAAAAAGAACAAATTGATGGGGAACAGAAAGCTGATCACTTATGTTCTGGTAGCTATCCTGATTCTTATTCTTCCGGCTTTGACCGGATTTCTGCAACAGTATTTTGTTCCGTACATCTACATAGCCCTGCAGCTATTGTATTTATTGCTGGGATATTATCATCTGAAAGCTATGGATCTGTTTTTGCCTGATTTCATGCAAAAACCTTTCAAATACGAGATTATATTTACCGTAGTGCTTTGTATTATGGGAATGGCATTTTTCTCTTTGGTATTCAATTTATGTAGTGAACTGCAATACGGTTGGTGGGCTTCGACCTGTGTAGTGCCATTCATCTTCATTTCCCTGTTCAGGAAAACATACCGTACGTATCTGGATATTCCATTGGAAATTTATAAGATATGGGAATACTCGGATGACAGGAATGTAGCAGATTACAGCAGCATAGATACATCGGAGCTACTATTGGTGAATATCGAATTGTTCAAGCAGATTGGTGACCCTATCCCGTTCCATTTATCGGTACAGGCTTCCGATACAATGATATTCGGTAACTGGTTCCAGCGATGCATAAAGGATCACAGCCGGAAATATCCTATGAGTAGAATTTATTATAATGATAATGAAATACCATACGGATGGATCTTTTATACCAAACCATCTTTCTTCATGCCCAGAAAATATATTGATCCCGACCTGTCGTTCACTGACAATAAAATAAAGGGAGGATACACCATAATTGCCAAACGAGTAAGAAAGGAAGAGGTATTTAGCTAAACAAAATAAAGAAACAAAAATCATCATAAGACATGGAAAATAAAACATTCAACCTGGTTAACTGGGAAGAAGGCATGAGCCTTACTCCCGATTCTTTCAAAATGACTGAGAATTATTTCATCAACGGACAGTGTCTCGGACAGGAAATACATATCACTAACTTTAATTACGGTCTTCTCAGACCGTTGAGAAGCAATCAGCAGACCATGTGTGAGATAGAAGTAAGCCATTCTGTAACAGATACCATAGAAGTCAGACTGGTACGTTGCCACGGGATTACAACAGGCGGATTAATCATCAATTATGAACCTAACCCGATGGAATATCTGAGCTACAAAGTGCCGGCAGGAGAACTGACAAGCGGCTCTACATCCCGTACTGCTTATCTGAATGTCATTTTCTCGGTTAATCCCTATAACCGTATTCCGACAGGTGAACTGGACAATGAAGTTCTTCCACCGAGATACCCGGAAGTCCATCCGGAATATAAACTGTATACACTTCCGGTAGAACAGACGCAGAACGGATTTGATCCTTATAGTCTGATAGTGGGACGCATACGTAAGGATGGTGACCGCTATGAAATAGACTACAACTATATCCCGCCGTGTATGACAATGTTGAGCGACCCCGATCTGACACGTTACTACGGACGCTTTGGTGTCTTCTTCAACAATATAGAAAAGGCTTCCAAAGATATTGTAGCAAAGGTTGTAAACCGTTCCGATTCATCGAAGATGGCTCTCAATGTAGCTGAAATCTGTAAAAATATCCTGCAATATTCAGCGACTTCGTATTTCAGTTATAGAAATACCGGAGCGTATTGGGCACCCATACGGGTAATCGGATGTTTCTCAAATCTTGCGCACCTGTGCTTCAATACACTTAATTTCATGGAGAAAACTGAAAAAGAGGATGTCCTTAAATATTTCTACGAATGGAGCGACACTACTCCCGCCCAATTTGAAAGCATACTTTCAGAAGCAGTTGAAATCAAATACGAACATACTGAAATACGCAGTATGATGCTTATAATTGAAGGATTCCTAAACAATTTCTCTGAATTGTGGATGATGTTAAGTTCTTTGGAATATATCGGCAAGCATAAGGAAAATATTGTAGTCGGCGAGCGAATACAACGACGTGACAGTGTGACCCGGTCGGACTGGAACTTGTTAGACTAACCATATAGTAATTATTAAAACTAAATAAGTTATGAAACCTCTAAATAATAATACGGTAAGGAAAGGATACCTGAGATTCTCCGGTTTTCTGATTATCTGTGTGGCTGTCTCGGTATTCTGTTTCTATTCCTATATGAAAACCGCTTCGACGGAGGTCAAGATGATTATGTCTAAGACAGTGGAATACGACAATATCTATTCCACCGAGCTAAGTATGGCTGTAGCGGTGGATTCTATCTATCAATATATGGCTTTAATGAACAGTTCTCCGAAAATCAATGACCTTCTGCTGCAAAGTGTGGTCAGCAACCGGAAGATGCAGTTGCAGAACAAAATCAATGCGTTGGATGAAAAGGATTTCTTGCTGTACAAGAAACTGGCAGGAAATATCAATGTTTTTCTAGGCGTGAAGGATTCTATCCGGCTGGCTGAAAAAGAAGAAAGCGTAGTACGGGAGGATTTGATGAGATGCGTAAAGGAGAACAGGGAGATATCAAGAAAACTAAAAGTTGGAGGAATTACTTATGAGAGAAAATGAACAACTTCCACAGAACAGGGCTACAATGAACCAACGTGAGAAAACAATCGGATTTGCGTATGTCCTGCTATTGTTCCTTGCTGTGTCTATCTGCTGTTGCATGATTATTTTCTGGACAAACTCAGATTTTGACACTACCCGGCAAAAGGATATGGTGCTGGTAAAAGTGGAGAAAATCAGGAAATTCCAAGAGTTACAAAAGGAGAACAAACCTATAGTGGATTCCTTATACAATAGAATATCCAAGCTCACGCCAGGTATCAACGCACAATATGAGGAGGAAGATATCAAGTATCTGCTAAACGATCTAAAGAACACGTACCAGAACAACGGCTGGGACAACCGGTATAAAGTGTTCATGCACGTAGCCGATTTTTATCAAATGTGGCTGACGGACAAAAAGGAGTTGTGGAGCAAACGAATGAATATCAGTACTTTCAAAAGAAATCTGGAAGAGTGTGAAATCGGTTTGGAAAGCAAAAAACAAGATTGGCGTTCAGCATTAAAAAAATAATTTGTCATGGGAAAAATTAATAACAGGAAATCGTTTATTATAATAGGAGCCGTCGTACTATGTATTATCATAGCATGCTTAATCAGCCTTTATCTGAGAGAGAAGACGGTAATCGCCTATATCACTCCCGCAGATATAGAAGCGGGAGACGCGATTCAATATACCGACAGTACCAAAAGGGCGGATACGTGGCTATGGGAATTTGGAAACGGAGATGCTTCGGAAGAGCGAACAGGCAGCTACCAGTTCGCTCAAAGCGGGAAATATCAGGTACGGTTGACCGTAGACGGAAAATATGAAAAGAAATTCATAATCAATGTACGGGAGAAAAACAACGATAAGACAGACGAGGAATTGATTAAAATCGATGCTCCGGACTTTGCCTTACAGGATGAAATTATCTCATTCCACGGTATCGGCGATTCCAAAGAATGGAGATGGCAGTTCGGAGAAACAGGGATGGTGGATTCACGGGAGAAAAACCCACTGTATGCCTATATGGAACCCGGTGTTTATGAAATTCTGCTGACAACTGAAGATACCCATTACCCGATACGACATACCATACAAATCGAGCCGAATTATCAAAAGAATGATTCTACCGATGTACTTACTCTCGTAGGGAACGATATCAGGGAAAGATTACAGGCTATCGTGGATGGCAAGCCGTTCAACCTTAACTATAATTATGTACTCAACACTTATCTGTGCGATAACCCGGATGTTGTCGTAACGGTCAACGGTGACAAACATAATGATTTCTACTCCTATTGCCAGGGCTTGAAAATTATCGGAAGGAAAAAACTGATTATCGAAGAGGTTGTAGTGGATATCGGGAATAGCAATACTGATGAATGTATCAAAAAACTGATAGTCACGCAATCTGAAAAATATATATCAAAATAACCTGTATCATGAAGACAACTAAAAGGACGTGGAACGGAACATTTGCACTACTTTGCACCGGAATGGCTATCGTAACTTCCTGTGCTCCGGTAAACCGATTCACGAGAATAAAACAAGTGCCCCGTGAATATACCATGAACTACTGTGGCGGTGAAATAAAAGCTCCAAGTTCCCTACAGTTGAAAAATAATCCGTGGATTGTTTTTTCCGACCAGTCGGGAAACATGAGCTACCAGAGCGCTACAGGGAAAAATGAGATGAAAGAACTGCAATTTATGGACGCCTTTTTGGTGGTGGGGAAAAAGGGTGACTGGCTGAAAGTCGTCAAATATGACCCGACACAAATAAAAAGCCACGGGCGAAGGCTGGGCGACTATAAATCAGCAAGCTATTACGGATGGGTTCATAAATCAGACCTGCTGCTAACCAGAAGTTCCGTAACGGATCTGGCTACGGGATTGAAAAATAAACAGATCACCGTATTTTCCGATACTGTTCCGCTGAAAGTTCCAAAGAAATACTTTATAAACGATTCCCTACTGACATTTGAAAATACGGATCTAAGTAAACCATACACCAAAATCCCCATACATCAGCTTGTTTTCCCACTGAAACAATCAGAGGACAGAAGCAAAACACTGATTGCCAGAAAGTCCTATATTTCACCAGATAGCCTGGATATGGAAGTATGCGGCTGGGTAAGCAATGCGGTGATAAAAAATATCGGACAACAACTGCATGTTGATGTGCGAAGCCTGCCGGACAGTACGTTATGGTTCAAGAATAAGGCGGAAACAGATACATTAAATTTCAGACGGGCACAACTGATACCTAGCCGGGAACTGGCACAGATAGCACGTCCACTGGCATATAGTCCGGTAACGTCCTATTGCCAAATGGATACTGTCATCCATTTTAAAACAGGTGCATTCATGCCGGTGATAGACAAACAGGAGAATTTCGTACTGAACGTGAACGGTAATCGTATCTATTACAACCAGTTCAAGGAAATAGAAAAAGACCTGCAAAAAATTAATGTCGTATTTGTTGTGGAAGGTAATGAACTGGCTGTAAAACAATTCCCGGAAGTAGTTAATGTAATACAGGGATTACAACCCTTATTTGCCGGCCCTAATGACGGTTTCGATTATAAATTCGGTTCCGTACTGGCTTTCAACGAGAAAGGGAATAGTGAAAATCCGGAAGTACATCTGACAAAAGACTATATGCAAGTGCTGGATTTTTTATCAGCTAAAAGCAATAATGCAAAACAACTGGTTGCCACTGGCGGGAGAAGAAGCTGGAACACTCTGAGAACTGCTGTCAATCTGCTCAAAGACCACAAAAAAGAAAGTAACCTGATTATCCTTATCGGTGAAACCGGAAACAATAGTGAATGGGCGGATTCAACTCTGGTTAACCGTATGGCTGAATATAATTGCAGAATGTTGGGATTCCAACTTTTTGGCGGAAATCCGGACAAGTTCAATAACTTCGTTCTGCAAGTAGAAAACATGATTGATAACTATGCGGTTAAAATCAGTCGCCAGAAAAGAGAAATCATCGTATATGCGGATCAACTACGTAAATACCATGAATACAAGGAGGTCAATAAGAATGTTTATTGTCTGGACTTTCCCGACAGGAGCATGACACAGGGATGGGTGGTCTTTCCTCAGAAACAGGAGAATTTACCTCTTGAAGGACTGGCATCATCAGTGGACACCTTGTTACAACAAGTAAAGGGGGACAACAGATTGCTAACGCAAAGTTTGTATAAGGCATTTAACGAAATAGGCAATTTCCGCAACAGAGAGGATTCGACATTAGTTGACTATTTCCAAATGCAACCGTCAGGAATTAAATCTCTGCCAGAAGCATTAAGAAACGCTGAACCGGAATGGTATCTGCCTGCACAACCGGTCGTGTTACATGATTCGGTATCACACTTGCTGGAATACTGGTTACTTGTGACAGAAGCAGAATTTAAAAGAATGCGCAATTTTGTAAATGCCCTCTCCAAATATGGAGTGGATTATAAATATGAAGCACGGAAAAAAGAAAAAGTGAAAAAGAGAAAAATTTGCGACTGTCCGGAAGACGAGGTGTTGCTTAAAGACACAAGGTCATCTGCTGCCGAGATGGAGGATAGTCACGAGTATGCTTCTACAAAAAAGGTGAGAGCCAATCTCTTTGCCCTTTATTATACGTATATAAACAATGGAAAACTGTGCAGAATCAAGTATAAGAAACTAAAGAACATGAGTATGGCCGAAGCGCAAAGGCTTATCACTACCTGTCCGACGGACAATCCATTTCTGGAAGCCTTTACGGTGAACGATCTGAAGAGAAAGAGGCATCTGGCGGATGAAACTCTGGATATGCTTGTGGAATATTTTAAATCCAAAAAGTCTGCATGGGAGGAAGCTGCCGGAAAGGGGTTCACTTCCAACGGACAAACATATTACTGGATCAGCAAGGATATGTTGCCATAAAAATATAACCTATATACGAAACAATATGAAAGAAGAATTTTTTATTTCCACTATGCAGAAATATGGAATTGAAGATAAGGCAGTTATACAAAATGCTTATCAAGATATTCTGCATAATATGACACAAGAGCGACAAATAGCAAAAGAGTGCAAGTCCAATTTGGAAAAAATGATTGGTGAACTAAGCAAGGATATTCTAAATTTCCAATATGTTGTCAGTACGCCTATTTTCTTATACAAGAATTGTCTGGAAAGTAAGTGCAAACAGAATCAGGATATTTATCTGTGGCAGTTCATTGATAATATCAATATGTATGCTTCATTTCTGGAAAGCCGACTGAACGGAACTTTCCGCATAAAGATTGTAGATAATGATATAAAAATAAGTCTGATTAAGGAAAGAAAGAAAACGGCAAGTATAGCGGCAGATATTCTAAACAACAGTATTTGTTGCGATGTGAAATATGATGCAGCTTCCGGACGTTTTACCATAATTACCAATATTACAGATGGTAGTTTTTTTGAACGGCAGGGTATCAGTTATTATCCAAGAGAAGCCGATGCTAGAAAAGCTGTCTTTTCTGGTGTATTGAAAGAGAAGATCGTAAAATTCGACCTGACAATAGGCAAAGAGGAAATAATTACTGACTTTGAAATAAATATGGTACAAAAAAGTGAGGAAACAAGTGTCAGTCAGATTTTTCGTGACTCGGTTAATAAAGCCAATGACATTTTTAATCGTAAGAAATAAGTATGAGTGAAACAAAGTTACATAAGTTTTTGCCTTGTGACGAGACACCGGACAACTGTAACTTCCTGTTGAAAAAATATCAACGGGGTGAGACTTTCAACAATATGCACAAAGAGATGAATTACCTCGTTTTCTGCAAAAAAGGCGAGGTACATCTGACTAGCAGCCTGTTTAAAGAAGAAGTGCTGTATGGTGGTGAAATCATGTTTCTTCCCCGTATGGCTGACTGCCAGGGTGAAGTTTGGAAAGAAACTCAGGTGGTCGTTCATACCTTTAGCAATACAGTATGCCGTCCAGAAAACTGCATACTCAGATATCTATATACCCATGCAAAGAAAAAAGATGAAGGCAAATCAGGTTTCTATTGCTGTAAGTTATCCGCACATAAGGTTATCATTACCTTTATGGAAAGCATATCTTATTATCTGGCTGACAATACAGGTGACTTGCTACTATGGCATCTTAAACACAAAGAGTTGATACGGCTGTTCAGCCGATATTATAGGGCTGAGGAATTACAAGCATTCTTCCACCCGATGACAGGTGAAGCAGTACCATTCAGAAACCTGGTGCTCTCTCATTACATGAAAGCAAACGATACGAAAGAACTTGCTGACCTTTGCGGCTATGGACTAGTCACTTTTCGCCGTGTTTTCAAGGGAGAATTTGAAACACCGGTCTATCAATGGTTACTGAAAAAACGTTCAGAGCATATTTTGTACCGCCTTTCTTTTCCCTATATTCCTTTTCAAGAGATTATGGAAGAGTTCAACTTTACATCTCCACAACAATTCAACCGCTTCTGTAAAACTAATTTAGGCGATAGTCCTACCAATCTGAGAAAAAAGTACCAGTCTTCTTGATCTTCTTTGCCCTCTGTACAATAATGATGAATTTATGATTATTTTCGGTAACATCTTCTATATGGAATGCTTGTACCTTTGCAGCCAATTTTAAACAAAGAGAAAATTGCAGGAAATTTCATTTATGGAGGATTTTAGAACAACCTTATATATCCAATTATTAACAAAAGGAGAAGCAACCAGAGAAGAAATTGAAGTAGCATTGAGTGATTTCACCAGACGTATTTATGAGTTTTGTATAAATAGAAATGATACCGGATTCGTCTATTTCTCACTGAACACCATACGGATGTTACTCATTCATTTGGAGGAAACGAGAGCTACAACGAACAACAGGTTGTCCGCCAATGGAGGAATCGCCTTTATTGATGCTGCCATAGAATGGGTGGTAAAGCAGGAAGATGCACGGAAATACGGAACATCTCAAGTAAATAATGAAACAAATACTAAAGAGATAACATTATCCAACGAGGAAGACGTAACGACAGAGGTTTTCTGGACAGGAAAGATAATTCATCTGATGGAATTTATCTACGGCGCTGACACATTGAAAAATTTCAATAACGGTCAGGTTACTATCAAAGAGGTTTCGGCTTACTTCAGTAAGGTATTGGGAATAGAAATAAAAGATCCGTCGGGCTGTTATGTAAGTATGAGGGAACGAATAAAGGAGAGCCGAACCAGTTATATAGATAGTATGCGCGATGCACTGCTGGAAAGGATGGAGAAAGATGATGAGAAGGCATATAGGAGGAAAAAGTAAGTCTTAACGTTAATACAACTTAAAGCATTAGTTGGCCTACCCTTGATAGAATTCACATCAATGGCAGGCTTTTTTCAACACAACTATATACTTTATTGTACCAACGATGTGTATAATGACTGGTTGGCATTATTAAAATCACATCAATCGTAATTTTTGAGTAAACCCAAGAAACTGACAATACGGGCTTTGTTTAGCATTTTCCATTTCATTGATAAAAAAGATTAAAGATTTGACTTACAGTCTTTTTAACTACATACTTTAAAGGTATTCAGCATTAAAAAGAGACTTATAATGCAAAAAGTTATTGTTTTTTTTAGTTAACTTTGTATCCTAACTAATTGATAGAACAATAAATAAGGCATGAATGATAATGTATTAACATCTTATTCCTTTCTAGCTGCTTTGTCAGAAAACGAAACTGACATATATAAAGCTGTTTATTTACCTTTATTTAAAAGGGCAATATCTTCGTATGCAGCAAAGAAATCTCCTAAAGTGTCAAATTCAATTCAAGGTACAGATATTGATATACAGAGTATTATCCTTGAAGAATATGGCATTGAGGTTCCAATTCTTATTGTAAGAAAATTAATAAAAGCAGTAGGCACTTCTTTATCAAAGAAAGAACGTAATATGTTCAAATTTGATTTTTTTGAAGGCGGAAAAGCCTTTCAATTTACTAATTATAATTACTTTTCTACAGAAGAAATTTATAATAGAGAAAGACGCAATGCTCAAGCTTTACAGCAAGCTTTTGAAGACTATATTAAATCAGAAAATTTATCAGAAAAAAACATTCCAAGTTTCTCACAATTCATAGATAAGAACAAATGTAATCTAAGTTCTTTCTTTTCTGGAAAAAACTGTTTAATACATGATGTAGAAGGTTCTTTTATGGCTCATGTTAATTTTCTACAGCATATAGAAGGAGGTTATCACTATCTTTATCAAACTGCCGAACGAATCTATTTAGGTTCTGTTATAGCTTCTTTTCTAGAAACGGGAGTAGATTTAGAATCCAAAATGGATAATAATATTATTTATTACTTAGATACTCAAATCGTTTTAGAAGCATTAGATTTACAGAAGGCAGAAGACACGTTACCAACTCAAGAATTATTAAAGCTTATAAGGGCAACTGGAGGTAAAATTAGATTACTAGACATTACAATCAACGAAATTCATAAAATAATCGAACTAGCAATAAATAATTATAGTAAGAGCCATCCTACTACTACTGTAAATGAAGCGTGTGTACGAATTGGTAGAAACAAGACTTGGTTAATAAGTATCAATGGGAAATTGGAATCTTTCATTAAAACAGAACTGCAAGTAGATATTGATGGTATTTTGGAAACAAAAATGAGCCTATATTCCAAATCAGAGGATGTTAATTTATTGAAACAAACACGACTGCATAAAAATACTGCAATTCATGACGTAGCTGCCTATTTACATGTTCGAGATCGTCGAGAGGGTAATGTTAGGTTATTTCAAAAAGCTAAATATTGGTTTGTTACAGCTAACAAGAAGTTGGCTGATTTCAATATTTCACGCAAGACAAATGGGTTTGTTAATGAGATCATTATGCCTGAAGAACTAACTAGCCTGCTATTCCTTAAAAACCCTCAAAAATTGGCTAAAAAGGTATCTCAAATAGGACTTAATGAACTTATTGCACAGACTCTCTCTGAAGAATATGCAAGTAAAGAGCTTATAAATGAAATTGATATTGCTATTAAAGAATCTGCAGATTTGAGTGCCGAAGATTATAACATATTATTTTCTTCTATTGCTTTGCAATCAACTAATAAAATCCAGAAATTACTTGAGGAAATCAGTGATAAAAGAAAGTTTAGTGAGAGTATCCATAAGTTAATTGAAAAGGAAAGAACTAAACGAGCTAAGTCAAAAGAGGAAAAATTACAAAGGCAAAAGCAGTTTGAGGAAATAAATCATGAGAAACTATCTTTAGAGGAAAAATTGAAAAACATAGAAGCTAAGCTATCGCAAGTGGAAAAGGAGCGGGAGGAGCAGCAAAAACGCATTAGGAAGATAGAAGAACAACAAGCTGATTCATTATTAAAGAGAAAAAAAGCTCTACGTAGTTTTTGGTTGGCATTAGGTGGACTGATCCTCTCAGCAGTTATTTTTCTAGTCGCTTTATATTATCCAACATTATTTTCTGAAATGGAAGATTTAATAAAAGGCATAGCTTCTCTGGGGGGAGTATGGGGATTAATTAGTTTAATAATCAATATATATAAACTTTTTCACAAATAAAATACTTGAGTAAATCGTCTACAATATGCGTGTATAAAGTATAAAAGGGCATGCCAGTTTCCCAGCATGCCCTACTAATGCTTGATATGTAATTCCGGAGAACGGCACTGTCCATAATTTTGTGTAAATGAAACCGGGATTCAGTAATAAGTTCTTTAAAATGTCTAAGATTTATTCAGTATCCCCCCTTTCTCCTCCTACCTTTTTATTCCTGTTTATTCAATTCCAGTAAGTGACAAAGTTCCGGGTCATTCTTGATACGTTCCAATTCGTCAATGACTATCTGTTTCACATCTTCTTTAATCTGAATGTAGTTAGCCTGTACCATTTCCTGCATGTGATCAACTCCGTTTTCATCCACAAAATTAGTGATAATAGGGATTTTCTGATAGCTCTTTTCTTCTTCGGCTATCTTGGCCGCATCCACCACTATTTCACAATGAAAAATCTTCTGCTCGATACGCTCGGAGAAGTTGTCGGCAATGGAGCCAACAAACATTCCTTGTGTAAGTCCACTGATTTTGCTAGGTGGTATCATGCTGTCCATCTGGGTGGAGATGGAAGTTGACTTGTCATTGCGGTTAATAGTCATACTCTGTCTTTTCTGCAAAATTTTCCCGAAACGCTCGGACAAGGTTTTGGCGGTTTCACCGACAACCTGGCCGGAGAAAATATTACCCACGGTGTTGATAATAACTTTTGCTTCTTTGTCTGTGTAGTCACGGATAAGTTGGGAAAAATCCTGAAAACCCAAAAGAACAGCAACTTTGTTGCTTCGTGCTGTAGCAATGAGATTATCCAGCCCTTTGATAAAAACAGTGGGAAGCTCATCGATGATGATGGAACTTTTCAACATTCCCTTTTTGTTGACTAACTTAATGATACGACTGTTGTACAGTCCCAAAGCAGCTCCATAAATTGCCTGCCTGCTCGGATTGTTGCCGATGCAGAGAATTTTCGGTGCTTCGGGATTATTGATATCAAGGGAAAACTCATCGGCAGACATCACCCAATAGAGTGCCGGAGAAATCATACGGGATAAGGGTATTTTTGCACTGGCTATCTGTCCCATAAGTTGGTCGGCTGCTCCGGCAAGCCATGCATCAAGGAAGGGACTAAGGTAGTTCTCTAATTCAGAGTAAGAAGACATAATAGGGAAAATCTGCTCGTAGGGTTTGTTCAGAAATTCAATAGCATGGGGGAAAGTACAGTAGCGTCCATCTTTGTAAATGCGGAGAAACCAAATTATGGCTGCAAACAGAATGGTAGGTGATTCGACAAAGAAGTCACCCTGCTTTGCCGCCCATGAACGATTGAGATTCAACATAATATTGTAACTGGATTCGTAAGCATCTGATATATCAGTCATAAATTTGGCATTCAAAGGATTGCAACGGTGGCTACGACTAGGATCGTCAAAGTTGATTATGTAGAACTGCGGCCTCACCTTGTAACCCCCTTGATGCGTAAGCAGGTGGTTATAGGCTATGGTGGTGAGATCGGGGTCGGGTAGGTCAGCACCCTTACGGGTGCTTTCCCCCCTAAGAACCGTGCGTGAAAGTTTCCCCTCACACGGCTCAAGCAAACAATATTCCTTTTTAAATAGAAATACGCTCATACTTACTTCTTCTTTTTATGTGTAACACCTTGATAACAGCCATCATGAACTAAGCAGAGGTGTGTTTTCCCATTCTTCTGCTGGCTCATGGTGTGCCATGAGGTTTCTGCTGTCATCGGCTGTCCGCATAACATGCAGTTACGATTTTGTCTTTCCCACATTGAGATAAGTGACCTCTTGCCTTTCAAGCTCATTCTCATTTTGGCAGTTCTCCTTTTTTCAAGGTATTGCTTCCATTCAGGGTCAAAAGGATTGACATCACATTTCAGTTGGGGGTATCTTTCAATCTTCGTATTGAACAGAATAGTGATTGGAATAAAATATTCCTCATGCTTTTCGTTCTTCCTTTTAACTGCAAATACCCAGTCACGACCATCAATTCTATGGAAATATCGGTTCTTAATCCACCCTTTGCATTTGTTACCATGCCTGCGGAGTGCCCACCGCCATAATTTCTTATAGATTTGATAATCTGTTTTACGAAAGACATTTGAGGCTGCACTATATTTGTAATAGTTAGCCCATCCGTTAAGTATCGGGTTCAATCGCATAATCAGTTCATGTTGAGCATCGCCACGAAACCGTTTGATTTCATCTTTGACTTTACTCAACATTCGTTTTGTCCTATCTTTAGAAGGTTGTGTCAGCAGGGTATCTCCAAATTTCCGTACATTGAAACCAAGAAAATCGAAACCATCCGTTATATGTGTGATTTTAGTTTTCTCTTCGGATAGTGTCAGTCCTCTTTCTGCGAGGAAATCAGCTACCAAAGGTTTTACACTATGTTCCAATATTTCTTTAGTATCACCTGTTATAATGAAGTCGTCTGCGTAACGCACCAATCTAACTTTCGGGCAGTACCATCCTGATTTTCCTGATACTCGTTCCCACGGGAAATGAGTTTCCAATAGGTTCTGTAAACCGTCAAGCGTCATATTGGCAAGTGTCGGTGATATGATACCTCCTTGCGGTGTTCCTTCTTCTGTCGGGAAAAGTTCTCTGTTATATACGTATCCACATTTCAGCCATTTTTGTAAGATGGATTTATCCATAGGGATATTCTTCATCAACCATTCGTGGCTTATGTGGTCGAAACAGCCTTTAATATCTCCCTCCAATATCCATCAAGCGGATGTTTTCTTGGACAGAAGCGAATGGCAACGAGCCATAGCGTCTGCCGTGCTGCGGTCTTTCCTGAAACCAAAGGAATAGTTGTCTGCTGTAGTTTCAGACACTGGTTCCAGTGCCATCAGATAAAGTGCTTGCATGGCTCTGTCTTTCATTGTCGGTATTCCCAACGGGCGAAGTTTGCCATTACTTTTCTTGATGTTTACTCTTTTTAACGGTTGAGGTTTGTAGCCTCTTCTTCTTAGTGTCACAACGGCTTTGAACTTCGATTGCGGAGTTGACCAAAGAATTTTATCAACCCCTGAAGTCTTCTTTCCATTATTGGAAGTAACTCGTTTGACTGCCAATGCTTTGGCATAAAACGAGTGGGTAAGTGTCCATTGCAAGGCTTTTACCTTGCCGAACTTACCTGCTTTCTGAGCTTTTACAATACGCGCTTGCAGCTTATTGACCGCCTGCTCGCACTTGTTCCAGTCTATGCTTTCCCAAGTCCGACCATTGCGGTCAGAAGACGCACACGATTTTTTGTTTTCGTACATTTGCTTTTCTTCTTTCATAAGTTCTAAAAGTTATCTTGTAAAACGTCACCATACCGGAAGTCTGCTCGTTTTCACGTAGGATAATGTTGTCAAAAACAATTCATGGTTTCGGCTCAATCCCTATCCACCCGATTACAGGATGGCATTCGCTTTCTCCGGTTCTCCTTTACCCACATATCCGTCAGATTACCTTGCGGTTCTCCTACCCTCATGGGAGATATATGGGCTTACCGTGTTTTACACCAGTACCGGGAATGGGTTAGGTCTTGCCTCTTCGCCGATGGCTCTATTGTTCACGTGTCCCCAAAATTCACAGGGACAGCCAGCCATTTTACCTTTTGGTTCAAGCCTGATAGCATTAGTAGGCTTGTTCGACTTAACGACGTTTATTAGCAATTCACTTCGTTGACCATACCTTCCGAGCCAAGCTCCCCGACCGCATAATGCTTGCGACCTTTGAACTTCCCTCACGGTTCGTTCTTACCCTTTCGGGAGGGCTACCTTGTCCGAGCAGCTTGATACCCTTGTACAAGCGCACCTGCTCGTAGGCTACTATTGGTGAAACAATAGGTCTGTTCTATCGAGAAACGATTGACAGACAGCTACTGGCGTAACTTTTCACGTCACACAAACTTAAAGTCATAAATGAATTGTGAAAAACCTTTTTCTATCTGCTGTTTAATGTACGAGTTGACCACGGCAAAGGATTTGCCGGAACCGGGAGTACCAAGAACGATGCTCGCACGGAAGGGGTTGACGACATTTATCCAACCGTTGTTCCATTTCTTTTTGTAAAAGAAACGGGTAGGCAGATTGACGGAATATTCATTTTCCATGATTTGGGTTTCTTGCATGAAACTCTCATTCTCATTATTGAAAACATCTTCGAGCAGATTGTTCTTTAGTAAACGGCTTATCCAGATACCAGCCGCTAAAAGGCAGAGATAACCAATACTAAGTGTCAATATGTAAAAAGCTGTACAGACAATAAACGATAGAGGCAAGTCGAGCAGCCACCAGTTAAAAAAGAATAGGATAAAGCCAATAGAAAGTACTATCCAGATATGCATCCATTTTATCTTTTCTTCTTTGACCCCTTTGGTTCCAAGACAGGACAAAGCAAGGAATACTATACAAAAAAATTTGGTGTAAAGTGAATAAGTGAACAATCCTGCTGTTCTTTGGAAATTGAGCAGTATCTTGTTTATTACTCCGATATCTATCCCCCATTCCTTGATAGCCGGATAACAATACCAATAAATATTTATGATTATAAACAAAATACTCAGTGCACGCATGAAGTCCATCACTCGTGCCAATCCTCTTAAATCATCTTCTTGTGACATAATTTCTAAATTTAATTGTAATACAAAATGTTTTATTAATCCTGCCGTCCGTAGCGGCGGCGTTTTTTCCTGCGCTTCCTGGGTAGCGGCAGTTCCCGCTCAGGTAATGCCGGATCGGGAGAGAAAAGAGAAAGGAGGCTACCAGAAGAAATCTCCTTTGTTGCGCTTTTGCTGTCTGCGGATGATTGTCGCTCCCTATGGTCACCTGTGAGGTGCTGTTGTGGCTCCGAAAGATTTTCTCCGGCATTCTGGAAATATTCGTTGAAAACATTCGCCGAAAAGTCTTTGCCCAAACGGGAGCCATTCAGGACTACCCGGTTCTGATGGTCAATGAAAGTTACGCCATAGATGCGGTTCTCTTCATTGCAACGTAGTACTAAATCAATGCCTTGTGCAGAAAGCTCCTTGCGAAAATCCGATTCTGTTCCGGTGCGTTGCATGGCAGCGGAAACAATATGACGGGTACGTTCTTTAAGTTTTTTCTCTTTAATAGTCGTACCGGATTGTTTTATTTGTTTTTCAAGGGATACAACGCCGGTCATTTTTCCGAGAACGGAGGATTTTATCGGTGTGCATATTTTTTCTCCGTCCTTATCCAAAGCACAGAATACAGGATACCATGATAGCTACGTCCATTCACCTCTCCTTTAACTTCTTCCATACCGATGTTATAGAGAGAAAGCAAGGCTCGGAACTCGCCCATAGATTGGAATCTGTACATTTTCAGCAAAGGTTTCACTACATTACCGATTTGTTTTTTCAGATTGCCCTTGTTGCTGTCCACGGGGGTGAGCTGCCAGTCTTCGCCTTTCTTCTGACCTTCTGCCGGATGCAAACCGTATTTTTGTTCTAATTCTTCAGTGATAGCTTTGCTGCGGCGATATTCGTTGCTGTCGTTAATCTTCTTGCCGTCGCTGTCCACCCGGAGGGAGACAATATGGATATGCCTGCGCTCAATGTCTTCGTGCTTAAAAATCATATAGGGTTGCCCGCTATATCCTAATTTCTGCATATATTCCTCACCGATAGCTGTAAGCTGTTCATCGGTGAGTACATCATCCGGGTGCGGATTGAGGGAGATATGAATAACGGGCTTCTCGGTACGGAAGTGAGAAGGCATCCACCGCTGGAAATCATTCATGCAGTCATTGATATTGAATAGACCGTCTTCGGGCTGAAGCACAAGATTAGTGGCAAGTATTTTGGCATGACCCTCATCCACCTTATCCTGATTGTAGGCAAGTGCGCCGTAAAGAGATTGCCCCGTACTTATTTTCGCAACCATTGGTTCTCAAAAGTGTGGGAAAGTTCGATAATCTTGCGACTTAACTCTATCAATTCCATCGTGCTTTTTTCCAATTTATAAAGCATGGCTAGTGCTTTTTTTTCGGAGAAATGTACGTGGAGTTCCTTCACTGCCTGATTGTAATTCACTCCTACAGCACGGAACTGTTGATATAATGCCGTGAGTTTGGTGACGTATTCGAGTGCAGTACGGTCGGTACGGACTACCCGAAATTCTTCAGAAAAGACACGTGCGGCGATAAACTGCGATTTGGATTGCAGACCGGACTGCTCGAAAAGTGTGAGGAAACGAGCATGTTCTACCGCATCGAAGTTGACGGTGTAACGGAAAACGGCAGGATTGAGCTTTGGCTTTCTGCCACCTTTTTTTTCTTCATTCATAACTTTTGGATTTTATAATGGTACACTAACAGACCAACGGAATAGCTACGCCCTACCACTCTCTCCCAACAATTACCGACTTCGGAGGTAATTGCTCCCCTTTCTCCAACGGAAAAGTGCAGCAGAACTTGTTTCATGCAGCAAAAAACACAGCTTGCTATGTTCAAGTGAACATAAAAATCTAACCGTACCCGGTCAGATTAAGGTTAGCGACAGACGGCAAAAGCGGCAGTTGTAACCCGGACTGCTTAACGATACAAAGGTAAGGGGATGATAGTGGGCAAAAGAATGTGTATCAGTGCCACTTGATGCCACTTTGATGCCACTCGATGCCTCTGAATTTCAATGTGATACATACAGTATTTATTAGTCGTTTATTTGCGTTGCCATTCTTTTGAAGCATAGAAGTAATAATGTAAAGAAGTTGTGATTTCTTTCATTGATGAAAGGATGAAACAGTTCATTACTGGCGTACTGACGTGAAGATGTAGTGAAGTATTGTCGTACTGACGTATTGCCACATGGAAACAATGAAGTTCTTCAATAATGACGGGCTGATAGAATGAAACAGCGAAGTGATGAAATAGTGATGTAATGCTACACGGAAACAATGAAAGAATGGAACAAGGAAGTAATGAAATATTGAGATAATTAATTGAATAATGAATGATTTAAAAATTGAACGTATGAAAAAGGAACCGAAGTACATCGCATTCTCCACCCAGAAAGGCGGGGCGGGAAAAACAACGCTGACCGTATTGGTGGCGAGCTATTTGCACTATGTAATGGGGTATAATGTAGCCGTAGTGGATTGTGACTATCCACAGCATAGCATCGTGGAGATGCGGGAACGCGACCTGAAAATGGCTATGGATGATCCATACTACAAACGAATGGCTTATGAACAGGTGCAGAGATTGAAGAAAAAAGCATACCCGGTAATTGAAAGCACACCGGAGGATGCGGTGACGAAAGCCGGGGAACTGGCAGACATTGACTTTGACTTCATATTCTTTGACTTGCCAGGTACAATCAACAATGGCGGCGTGGTACGCACACTGGCACGGATGGACTATATTTTTTCCCCTATCTCGGCTGACCGGGTGGTGATGG
>ERZ791631.328-NODE-328-length-46670-cov-4.868218_pt1 | contig 46670 bp, 71 predicted proteins | sample MGYA00509961_ERZ791631 | MGnify/ENA primary metagenome ERZ791631 (study PRJEB30046, sample SAMN00715248) | human gut metagenome | study: EMG produced TPA metagenomics assembly of the A metagenome-wide association study of gut microbiota in type 2... | reverse complement strand
ACCAATGGTTACCAATGTTATTTTGGCGTTGAAACACGTTTTCAGCCCCGTATTGGGTGGCTCCAAATTGGGCTTGTTTGCCTAAAATAGTTCCAATACCCATAATTAACGCTCCCATAGGCAACATTCCCATCAAGCCAGACAGAGAAGTGGGAAACCTCGTGTTGCCGCCCCTAGCATTGGAAGAGCCTCCTCGAGACGGTGTCGTAGGTGGAATTAAACCACCACCCTCATCTGGATTACCATCATCTGGTAGAATGCCATTTTGTTGGTTTCTAAATTGAGCCTCCAAAATATCACCAATCCTTTTCACGGCTTCTAACAGGCGGGTTGAAACCGTTAGATCGCCGGGCTTCTCTCCAGTGGGGGTTCTATAAGCCTGACCCGGTGTAAGGGGGTATAATATAGGGTTACCGGGGTTAAATTCGTCTGCGACTCTATTTCGCTCCTTTAATAAATCAATTTGTGCTTGAATAGTGTCAAGTGTCTTTCCAGATAACGCTCTGAAACGACCTTCCATATTGTTAATGTCGTCTAACAAGGCTTGCGCCCCCTGCCGCAATTCTTGTAATGGGGTTAAATCCGCCGACACTCGTATTTTCTTATCTTCAGCCATTTCCTTCCATCTTTAGCATTTTCTTAATTTCTTCTTGTGCTTCGTCTGCAAAACTCTCTAAAGTTTGTTTCGTCTTTAGGAAGTCACCCACACCGGGCACGTATTTAACCTCTTCTGAAATATCCGGCATAAATAATTTATCTTCTTCAAACTCCATTAACTGATGTATAAAAGAAGATTCCCGATGGACGGGTGACATGAACGCTGCATTGTGCTTTATTCGCCACCACCTGTCCAACGGGAACCGATTATTCCAGTTGATGACATTCTGTACCAACTCGGAACGCTTCATATTACTCCCCCTTTACGTCATCCTCATTCTTCCCTCTTAACAGGTCTTCAATCTCTTTAAAGAACGGCGCAATGGTTTTCAAGTAGGCATCCCGAATAACCACGTAATCTTTAATGTGCAACTCGCTGAAGTTTTTCACTTTCAAATCTTCAATAAGTTTAGGACACAAAATTACCAACGTGGCTTGAATGTCAATCATGTCCAATGCGTGCTGTGCCTGATTTGAAGCACTTGATAACATTACATTGTAGTAGCCCATAGACAAACTCTGTTTCATGGCTTCTATTCTGTAAAACTCTCCCACGTTAGGGAACTTCACCGGGTACTCGACCCCTTTAATCTTAATCGTTACTTCGTCGTTAATCATGTCGTATTAGTCTTTAAAAAGGCGGGGTGTTAACCCGCCAAAGTTATAGGTTCAAGATAAATTCCTGATATATCTGTACCTGCCAGACCTCCCTCCGCTAACTGGAAAGAATTGGTGTTTAGCAAACAACCTTGCAAACGAGCAATTGTCTCTCCGGTGTTATCAACCTCCGTAACGAGTTTGCTTTGTGCATCCTCACTTACTACCGTCTTAGCGTACATCGTAATGTCAAAGGCGATATCGCCCAAAACAAAACTATTCTTTATCTGTGCAATGGTTCCGAATTTCTTCAACATCTTGCGCATAACCGGGGTATCAAAACTAATGAAGTATTGAGATACGCTCCATTGGCACAAGTAAGAAACTGCCGGGGCTTCCTGAAGAGTCAGATTCCCCAAACCTTGCACGTTTGCCCTAGTTACGTTTTCCGAAAAATTCAGGTTGCGGCAATACCCCGCAACCTCATTATCAATCTTAATAAACGCTTTCGGGGCTGTATAAACTTTTGGTGCTGCCATAGCTATTCAATTTATTTACGTAATACATAACCCGTGAAGAAAATCTTCGTTATCTCGCTATTTACAACAACCTCGTAGGTTACTTTGTAATAGTCCTCAACCCGTGTTGCTACCACGTTTTGGAAGCGAATAATCAAGTTGTCTTGATTGTCCGTAGCCACTCTAGTCTGTAGGAAGTTGATCGTCCATGTTTCCAAAGCCCCTTTTGACAGGGTGTTCAGATTAACACCGTTTTCATCACCCAACAGATCAATCTCTGCGTTCACGACACACTCTTTATTCAATTGCGCAAGAACACGCATGAATTGAATGCTAAATGAATCCCCCTTCTTATTGAAGAGCAACGTGTTGTCTTGTAAAGTTGTAACACCCTGCAAAATCACGAACCTCCGCAAGTAAGGATTAGGAACCACGATTACCAATCCAGCGTCAAGAGCCTTTTTCTTTTCAGTTTCACTCGGAATGTGCTGCAACTTATCACCTCCAATGGTTTTATTCGTGACAGGCACGTAAGGCGGTTTTCCACTTACACGTCCAATCACTTGGCACAAGTTGTAGAATACACCCCACCACCGTATTCCGGTCGCAACGTAATCACTAGCCGTTCCAATACCACCCGAGACAGTTACTACCCATGCGCTATTAAATTGCTTAGCGAGAGCAAGAGACTCCGCAAATTTAGCTTTAGAAGGGTAAGCCCCAACGTAAACAAATTTGTCAAACACGGCTTGCGTGTTCCGGTGCTTGATTAATTTCTGTACCGTTGTACCCTTGGCGTTGTCTTCAATCTGGTCACAGAACATAATGTTAAATTCAACATCTGTAATCTGAGCCAAAACATCGTCCAAGTCAGTAGATTTATAATCTTCCGTACCGTCAGAAGCCAATTTCCAGCCCGCATTAGCGGTAACGTCATCAGCGTCAATTTCACCTGTTCCGGCTACCGTGGTATTACTCATATCCAAAATAAAACGAGCCCCAAAATTCTCATCCGTTTGCATCCATGCGATCAACTGAGAAACATTGTTTACTTCCGGAGACACACAAATCAACTGAGGGTCAGATTGCGCTGCCGTCACTTCATTATATGGAAACTCAACACCTGTAATCGGGTCTTTGTACATTCCAGTAAAGGTTCCTAACCAGAATTTCATCACCAATGCTGAGGGGTCTTCTGTTCCTTTTTCTACCGTCCATGCGTAACCGCTCTGAAGTTGTTCTGAATCTTCTGGATTCAAAACTCCATTTGCGTTCAGCCCTTCATCAATAGTTTTGATAGAAAGAGTTCCACCATTATTTCCACCCCCGGTGGGTGAAAATGTCATTGTTGCGGGTTCCGTGGTACAAGCACGCACGTACAACAATTTACTGATTCCTGTCGCGTCAGAATTCTGAGGGTCTGGAGTGAAAAGTGCTTCAGCGCATTTCCAAAACATACCTCCTTTAACAAACTCTCTAAAAGAAGCTACATCCTCAAATTCGTACACGGCATCTTTCCCTTGAAGATTCTGACCGTTGATTCCAGAACCACCGCCATAACCTGCACCCATAATGCCCGTATCAATTAACAGGACTGTCCCAAAGTCGAGAGTACGTGACGCACTGCTTTCTCCGGCGGTAATCGTTGAATATACACCGGGCAGAGTTCTCATTGCTCCATTAAAATAGACACTCGTTGCCATATTGTCGTTATTAAATTAATTTTTACAAACTTTTTTCAGGAAGTAAAATTACTAATTTTCTATCATCTTTTTTACTGATGCTTCCTATTTCATGTATAAGTGGAACCGGGGTGACCCGGTTCCTCCCTTATTAACTCACCGTCCAACTTCCAACATTAGAAGTGACTGTAATTGTCTTGGTACCACCACCTGCCTCGTAATCAAGACTAGTAGGAGTGACATCAATGTATAAAATCTTAGCCACCAACGTTCTAGCCTTGGTAACAGAGAACGTGTACGATAAAGAAGTACTTACTCGTGTGCTTCCTTCATACCATCCGTCGAACACGTCACCGGGTTTGCTCATCGTGCAAGTAACAGTCATTGAAGTACCGTAAGCAACAGTGCCGCCTCCTGATACCGACCCTCTACCCGCACTCGTTGAATCCAATTGCACTGCGACAGCGAAATACTGTTTGGTCGTGCGTCCGTACAAAGTGATGTTCTTCGTTATCTTAAACGTGTAAGATTGTGAAGTTGACAAAATCGTAGCGTTAGCCGCCAACGATTCAGCCCATCCATCAAACTTGTACCCCGTGGCAATGCTCAACATCTTAACGGTCACTTCGGCGTTGTACGTTCCACTAACGTTTGGACCTGCTTCTCCACCCGTTGTTCCTTGCGTGTAGTTTCCGGTACCGTTGGTATTTCTATACGCTCCGTAAATTGTTGCCGTGTAAGTACGTGAGGTTCTCTTTCCTTTAGCCGTTAACGTTAACGCCGACTTAACCTCTGTTGGAGCGTAAGTTAACGCCGTTGAAACACGGGTAGAACCGTTGTACCACCCATCAAACGAATACGAAAATTCATCAGTAGTTGCCATCACGGTGGCGGTTGATCCCGCTGCGTTCCCATTATAAAGAACGGACTCACTCGCCCGGCTAACCGCACTGATATAATCACCCTTCACGTAAGTCACGGTATAACTACGGGTCGTTTGCGTGGCTCGTGCTTGCAACGTCATAGCCCCCTGAACGTTGGTAGGAGCGTATGTGGCTGAGGAACTTGCTTTCGTCGAACCATTATACCAACCATCCACAGCGTAAGAGAACTGATCCGTGGTTGCATTAATAGTCATGGTAGAACCTAAAGCGTTTGCCCCTTTTGCAACTCTCTCAGACGTTCTACTAACGCTTGTAACGTAATTTCCTACCGTGTAAGTTACCGTGTAATAAATACGTGAAAAACGAGCGTAAACTGTCTGATTTGCCGTAACGTTGGTAATGGTGTAAGCTGCGTTAGAACTTAACAAAGTTCCACCCGTTGCACCTGCGGTGTACCATCCATCAAATTGATATCCGGTTTTAGCCGCCGCCGTAACCGTGGAACTGCCACCGTAATTCACAGAACCACCACCCGTCACGGTTCCACCATCGGTACCAGAAGCATAATTTCCAGTTCCGTCCGTATTACGGAAATACGGGGAAGCCGTCACCGTAAACTTGTTAATCGTCGCACGGGCTTCATAGGTAACAGTAGCCGTCACGTTAGTAGGTGCAAACGTTACAGAAGAAGAAGCCTTCGTTGAACCGTTGTACCATCCGTCGAAGGTGTATCCTGTTTGAACAGTGGCGGTTGATCCCGCTGCGTTGGCTCCATAATTAACTGTTTCACTTGCTCTACTTACTGCCGTAATTCCAGTACCTTTCGTGTAAGAAACGGTATATGTTTTCATCGTACAAAACACAGTAATAGAAGTCGTAGTACCAAATGTAAACGTTTCATTCTGACCTCCAGTGGTGCCGGCATTATTTTCCCAATGGTCAAAATTATAAGCAGTCGCCGGGGTAAAATTTAACGTTGTTTTAGTGCCTTCTTGACCTGTTAACGATCCAGACACCGTTCCTTTAGAAGCGGTCGGACTCCATGTCACAGTTATCGTCAAGTTATAAACAGCCCATTTAGCAACCAACGTTCTCGCACCTGTACACGTGAATGTATAGGTAGCAGAAGTGCTCACTCGTGTCGTACCTTCGTACCATCCACTAAACGTGTAACCCGTCTTACGAGTAGCCGTCAACGTCACAGTTGCGTTATATTTATACGAACCTCCTCCAGTCACGGTTCCATACGTGGTGTTCTCACTAGTAGCCGTGATAGTATAGCTTCTAGTGGTTGCAATTCCACGGGCTTGGAACGTTCTAGCACCCGTGATATTCGTAACGCTCAACGCTAGGTCTGAACCTACTTTCGTAGTGCCTTCATACCACCCATCAAATGAGTATGTGAATTCTGCCGTGGTAGCGGGTAACGCTGCGGTACTTGCTGCCGAACTACCGTAAGAAACTCTTTGAGATGTAGGAGTAACACTTGCGATATTATTGTTCTTGGTGTAAGTTACGGTATTCCATATCTTATCAAAACGAGCGTACCTTGTAACTGGAGCGGTAATATTCTCAATTTTAATAGAAACTTGATTAGATTCCTTAACTCCAGACGAACTATACCAACCTACAAACGTGTACCCCGTTTTTGCCGATGCTGTCAAGGTTGCCGTGGAACCATAGTTATAAGTTCCTCCGCCTGTCACAGTACCACCGTCAGTTCCTTCCGTGTAAGAAGTTCCTCCATCGGTATTCTTAAACTGCGCAATAGCCGTAATAGCAAATGTCTTAATAGTTGCCTTTGCCGTCAACGTTCTATTCCCCGTAATCGGTCCAAATGATCCGGTAGCGAGTGTCGTAAATATTCGAGTACTTCCTTCGTACCAACCTGAGAAATCATAACCCGTGGAGACGGTGGCGGTTGATCCAGAAGCGTTGCTTCCATGTTCAACACTCTGGCTCGTGGGATCAACCGAAGCTATACCCGTGTCAGCAACGTATGTAACCACGTAAGTATCAATTCCAAACGAAGCCGCATAAGAGGCATCCGCCTGAATATTCGTCTTAGAAATAGTGGCTGTCTTAGTACCATCACTCCATCCACTGAACGTGTAGCCCGTGTTTGCGGTTGCGGTAGAAGAAGCTGACCCTCCCCATTGTACTCTAGCACTCGTGGGGGCTACCTTTCCACCCGTTCCGGCGGTAAACGTGATCGTGAACCACCTGCGTTGGAACCTACCAACTAACGTTCTAGCCTGTGTTGCCGTAAACGAATAAGTGGTTCCTGAATAAACTAACGTAGTCCCCTCGTACCAACCCTCAAAACTGTACCCAGTGGCGGGTGAAGCAACCAAAGAAACGGTTGAACCATGATTATAATCGGCGGAAGCCGTCACGGTTCCCCCGGTAGTGCCTGCCGTGAAATCACCACTTTCTGCCACTCGATACGCCGCACTAGTGGTAATTCTGTACTTCTTCAAAGTAAAGACAGCCTCTATCGTTTCATTTTGCGTAACCGTTACCGTGTAGGGGTTATCCGTGTAAGAAGTACTTCTATAAACCCAATTGGTAAAGTTATACCCGGTTGCGGGAGTTGCTGTTACAGAAAGTTTAGTGCCCCAATCCACTTTACCCGCTCCGGTAATAGTTCCTCCTCCGGTAGGAGTGATCTTAGTCGATAAAGTGTATTGATTGGTAATTCTTTTTCCTTTCGCCGTGAAGCTACGGGCTGTAGAAATGTTCGCTACACTTAAAGCCAAAGCGGAACCAACTTTCGTTGAACCTTCGTACCAACCGTCAAACGTGTAAGAGTATTGCTGCGTGTTAGCGAGTAATGTCGCCGTACACGTGGCAGTTCCTCCGTACTGTACAGTCTCTTCAGTCTTGGAAATAGTGTTGATGTAATCCCCTTTTGTGTAGGTCATCTTAAACGTTGCCACCGCTTGCGTGATATTAGCAATCGCCGACACCGTGGAAGAAGACCCTTGCACCACTATCACCCCCACTCGCTCAGCCCCTAAATTTCGAGGTATGGCAAAAGTGATACTGAACGTGAATTCATCTTTAGCCCCCGGATCACCCGTTATGGCGGCGGAGGTTGAATTTGAAAAACTGTTCACGGTGTACGTGGTAGGAATAGGGATTGAAATCGCACTCGATTCACCTAACGTGAAAGTAAGGCGGGCAGAATTACTTTTCCCCGTAACGGTTACATTACCACCCGCCTCTCCAATACTAAATTCTGTTTTATCTAAAGTAAGATATTCGCTTGACGGCTTTTGATTCACTGAATAAGATTTTCCTTCAGCCATATCTTTCACAACGGCAGTCACCACGGTAGAACGCTGAAGACGCCCCTTGTGGGGCGTTCCAGAATTCCGCAACGTGGCGTTACCTTTGCCAGACATGGGGCTGACGGTCAACCAAGAATCCTTTGCCATAATATCTTTAATTAATTGTTACTAACTAACCGTCCATGTAGGAACGTTTGATTCAATTGCAATGGTTTTCGTTCCTCCTTCTGCCGTGTAATCCAAACTAGTAGGAGAAGCATCCATGTAAAAGAATTTTGCCACAAGTGTCGCATCTGCAACAACCGCAAATCTATACGGGTTTGCGCTACTAACCTTCGTTGAACCGTTGTACCATCCGTCGAACACGTCGCCTTCCAACATGGTACACAAGCAAACGGCATCAGTTCCGGCAGCCAATTCTACACTCGCTGTCGTGGCGGGTGTCCCGCCGTTAATAGAAACCTTACCACGTGTATTCACGTCAGAATTCAAAGAAAGACTAACCGTAAACACACCTTGTGCCAAATCCTTTAAACAAACGAAATCATTATCCGCATATTTGGATAATGATGCCGCATCAAATTTCCCGGTGGCTACCAATTTCTCTTTAGTCACCCAATCATTTGCAGGAACCCCAATGTCCGTCGGGGTAATACCCGCTATCGTTGCTGCCTCTTTACAAAGAGCGAATGGGAAGTCTGCCATGATTAAGATTGTTTAGAGTTACCGCCTCCGGCTTGAGCGTCCACATATTTAGTAAACACGATATTCGTCGTAACGGTATTTATTTTATTGATAATACCTTGTCCGGTTAATTTACCTAAAATACCCGCTTCTGTCAACTTATTCAAAATATCCAGTTCGGTCACATTATCAAGAACGCTACCGGGGTTTGTTTGTTGACCCTGCACAATAGTCAAATATTCATCTATTTGTGCGCCTGTAAACTTAGATTTGTATGCCATAATATTTTATTTTATGAAGATTTCAATACACCAAAAGTTTCTCCATTTGCATCTTGGAACTCATTACCGTTAGACACTGTAAACGGTTCACGTAAACCCGGCTGAACGACCCGAAAAGATGCTACCGAAACCACTGACCCTTCCGTCGTGCGCCCGGTTATAGTCATAGTCCTATCAAACCCGGTATTCGCACCAGAAATAGCTATGGGAGCAACCGCTCCCTCGCTAACCGATCGTTGTGTCTTACGTATTTTAGCCATATTAAGACAAAGTCCACTCCGTATTAGAAATAATTGTCTGAGATACGGCTGCTCCGGATGCTTCCAAAGTAATCGTAGCTTGACCAAACGCAAATGTAGGATCACCTGACGTTTGTTTGATAGTAATCTGCGCCGATTGCCCACCTGCCGTGGTTACTTTCAAAGCTGCCGTCAGTTCATCAATTGTGGTATTTGCCGGAATGTTTGAAAATACAATAGAGAAAGTAAATTCAGATTCAGCACCGGGGTCATCCACAATTGCAACACCGTTAGCGGTCGTTGCCCCACCCGCATCGTAATTAGCAGGTAAGGTCAATTTCAAACCACCCTCTACGATTCCTGTTGTTGAACTGCTATCAGTCAAATCCAATAAAGCAAACATCAATTTGGAAGAGTTGGTCTTTCCTGTAATGGTTAAAGTCCCCCCTTCTTTTCCTACTGAAGTTTCCGAACCATTAGTAAAACTAACGAATTCAGGCTTTGCCTTCTGAATTACCTGATACGTCTTGTTAGGAGAAACTCCTGTTGCCACACTCGTGACCGTCGTCTCACGTTGTACACGTCCGGTATGAATTGTACCCGTGTTTTGAATTGTTGCGTTACCTGCCCCCGACGTGGGGTTTAAGGTCAACCAAGCTGCCTTTGCCATAATTATAAATTTAATTGTTACTCATTGCTATTTGAATGAACAAATATACAATAATTTGAATTAATTCTGATCTTCAGAATCCTTACTTTGCGCCTTCTTTCGACTACGTAAATAATCCGTGGAAAGTGTCCAATTAGTGTTAGAAAACAAATCGTTAGTCTTCATATCCTCAACTTGTTCCAACCAAACATACGGACGAGCAAACGCCACGTACTCCGTAATAGGCGGCACCCAACCGGGGTCTGATCCAACCGGAATGGCTTTCTCAATAACAAATTTCGTAATCAATTCAGGTCGAATTATAGAGGCGTATCTATTTACATCTTCTATTTCAACTGAAATTGTCTTAATTAAAATGGGTAAAGGAAATAAATCATTCTGAGCGATTAAATCCTCAGCGTTAAAAGAAAACCTTACAAATTCCTGCTCTAACGTGTTACGTGCCCCGATAAGTAAAGTCCACAGTACTTCACCTATCAAAATGGATTCTAGCATATTGTCGCTAAGGCACATTAATTGTACGTCAGAACGATTAGAGTTCACGAAGCCCTCACGCCTGTATGGATCGTTTCCAAACTCGTCTAACGGGGGTGCGCCGAAACCACCAAACGGATCAACTGAACCTTTCCCTCTACCCGGTTCTCTAATTACAATGCACGGAAAATGTGTCTTGTCTTTAGGAAACTCCATCGTGGCTATAACTTTTCGAGGACTTGTATTCCTACGAGTGAAAATGGCTTTAGCCTGTTCGTAAAAATCGAAATTCCTATCCGTGACCCCGTAAAACATTTGGTATAATAACGTTTGTTCTTCAGGTACGGTTTGGTAATCTTCTTCCACGTAATACAACAAACCTTCCACTATCTGTTTAAACCTTGCTATCGTTATCATTATATTTGTTTTAAAAATTCATCAATAGCCATATCAGCAACCTTCTCAACCTGCGATTCATCCAAGGCTTTATTCATAAATTTACGTGCCTCGAAGCCGGGGTGAATCCAACTCAAAGGCTCACTCTTATCACTCACTCTTCTAAACGTGAAATACCCTCCCCTCTTTTCTTCTTGAGTAGCCCCAACTTCAATTCTAACCAAACCTTGAAATTTAGGGGCTTTATGCACGTACTCCGGAATCACACCCTCAGCTGTCTTAATTTCCTTGCGTTTACCTAACTGTTGGTATTGGGAGGGTAATTGAGACGTCTTTAGGGGTCGCCCGGCGGCGTTTTTAGCTGCCTCGTACACTTCTTTAGGTAATACGCCACTAAATAACGTAGACTCCGCTAGAGCCCCTGCAGAGGCATATCTAAAGGGTATTGTTAGGTACCAACCCCCACCTACTTTTATTTTACGTTTCGCAGATGCCGCAAAGCCTGTCTTTTCGTCAAAAGGTGGTTTCCCATCTTCAATGGCTAACGCCAAACCATTATCGCCCGGCTTTAATCCAAATACCACGGAAGTATCGCTCTCCCGTTGAACGTACATGGCACGTTTATACAAACTTCGGGTTTTCTTTAAACCTTTATTCACAAGGTTCTCCCACTTCGTGGCATATTCGGAAACAACTCGGTCAATAATTTCTGTACCGAGTTGCTTAGCCTGATCACCCGTCAAGGCAAATTCTTCTATGACTTCCGTCAAATCAATGTGAATCGGGAGCATAATCGTTATATATTACACCGCTGCCATCGTAATTAGGACGCTGCATATCAACCAAATGGCTACGCCGTCCAACCACCTGCAACGGTAATTTTATCAATTCCAACTGACCGGAAACCTTATTCCGTTGTTCAGATGCCCGAATTTCATGCGGCATATCAATCACGTGGTATTGCACCCGGTGTTTGTAAAACACTGACACACCTACTCCGGCGGGTACTGCCCCCACTTCAAAATTAATACAGTAAGGGTTATCCCCATTAACAGAATAGGAAGAAGGGTCAAGCTGAACTAAAGGTTCGTTATACGCTGAATATAGCCACACGTTAAATATTTCAATAGGAGCGTAAGACAAGAAAACGCTCACGTGTTCGGGGGTCATTTCCCGGCTTACAATCATTTCTGAAAATGCGGCGTACTCGTCATTAAGAGTAATCCTATCAAGATATGAAATCAATAACTTATCCTGATCCCGCACCGTGATAGCCGCCGTTCCCATCAATTCAGGAGCCCAATGCACGTATTGAGTGATGCGATTAAGCCCTTGCACGATAGCTTTCGTCATTACCGGATTAACGTAGAAGTAACCAGAACCATGACAATTATGACACGTTGGGATAGGAGAACCACTCGCACCCTGACACGGGCAACGTATCGCTTTCTCACATATAATATCGTATGCGTGTTCCCATATCGCAATATTGAATTCCTCAGGTTTAAAATAAACCTGAGGAGTTACCATTTGCGGGGCGTCTGAATTATGTACTGTTCTTCCTGCCATGATTAAAACACCGATAATTTCACTTCGTCATAAACCAATTTAATTTTCTTGACAGTTTCAGCGATATTTTTCTGATACTGAATAATACGAGCACCGTAACCACTGTTAGTGGCGGATGCCGTTGAACTGATACTTTGGCTCAATCCATCAATTCCTAACGATTGCGCCGCAATACCCGCACCCAATATTAAATCCCCCGCAATACCCAACGGTCCGAAACACGCCATCATCCCCATGATGTTAATCAAGTCCATAGGTAAATGGTCTAAATCAAACCCGGTTATATACTGAAAATCCCAATAGTCAGGAATCATTAGGAAATGTTGACTTCCTAATTGCGTCGTAAGACCGCTCAAGATAACTTCCGCATTAGCGGTTGCCACTGCGGTTCCTGTCGGCACAATAGATACCCTACGACGATAAATACCGTAACTATTAGTAGATACCGTTAGCCATTGGGTAGGGTAGGAAATCTGTTCCAACTGATTGAATCGCCCCGTCAGCGATAATGGCACGTTGACGGGGTAACTCGGAAACAGTATTGGAAACGATTGCCAATAATCCGCACGGTAAAACGTCAGCTTTTCCTTATCAATGAACGTGCGCTTCAGTTTAAGATTGAAATAATTCTCAATCTCCTTTTGCGCCGCCTGTATGTAAAATCTCATACTCTCATTGCTAAACGCCGTTCCATCGCCGCCCTGTATTTTAATACCATACAAGTATATTGAAAAAACTTCAGCCGGAGATAACATCATCCCCTCGTTTTTTCGATATTTCATTGTTAATGTAAGCTGTCCCATAAGGATTATTATTTATTCGTTTCCGCAATAATATATTCGATAATGTCAGCCATTTTAGCTTCCTTCATCGCTGTCATGTCAATTCCGGCATCTTCACCGAATTTAACCAAATCGGCTTTCTTTGTTAAGCCTTTTAATTCTTTACGCAATTCTGCAATTTCTGCAGACTCTTCTACCTCCCCTTCAACGGTCTCTACCGGATCGGTAGGGGCTTGTTCTGCCGGGGCTTCGGTAGCAGGTTCAGGGGTCGGGGCTGCGGGTGTTTCAACGCCCTTGACACGCAATGCGTGTTCTTTCTCATATTCTTCTTTCCATGCCTTCACCTCTGCCTCCAATTCTTTCACTTTCTTGGCACGTGCCTCGCTCACGTTGGTAAGGCGTGCAAGTTCTTTCTGATAGAAAGCCTCTCTATCTTTAAAGTCAGACTTCAAAGCCACTTCTTTAGGAGTTTGGTATGCGGGTTCTTTCCCCTTTTCGTACAAATCCGGAAAACCCAATTTCAAAATCTCTGCGCCAAAAGCGTCGTCAACGGTTGCCACGCAATTCACGAATTTAACGGGTTTTCCATTGAAATTAATAGTTCTGTTTCCAGCTTTTCTTGAAAATAAATCCATTGTCTTAAAATTTGATGTTAATAAAAGAAACGGGACAGGGTCAAGCCCCACCCCGTTTCGCCTTACATTATATGAAAGAATTAACCTTATGCGGTTACAGTCGGGATTCCTCTCTTACCAATGTTAATGATACGAGCGATCTTACCCGGTTGGTATTCTACCGGAGTACCGTAGTTCAATACAGAGAATGAACGTCTCGGACCAACGATAGCGTAATCCAACTTCATGGTTCCACCTAATTCAAGGTATTCCATCATTTCAGAACCGTTGAAGTAAACCAAAGCTGATTTAGTTCCAGCGATCCAACGGTTACGGTCATGAACGGTTCCTGCGGCTGCACCGTCCCATCCGGCTGCGAGTTCAGTTTTGCTAACCTCGAAGATCGGGAACAAGTCAGCGGTAGTGATGTCGGCAGGATCCATTTCTGAACGATAGATCACGTAGCAAGTTTCCGGATAAGCGGAAGAAGTTGCACCCGTGAATTTCAGGGTTACAGATTGAGTTGCCCCGACAGCCTGAGCGGTAGAATTCAACAACACAGGTTCTGATTCCCCGTAACGGTTTTTAGCCGTAACAGCGTAGAAGTAAGGACCTGCGTTCTCGGTTCCAAACATACCCTTAGAGTCAACTGCCACAGCTACCGGAGTAGACGGGTCAGCTACCGGGGCATTAGGAGCCTTCTCAGAAGTCTTACCTTTACCTATTTTCACCGGAGCGGCGAAGTCAAAGAATTTGTCAGCCTTGATAGCAACACGTCCGAACTGTGTTACAATGTTGTTCACTGACTGACCCATCGTTGCCCCTTCTACGGCTCCCGCCATACCAACCAGCACACGTTTTGATTCGTGGAACAGTTTCACGTAGTTGTTGAACACGATAGGAGAAGAAACGATACGGTCGATAACACCGTTTCGGTCGTTTACAACTGCCTGAGCAGCGTCTTCAACCATAGCATCAGTCAACACGTGACCGTTAGCGTTGATAACGGCAACATCTCCGAAGTAAGCGTCAAGCACTTGCTCGGAAGTCTTACCTAACAAACCACCGGTGATGTCGTTGATACCTTCAATATGCTGTGCGAACACACCATCAAACTCTTCCGGATTCTTTTGGCGGTTAGCGTCAACAATTTTCTTGTCAAGAATAGTTTGCAACAAAATGGTTTTGTTCTCAACCTCTTTCGTGTACAAACTTCCTACCGTGGTACGCACAATCATACCCGGATGAGTTACCTGCCCGGTTACACCCGTGAAAGCAACAACGATTGATTTCCGTCTGTAAACAGAGTCAGTTTCAGTAGGAGTTTCACCCTCTTGGTTGAAGATACCCACTTCCTGACCATATTTGAACAATTGGTTATACTGATGAACAGTGTTCTCGATTTTCTGACGAGGCATTTCATTCCAGAATACCAACTGATCCAAACGGTTTTCCAAGTTTTTCAACACGTAGTCCAATGATTCAGGTTTCAAACCTCCACCATTGTTCAACATATTGTCATACTGCATACCTGTCATCAATCCAGCTTCCATAGCTTTCAAGATGTCCTCAGACGACATACTATCCAACGGATTAGCATTCTCTTGTCCTTTGTAGTTAAATAAATCCATTTTATTCTTTATTTTATTTTGTTATCACGAAATATTTATTGCACTAAGCGAACATTTTTCTTGTCATAAAGATACTTCGCAGCCTTTTCACCTACTGCACCACCTAGCGGGTCAGTCAAGTAAGCGTAGGAATCACTTTCCAAAGATTTCTTCAAACTTTCGTCTGCTTCTTCCTCAATGGATTTCATGATTAACGCACGCACAACCGGACGGTCTTTAGAGATGCTCAAAGCGGTCTTTCCTTCAGTGTCCTGTACACCACCACCGTTAGCAACGCTCTTTTCGATCAAGGCTTGGCTCATGTCAGATTTAAATCTAGGAGCGGCATTACCAATCACGGTAATAGCGTTACGCATACCTTCCAAAGATTTTTCAATCTTTTCAGACATTGCAGTCATGGCGGTTTCAATCATAGCCGGAATAGACTTAGCAAACTCTTCTTGAGACTTAGCTTGGTTAGCCAACAACGTATCTTCCATAGATTTCAACAAGGTGTCAAAACCTAAAGATTTTGCCAATTGGTTCGGATCGCCCGGTTTCCCATCGCCCATACCGCAACCTTTGTCAACCTTGTCTTCACCTTCTCCATCGCCTTCTTCGCCGTTGCCCTTTTCTACCTTATCGGCTTCTTTTTCACGTTTTTCTTCAGAACGTTGAGCCTCGTCAGCTTCTTCGTTCTCTTTTTTACGCTTCTCAGTACCTTTGTCAGCACGTTTCTCTTTCGTATCACCGGGGTCTCCCTCGCCATGATCATCCGGACCATATTGAGTAGACTTCTGAAGGGTCAAGGTTCCATTCTGAAGCCAAGACTCAATGAGACTTTCCTCAAAACCACTGACAAGCATTGATTTGATTAACTCATCATCTTTTTGTTCTTTCGTCAACATAATTTGTCAATTTTTCTGGTTAAAATTATTACAAAATTTCTTTCTATCAAAACGGATTATCATAGAGCCTCCTCACGTATGTTAAAATCAGCATCAATTACCAAACGCCGATTTCCAACGACAGTTTCGTACATAATCCGATTTTCAAGTTGGCTTTTCAAAATTTCACCCGTAGGAATAAAATCCTGAACCTGAACGCCTTTCACAAAATCTAAATATGAATTGAAATTGACCGGGGTCATTGTCAACGCAATATTATTTATCACCGCTTTGGTTATATGCTTGGGATTTTTAGGGTCTCTTTCAAGTGCCCTACCTTCTATTGACATACCGGGGCGGCGGGTTGCCCCACTCGCACGCATCTCAATACATTTATCCCAAAACGCTCTAGCTTCTGGGGAATCTTTCCAAAGTTTACCTGTTACCCAAAACTTGTTATCAACTATCTTACCGTCTATTGGCTCACCAATCCACCATCTACTTTTCAATTCTTTCGCTCTGGTGGTTAGGTGGTCAAGGTTAAATAACCCATGCCGCAAGAAGTAATCAATTTCAAACCCGTTAGGTTCCATTGAATCACCTTGGAAATCTTTACTATTATCACTAGCAATCCCCTCGAAAACCATATTCTCATAGCGACGATCATCACCACGGGGGTATTCCGTAGCCACCTCGGCTTCCGATTTCGCAACATCTATCGGTAGCCAGAAATTAAAATCGTTCTCGAGTTGATTATACATATCCTTTTATTTATAATTGTCCACAAAATTACGCAACGGTTTCTAATTCCACAAATATGGGATCACCGACGTAATCTGTACCGTGCTCGTTAGCCGCCAGAAATTCTTCGTGACTTGTCTTAACTTTAACGCCATCACCACGCAAGAAATTATCTTTCAATACTTTTAGCACTTGTCGCACTTGGGCTTCATCACCCTCGTAAACAAGTTCCAATTCTGTCAAATAATTGGTCTCTGGAGTTCTTTTGTACGTTACCTCATGGATAATGAAAGGCTTTTCCAATTTCAGGCTTTTGCTTAGATACAATTCTGCCTCGCCGCTTACTGCCTTTAAAATGCGCTCCACGTTCTTCTTAGGGTCTCGTACAGGGACTATCGCCCGCTTGCGCTTACCGTTGCTTCCCTCTAAAGATTCGGGCATTAAACGACCCTCTGTCTCGGTAGAAACCCCTAACGCTTTAGCAAGCATGAAAGAATAAGCAGGTATAAAGGCAGCCTTCTCTATTCTGCCTTCGTGGTACGCCTTTAACAATGGGGTCACCTTCTCTTCAAATCCTTCCGGGGTTAACAATTTCAAAATGTTTTTCCCTTGATCGAATATGAATGGTTTCAACGGTATTTCAGCAATGTCAATCCACTCGTAGAAACAATGCTCGGTAGCGTCAAGAGTTACAGGTTGCAACTCGTCAACGTAAATCTTATAATACTTGATATGAGCATCCTCACTACGGTATTCTCCCAACTCCTCAATACCACCATCTAACGGGTCAAGATTAGTTTCCTCTTTCAATTCACGTAAAGCCGCCACCAAAAAATCTTCACCCGGATCAACGTGACCACCCGGCACGCATACCGTACCGTTACACATCAATTCAGTTACCCGGTGCAACACGAGCATTTTGCCATCCCTATTGAAAGCAATAACATCAGCGTACTTCGTGGGTTCACCCGTTAGGGACTTCAACAGGGTAAAATACCCATCCTTTTTCAGATTTCCAGCCCGGTACGCAATGGTAGCCGTGTCAATGGTATCTATATTCTGGCAGGCATCTTTTATCTCTGGATCGTTACGGTATTTCTCAATAGATTTAAGAATACGTTCCCTTTCAGAAACTGCCTTAGCCACTTCTTTAGAATGCTCTTGGACGAAGGTTTTATAACTGTCAAGCACTTGCCCCCTCTTTGCTTCGGGTATAAGTTCAATTCCATCCACCATCGATTTCTGAAACATAAACTTATCAGCTAAACCCTTCCCGACGACACTTAATTCATTTAAACGCTCTTTAAGAGCCCGGTAATCTTCCAACTTTTCTGCCGTTGTGCGATAACCTAAAATTTTTCTAAGATTCATAATCATTATACTAAATATTCTTTTTCACCGATAGTTATCTTAACCTTACTCTTTCGAGGTACAGTTCTTTCGAAATTTTCAGGTGGAACGAATTCCCCTTTCTTATCATCCCATACATACCCCTTTGGGACATTTCTTAGGTCACATCTACAATTATGTACGACAACTCCATCCGCAATGTAACTTTCATCTTCTTCAACAGCAAAGTTATACAAATATTTAGAAAATGGTTTCACTTCTTCAATATTTGTAATTTTTGCTTTAATACCTTGAAACTTTCCAGAATGATTTTTCACTAATAGGGCTAATCTGTTATAAACCTTTTCACCTTCTTCACGAATTTCTTTCTCAGAAAATCTAAATGTATCATAACCATATTCTCGTTTTAAATCACAATCACGAGTGGCATCATATTCTTTTTTATTTTCGTGCCACTTACTCCCATCGGCTTCTAAAATAATATTTAATGTCGGAATGAACACATCTGGGAAATACCCTTTTACATTGTTTTCAAACTTGCCATTATTAGGAATGAACACGCCCAATTCGTAAGGTACTCCGAGTTTTTCTAGAAAATGAGTAAGTTTCTTTTCTATGAAAGTTCTCTTTTGTCCATTTTTAGAATTAGCTTTTCCCCTATTTTCTATCAGCCAATTATACCCCTCTGGGTGATTTTCTTTAACTTTTGCACGGGCATTCAACGTTAACTTTCTTTTATCTTCTTTAGACATTGATTTATATCTTTCTTTCATCTGTTTTGATGCACATTCAGAATTATGCTTTCTTATCCAAGAATACTTTTGAAATTGTTCTTTTGCAGAAATACTATTGGTACAAGAACCACATAATTCTAAATTGTTTTCTCTCAGTGGAATTATGGAAATCAATTCGCCACACCTTTCGCACTCAACCCCTTTTATTTCTAAAAAATCACCAATTCTAGCATTTTTAACTTCCACCCATTTGTTATTAACCAAAACAGGATGATTTCCAGTAATATGCTTTAAAAGTTTTTTAGTTGTTTTCCCATATCGTGTTTTTATCTCGTATTCAATATTATAAATTTTTTCACTTTCATCATATTCATGTTTAAAAGTTTGTAAAACTTTTCTAAACCTATTATTATGTGTTAAAACGAAATCCCCACACTTTATATCAGCTATTCTTTTCCAACCGTCAACAGTAAAAATCTTAGTTGATGCAGAATTAAAACAAAATGGGTGTACGGGGTGAATCGTTGCTTTCCAGTTTTGCGCCTTCACTCCGTAATTTGTCCCGTTGGCTAACAAGGTAGAAAGTTTAAAAACTTTTGGTTTGCTTCCAATACCTGCCGTTAGGAACAATCTAATACAATGCTTGCACGCTCCCGGAAACACGTCAAAGTAAACCAAAGGATCATCATCTTCTGACATGAAATACGTGGCTCGACCCACGTTAAACACATCCTGATGTTCAGTTTCCACTATTCTACCCCAATCTCTCCCCCAATTCTCCATCTGATTAGCTATATTGGCGGTGATCTTCTTAACGGAACGTTGTTCAACAACCCCATCAAGAATATCATCGTGAATTGCCTCTTCCGTTTTAGCCCTCTCTTGGGCTTGCACGAAAACAAGCTGTTCCGAAGCCACTGAAGCCCCCACGTCATTTTTAATTCTCTCCCCCAAATTCTTTATATGCGTGTACGTCTTGTTTGCGGCTACTTTATACATAGCCAAATCAAACGAAGAAGGGGTCAAACCGCCCATCTTAGACATAAACGCCACGAACTCCGGGTAAGTTATTTTGGCGGCGGCAGTCGCTCCTAGAGCGGCTGAAACACGACCAAAAAGAAAAGATTGATAATGTGTAGGAAACTTAGGAATAAGTTTTAGCAAATCCACCCCTTTACGTTTCAGCACGGCGATATCATAAGCAGAAAGGTAATCTTTGCCTAACGTTTCTGCTACCATCTTAGCCACCGCAAAATCTACGTCGGTAAGAATCTTTTGTATGTCCTGCGCCGTGAATAACATTATTTCTTATCTTTAACTATTTCTACCATCGTTTTCACCAAATTCACAAATAATTCCCCACCCTTGAAAGACTTCTTGGCTTGTGCCTCATAAGCCCCTTGCACGTTAGGAAACCTCATTGGATCAACGTGGTGGTGAATCTTTGGGAGTTTCGGAACTTTCATATTACGCTTTCTTTCCTAATTGGTTAGTAATGAATTCCATGGCTGCACCGAAAATCGGGTTGCCTGCCTGAGATTTATTCAATAACTCCTCAATTTCTGGATCATCAGGTTTACCAGAATCAGGGTTCTCGGCTACTTCATTCATGTAATCTCCACCCATCATTTTAGCCTGTTGGGCTTGTTGGTACACCGGGTTAAGAATAGTGTCCATATCTGGATCAAACGCCCGTCCCGAGTATTTTTCAAACATATCTTCCATCGACACCATACCCGCTTCGAGTTTCTTCTTATCCAATTCAACCTGTGCGTTCTCGTCCTCAATCTCAATACCCGTGAACACCAACTCAAGTCTTTCATCAATTTCACTGATAATATACTTATTCAGAATATTTTGATAAAACACCATTAAAGGGGTTAAGCCCTTTTGTTTAGAATGATCCAAACGTTCACGCTGACCTCTTTCCCCAAAAATGCGGGCTTGATCTTGGAACTGAAAACCTAACTCGCTAGGATCCATACGATACACCGCACACACGATAACAAATAGGAACTTGATCCATTCGGTAAACTCCATATCTCTATTCGTCTGTTGCAAGTCTATCCACTGCAAATCAATCCCCTGTATAACCGGAATCTTATGTGAATTGTACACGGTACTCATCGTCTGCTTCCAGTCCTGACGAAACTCGCTCAGCGTGCCTTGATCAATATTCTGGTTCTTAACGTTTAGGAAACCTTTCGGCTGACTACCCTGTTTAAAGAAATTACCGTTGTACTGCATACCCCACAATATCCACGTCACAATCTCTATCAGCGTTTCCAATTCGCTACACCCATAGCCATTGCGTAACACGTTGGTTGACTTGTTGCGAATGCCATATCCCAATTCCCACGGGTAAAAAGCCACGTACTCGCCCGTAACCGGGTGGCGTATGATTTGTCCATCCCATACCATAGCGTATCGGGGCAAATACCCGTGCCAACGGAATTGCTCGAACATTTGCATATACCGGGGGTCGTTGGTGTCCAATTGACGAATCATAGCGGCGTCTACAGCCCGGAACTTCTTAACGTTAAGGTTACGGCTACGCACAACCTCGAAAGTTAATTGGTCGAGGGCTAGAGAGTCTCTAAGCACTTTACGGGTAAACTCTTGGAAGTTATCTTCTGTTTCCCATTTCTCATTTTCCCCTCCATCTTCCAAAAATTTCACAATGTACTCCACCTTCTGCATATCCTCCTTCGAAATCTCCTTCTTATTTTCAGCGTTGCCGAGCGCACCGGGGCTTTGCTTGTAACGAATTTTAAAGCCCGGTTTCTGATCATCATTGCTATACTTTAGGAAATTCTGAACCTGTTCAATACGGGTGTTGATAACCGCCTTAATAATGTAAATTTCCGACATCCGGTTCAGGGTGTTAAAAGTAACACCATTGTTCGGGTCTCGGTAGCCTTTCCCGTTAAAACCAATTTCGGAAGGATTCCATTGGATTGATTTTATTTCGGGGGTAGCCAAACGGCGTCCATATTTCTGCTGTTGAGAAATAAATGCCTGTGCCTTGATTACCTCTTCAAATGACTCCGAACTGAGTGCCTTTTGTAACCTGTTTTGCAACGCCATCGGAGCCGCCTGTGCCATCAGTTGGAGTTCTTGAAGAGACAACCCATCAAAATCAGGTATGGGAGCATTCTGCGCCCCCATATTCTGATGATTTAATATGCGTCGTTTCTTCCTACTCATATCCTATTAAATTGTTGTAGGTGTCACATAAACGGCTGCGTCGTATGCCCGACCGCTGTACAACGCTCTAATTTTGAACCACGTTACATCAGCCGGAGTGGTAACGTTCAATTCATTGATAATTTCAAATGAAACAAAATGCTGAGCGGAAGTGGTCAAAGTTTTGCCATCTTCACTCACGGTACCTACCGATGCTTCAATGTCGGTAAATGACAATTGATTGTCGTTAGCCATCAACGTGATGTCCATCGTGGCGTCTTTGTTACCCGTGCGGTCAAATGTAGCGATCAACCACGGGAAGGTAGCTGCCGTATTTTCATCCCACGGGTATTGTTCTTGATAGCTAGCGGGCATATAAGCCTTGAAAGTTTTCTCATCGTAAATAACTTTCAATGCCAATCCGTTCACAACCCCGGCTAATGCAGGTTCCCCGCTAGTGAAATCTGCGGATTCGTCAATAATCAACGTGTTACCCTCGTAACAGTCAACACGAGCCTTGATCGTCTTAGCCATGTTCAACATTTCAGCAATGGTGACAGATTGCCCCATGCCAAAACTAAATCCATCGTGAACCATGTTACCATAGTTGTCACCGATTAACCCGGTAATCATGAAATTATTGATAGTTCCTAAACCATCAGTTTCAACTGTTACCCGTTCATCCAATCTGGAAAAAACATATTTCTTCATACTTTTTAATTTTATTTTCTTATTCAGAACTTTGCGCTACAAATATACAAATTTGAAAGCAAGTCACAACGGTTGCCTTCTTTCTCGCCTCGTTACCCACGTACTTATACCCCTCGTAGTTCGTATCGTTAAACAGGTTAGGGTCTTCTGTCACGAACACTTTACTGAGGTTATCACCTCCTTTTGCGACTACTAATCTCTCGTCACCAGAAAGAGTGTCTAACACGTCTAACTGGCTTATTTTCATTCCTGCCATTTTTATTCCTCCTGTTTTTCAAGTAAAATCGGCGAACCGTTCTCTAACAATACTTCCTCACCACTCTCCAGAAGCAATACCTGCTCGGTGCTACCGCCTCCGCCGTGGGACACGTAACCATCAATATTCGTGGTCTGTATGAACCCGATATTCAATTTGACATTCTTGATGCCATACTGGATGAGAGGAAATTCTATCATGATTCGTATCCCACTTTAGCTACCAATACTTCTGAAACGCTCGTTATCCGAATGTGCATTCCACTCGGAGTGTTAGGAACCTGAAAGTCCAAGTTCTTCTGGTTATTTACCGTTTTCGGTAACGTCAAGAAAGGAACCCACCCCGTTCCAGTCAATGACTGATAACAAACAAATTCAGCCTCTTGCACACGTTCAACGTGTAAAAACATAGGACCTTGTGCAACGAACTCGCAAACGTGTAGACCGCTGCCTTCTTCTTGTGTAAATGTTAAATCTGTTAATGTCATAATTTCTTATTTTAATTCTTTTTATTGTAACCATGACGAACCAACACATCCATCAATTTCTTAATAGAATCGTACGTGAAAGAAATTTCACCCTGTGCACCTGCCAAACTCATTTTATAGACATCCCCTCTTTTAGACACAAAACCTTGTGAACTTTTATTACGAATAGGTACAACCTTTCCGGTTTCTATTTCATCCCTTAGTTGCGTGTCAGAATCAGATAAACTTTCTGTTTTATCAGTCTTGTTCCTTTTCTCTAATTCGTTCTTAACTTTCATCGCTTTATACAGGGCTTCGGCACGTTCTGACTTCTTCATGTTATCAAAGTTTTCGTTAAAATCCTTGACAATGCCATCATGTAAAAGCTGAATCGTTTTATCATCTAACCCCTGCAAATTCTTAAAAGATTCATCAATGCGCTTTCTAATCTTGTTCGAAAGGTATTTCTTAAATTTCACCTGCCCGGAGTTTGGCATATCGTCAAACTTAATACGGTAGGAAAACTCTTCCTGTTGCTCACCCCCTGTGTCTTGTTTGGTTTCGGTAACTTCAGCCGTTTCCTTCGCTTCCTCCTTAACAGGCTTCTCCTCCTTACGTGGGGTTTCCTCTTCCTTAACGGTAGTGGTTTCCTTCACGGTTTCTTCTTTCTTTTCGGAAGCCCCGTTCTTTAGCTGTTCCCGAATGCCATCCAGTTTCTTCTGCAATTGGGTGGTAACTTTGTTAAACCGAGATTCCCCGTCTTCGTATTCAAGCCATATCCTTTTATTCTTTTTGATATCGGCTATCTTACGTTCCAAAGCGGCAGCGTCACGTTCAAGTGGATTTTCCTCCTTTTTAGGTTGATTAGGAGACGCCTCCTGTTGAGCGGCGGCGTGTCCATATTCCAACCCTACCCGGTGTAACCGACGGTTCTCTGGAGTATCCTCGTAACGCCCGTACCGGGCTTTCTCGATTACGCTATTCATCTTTACCGTCCTTTGACCATGATTCTGGTAACTTGCTTTCCAAGCCTAAAGCCTTCGCACGTTTGCGAATCCAAGCCTTAACTTCTGCCTCCGGCATAGAAGACGCACCAACTAGTCTAATAGCGTCGTGCAGGTCTTGTTCGTTCCGTATCGGATATTTGCCATTAGGCATGGCTTCGCCTTTCTCTGCGAGCCCCTTTCGCTCCTTTTCTGTAAAGTCGGTTTTATTGACAGACTTCATGATAAGGTTTTCCCACGGGGTAAACTCCATTGACTTCTCTACCTTGTCATCACCCTTCTCAGAACTACCCTTGTCCTCTTTCTTCTTTTTAGACAATTCGGCTTTAGCTTTTTCCATGATAGCACGGAACTTCTTAGCGTTAGTGGAATCACCTTTCTTTTCAGCGGCATCGGCTAACTTCTCGGCTTTGGTAGCGAGCGTCCGCAATTGAGATTCGCTATATTTGGAAAGGTCACCTTTTACCTCAACATCTTTATGTTGTTTTTGTTCCTCGGGCTTTTCTTCCTTCGGTTTCTTCTTGTACGGCATACCCACACGTGCCAACCGTCTGTTTTCCCGTGTATCGGCGTATCGCCCGGTTCGCATGGCTTTCTCGATGTAATACTGCCCCTCGTCCCATTCAACTTGAGCCTCCCGGTAATAGCGGGTTACTTCTTTGCCGTCTGCGTCAACACAAATGGCTTTCGCCAGATAAGCAACGTCAACGGCAAACTCTTCCTTGTCTTCCGGAGACAGTTCATTACGTTGACTTTTCTCTATACCGTCTTTGGTGTAGGAAGCTATCTCTTCCGGAGTGAAAACCTCGTAACCGTGATTACGTGCAGTTTCCTCGAAATCCGACAATAACATTTTCTTATTTTGTTCCATAATTCAAAATTAAATTTAATTTTCTGGGAGTAAAATTACAAATTTCCCAAAACTAAAATAGGGAAGACATCTTGTCTGATAAAAACGAGGAGCCGAAGCCCCTCGAAAAACCTAAATCAAAACTTCTGGAATTAAAATAGAATATTCATGCCTCAAATTTAACTACATCGTGCCTGTGGGCTATCTCAAAACTAATAGGAGGCTAACGGTAACTACTACGCAATCTTAATAGGAAAGGTTATAATCTCCTAAAATTTCAAGGGCGGGTCTTTAGCCCGCCCCCTACCGAGCGTTAGCGAGGTGATGTTTGTTTGCCTTTTGCCGGGGCAAAACGCTTGTATATATCGAATATATGAATATACGAAGTATATGAATATATGAAGTATATATACTAAACTATTAATATAATACCACTACTTTATAGTGGGTCGGAAACTCCGGATTCAGCATCCTATATGTCCAACAATAAACACCCGCTAGGGGGCGGGATAAACACCCGCTAGGGGGCGGCTAAGAACAAGGTTGCGATACTAATTTAAAATTTACTCATTATGATATAAACTTTGGGTGTAATTCCACGTACAAGACATTATTAAACGTAAATTAATAACAAATGGAAAAATTTAAAATTTCTGGAATTGAGCCGCACATCTTCCTAAATTGTAGTAGGAAGTATGATGATTTTGAAGAGAATATTTTTTCTTTAACGTGGGGGAGGTTGTTCACGAGTATGCAAACAGATATAAATGTTTTTCAAAAGCCACTACGGCATATTTGTAGTGGGTTATCCTTCACCAAGGAAGATGATGAGCCTTTTATAGAATTTAGAGCATCAGAAATATCTAAAAGGGGATATTATTGGGTGTTCAATAAATTTATGACAATGCAAAGTAAAAGACTTATTATTACGGAAGAAAATAATTTACCTCAAATTAGTTTTCCTCTATTTTCCTCTATTGAAAATAGAAACCCATTTATTCGGTGTTATTTTTCACCAATATCATTAAGATATTTGCTTTATTTTGGTAAAGGTGTTGGGGGTTGTTTCTTTAATGTAATGGCATCCATTTCCATGGGTTCTGGTATTAAACAACGTTTATATCGCTTAATATGCTCAAATATGGATAAATTAGAAGTGTGTTTAAGCGTAGAAACACTGAAACATAATTATAACGTGCCAAATTATGATTTTCACAAGTTAAAAGATAAAATTATAGACCCGTTTATTAATAAGTTAAGAAACAATCCTTATGACCCTATTGAATGTTCTTACGAGCCAATTTATGGACATAGTTCAAAAGCAGGCAGACCCGCCGTTAAAACAATAAAGTTTAATTTTAAACCTAGGAAACATGAAAAATAACCAAGATCAATTTGAAGAATTAAGAGTAATCAACTTTAAAAGTTTTAATGATATAAATCCTATCCCACAAATAAATATTGATTTTAGTAATATTTGGGTAGCTATCTTAAAACAAGGTGGAGTACTAATATATGAAAGTTTAGTTAAAACGTTTAATAGAGAAGATAAATTTCTTATTTCTATAGAAAATGGTTATATGGTGGGGGAAATGCCGGACAAGTGTGTTGGAGAAGATCCGGACGGTTTTCTTGAAGAATATGGCGGTAGAAAGGTTCATTTAGTTTATTTGGACGGTCTTGCTGATTATTTGACATTTTATTTAGTAGAGTTACTAAGTTCTGGAAAAGTCAAACCCAAAGATATTGAAATTTTTGATCAAAAATTTCAATATTATTTAACCGTGCAAGTGATGTTAGAATGCCCGCAAGGTTTCATGAAAAATCCTCTTTCAGAAGGGTGTCCATTTTAATTGTAAGCTATGGCTCAAACATTTAAAATACAGAATAAATCGGCAGATGCCGTGAACGCTTTAGAACATGGAGAAACGTGTTCTATTTCGTTGGATTTGGTAGAAATTACCAAAAGTAGTAGACCCAAGATCATTCAGAAGTGCGCTAAAACCTTTACCGTACGTAAGGATTGTGACGGCGGTTTCTGTGCAGATTGCTGCCTTGAGAAAATGAATTGCACCGGAATTTTGTGTATAAGTGATGATTTCATTTTAAAATTGGTGAATAATGAGTAGTCAAGTAGAAGAACTTCAAAGGAAGATATTATTTCAGGATCGTGAAATACGACGGCTTAACGAAGAACTTAACGACAGAACTCTTCGTGAAAATGAACTTATTAGTGAGATAACCCGGTTACAGGATGAACTGGATTATTTCAGAAAAGAAAGCAAACAGCAAGCACGCCTCGTTCAGATAAAGGCTGATACTCTGGAGGAATTTCTTGACCCTTCCCTTCCTAACACGTTTGCCGCCGGGGAAGGCACGGGGCTTGAAGAAGAATGGGAAGATTTCATGTACGCCTACACTGACGAGTTATTCATCGAAGATGATGAGCCTGATTTGCTATTGTTTAGGGATGATCGTGAAAAATGTTATCGTTCAGAAACGGGTAACACACGACTATATTTCCCAATTAGCAAAGCCGAACTTAAGATTCTAAACATTCTTAAGATACGTCCACTTACCCCCGAAGAGGAGGAAGCACTTGCACAACGTTTAGAAAACGAGTAATTTAGTGGCTAAAATAGTTTTAATTATGGAACAATTACACACTAAAAATTCAGAAAGATTTTCGGGGAAGAATGACCCCGATTATTACGTTGCCGGGGGTTTTGACCCCGTGCCAACACCACCTGAGGAGTCAAACAAGCCTTCTAAGCGATCCTTTTGGGCTATCCTAGTAAACGTATTACTTGCTATATGGCAAGCCCCCCAGAACCTTGTGGGACTTATTGTGGCGTGTTTCACGGGGTGGGGTTACCAAGGTATTATTGGAGGGGTGATGTTCTTCACTAAGAACGGTACTGGTTGCGTGTCATTAGGACAGTTCGTTTTCGTTACTCATAGCGGCTTCATGCACAAACCCGCTCTATGCGCCCACGAGTGGGGTCACACCCGCCAGAGCCGTATGCTAGGGTGGTTATATCTTTTCGTTATAGGGATACCGAGTGCCGTTAAATGCACCTTCTGTAACGATCCTGAAGAGTACCATGAATTCTACACCGAAGCGTGGGCTGATCGTCTAGGAAAACGTTTTCCTACTGACGAATACAAGGAAATGGTTGAAAAGTATAAGCAAAGAATTTTGTAATTTTGAACCGCTGAAACGTGGTTCATGTATTTCGGTTAGTCTTGAAATTACGCCCGGTGTTTGTCGGGCGTTTTCTATTGTAAACGAAAACTTAAATCGTTCACCCGGTGTAATTCTTCATTCAACCAATCATGTATTTCTTTAGTGGATGCGTATCTGCATCCTAAATAATGAATGATAATATTACGAGCCAATATTTCAATACCTAAAACACCTTCTTTTCGTGCATTTTTTTTTATCCAGTTTATTTCCGCTTGTGAATCTGGAGTTTTTCTCCAATCCATTTTATAAAGGGTGGTAATATTAAAAATATCTTCAGCCAATTTTTCTATATCAGTGGCATTAGTAATTTTATCAATCCATTTTCGTGTACCTATACGATACAAATCTTGTACCATTTCTAAAGAATAATTCATATTTCAAAGTCAAAATCGGTACTACTTATTTTACAAAATTCCCCATCCGGTGCGATGCAGTAAACAACCGTCTTATCGGGCGTTATAGACACGTTTAACACGGGTAGGGAAGTGTGTCCGGTTACGGTAAATTGACCCACGTTATGCCCCGTTAGAGAGGCATACGTGGGGACTGTAATCTTACTTACTTCTAGCTTACACCCACCAAACGCCCCGTAATCCACCATGCGGGTGCGAGGACAAAACAATAACATCTCGTAATCATTAAAATACTTCCTTTTAAGATTAAGATACGCTTCGAATAACTGTTCTTTGGTTAGCGTGTCTTTAATGCCCGTTTCCTCACGATAGCGAATGCGTAGAAATTGCAGTTGTCCCCGTGTTAAATCCTCGAAGTCAGTTTCAAAGATCACCAACAATTCAGCGAGTTTACGATCTTCCATCACTTGTCTAATTTGTAAGTTCTAATCTTTTCAAGTTGCTTCTGTAACTTGTTGGCATCATACCCTAAATTCTGGGGATTTAATTCTAAATTGATATACTCCTTGTAATCTTCAGGCGTGCCAATCAGCAATTTTAAAGAGAAAGCAAGAAATTTGTTCTCACCTATTTTACGAACTTGCACGCCTAATCCGTTAGGGAAGAAGTGCATGGCGTAAAAGCCACCCATAGGACTTCTAAAACGAAAATCTTTTGGTACTGGAAACCACGGTTCATCTTTTAGAGGTTCTTCTTGTTCTGTCTGAACTTCTATCAAGTCAGCGATAACTGTAATAATCCTGGAATCAAGGTACGGGGTATTTAGAGAACCCGTGTCACACTTTCGAAACATTTCGTTAAAGTTTACGGAGGGATTGTTGGTAGCCCGCAATTGCACGGCTTCTTCACTAATGCCGTACTTGAATAACCATGCGTTTCGAGCGGGGTTGTCTTTAGGAAGTTGCAGGATGAGTTCTTCTGCCTCTTCTACACGGTTCTGACCGTTTACTTCCCACTTGTCTAATAAAATTAATCCTTTCATGATTTCTTATTTTTATGTTTGATAATTGCTTTCTTCCATTTCGAGTAAGGCACGGGGGTTTTACCCTGATTTAAAGTCCAGAAACAATACGTTTGATACATTTGTTTTAATTCACTTGTCATTATTCCTCCCAATATATTTGAACGGTTTCTACTACGTTAGGAAAGGTTTTAGGAGCCATTGTTGCCATTTGCTTTAAATACGCCCTTGCATCCTCTTTAGTTTCAAAAATTTTGCCATGATAGCAAAATGGTTTGTTGTTTTCTCTATCCCGGCAAACATTTATCCAGCCTTCTAGTGTAGCGGAAACCATCATGAGATCAAAAGGATCTGGGTGATTCCCGTCGAATCGCCCATCATTCGTGTAAAGACATATTTGTTCCGTGTCTTCTTTAGTAACTAACGCAACTATGGGGTAATCTATCCCTGATTTAGACGCAACTTTATCAAAACAAATAATTCTTACGGGATCGCCGTTTCTTGTGCAAACGGGTTTTCCTCGTTTTGCTTCTTCTAAATTAAAAGGTTTCATGATTATTCCTCCCATTCTATATTAATTGTGGTGAAATAATCTCCAGGACGCTTATTATTAAGTGCATCCTCCCTAGTTAAATAGATGTCACTTTTATACAGGTTTATCCACCCTTCTTTCTTTTCAGTGACTATCATCAGGTCAAGATCATTTATTCCATTTTCAAAATGTTTCCCATCAATATAATAATGGACAACACCTTCTTGATGTTCGTTTAATCTTATTAACGCCACTATTGGCGTGTTCTCTAAAGATTTAAAATCGTAACACAATATTCTCACGGGTCTACCGTCTCTCGTGCACACGGGCTGACCCTGTTTCGCTAGTTCAATGTCAAATGGTTTCATGTTATTTCTTCTTTTTAGCGAGTTTATACTGATATTGTCGACTTAGATGTTTGTTGTGGAGATAATCATTTTCTCCACGATTGTAAAAGGTTTGCTGATAGGCTAGCTGATTAGGAATGTAAACCACCTTCTCTTTACGTTTCTTTGCCATAACTGTATTAATTAAGTTTACGAATAGACTTCCAATGGAGCGGTATATTAACCAAAAGCAACGCAAGCAACACCAACCGACCCGCCCAAGTGCTTCCCTCTATACCCGTTAAAAAGAGGCAAATAGTAACTACCGTGTAAATGTTGCTAAACGTGTACATGGTGCGTATCCCAAGCAACCCGTAATTCTTCATGAAATCACAGGCGGTTATTAACCGGGGGTAATCCGGGTGAGGATTAACTTTATGAAAGGAGAATTCCCCTTCCCTATTTATAACGATGAATCCAGATTCATGATTATCAGCGGTTTTTAAATTACAGTCTTCGGGTATGTACCCGAAACGTCGTAGGAGTTTCTCACAATTATAAAGTTCCTTGCAAGTTCCCGTGATTATTAATGGTGTCATATCTGTGTTTATTTGTTGTTTAACCTGCCACAAATATAATAGTTATTTAGATATAAACAATAAAATATCCGGAAAATCTAAAAAGAAATCCCGGATTTAATGATATATCAACTTTAACGAAAAATAACTGCCATCACGGCAGGGGTATCGTTATGCTCCTATGAATTTCAAAGTTAAATAAGAGTGTTGAGAAACTATGTTTAGCAAACCATTTTGCATATCAGTGGTTAAATATGAACCATCAGTATTCTGTTGTATGGTCAAATTGACAGTCTTTTGTAATTTATCCGCAGACTGCCCAATGTGCTCTAACATAGAGAGATAATTTTGGTAAATTGATTGCCAAAATAAGGCTGGAAAAGTACTCGGTTGATAAAAACCGAAGCGAACGTTTTCTACTGCACCTGTATCAGCTAAAACGTTACACAAAATGTCCGTGTCAGTCACGGCAAACATTGCCAAACCAAAAGTTCCTTGAACAGTTACGTGAGTGCAAGAATTAGCAATTTCATTCAAGTAAACGGAATATTCTGTATCAGAGTTACAAATAACACTGACCATATTACCGCTTGTAAGTTCTAAATTGGTTTTCAATCCATTTTCATCCTCCACGAAAGCCGCTAGATTATTGTAAACATCACTGTTTAATCCAACCATAACGGGACCACCGTTACCCGTGAATTTCAAAATTTCTGAAAATCGTTCACCCGGTTGAGAAACGGATATGGTTTTAGTGATACCACTTCCAGATATCACTACTGAAGTATTACGAGTGTTTGGGGTTGTATTAGCTTGCGCCGTGACGCTTAATGAACCGTTACCCCCCCCCGAATCGGGGGTGACGGAGATAAAATCCTTGTTCATTTCATTATTTTGTTTTAGTTACTAGCTGCAAATATAGTTATATTACGTGGATTATTGGTAAAAGATACAATAAAGGAGCCGGAAAAATTAGTGAAACCCGGCTCCTTAGCTAAACAAATGAAAACATAATGAAAAACAGAGTAATGTCTAAAAGGTAATCCTTCTAGTATTATTTCCGTGCTTTATAGCGAAATCGTATCTATCCCAAATGGCGTCCCAATGTTTAACAACAAATTGCACGTATTTAGCAAAAGACAGGTCGTTAACGCTGTCTACACGCCATAACACCCCGTAAGGTGTGCCGGGGTTGTACAACCGTAAATAAACGCCCGTGGAGTCTATAAACCCGACTTCCGTTTTGGACCTTACCAGAGTGGCGTAGGGTTTGCCACTTTTGCCGTATTCTTCCTTTATCGTTGTTTTAATAACTTCTAACGTTGGTTCCATAATGTTATGCTTTATTTTGGTATTACAAATGTAGCCTAATAAAACGTAACGGCAAAGAAAAAGGAGGGAATTTCCCTCCTCATCATTTTCATAAATTTGTCGTTGGTTATTTGGGTCTGTACGTTATTTCGTAATCTTCGAAAGGACATTTGGTAAACGGGCGTGTGTCATCTTCACTGTCTGGACTGCTTAATTCACCAAGCACACTTTCTAACGTGCCATCCTCACGGGTGTAAGCTGGAATCCAATAGGGTATGTCTTGGTTTCCGGGTACAACTCCGTTTACTCTAGCCCATACCAATTTAGGAATGAAAGGGGCTACTGGAATGAGAGCGGGGACGTCAGCCACGTGATAAAAGTCCATAATCTTCCAGTCGTCCAAGTCCTCTATTTCAACATAATTAACCATTTCCTTGTTAATTTGTTGTACTATTTCATACACCGAAGGTAATTGGTAAGTTCCAGTGATAGCCATTTCAAATGTAGAACATTTACGGCTTACCCCGTCATCTATATTCTTGTAAATAGTTACCCGGTACACGTGATCGTACAACTTGATCTGTTCTTTAACATTTTCTTCCTTAGGAGCCTCTTTCGGTTTTGGAAAGGTAAACGTTGCCACCCAATCAACGGCTGGAACGGCTTGAGTTGGATACCCCTGTAATTCGTTGGCGTTCATGAACGATGTAACGGTGCTATACACCTTTTCGGCATCAAAAGTGTCATCCAATGTAAAGTAAATTGGAAACTTGCATTCTTTATTATCCTTGTTGGACACGTAGTGAACGTTAAACAAAATTTTTTTAGGTTCTTTCATATTGGTTAAATTTCAATTGTAATTGGTTGAGTTAAATCTGCTTCAGAAATTTTGTGCCACACGTATTCCGGCTTCCCTTCTTCGTTCACTTTTAATTCGAAAAATTGAACGTTAACGGATGCGCCATGAATGTATCTTTCGTACGCCATCTTAATGGCATTTATCAAATTAACGCAATTCACCAAAGCCATTTCGGCATCTTGCTGATTTTCAAATTCTCTTGAACATATCGCTGTTCCTTCTTTGTGGAGATTACAAATAGTGAATACATAATACCCCGCAATAAAGTCTACATTATCTAATCTGATGTCTGATAATAACATGGGGCAAGTTTCCTCCGTTACTTCATCATTTGCCGATTTTATAAATACAAACATAATCTATTTCTTTATGTAAATAACTGATTGTTTACCCGTACACGCCAGAAACAAGTCATGACAGGTATACACGAGTTCACGGTTTCTTTTGGTGATATACACCGCTACCGGGGTGAAGTTGTTTTTTAGGGAACATTTACAAGGTGGGATAACAAAGTCTTCACGTTTAGGAGCCATGTTAAAGGCGCAACCCCAACAACCCATTTGTAGACCGTTCTCACGGGCTTCTGGGGCAACGATATACTTTTTACCTTTACACTTTATTAGCTGCCCCACCGAAACCCGTAATTCAGTGTTATTAGAGGGTCTCTTATACTGATATGGTTGACGCCGTTTTGTTCCCATAACGATGTTAGTTTATAAGAAAGGGTTAGACCAATGTGCTTTTAGCCATTTCGCACGTTCTAGTTCAGATTTTCTTTCCCATTGATGTAGAAGCATCTTGAGTTGATAATACTCGTCTTTAAGTACCACAACATGATCTTTCATACTAAATAGAGGAAAGGAAATATGAAACCAATCCGAAAATTCAGCGTCCACTATTACCATATCGATTGGAATTCCTAATTGTTCTTCAGATTTGGTATGGTTATGTGGTACACGGTGCATTCGGTGTTCATTGGCGTTTAAAGATTCATTGAACTTTAGAATCGCTCTAATTTGTGCATCGGCGTATTTCATATTTGGTCTAAACTTTCTCATATATTGTTAGTTGATTTCAAAAATAATTCCCTTGTCGTGCCTGTAAATACGGTACTGACCCGGTAATTGATAAATGTCTGTATCAACATATTTCTTCGCCATGACTGCACAATTACCGTTTCTTTCTTTCACGTTAATGAAAGGGTCAGCTTCATTCGTGATAGCGTTCACGTTCCAAACAATTTCGGTGTCAAAGAACTGTTTTAGGAATTCGTTCCAGAGCATGGTTCGGTCGAACAGGTCTTTGCCTACCGCCTTGTATTCGAACGGGTGTACCCAATAACGGAACCACCATTTCTTTAATATGCTTAATTTGAAGGCTTTCGTTAACATCACTGATTCGTTTTAAGTTTCGCACGTAATTCTTCAACGTCGTCACAAACGGGTTGGCTACGCTGTTGCTGTATTTTCTCAGCGTCAACTTTATGAATTTCCTTGTAAGCCTCGTACGCCTCCGGGAAGTTCTTCTTTAGAAGAGTAAGGTTGTTCAGGGTATTCATGATAACGCATTTGGTTTTGTTCAGGAAATAATGGGCTTCTAATTTCTTTTCCCAGATTTCTTGTAAGATAGATTGCACCGTGACATCCATTGCCACACATTCCTCCCACCCTTCCCATTTAATAGTTTTATTTGGGAATCTGACGTTGATATGTAAATAACTAGACGGCTTCTCTTTTAAGTTCCACGTTTTAGACCAAGGATTATTGGTGGGTGAAATATATACATAATCGTGGTAATCCAAGAACTTTTCTTGCACGTCAGGGGGTAAATTCTTGATGCAATCGGGAGTATATCTAACAGTGGCATTTTCCAAAGCTACCGTTAGTTTATCTACCAATTTATCAATATCCTCATCGAAATTACGTTCACGTAAACGACGAGCGATTTTCGTAGCCATGTTTTCTCCTAGTAGTGGCATAGTCTTAACGTTTACGGGTTTTCGGTTTCATGATAACTTTCTTACCCTTCTGGGGTTGTTGCTCGGCTACCGCACTACGACGTTCTTCAACAATGTTAGGAAGTTCCCACTTTTCAGGTACGGCACATAATTCTATACCTTTTTCTTTTTGTTTGGAAATTTCCTTCTCGACTTCTTCTTTGGTGTACCGAGTACCGGGGTCGTTGCATTCTGGGAAATTGTGACCGTTTTCCATAAATACCAAACGATATTTAGGTTCAGGAATTTCCATTTTGATAAATTCGTTAACGTCGAGATACTCGCAACCGAAATTCCGAGCGGCTTGCAAATCACTATCGCTATGATCGCCCGGCAAACCAGAAGCGTCACCGATCATAATACATTCCTTGTTATCAATATCCCTTCCTAATTGGTTAGCGAATTCGGAAACCAACGTGTTAAGCATACCGGGGTTCGGTTTGCGCATGGGGTCTTCCTTAGCGTTAGCCGGGCAGTACCGGGCGGCTACCTGAGTGTATTGTCCCACGAATTCTTGTAGGGAAGCCAACACGAATCTCAATTTACATTCAAAGAACACGGGGTTGACGATTCCTAATTCAATACCACCCTGATTCGTGTTGATGAGGATTGCAAGGGGGTGAAGGTCACGAAGTCTTTCGAATACATCCATGTTAAGGGTCATATCCCACGTTCCTTTTGGAAACGTTGCACCGGAACGAGTATTGATAAGCGTTCCGTCCATGTCAATCAAAATAATTTTCTTTGCTGAAATGTCCATAATTTTTAGTTATTAAAATTATTCTTAATACGTTATATGTCGATATCTGGTTGTGGGGCTTTCGCCCCGTGGTTAAAACTCTGCAAATAAAACACGTGATTTTGTCTTCGAATCAAGGTCTGCCATCCAAAAGTGGTGAGCACCGAAGCCGTAGTCAAAGTAAACCGTTAGAGGGGTTGTAGAGGCTAAACGAGACATTAAATAACGCAACGTTTGTTCATCGGCTGCCTTGAGCACGCTATTAATTACTTCCACGAAACAAACTGCTTTAGTAGCGGTTAAGTTTTCAACTTGATTTTCAATCTTTAATTCCATTGTGTTTTTGGTTTTATGTTTGACATTTAATAACAATACAAATGTAATACAATTTGCTAAAATCACAATGAAAGATCCGGAAAATCTTTTCAGAAAATCCGGATCAGCATAATTAAGATTTTCAAAGAATATTCCGTCTTTAAAAGTACAGGTTATCAATAATCCTTTTGAGGGAGCCACAGAATAGCCATCAACAGCAGTTTCAAATCCTTCTCTCGGACCACTTCCTTTAGGAACAGTTCCGTTAGCAGTTTGAGGATTACCTCCTGTATCTAAATCTGTAACTGTTAAATAGAAAGGCATATCTTTAGCAGTTACAACATCACATTCAACTGCGAAGGTAATATTGTAAAGAGATGATCCGGCTGCTTGACTTATGGGTATTGTTTTAGTGACCCCACTTCCGGCTATGGTTATGGAAGTACTTCGGGCTCCTCCAGAATTAGCGGCTGCAACGGCATTTAATGTCGCAGACCCCCTGTGTCAGGAGTGACTGTTATAAAATCTTTCTGCATGATATTTTTCTTTTAAGTTGTTAGGCAAATATACGCAAAAATTTGAAAGAAGTTGTGGGGAAAGAAAAACCCGGTGTCCTGTTATCGCAACGGTCACCGGGAAATGTCAAAATAAAACAAACATTGTCTTCAATATAATGCAAAATTAATGGTACAAACAATACGTGTCGTTTAGGATATAGTTACGACGTGGTTCCCCAAACTTCCTTCCGAAGTAACTCCACCTAACAAGATAGCGTTGAAATTTATGGTCGTTGCGTACCCGAAAGGTGTTTTCGGATTGTTCCATGTTGTTCTACCTGTGGCAACGGTACGAGTGAAGTTGTTTTCTATGGTTGTAGGGGTAAGATGCCATCCACCCTGAGCGGCTATAAGACTTTGTACTGACATCTGGCTGATATGAACGTTATCATCCCCGGTGTCAACCCCATTCGTGCTGAAAACCCTAATCAATACCGTGGTATTGTGTGGGTCTGCAACGATGATATTGTCATCCGGACCGAATTCCACAACAATACCACTACCGGAAGGATGTGTACCGGGCGTTACTTCTATGGATTTAGCTTTTAAATCTCCATTGATGTCATACACGCCAATACCAAATCTAAAGTTTCCACCCGTGATGCTATCTTCCAAATTAACGATATTTACTAAAGTTGCCGCAAAATAGGTTAAAGGAACACCACCTAGTTCTTGAGTGACAGGAACCGTTTTCGTTACCCCGCTACCCGACACTACCACGCTTGACGAACGTGCCGCCCCGGTATTAGCCGCAGCCACCACGCTCAATGATCCATTTCCACTACCCGATCCGGGAGTGATTGTTAAGAAATCTTTTTCCATTTTCTTTTAAGTTAAGTTGATATATCAATGCAAACTTACCTAAAAGAAACGAGAAATAAAAACGTTGTTCAATCATGCATAGAAAGCGCACCTGTCTTCACGACGGGACGCTCTCTTCAACTTAACTTAAAAGAAAAATATATCTAAATTAATGGTGTAAATGCTCGAGCACAATATTTATTATTCTTTGATGCACCCAAACGACTTCCGTATTTCCAATCCTGAACCCACGCATTATTAGCACCATTTTGAGTTGAAGTCCATATCCTAAATAAACTAGATTCTGTATCTGTCATAGGAACCCCACCAATGAGAGCCATACAATCATCTACAGCAGTTTTATTTAAATAGGCTTCATAGATTTCGCTTTTTGCTGGTAAATACCCCTTTGCGCCATTTTTGAATGTATAATTGTAACAGTATAAAGCGGCATAAGTTTTAGAAGTCCCTATATAAGAAACTAGAGCATCCGTATTCTGTTTACCTTCAAAATCTGTGGCAGTACTTGATCCCACTATATTTACGCATCCAGGAATTGTAAGACCATACCCTTCCCAAATTATTTTATCTAATCTTTCAGGAGCAATAATGAAAGAACAATTAGAAGATTTTAAAGCAACCCCCACGGCATTATTATTTTCAGCAGTATTCCAATTATCGGGAAGATATAATTTACCATCTGTATGAGCGATATAAATGCCGTTTGGTGCATCGGAAGGGTTATAACCCCCTCCATCCTGTAAAACAGGAAATGTTTTGGTTACTCCACTACCTGAAACGGTTATGGAAGAAGTACGGGCAACACCCGTGTTCGCTGCGGCGACAACGCTCAGAGAGCCGTTGCCCCCCCCCGAATCGGGGGTAATTGTTAAGAAATCTTTTTGCATTGTCGTTATCTTTTAGTTATGGTACAAATATACGCATTTAAAATAAAAACGGGCACGAAACTCGTTTCGCAACAGGTTCGTACCCTAGGTGTTCATGTGCTTAAAGAATTAACTTCTTATAAGTTACGTATCTAAAAATAGGAGGTTACTTTCCTTAATTAAAATTCTTTTACATCTATGTAATAATCCATTCTTCCCCAACCACCCGAAGCCGACACTTTATTTACGAGTTTATTTTCTACACGTTTGAAATCTTCAGTTGGTTCAAATTTGTTGTAATCATATTCTACTTCAATGGTATGAAATTCTGAAGAATAAATGTATAGATAGCCGTGTTCTTTAAAGGTTGTTACCTCTCTAACAAATTCTTTCAAGGTGTAAGGGCGACTCATGCACACGCTAAAATCAACGGTACAATCTGGTGCGCTTTGGGATATTTGCTTTAAATGAATCATTACTTTGTAATTTTATGGTTTACCCCGTACCCGAACAAGGCAAAGTCACCCTTACACGGATCGTTAGGGAAGATCTTACGTAAGTTAAACGTTATTTGTAACGCCGCATTTAAACCACGCTCAGCCGGGTAAAAGAGATCTAATTGAGAGGCTATGCGATGCACGTGGGTATCAAGCGGTATGATAAGGTCTGCCGGGTCAATTCTAGTCCATATACCTAAATCTACCGGGCTGTCACGGCGCACCATCCAACGTAGAAACATATTTAAACGCTTGCACGCCGACGACCAATCCTTTGGAACCCCTTTTATCGCCTTACCCTGTTGCCAGAAGAACACGTTTATCAAACCTGCCAAATAACGTATATTGCGACCGTTGTGTTTGTCACGGTTGGCTTCATACAGTACCGCATCCTCTAACGTGTTGTAAATACGATACACGCAAGCAAGCCCCTCGCACAAGTCGTAAAAATTACCGTAAGTGAAGAAGCGGTATAAACGTTGAGTATCTGGATAATTTTTTCTCATTTGGTAGTAATAACCCTCTGAAATAAACGTGTACGGAGAAGTGGCGTAGGAAGCCATAGTTTCAAACAATTGATTAGCAACTTTGATAAAGGCTTTGCGACTACCGTAAGCCAACCACTGAGCGATGAATCCTGCTATTTCAATGTCACGAACATTTGTGAAACGCCGTGGAAACTGTACCGGGTCATCAAGCACGAATTCGGGGGTTTCGTATCGTGCGGCGTATTGTTGTAGTAATTTAATGGTTTCTTCATTCATAATATCTTATTTTTCTGTTTCAGCCGTTGCACATCCCGTTTTAATTCATCGTTTGCAGTAGCCAAGTTATTAATGATAACTTCAAGCCTGTTTAAGACGTAATACACGTCAGAAACCTTCACTAAAGCGTTAGGTTCGGTTAGGAATTTATCCTTGTACACTTGCACGGCATCACGCATATTTATACGGGCGTAAGCACTTTGAGACGCAGTAGATTCACTCATTTCAATTTCAATCCTAATAAATTCACTTCTTTGTTTTTTACTTTCTCTTTTAAATCATCCAATAGGTATTTGCCTATACAGGTGTAATCCAAAACTTCCGTGTAGGAGGGGTACTTGTCTAGTTTCAAAGTTTTCTTTATTATGTCGAATTCCATAATCCAGTCCCAATTCAAAATCCATACTAAATTGGAAACGTAAGAAACGGCTAATATCTTTTCACTTTTGTTTGCCCACACTCTAGCCAAGTTCTGAAGGCTGCATTTGAAAAATTGAATTTCGTTGTCAACTGCATTCGTTTGAACCGTTACAATTCCTTGTCGAGCCCTACTTTTCTTTACATCAATATAAGTAGGTAAATTACGGTGCATATATGCAACGTGTTCAAACATATTACAAGGTTTCTTTACATCAATAGTGACCACAGATGTCACTTTCCGTGGAGGAGGAGTTTTCTTAATCATTTGTTTTGACATTACTTAAATAAATACTTCGATATTCTAATTTCTTAGTGGGTTTACCCTCTTTAGTAAGAGCCCGGCACTTGTACACTAAATCAGGGTATCCGGTTAGCGAATAACTTACTTTAAAGGAAATTACTTCACCCTTTCCAATATGATCCTCTATAATGGTGCCTGCCGGAAACTTGTTTTTCATTTTGGCATATTCCAATACGATACGCCGTTTTTCCTCTTCGATTGCCGTTTCAAGGGCTTTCATTTCATCATCGTAAAATTCTTCTGGTGTCATAATGTTTATTTGTTTGTATACCCCAAAGGTAAGTAATTAAATAGGAACACCAAAGATTTCCTCCTCAAATTCGGTATTCCACTCGTCAAAAACTATTTTCACCGAGGATTGGTGTATTCTACCGTGTTCTGAATTGTAAACAAGCGCACCCATGAACTCCCTAAATGGATCGTCTTTTGGGTCTCCATAGATAATAACGTAACGGTTTGGGCGGGGTTGGTTTAATAGATCGTAGTTGGTTATGTACCGTCCTATACGAATCTTATTAAAGGAACACGAAAACATTCGTGCGATAGCTTTAGGGTCTGGTTCACGTGGTGGAAACATTAATCTTTTAAAGTCTGCGAGCACCCATTCTGACATACTAATAGGGTGGTCAAATAGCGGGGTTGGCTTTGAATCCATAACGAAATACTTTAAAATAAAAGAGGAGCCACACGTTTCCGCCCGACCCCTCTTTTCTGTGTAATAAATGGCAAAATTTATCTTATTTCTTTTTACCCTTTTTAGCCGGGGCAGCTTCGATCACCTTCTTGATCGTTTTAGAAGGTTTGAAAGCTATCGTGTGGCTTTCTGGAACATCCAACGGTTTTTGGGTCAACGGGTTGGTTCCGGTTCTTGCCGGGTTCACTTTACGTTTGAATTTACCAATAGAGAAGGAAACTTCCTCACCTTTTTCGATGCACTCTTCCGTAATGACTTCGCACATGGCGTCCAAAGCACGTTCCATTTCTTTTTGGGTCAATTCTGCCTTTTTGGCAGTTGCTGAAATAAATTCACTTTTCTTCATCTTGTTCAAATTTTAAATTTAGTTACTTAAACTATGCAAACTGTTATATGTGGAGACCGACACTAAGGTTTCACGGTATCCGTTTTCTTTTCCAAATTCATGGCAACTTGCGCCGCAACAAGAGAGGATAACAGGAGTTTCACCTGTAACATCTCTTCAGAAGAAATCATCTGAGCCGATTTGGGATTGCTAAAGCCATTCAAATTAATAGCTAACTCTCCATCTTCGGGTAAATTGTTTACGATGACCTCTATTTTGTCATCGCCTAGCGCAAGTATCTGTAAAGCTACCTTGATGTAGTTTACATCCATTTTAATTCTAAGTTCTAATTCTTCTTTCATTATATGTAAGGGTTAATATTTTCTTCTAGCCATTCTTTATTAAGAAAATTCTTTTTCATTTGTTCTACTTTCTGATTGAATTCTGCCTCGGTTGTAGCTTCTATTGTTTGAGAAGCGGGGCAATGCGTGTTAGCATAGGCTTCCATCTGTTCTAATTTACTTCTATACATTCTAACCCTAGCAATTTCTGGAGGGTAATTAGGAATGTCTGGGTTTCTACATTCTTCGTCAGGTAAAACGTCCCATTTGTTATAAGCTAAATAAACTCCATAAATCATAATCTTACAAATAATGCGTTAAAATACAAATTACTAGATACACGAAACACACCACTATAATTCCATAGAATATTTTCGTGGTTAGAGGGGTAGTTTGGGTTACCGAAGTTTCGGTGCACGGGTTTTCCATTTTACCGGGGTGATAACCCAAGAATTGATCAAGTACCGCATCTTCTAATTCTTCTTTATGCTCTGAGAGCCATTCCTGAAATTGTTCTTCGTTGCTCATTTTGGTAAACGTTTATGAAAGGTTAATACGAATCTACGTTGTGGATACCATTTCCCATCGCTTCCTTCACGAAAAGCTGAAATAAGTATACCGTCATTTAAAGTAAGACCAGATTGAAATTCGCTTAATTTCTTCTTAGAAAAGATAAATGACTTGGTATATTTAAGGTTTAGGAAATCAAACACGGTGGCTTTGTACACGTAACCACCCATCTGTTCATCGTATGATATAAACACGCAATGAATTTTAAAGGTTAATACTAAAGAATCGGTTTTAGGATCAATGTTATACCCCCGAATACGGTATTCACCTCCATCAGCTATTTCGAACTCGACGCTACCATTATTCGTGCTATAAACGTGTACCTTCTCTTGATCAGCAAGTTTCCACCCCGTTTTATAGTAGGCGATTTGGGAATAAGCCGTAACCCACAGCATCATTAACCCGGCTATTAACAAAATTCTTTTCATGATTTAAGATTTATTTAATTTCTATAATTCCGCCATCCGTGCTCAGAAGGTATTGCTTTCCTTCATATTCTATCACGTACGCTACTATATATTGCCTATGAACGTACACGGCTTTGAACCCTTCACTCGTGCTATCAAAACGTTTCATTGTTTGTTTAGAACGTTTACAGGTTGCCGCATTGGGGTCGCAAGCCGAACACGAAATAAGCCAAACAATCAAAAGAATAATTTGTACAATGCTAATTGTCTTCATGTCCCCTCCTTTCTAACCAAACGTAACAATAACTGCTTCCATATCTAGGCATACTTCCTCCACCCGCTCCGGTACCACAGGCAGACATACTTTTGATAATCCATCCATCTTCTAATAGAGAATTCAATTCTTCCATATCATTATTCTCAACTCTTACTAATTTTTGTTCAAACATGGTTCACAAATTTTTATCGTTAATAATTTTCTTCAGTCTTTCGCTATACCCTTTCTTCTCGGCGTAAACACGGTCTAAATAAGCCAGATAATCCTCCCTTGTTAGCCCACGGGCATAAATGCTTTGCCAAATAGCGTAATCGGCTAGGCATTCCCGCCACGAGGCAAAACGGGCATGATTGTATAGTGCTCCGGTAGCTAACGTTGGGCGTTGAGCGGGTACCCGCATTCCGGTACAGTTGTTTCCCTCTTTAAACAGTAGGGAAGTAAATCCTCCGCTTTCTTCTATACATTGTGCCATCACGATGTCAGGGTGTTCTATCCTAAGCAAGAAAATACACGTGTACACGCTATCAGCCAAAGGCAGGCTATCAGTATTTATTACCGGGGCATCGTATTCGGCAAATAATGATTCCATGTGTTCTTCTTCGCACGATCGAGCGATCATCGTAAGAATAATAACCACGACCACTATCGTGAGCCATCCAAAGGTGAGCATCCACGCTTTAAAGGGTTTAAGCCGGGTTGAGTCCATAAATTCAGTTTTTGATGTCATTTTGTTTTGGTCTTGGGTTAATACTAAAGTTTTCTATTTGAACTTCTATCGTATTCAGTTTGGTTAGGAGTTCATCACGTACTTGTTCCGCTTCCAAACGTGTTGGAAAAGGCTCTGAGCAATATATCATTCTCGACCACGAATTGACCCCGCTAGGTCGTGGCTTCATATAAACAACCACGAAATAAGAAGTCATGTGGTTTGGATATTTGGTTTCAAATTCCTCCAGTGTAAAGGCATCCATGTTTAACACACGCTTTGTGTCCCACCAATTAAAAACACAAACTTCTTCAATGTCCATGGCTTGCACCGGAGTTCCATTAATCTTGATCCACATCTTTCAATCTTTTATAAACGTTCATAATAACTTCTGTTAGGAGGTCGTGAAAACTTCCTTTTAGCATTAATTCACCTATCCATGGTGTATGCTTATCAATCCACCATTCAGCCCAACTTCTAGCTTCTTCGTTCTGGTTAATTTCGTTACAGGCTTCTGCTATTCGTTTTACTTCTCTTTGATATGCTTTTGTATATTCCTCTTCTTCTTTTTCAGCAATTTCTTCAGCACAAGCATTCGTATCTGAATAGATATTTTCTTCTCCTATAATTAGGAAGTAATCAGAAATTTTTAAACGGCAACCCGAACCTGTTTTGCTTGTGGGGTTAATAAAAGTGGATTCTGTACCAATAACATGAATGATACGATAGTCATCTCTAAGAATCAAATCCCATTGAAAATGTTGGCGATACATTGATGCGTAAATCCCTGTCAACTTCTGTCCTAATTCTTCAATTGTAGAAGCGGTTTCAAAAGATTTACTTTCTGTAATAGGAGGGTCATGAGGGTCAACTCCGTACAGGCTTGTAATACGTATTGCTTTAACCATATTAATCTATTTTATAATCGTAACGTAATTCCTCGGATTCAGCTTCCATACGATACGGGTATTGCATCATACCTTCGGCAACATCCGTAGTGAAATCAGGTTCGTAACCGGGGTCAAGAATGAATTGTTTAGAGGATTCTGACCATCTGAAAGCGTTCGCCGGAACCCATGCCACCCCTAAATCCAGATTGATGATACGCCACGCCCGGCACGTGGTATGCGTTATGGCGGCAGTCCTACGAACGCCGTCTAGATTAAACCGTACTAGTGCGCTGCACCACATGGTCGGGCGAAGTTTGCCCTTTGGAATGTCCAACGGCTCGTTTATGTAATCAATACTGGATTGGTCGGTTAACTGCCCCACTATTGTAACTTCACCGCTTTGAGAGTATCTAAGAGAGGTCATTTGTAGGGTGTGGGTTGTACCGTCTTCCCCCTCTATGGTTATCGTCTGCAATTTGAATTTCTTCATAGTTTTTCAGTGTTTATAGTACAAATGTAACACCTTAAATTAGGAGTGCAAGGATTTATCCGTAAAATCTTACATATATTGTAATCGTTCAAGTGCCGTCAGGCTAATAATGGCATCTGGAAGCAGTGCTACCCACCTGTGTTCCAAATTGATATCTTCGATATCCCTAATACGAACCTCACCGTAAAACATTTGATTATTATCTTTTATGACATTCAACTGCAAACAATCATCACGCATCCCAACCACCAAGCCCGTGAACGTGGAATTATATTGGTAGTGCATTTTAATGCGACATTCTGGTAGGAGAAGACGCATCATGTCTTCGATGTGCTGTGTCGTGTCCAACACGTCATCGAAACGTGTCAGATCAAATTCCCATCTGGCGAGTATTTCCCCATCGACAGGAACTTTAGAAATGGTGTACCCTATACCCAATTTGTCACATATTTCTTCGATATATTTAAATATCTCATTAAAGCCGGGACGGTGAGTAGGAAAAGACAGAGCCGGGCGTACTTCTGGACTCAGCCACGTGGACGCCAAGGGCGTCGCCACGACACGATAATCTGGTCTTTGTATGACCAACTGTTTAAGGGCTGCTACGAGTTCTTTACGATTCATAATAATTTGTTTTAATTACGTGTGGTCTGTAATTCCTCCATTTAAATCCCCTTCACCCCCTTCTACTATGTGAGAAACCACACCACACACGAAATATGTTATTAATCCAATGAAAAGATAGGCACAAACATGAGTGTTATCATATTTGAAAAATAAGACGCAAGCCCATGTCACGAATAACACGTGGGCTAACCATGGAAAAATTAAATTTGCCCAAAATTCTCTATCCTTCCACCTGTGGTTCATTAACGTCCTCCTTCCGTATCTTAATGTAGGCTTTCAGTTGCTTCATGATGATAGGATCATGCGTCATGTGCTTTAACGCTATCTGCCGGGAGTTATTACGTTTTCCGGTGTTGGGATCATAACTCACGAACTCTTCCTCGATATCTAGCATTTCCTGATACAGTTTCTCAAGGTTGTCCGTGCCTAATTGAACGTCTTTTAAAGGACAATTCACGTGCTTACACGGGGTATCATCAACACCGAGGCAGCATAGGAAACGGGATTGTTTCTCCGCCGTGTGTGACACTCGATGAACGCAGAAACTTTGCAGGTCGACCCATGCGTTCATATTTGAAGGAACGGAAGAAGGTTTTGGTCTCATATAATAAGGCTTTGTCATAATTCATGTTATTTGAAATGTTCAACTTTATCCACGTTAGGCATCACCCATACCTCTGGCGTGCTACCTAGTGGACAATCTT
>ERZ791631.316-NODE-316-length-47747-cov-5.918099_pt1 | contig 47747 bp, 35 predicted proteins | sample MGYA00509961_ERZ791631 | MGnify/ENA primary metagenome ERZ791631 (study PRJEB30046, sample SAMN00715248) | human gut metagenome | study: EMG produced TPA metagenomics assembly of the A metagenome-wide association study of gut microbiota in type 2... | reverse complement strand
CCAGCCGCTGCACTGGCAACCAGATCTGCCATGGCCTCGGTGTTGCCGGTGCCGCTCCAATAAATAACTGCAATTTTGCTCATGATAAAGGACTCCTTTTCAGATAATATGTGGCGCATCGTCAGGCGGCTACGGTCAGCCGACTGATCGGGATGCCGTTGTAATAGCAGCGGGCGTAGATGCGCTCGCACTTTTTGTAGCGGTCAAACTCCGCCTGCGCAGCGGTCGGGTCAGTGTAGACCTTCCAATAGCCGCACGCGGTAAAGTTTTTGCCGCGGTTTTGGATGAACCCGATGACATCCGCCAGCGGATAGCCCAGAAAAACGCCGATCTCATGCGGGAAATCCTGCTCACAGCAGAGCCGCTCGGCCAGCTGTGCCAGCAGCTCGCCCGCTGTGCCGGGGGTGTAGCCCTCCTCTGCCAGAAATGCCAGCGTGCGGTCATCGGCCAACAGCTTTGCTACCCGCGCAGGGCGGTAGACATAGACAAGGACGGCCCCTGTGCGCGGACACTGCTTGAGCACCTGCACAGTGACCCCGCGGGGGGAAAGCTCCGTATGCCATGCGGCCGCCATAGCGGCGGCATCCTGCCCGGGGGCGGGCTGGTAACGAAAGAGACTGGCGGGCTTGAGCCCTGCCAGCGTGGGGGCGCACAGCGTGGCAAGATCACAGGCGAAGCTGCGCGGACTGGGGGTAGCGTAGGTGCGTTCCTGCATGAGATGGCTCCTTACCGTTATGATAGTTAGCATTTACTAACCATGTGCCCCATAAAACCGCCCGGCACGGGGAGAGAACCGCGCAGGGCGGGCTATGAGGCAAATTGAAAATTTGCAAGGTTAGCAATAACTAACACAGACAATATAGCATGAAGAACGCGACCTGTCAAGCGAAATTTTCATGGGTTTGCCATGTTTGTGAAAATATGACCTGTCATCGCTGAGAACAGAGGTGCGGGGAGCAAGCGCTGTGCGCCCCTGCAAAGCATTTTTCGGCAGGCTCACGCAGGCTTAATAATTGCTGCTTTTCAGCTCAAAATAGCTCTGCGGATGTGAGCACACCGGGCACTTGACCGGCGCGTGCTGGCCGATATATACGAACCCGCAGTTGCGGCACTGCCAGACCTGCTCGGTCTCGCGCGCAAAGACCTTACCGGCCTCAATGTTGGCGGCGAGAGCCTTGTAGCGCTCCTCGTGCTCCTTCTCAATCGCGGCAACCATGGTGAACAGCGCGGCGATCTGGGTAAAGCCCTCCTCCTTTGCCTCGGCGGCCATGCGCGGGTACATCGAGGTGTGCTCCTCGTTTTCGCCCGCGGCGGCCATCTTCAGGCAGGTCAGCGTGTCGGGGATCTCGCCGTTTTCCATCAACAGCTTGAACCAGATTTTGGCGTGCTCCTTCTCGTTGTTGGCGGTCTCGGTGAAGATGGCGCTGATCTGCTCATAGCCTTCTTTTTTGGCTTTGGAGGCAAAATAAGTGTACTTGTTGCGGGCCTGACTTTCGCCTGCAAATGCCTCCCAAAGGTTTTTCTCGGTCTTGCTGCCTCTGAGTTCCATAATGAATACCTCCGTTAAAATAGGAATAAGTCTTAATATGACTTTATTATAGCATACAAACAGCCCCTGTCAAGTAAAATTTCGGAATGGAACCTTGGTGATTTTGCGCAGACGGTTGACAAAGCATACATTTTAGTGTACTATCTGAATAGGATATATTCTTAAATCAAAAAAGGAGGTCTGCCCATGACCCGCCAACGCGCCCTGATTTTGGGTATCATGCGCGAAAAATGCCCCGAGCATCTGACCGCTGACGAAATTTTCAGCCATGCGCGGCAGGCCATGCCGCACATTGCGCGCGGCACTGTGTACCGCAACCTGAAATTGATGGAGCTGGACGGCGAGATCGGCCATCTGGAGATGCCAGACGGCCCCGACCGTTACGATGCCAACCCCAGCCCCCACGGCCACCTGCTGTGTGAGAGCTGCGGCGAGCTGGCAGACCTGCCGGTCGTGGGGCTGATCCGCGATATTGAGGCCGCCATCGGCACCGAAGTCCGCGGTTACACGCTGACGATCCGGTATATCTGCCCCAAATGCCGCGCTAAAAACGCGCAGTGACCCTTGCCGCCCGACCGTGGGCGGTATTTTTGTAAAAGCGAGGTTGTAACTTATGGCAAAGCAGCGCGACCCTGTACTAGATAGTATGCGCGGCATCGGCATTGTGCTTATGGTGCTGGGACATTCCGGGTTTCCGGGCACGGATTATATTTATTTATTCCACATGGCGCTGTTTTTTATGCTCAGCGGGTGGTTTTTCAGCCTGCGGGGCGGGCTGGTACATTTTGTCAGGCGCAAGCTGGTGACCCTCTGGCTGCCCTTTGTGGCGGCCAACACGATGTTTACGGTATGCAACAACCTTTTTCTGCGGCTGAACATCCTGACGGACGATGCGCGGATCGCGGAGATACCGGGCAACATTGTCACAGCACCGGTGAGCATCAAGGACATCATCGGCCGCACGGTACACTGGTGCGTGTTTGACGGCGGCACCCAGCTGGGCGGCGCGATGTGGTTCATACAGGCACTGTTCCAGATCTCACTATTGTACGCTGTCATGGAGGTTTTGCTGCAAAAGCTGCTGCATGGCGGCGATACGCTGATTGCGCAGGGGCTGCTTTCCGGCGTGCTGCTCTGGGTCGGCTGGCAGTGTAATCGGGTCGGCTGGAATGTCTGGGGGCTGGGCATTGCGGCCAGCTGCTACTGGATGTTCTACCTTGGCACGGTGCTGCGCCGCACTGCGCGGTCGGAGGTGCGCCCGCTGTACCGGGCGGCTGCTGGCGCAGCGGCCTTTGTTCTGCTGCTGGTGCTGCGGCGGCTCGGCTCGGTCGGGCTGGCGGGCAACGGCTATACCAACCCGGCGTTTTTGCTGTTGGCCAGCATGGCTGGCTGGGTGCTGGTGCGCAGCGCTGCCTGCCTGACGGCCCCCCTGCCCCGCGTCAGCGCCGTGCTTGGCTATCTGGGCCGCGCCACGATGCCCATTGTGATCCTGCATTTTTTGAGCTTTAAGCTTGTGACCTGGCTGGGCCTGCTGGCCACGGGCGGGGAGAGTTACCTGCTGGCGGCTTTCCCCGTCTATTTTACCGGCGGTGTCTGGTGGCTGGCCTACACGGCCGCCGGTCTGGCCCTGCCGCTGGCGGCAAATTGGGTTTACCAACAGGGAAAAGCAAAATTGCTGCATACATAAATGAAAAAAGAGTCCTTTCGGGGACTCTTTTTTTGCTATAGGTGATACATTCCGGCGACTGATGGCGTTATAGAGGTGAAAGGAGGCAATGCCTATGCAGACAGAACAGGAACTGGAAAAGCTGGTGCATACCCATACGGCGGCATTGCTGCGCTACTGTACGGGCCTGCTGGGCAGTGAAGCCGACGCGCAGGACGCCGTGCAAAAAACGTTTATCAAAGCGTGGCAGAAACGCCATACCCTGAAGTACGACGGCACCGACAACGAACGGGCATGGCTGTACCGCATTGCCTATCACACCGCGTTGGATATGCTGCGGGCGGCCCGCCGTGCGGCGGAGTACCCCACCCCGGAACCGCTGGAACAGGACCCGGGCATCAGTGAGGAATTGCGTGCCGCGCTGGACACGCTGAATCCGCTTGACCGCGCCCTGATATTGGAACGCGTGCTGGACGAACTCGACTACAAGACGCTGGCGCAGATTCACGGACGGCCCGCAGCCTATCTGCGCACACGGTATCAGCGCGCCAAAAAGCAGCTTGCAAATCGTTTGAGAGAGGGTGAGTGCGATGAAGTATGACCGCGATGAAACTTTTTTGAGAGAAAAACTGACCGCCGGTCTGCACCCGACCGCGGTGGACGTATGGCCCGCTGTGGCGGAACAACTGCCCGCCGCCCATAAAATGCGGCGCATACGGTGGCTGCGGTTGGCTGTGTGCGTGGCGGCCCCGCTGCTGATTGCCGCCGGTGTGCTGGTAGGAACCGCAGAATTTACCAACCTGCGGGAAAATCCGCGCCCGTCCTTTGCGCCGCAGGCCAACACCGGCTATGCCATAACCTATGAGCGGAAGTATTTCACGCTGGACAGTGATTTATTGGCGGGGATGATAGCCAACCACAACGGCGAAACCGCAGCGGACGGAACAAAACCGGGCAGTATCAATTTAAGCGGGCGGCTTCACCAGGACAGCGCAGACGGCCGCAATCTCTATGCCAAAGCGGCGCGCGGGTATGACAGTTGGGCAGAGCTGACGGCGGCCACGGGTCTGCCGCTGGTGCAGAACCCCCTGCTGGACGCGGGCGAGGACGATGAAGCTGTGTCCGTGAAGCGGTATATAACCGAGCGGTCGGAATCCGCTGCCGGGGACAGTGCGGAATTTGTAGCGACAGATACCGTCTATGCCGCGGCAGTTATCCCCATCGGGCGCGAGGCCGTGCCGGACAAAGTGTACCTGCGCATGGGAAAGCAGATTGACGGATACCGCGTCGAGATGATGGCGGTGGCCTATCTGGGCGACAACCCCAAGGAAACGGCGGCTGCTGTCTTTGAAAAAGATAGGGCGGGGCTTACATGGGTATGTGAAAGCTACCCGATGGCAAACGGAAACACGGCGCTGATTCCCCACTGCACCAGCAACCCGACTTCCATGCCGTGGGTGCAGTCTGCGGCCTACTTTGCGCAGGGCGGCATTTTGTACCGGGTGCTGTGTCTGCCGTGCGGGGCGGCGTGGGATACCCCGCAGGAGGAAATTCTGACGAAATTGCGAACGATTTTGGACGGCTTTGCATGAAAAAACGGGTATGCACCGGTTTGGTGCATACCCGTTTTTGTTATCGCTCCTCCAGCGGGACATACTCCCTTGTCTGCATGATGCTCTGGTAGGCGGGGCGGATGATCTTGTCCACATTGACAAGCTCCTCCATGCGGTGGGCAGACCAGCCCACGATGCGCGCAATCGCAAAGATGGGGGTGTACAGCTCGACCGGGATGCCCAGCATGTCATACACAAAGCCGGAATAGAAGTCCACATTGGTGGAAACGCCCTTGTAAATGTGGCGTTTCTCGGCAATGACCTTGGGCGCCAGCCGCTCGATCGTGTTGTAATATTCAAAATCGCGGCTGCGGCCCTTGGCATCGGCCAGCTGGTGGACAAAGCTTTTGAACACGACCGCACGCGGGTCGCTCAGTGAGTAGACCGCGTGGCCCATGCCGTAGATCAGGCCCTTCTGGTCAAAGGCCTGCCGGTCTACGATGCGGCCGAGGTAATCGGACATGGCGTCCTCATCGAGCGGGTCAGTGACATGGGTGCGGATGTCATCCATCATCTGCATGACCTTGATATTGGCGCCGCCGTGCTTGGGGCCCTTGAGGCTGGACAGCGCCGCCGCAACGACCGAGTAGGTGTCCGACCCGGACGAGGTGACAACGCGGGTCGTGAAGGTGGAGTTGTTGCCGCCGCCATGCTCCATGTGCAAAAGCAGCGCTATATCGAGGACATGCGCCTCCAGATCGGTATATTTCTGGTCGGGGCGCAGCATCTTCAGCAGGTTTTCCGCCGTGGAAAGGCGCGGGTCCGGGCGGTGGATGTACATGCTGCCGCCGCACTCATAATAATTGTAGGCGTGGTAGCCGTAGACCGCCAGCATCGGAAATACGCTGATGAGCTTGATGCACTGCTCAAGCTGGGTCTGCAGGTCGGTCTTGCCGATGTCATCATCATAGCTGGCCAGCGTCAGCACACTGCGGGTCAGCGAGTTCATCAGGTCATGGCTGGGGGCCTTCATAATGACATCGCGCACAAAGTTTGTGGGCAGGGTACGGCATTTGGTCAGGCAGCTGTTGAAGCTTTCCAGCTGCGCAGCATCGGGCAGGTCACCCAGCAAAAGCAGGTAGGCCGCACCCTCAAAGGCGTAGCGCTTGCCGCGCAGGCCGCGGATCAGGTCGTAGACATTGTAGCCGCGGTACCAAAGCTTGCCCTCGCAGGGAATCTTTTGGCCGTCCCGCTCCTCAAAGGCATCAATGCGGGAGATGTTGGTGATACCCGCCAGCACGCCCTTGCCGTTTTTGTCGCGCAGACCGCGTTTTATATCGTACTGGGCAAAAAGCTCCGGGTCAATGCGGTTGTTGGTGACGCATTCCTCGGTAAAGATGCGGGCTTCCTTTTCGATGGCTGCATAATCGCTCATGGTTGATGGCCTCCCTTTCTTTTTTGTCCGCGGTGGGTAAACAAATCGTAGCAGATGCAGGAATCTTTACAAATCGTATAACAATAATTATACGGAAAATCGAACAATCTGTCAAATGGATAATTTGTGAACAAGGCGGCCGCTGCCGGGATATAAAAAAGCGGGAGAGGTCATCCCTCTCCCGGCAAAAAGCTGTAAATTTTTATTCTGCCACCAGCACCGTCACGCTGGTCGGGGCCAGTTCAAGAGCATCGCGGAAGCATGGGCCGAACGGTGCGGCGTCCGCATGGACACCGTCACTGAGCTTGCGCCATGTGCCGGTGGGCAGACTGGCCCACTGGCGGGTGCGCTCGGGGTTGTAATAGACAGCCAGCTGACCCTTGGCGGCAGTGCCGTCATGCTCCGGCACAAAGCCGATGAGCCACCCCGGCAGCGCGAGCAGGAACGGTTCCGGCTCCCCTGCTGCGCCGCTCAGGCGCGGGTAGGCGCGGCGGATGGCCAGCATACCGCGGTAAAAGGCCGTCAGCGCAGCAAACTCCGGGCGGTGGGCGCGGGCCCAGTCAAGCCGGTTTGTGCTGAGAGGCCCCTTGTAGCTGTTGTGGTCGCCATGCTTGGTGCGGCCCCATTCCTCGCCCGCCTGCATAAAGGGCAGCCCCTGACAGGTCAGGTAGATGCCTGCCGTCATGCGGTTCTGCGCCAGCAGGTCGGCATCAGGCCAGTCATAATCCCCGCGGCGGGCCACGGCGGCCAGCTTGTCCCACAGGGTATAGTTGTCGTGGGCGGAGACATACTGCACCACCTGCCCGGCGCGCCGGGGCCAAAAGCCGTGCGCACCATTGCGCCATGCACTGATCGAGTGGATGACATCATAGCCGTGCTGGGGCGCACCGTTGACATAGCCGGCGTTGGCGGCATCAAAGACATTGCCCTTGATGCAATCGCGCGTATCATCACAGAAAAAGCCGATCCTGTCACTCAGCGCATCGAGCGCGCGCTTGTCGGCAGGGCGTGCGCCGCCCTCCAGATTCGTGCCGCCGCCCATCCATGGCTCGCCGTACATCAGGATGCTTTCGCCGCCGGGCAGGCTGTCGAGCGCGGCGCGGATCGCGTTCATCGTGTCCACATCCTCTAGCGCCATCAGATCAAAGCGGAAGCCGTCGATGTGGTAGGTCTTGGCCCAGTACAGCACTGAATCCACGATGAATTTACGCACCATGGGGCGCTCGCTGGCAAGGTCGCAGCCGCAGCCGGAGCCGTTGGTCATGCTGCCGTTGGGCCAGCGGCGGTTCCAGTAGCCGGGGACTGTCCGCTCAAGGCAGCTTTCACTGTGATAGGTGTGGTTGTAGACCACATCCATGATAACGCCCAGCCCCGCGCGGTGCAGGGCTGCCACCATGGCGCGGCACTCGCGCACGCGAACCTCGCCGTGGAAAGGGTCCGTGGCAAAGCTGCCCTCCGGCACATTGTAATTTTGGGGGTCATAGCCCCAGTTGTAGCCGCCGTCAGGGCGGGTCTCGTCCACGGTGGCGTAGTCAAAGATCGGCTGCAGCTGCACATGGCTGACGCCCAGCCCCTTCAGGTAGTTCAGGCAGGTCGGATGCGCGCCGTCATCGTCCAGCGTGGTGTCAGGCTGGGTAAAGCCCATGAATTTCCCGCGCCACTCGGGGCGCACACCGCTGCGCGCATCGGCGGAGAAGTCCGCCACATGCACCTCCCACACGCTGCGGGCGTGGGGCGGGATGGCGGGGCGCGCGTCTGCGTCCCAGCCCTCGGGGGCGGCCCGGGTCAGATCCAGCACCATGCCGCGCTGACCGTTGGCACCGGCGCTGCGCGCATAGGGGTCCACGACCTCCTGCATGCGGCCGTCCGGGAAGTAGACGCGGTAGAGATAGTAGGTCCCGTGCAGGTTGCCCGGCAGGGTGATGGCCCACACGCTGTCGGCCTCGCGGTGCAGCTCATGCACACCGCGCTCCCCGGCGCCGGGCTCGGCATCGGTGCCGGTTGCATACAGGCAGACTACGACCCCGCAGGCCGTGGGTGCCCACAGCTTGAAAACCGTTTCCTCCGCCGTAGGATTTGCACCGAGATCGCTGCCGCCGTAATAGGGCAGTTCACACGCCTGCTGCCAGTTCATGGGTGATCGCTCCTTACTAAGTAGTATGGGTATATTGTAACAGGTGGAGCGACAGTTTGCAAGGCGTAATCCGCAAACCGGCTGCTGTTTGCAGGCTCACAAAACCATCAGCAGCGTGCCTGCGCCGATGAGTGCGCAGCCCAGCAGCGATTTGACGGTGAACTGCTCATGCAGAAAGACGAAGGCCAGCACCAGCGTGATGACAACGCTCAGCTTGTCGATCGGCACGACCTTGGAGGCATCCCCGATCTGGAGCGCGCGGTAGTAGCATAGCCACGAGGCGCCGGTCGCAAGGCCCGAGAGGATCAGAAACAGCCAGCTTTTGCGGCTGATCCCGGTAATACCGCCCTGTGTGTTGGTGAGAAACACCATGCCCCACGACATGACAAGGACCACCACCGTGCGAATGGCCGTTGCCAGATTGGAGGCAACCCCCTCGATGCCTATTTTAGCCAGTATGGATGTAAGCGCCGCAAAGACAGCGCTCAACAGTGCAAAGACGAACCACATGAGAAGCCCTCCGCAGAGTCCGCATCGCTTTGCGCGGCAGTTATGCCTTTTTGCTGTAATCCCGCGCGCCGTAGATGGCGGTGCCCACACGGACGATGGTGGCACCCTCGGCAATGGCCGCGGCGTAATCGTGGCTCATCCCCATTGAGAGGATGTCCATCCGTGCGCGGTCATAGTGCTGCGCATCGGCCTTGGCCAGCAGTTCGCGCATCCGTGCAAAAAAGCGGCGGGTCTCGTCGTCATCGGCGTCTGCAGGCGGGATCGCCATCAGCCCGCGCAGCCGCAGATTTTGTCTGGCGGCAGCGGCCTCCAGCAGGGGGAACAGGCTGTCGGCGTCCACGCCGCTCTTGCTCGTTTCCTCACCGATGTTGATCTCCACAAGGATGTCCTGCACCAGCCCCAGACGGGCGGCAGCGGTGTCGATCTTGTCCAGCAGCCGCGTGCTGTCCACGCTTTGGATCAGGGCGGCGCGGCCCACGACCTTGTTGACCTTGTTGGTCTGCAGATGGCCGATAAAATGCCCCGGCTTGCCGTTGTAGGCACCGGCATCGGTTTTCTCGACCAGCTCCTGCACATGGTTCTCGCCAAAGAGGTCGATCGGCAGATCGGCGCTGCAGCGCACCTCCTCCACCGTGCGGGTCTTGCAGGCGGCGCAAAGCTTTACCTGCGCCGGATCGCGGCCGGCAGCCCTTGCAGCTGCGGCCATTGTTTCGCGGATATGGGCAACAGCCTCGGCCATCTGCTGCTTTTGTGCTTGCGGGATCATCGTACTTCCTCCTGACTGTAGACGGCGCGCGCACCGCCGATGAACGGCGGGCGGGTGCGGGCGCAGAGCAGGATCGCCTGCCCGATATGATCCAGCGACAGGCGCACCGGCACGGCCACCCGGCGCAGATGCATACCGATGAGCGTGCCGCCGATGTCCATACCTGCAGCGGCGCGGACCTCCTCGACAAGGACGGGGTCCTTAAAGGCGCGCCAGCAGCTTGTGGCCCAGCTGCCGCCGGCATGGGGCTGCGGAATGGCCGCAACGATCTGGCAGCCGTAGGCCTTGGCGGCCTCGCGCTCAAGGACGATGGCGCGGTTGAGATGCTCACAGCATTGAGCGGCCAGATAGACACCCTGCTCCTGCAATGGCGGCTGCACACCCGCCAGCACGGCGGCCGCGGCCTCCATGCTGGAGTCATGGCCGATATGCCCACCCATGATCTCACTGCTGGAGCAGCCGACCACAAAAATATCCCCTGTTTCAAGGTGCGCAGCTTCGAGCAGTTCTTCCGTGGCCTGCCGTGCCTGCGCGGTAAGTTGCGTGTAATCCATGGATAAAGCCCCCTTTGGTTCTATTATAGCAGGGGTGTCAATAACAAAAAAAGCCTTCCCCCTGTGGGGGAAGGTGGCCGAAGGCCGGATGAGGGGCGGGCTTGCCGATAGCACCCGCTCATGGAATATAGTGATAAAGCCGCCCCTCATCAGTCCGCTTCGCGGACAGCTTCCCCCGCAGGGGAAGCCTTTACGCCGAGACATCCTCAAACTGGCTGTTGTACAAATCGGCGTAGAATCCGCCGGCTTCGATCAGTTCGTCATGGGTGCCCTGCTCGATAATGTCGCCGTCCCGCATGACGAGGATCAGATCCGCATCGCGGATGGTCGAAAGGCGGTGGGCGATGACAAAGCTGGTGCGGCCCTCCATCAGGCGGTCCATTGCGGTCTGGATGCGCTGCTCGGTGCGGGTGTCCACGCTGGAGGTCGCCTCATCCAGAATCAGGATGCGGTTGTCCGCCAGAATCGTGCGCGCAATCGTCAGCAGCTGCTTCTGCCCCTGACTGACATTGGAGGCATCCTCGTTCAGCTCCATCTGGTAGCCGCCGGGCAATGTGCGGATAAAGTGGTCGGCGTTCGCGGCCTTGGCGGCGGCAATGACCTCCTCATCGGTGGCATCCAGCCGACCGTAGCGGATATTCTCCATGATGGTGCCCTTGAAGAGCCATGTATCCTGCAAAACCATGCCGAAGCCCTCGCGCAGGGCGCTGCGGTCAAAGTCCCGGACATTGTGGCCGTTGAGGGTGATGGTACCGGCGTCCACATCGTAGAACCGCATCAGCAGCTTGACCATCGTGGTCTTGCCGGCACCGGTGGGGCCAACGATGGCAACCTTCTGCCCGGGCTTGACATTGCAGCTGAAGTTGCGGATGACCGTTTTGTCCGGTGTGTAGCCGAACCGCACATGGTCGAAGGTGACCTGACCGTCAATGCTGGCGGGGTCGGCGCGGCGGGCGGGGTCAGCCAGCTGGTCCTCCTCGTCCTCGTTCAGGAACTCAAAGACGCGCTCGGCTGCGGCGGCCATGCTCTGCAGCATGTTCGACACCTGCGAAAGCTGCTGGATGGGCTGGGTAAAGTTGCGGACATACTGAATGAAGGCCTGAATATCGCCAATCGTGATGGTGCCCGCTGCAGCAAAGATGCTGCCCACAATGGCAACCGCCACATAGCCCAGATTGCCTACAAAGCTCATGATAGGCTGCATCAGGCCCGACAAAAACTGGGATTTCCACGCGGATTCGTACAGCTTGTCATTTGCGGTGTTGAAGTCGTCCAGCACAGCGGCCTCGCGGTTGAACGCCTTGATGACATTGTGCCCGGCGTAGACCTCCTCAACTTGACCGTTGACCACGCCGAGGGTGGTCTGCTGGGCCTTGAAGTACTTCTGGCTGAATTTGACGACCACCAGCACCAGCGCCAGCGATACCGGCAGGATCAGCAGCGCAATCAGCGTCATTTTGGGGCTGATCGAGAGCATCATGACCAGCACACCGATCATCGTGGTGACGCTGGTGATCAGCTGGGTGACGCTCTGGTTCAGGCTCTGGCCGAGCGTATCGACATCGTTCGTGATGCGGGACAGCACCTCGCCGACGGTGCGCTTTTCAAAGTAGGCCAGCGGCAGGCGGTTGATCTTTTTGTTGATCTGGTCGCGGAAGTCGTAGCAGACCTTCTGGGACAGGCCGGTCATCAGCCAGCCCTGCAGAAAGCTGAACGCGGCGGAGAACAGATACATCCCCGCAAGGAAGAGCAGCACCCGCCCGATGTAGGCAAAGTCGATGCTGCCGACCCCGCGCAGCTTGGCGATCCAGCCGGTGGCCAGCGCGGTGGTGGCTTTGGCCAGAATCTTGGGGCCTGCAATGTTGAAAATCGTCGAAAGAATTGCAAATACAACGACCACGATGAGCGACAGCTTATACCTGCTCATGGCGGCCAGCAGCTGGCGCAGCGTGCCCTTGAAGTCCTTGGCGCGCTCCGTTGTCGGGCGTCCGGGTCTTGGCATATCACGCATCCTCCTTCTGTAAATTCAGTTCCTTCTGGCTCAGCTGGCTGCGTGCGATCTCCCGGTATTCGGGGCAGCTCTCCATCAGCTGGGCGTGGGTGCCCTTACCGACGATGCGCCCCTCGTCCAGCACGATGATCTGGTTTGCATGCAGCACGGTCGAGATGCGCTGCGCCACGATAATGACGGTGGCGCTGCCGGTCTCGGCCTTGAGTGCGCGGCGCAGGGCTACATCAGTCTTGTAGTCCAGCGCCGAGAAGCTGTCATCAAACAGATAGATCTGCGGGTGCTTGGCAATGGCGCGTGCAATCGAAAGGCGCTGCTTCTGCCCGCCCGAGACATTGCTGCCGCCCTGTGCGATGGGGCTGGCAAGGCCCTCCGGCTTGGCGGAAATGAACTCGGCGGCCTGTGCGATCTCAGCGGCCTTCTGCACATCGGCATCGGTGATGTGGTCACCGCCAAACTTGAGGTTGGAGTCGATCGTGCCGCTGAACAGCACACCCTTCTGGGGCACATAGCCAAGGCAGTCGTGCAGCTGCGCTTGCGTCAGCTCGCGTACATCCACCCCGCCGATGGTCACGCTGCCCGCCGTTGCATCGTAAAAGCGCGGGATCAGGTTGAGCAGCGTTGACTTGCCGCAGCCGGTCGAGCCGATGATGGCGGTCGTTTCGCCGGGGCGGGCCGTAAAGCTGATGTGCTCAAGCGCGTCCTCCTCGGAGCCGGGATAGCGGAAGCTGACATCGTTAAACGCCACCACGCCCTCGGTGCCGTTCTCCGGCAGGGATTTGGGGGCGGCGGGGTCGTTGATGGTGGCGGGGGTCGTGACGACCTCGTCAATGCGGTCGGCGGCCACACCGGCGCGCGGCAGCATAACGGCCACCATCGACAGCATCAGGAAGGACATGACGATCTGCATCGTGTAGGTGATGAAGGCGATCATCTCGCCGACCTGCATCGTGCCCATATCCATGGCCTTGCCGCCGAACCAGACAATGAGCAGGCTTGTGCCGTTCATGATCAGCGTCATAAAGGGCATCATGGCGACCATCGTGCGGTTGGTGAAAAGCTGGGTGCGCATCAGGTCGGTGTTGGCACGGTCGAACCGCTTTTCCTCAAAGGCTTCGCGGCTGAAGGCGCGGATCGGCATGATGCCGGTCAGGATCTCGCGGCTGACAAGGTTCAGCCGATCCACAAGGGTCTGCATCTGCTTGAACTTGGGCATGGCGACATTCATCAGCACAGCAATGAGCAGCAGCAGCGCTGCCACCGCGACAAAGATGATCCATGTCAGCCCCGTGTTGCCGCCGGCCACATGCAGGATGCCGCCGATGCCGAGGATCGGCGCATAGACCACCATGCGCAGCAGGATAACGCAGACGAACTGCACCTGCTGAATGTCGTTGGTCGTGCGGGTGATGAGCGATGCAGTGGAAAACTTCTCGATCTCGGCGTTGGAATAGCCGACAACGGTGCGGAACACATCGCGCCGCAGGTCGCGGCCGATGCCAGCCGACACGCGGGAGGCGATGAAGCCGACAGCGATTGCCACAGCGACCATAAGCAGCGTCAGGGCCAGCATCCGGCCGCCGGTGCGCAGCAGATAGCCCATCTGCACATCGTGGGCGATGCCCTGTGCCTCATATTCCAGCGCGACCAGCAGCATGGCCTGGCTCGACAGGCTGCCCGCTACCGAATCATCGAGAGAGGCAAAGGCGGCGGCCAGCTGGCTTTGCAGCATTTCCCGTGCGCCGGGGGCCTGTGCCATGGCGGCAAACTGGGTCGCAACGGCATCGAGGTCGTAGGCGGTGGGGGTCACTGCATCGGCCGTGCCGGTGGCGGTGGCGGCGTTTTTGGCGGCCGCCATGTACAGCACAATGTCAGGCGTGGCAAACGCGTTTTCCAGTTCCGACATGGCAGCGGTGGCATCGTGAGAGAGGGTACGCACACCGTCGGCATCGGGGGCACTGTACCACTGTTCGGCCAGCGCGGCGTCCTCCTCGCTCATCAGCAGGGTGAGGGCCTGCAGGGTCGTGTCGCGGACGGTCTCGGGCACAGGGCTTTCAATGCCGCCCTGCTGGATGCCGACATCAACGATTTTGCTGGTGTAGTCGGGCAGGCTCAGGTCGCAGTAGGCCTGTACGAACAGCAGCGCCACCACGGCGATGCAGGCCGCCCAGTGGCGCCCCAGCTGCTTAAATATCTTGATCATGCGCGGGGTCTCCTTTCCTGTTTGCAAGGCCTTGCTCCAAGGCATCGTTCTCGGCCACGATGGCGGCGAGGAAGGCGTCCTTCAGGGCCACCATCTGGGCCAGCTCCTCCGGGGTCAGCCGCGCCATAACGCGGGAAAAGTAGCCGCTGATGGCCTGCTCCCCCGCAAGGCGGGCCTGCTCCCCTTCCGGGGTGATGCGCACGAGCGTTTTGCGGCGGTCATTGGGGTCGGTCTCGCGCAGGATATGGCCGTCCTGCTCGAGCAGGCGCAGCCCGCGCGAGACGGCGGGCATCGGCTGGCGCATTGCGCGGGCCAGCTCAGACACATAGATGCTGCCATCCTGCCCGGACTGCTCGATCTGGAAATGCAGATGCTCCAGCATACCAAGGCGGCAGTGCGGCTGGCTGGCCAGCGCTGCGCGCATCCCGCGCTTGCCCAGCGTGTTGACACGGCCGAGAAACTGGATCAGCCAGCCAAGGTCGGTGTTTTCGATGTCAGGCATTGCACACCTCCTGTTAATAGTTATCATGTGTTAATAATTGAAGTGAGATAATAATACACCCCCCTGCACAGCGATGCAAGGGGGTGCGGTGTGTTTTTAAAAATTGTTTACAAATACGGGTGTCAGGGCTCCGCGCAGCTGATATTGCTCAGCGTGATGCCGCGGCAGAGGCTAAGCGGCAGGGTCACGGACGGCTTTTGGATCGTGATGTCCTTAAAGACGATATCTTCCACCGCATAGCCGGGCGTATCAAAGCCGGCAATCTCCAGCGGGGCGGCATCGTGCCAGCTGCGGTCATGGTCCAGCATCTCGCCGGTCAGGGTCAGCCGCTCAAAAAAGCAATGGCTGAGCTTCGGCGGCGTTTCGGCGGGGGTGCCGTCATCGTTGTAGGGCACGCTGTGCAGCATGACGCGCGGAGCAATGCAGTCCTGCACGGTTACGCCGCGCACATAGCCGCCGCGCTTGGGGGTAGCCTTGATCTCGATGCCCGACAGCGAGTTTGCAAGGTCGCAGTCCCAGATCTGCACATCCTCCACGCCGCCGCTCATCTCGCTGCCGATGCAGATGCCGTGGCCGCAGTCGCTGCGGCAGTCAAACACCCGGATGTGGGCGCAGGGGCGGCCGATCTCATTGCCCTCGGGGTTCTTGCCGCTCTTGATGGCTACGGCATCGTCCCCCGTAAAGAACTCGCTGGCAAACAGTGTGCAGTTCGTCGAGGAGTCGGGGTCCCAGCCGTCACCGTTCCAGACGCCCTCCGATACAAAGGTGCAGTGGTCGGTCTGGATATTGTTGCAGTAGATCATGTGGACATTCCAGGACGGGCCGTTTTTGAGGGTGACGCCGCTGATCCAGACATTTTCACAGTTGCTCAGGTTGATAAGGCGGGGACGCACACGACCGGGGATCGTGTCGCTGTTCTCGCAGCTTTCGACCAGCTCCTTGTTGTCATCGAGGAAGCTCTTGATGCGCGCACGCTCATCCTCAATGATCTTGCGGGCCAGCGTCTGGCCGCCGCCGCAGATCGTGCCCTTGCCGCGGATGATGATGTTGCGGCAGTTCGGCCCCGTCTTATGGTTCAGCTCACCGGCGTTGAGCAGGCTGGAATAGCAGCGCATCTCGATCCCCTCAAACCGGCTGGGGATGCAGGGAGCATAGTCATGGATGTTGGCGGTGCCCTGCAGCACAGCGCCCTTGGCAAGGTAGATCTCAAGATCGCTGTGCAGCCGCAGCGCACCGGTCAGGAAATCACCCGCCGGGATATAGAGAATATCGTCCGGGCCGCAGTCGTTGATGGCGCGCTGCAGGTTGTCGGTATTCAGCAGCTGGCCGTCACCGCGGCAGAAGTAGGGCGCAGCAGTAATGTCGATACGGTGCTTTTCCTGCCCGAACTGCAGCGTGGCGGAGCCGACACAATAGCTGCCGCTGACCACATCCACCCGGAAGGTGCTGCCGTAGGTCAGGCCCTCGATCGTAAAATGGGTCTTGTCGGTGCGGCCGATGGCCTCGCCGTTGAGGGAGACGGTGTACTCCGCCCCGCGCGGCGCAGCGGCGGGCTTATCCCAGTACAGCACCGCGTAATCCTCGGTGCAGCGTATATTTAAGCGGTTCTGTTTCATGTATGACATCCTTTGGTAAAGGGAGAAATTCATTGGTACACATATTGTACCACAGCCCGCAGGTTTATCCAATACCTTGGTGTGCCAAAATACCGCGGTCAAAAGCCGACAGGTTTTGACAGTTTGCAGCCTTGACAAAAGCGGGACCCGGCACACCGGGCAGGTTTTGCTTTTGCGGGTAAAATGTGGTAGAATAAGTCAACCGCCGGGGCGCGGGCTGCCCGCCCCGCCAACACCCAGAGCCGCAGAAAGGAGGCCGCCATGGAGAAAACCGCGTTTGAGTCCGCCCACATGGCGGCGCTGAACCCCCAGCAGAAAGCCGCCGTTGCAGCCGTAGACGGCCCGGTGCTGCTGCTGGCGGTGCCGGGCAGCGGCAAGACCACCGTGCTGATCACCCGATTGGGCTACATGACCGAGGTCTGCGGCATCGCGCCGGAGTCGATCCTGACAATGACCTACACGGTGGCCGCCACGCAGGAGATGCGCGCCCGGTTTGCCGCGCGGTTCGGGGAGGCCGAGGCGGCGCGGATGGAGTTCCGCACCATCAACGGCGTGGCGGCGCGCATCATCGCGCTCTACAGCCGGATGTACGGCCGCACACCGCCCGACCTGCTGCAGAGCGAGAGTGAGACAACGCCGCTGTTGCTGCAGCTGTGGCAGAGCATCAACCATGAATACGCCGCCGAAAGCACCCTCAAGGAGCTGCGCACGGCCATCACTTACATTAAAAATATGTGCCTGACCGATGCCGAGCTTGACGAGCTGGAGACGGACCTTGAGAATCTGCCGGCGCTGTACCGCGCTTACCAGCAGGCGCTCAAGGCGCGGCACAAAATGGACTACGATGACCAGCTCTGCTTTGCGCTGCAGATCTTGAACGCCGCGCCCGCCGTGGCAGCAGCGTTCCGTAAGCGGTACCGTTATTTCTGTGTGGATGAGTCGCAGGATACCTCCCGCGTGCAGCATGAGATCATCCGGGTGCTGGCGCAGCAGAGCGGCAACCTTTTTATGGTCGGGGATGAGGACCAGAGCATTTACGGCTTCCGCGCGGCTTACCCGCAGGCGCTGATGGACTTTGAAAAGACCTACCCCGGCGCGCGGGTGCTGCTGATGGAGGAAAACTACCGCTCGCGGGAGCCGATCCTTGCCGCTGCCAACCGCTTTGTGGCGCGCAACCGCTACCGCCGCCCCAAGACCATTGCCCCTACGCAGGGGGCCGGAGAGCCGATCCGGGTCGTGGAGGTGCGCCGCCGCGCTGACCAGCTGGCATTCCTGTTTGCGGAGGCGCAGCATTGCGAGGTCGAGACCGCTGTGCTGTTCCGCAACCATGAGAGCGCGCTGCCCATCATCGACTTGTGTGAGCGGCGCGGCGTGCCTTACGGCTGCAAGGCGGTCGAGCAGACCTTTTTTACCAACAAGATCGTGCGGGATGTCGCGGATATTTTTGCGCTGGCAGCCAGCCCGGACGATGCCGACACCTTTCTGCGGTGCTATTTCAAGTTCGGCGTGCCGGTGACACGGGCACAGGCGCTGTACGCCGCCGGGCAGGCACGCCAGCACGGGCAGGGCTGCTGGACAGCGCTGATCCATGAGGACAGCATCCGCCCGCGCACCCGCGCCGCGATGGCCGAGGTGGCCGCAGGGCTGGCCCGACTGCCCCGCATGGCGGCGGACGATGCTGTGCGGTTTTTGACCGACCAGCTGGGCTACGGCAAGTATCTGGACAAAAACGGCATGGACCGCGCCAAGTTGGCCGTGCTGGAAATGCTGGGTGCTCAGGAGCCTACGCCCCGGCGGCTGCTCCGGCGGCTGGCGGAACTGCGCACCATCGTGCAGGAGCATGTCACACCGCCGGGGTGCAAATTTCTGCTCTCCACGATACACTCCGCCAAAGGGCTGGAGTATGACCGGGTGATCCTGCTTGATGTGCTGGACGGCATCCTGCCGGCCAAGCCGGAGCTGTGCTGCCGCACCCCCGCCGAGACGCGCCAGTATGAGGAGGATCGGCGGCTGTTTTATGTGGCGATGACCCGCGCCCGGCAGGAGCTGGTGCTGTTTGACTGCACGGCCGAGCGCTCGTCCTTTGCGCAGGAGGTGCTTTCCGGTCTGCCGGGGCACCGCAGCCGCCCTGATGCCGTCCCCGCGGGGCACCGCCCTGCCCCGGCGGCGGCGCGCAAGCCGCTGCCGCCCGTGGATATGGCGTCGATCACGGCTGTTGGGGCGCGGGTGCGCCATGCCGTATTCGGCCCCGGCACGGTGGAAAGCGCAGAGGGCGGCCGCGTGACCGTCCGCTTTGCCGCCGGTACAAGAATACTGGATGCCCGCGTTGTGGCCGACCGACACCTGCTGTGGCCGGAATGACCCGCCCGCACCAGACAGTATGGATAAAAAACAAGAGGATTAAACGGTTATGAAACATATTTTACTTCTCGCCACCGGCGGCACGATCGCAAGCCGGCCCACGGCTGCGGGCGGGCTGGCCCCCGCCATCACCTCGGAGGAGCTGCTGGCCTGTGTGCCGGAGCTGGCCGACCTGTGTGCGATTGATGCAGTGCAGCTTTTCAACCTCGATTCCACAAATGTCGGCCCTGCGCAATGGCAGGAGATCGTGCGCAGCATCCGGGAAAACTACGCCGCCTATGACGGCTTTGTCATTGCCCACGGCACCGACACGATGGCCTACACGGCGGCCGCGCTGAGCTACATGATCCAGAACAGCGCCAAGCCGGTCGTGTTGACCGGCAGCCAGAAATCCATCTACAACCGCGACACCGATGCCCGCAACAACCTCTATCGCGCCTTTGTCTACGCCGTGAGCGAGGGTGCATGGGGCGTGCAGCTGGTGTTTGACAATAAGGTCATTCTGGGCACCCGCGCCCGCAAGACGCGGACCCGCAGCTTTGACGCCTTCTCGAGCATCGACTACCCGGAGACTGCCGTTTTCCGTGACACAAGGCTTATCCCCTTCCTGCGGCGGCCGGCCGATCTGCCGCCGGTGCAGTTTTATGAGCAGCTTGACCCCGCCGTCTTTGTGCTGCGGCTGGTGCCGGGTATGCGGGCAGACATTATCCCGCTGCTGGCCCCGCACTACCGTGCGCTTGTGCTGGAAAGCTTCGGCGTGGGCGGCCTGCCGGGCGGTGAGCAGGGCGAAATGTTTGCCGAGCTGCGCCGCTGGTGCGACAGCGGACGGCTGGCCGTGTTTACGACCCAGGTACCGCATGAGGGGTGCGACCTTGCCGTCTATGAGGTGGGCCGCGCTGTGGGCGAGCTGCCCGGCGTGCTGGAGGCGCACGACATGACCCCCGAGGCCGTGGCCGTCAAGCTGATGTGGGCGCTGGGCCAGACGCAGGACCGTGCCGAGGTCATGCGCCTGTTTGAAACCCCGGTGGAGATTGATATTATTTAAGGCAATACCGCGCCTTGGCCGCTGTCTTTTTGTGACGGCGGCCTTTTGCTTTGCTGAAAAGTGTGCTATACTCCATAAGTAGGAACCAAAAGTACAGGAAGGAGCCTGCCCGTGCAGTATTCTGATGAACATTTGCGCTATCTGCGCCTGCTTTCCCAAAAATACCAGACGGTAGCCGCAGCCGCCAGCGAGATCATCCGCATTGAGGCGCTGCTGCGCCTGCCCAAGGGCACCGAGCATTTTATGAGTGATCTGCACGGCGAGCATGAGGCGTTTGTACATATCCTGAACAGCGCATCGGGCGTTATCCGTGAGAAGATCGACACTGTGCTGGGGCCTGATGTCCCCGCCGAGGAACGCGCCGAGCTGGCAACGCTGGTCTACTATCCCAATCAAAAGCTGCCGGAATTGAAGGCGCGCCAGCCCGATCTGCACGCATGGTACCGCCTGACGCTGCTGCGGCTGATCGACCTGTGCCGGTTTGTTTCCAGCAAGCACACCCGCGACCATGTGCGCCGCTGCCTGCCCCAGAACTGCGGCTACATTCTGGACGAGCTGCTCCACGCCCATTTTGAGGACCACGACAAGGACCAGTACTACGGTGAGATCATCGAGAGCATCCTGCGCTATGACCGCGCTGACGCCTACATCGTGCGGTTCTGTGAGGTCATCAAGCGGCTGGCCGTTGACCGGCTGCATATCGTAGGCGATTTGTTTGACCGCGGCCCGCGCCCCGACCGTATTCTCGACAGCCTGATGGCGCACCATCAGGTGGACATCCAGTGGGGCAACCATGATGTTGTCTGGATGGGTGCCGCTGCCGGCAGCCCGCTGTGCATTATGACGGTGCTGAAAACAACGCTGGCCTACAACAACCTTGACACGCTGGAAGGCGGCTACGGCATCAGTCTGCGCCAGCTCGAGCGCTTTGCCCAGAGCACCTACGCTGACTCCGATGTATCGCGCTGGATCCCCCACGCCGACCCGCGCACGGCGGCCGGTGATTTGAACGCCGCCGCCCGGATGCACAAGGCCGTGACCGTGATGATGCTCAAGCTGGAGGCGCAGGTCATTGCCCGCAACCCGGATTTCGATCTGCAGGGCCGCGACTTTTTGAACCATATTGATTTTGCAGCAGGCACGGTGGACTACCACGGCACTGTCTATCCCCTGCTGGACTGCGACTTTCCCACTGTGGACCCCGCCGCGCCGACCACGCTCACCGCCGAGGAGGGACATGTCATTGCCGGGCTGGTGCGCAGCTTTGCCGAGAGCGAGCGTCTGCAGCGCCATGTGCAGTTTCTCTACGCGCACGGTGCGTTTTACAAGATCTGCAACGGCAACCTGCTCTATCACGGCGCTGTGCCGATGACCGAGGACGGTGCCTTTGCCGCCATCCGGTTTGAGGGGGTGGCGCGCAGCGGCAAGCAGCTGTTTGACTACTGCGACCGCCGTGCCCGGCAGGGCTACAGCGCACCGCCGGGCAGCCCGGCGCGGCTGGCCGGGCAGGACTTTTTGTGGTATCTGTGGTGCGGTGCCAAATCGCCGCTTTTTGGCCGCAGTGCCATGACGACCTTTGAACGGCTCTACATTGCCGACCCCGCTGCCCACCGGGAGATCAAGGACCCCTACTACAGGCATATCGCCGCGCTGGACACGGCCGAGCGCATTTTGCGGGAGTTCGGCCTTGCGGGTGCGGGCTGCCACATCGTCAACGGCCATGTGCCGGTCCGCGCCATCGAGGGGGAAAGCCCCATCAAAGGCGGCGGGCGGCTCATCATCATTGACGGCGGCTTCTGCCGCGCTTATCACCAGCGCACCGGCATTGCAGGCTACACGCTGGTCTACAACTCGCGCGGGCTGATCCTGCGCACCCACCAGCCGTTTGAAAGCGCCGAGAAGGCCATCCATGAGGATGAGGACATCGCAAGCAAGAGCGAATACATCTACACGGCGCCGCAGCGCATCCTTGTGCGCGACACCGATGAAGGCGGCCGCAAGCAGGCGCTGATCCGCGACCTCTGCGCCCTTGTGGAGGCCTACCAGACCGGTGTGCTGCCGCAGGGTGTGGCACGGGAAATGTGATTGAAATTTGCGCCGTTTGCATTATAATAGGAAACGGATGGGTGCTATAGCCCCATCCATGCAAAGTATAAAAATATAAAAATATAAAAAGGAGAGGATTTACAAATGCCTTGTACAACCATTCTGGTCGGCAAAAACGCATCGTATGACGGGTCCACAATGATCGCCCGCAACGATGACTCCGGCTCCGGCCATTTCACTGCCAAAAAGCTTGCTGTGTTCCAGCCGCAGGACTATCCTGCGGTATATAAGTCGGTGATTTCAGGCGTTGAGATCCCCCTGCCCGAGGGCGGCCTGCGGATGACCGCCGTGCCCAACGCCGTGGAGGGCAAGGGCCTTTGGGCTGCCAGCGGCGTGAACGCTGCCAATGTCGGCATGACCGCCACCGAGACCATCACCTCCAACCCGCGCGTGCTGGGGGCCGACCCGCTCGTCAAGGGCGGCATCGGCGAGGAGGACATTGTTTATCTGGTCCTGCCCTACATCCGCTCCGCGCGTGAGGGTGTACACCGCCTCGGCAGCCTGCTGGAGCAGTACGGCACCTATGAGATGAACGGCATTGCCTTTCAGGATACGAACGAGATCTGGTGGCTTGAGACGATCGGCGGCCACCACTGGATGGCCCGCCGCGTGCCCGATGATGTGTATGTCGTCATGCCCAACCAGCTGGGGCTGGATATGCTGGATCTGGACGATGCACTGGGCGAGCAGAAGGACTTTATCTGCTCTGCCGATCTGCGCGAGTTTATCAGCCGGTATCATCTGGACCTTGCACAGGGCGGTGCGCTGAACCCGCGCGATACCTTCGGCAGCCATGACGATGCCGACCATGTCTACAACACACCCCGCGGCTGGTACATGCTGCGCTGTTTCAACCCCAACACCTTCGCATGGGACGGCCCCGATGCCGATTTCACCCCGCGCTCCGACGATCTGCCCTGGTGCATGGTGCCGGAGAAAAAGATTACGCCCGAGGACATCAAGTATGTGTTGTCCTCCCATTATCAGGGCACGCCCTACGACCCCTACGCAGCCACGGCGGCCGAAAAGGGCATCTACCGCCCCATCGGCGTAAACCGCAACGACTTTATGGCGCTGCTGCAGCTCCGCCCCGATATGCCGGAGGATTTCCGCGCCGTGGAATGGCTGGCCTTTGCGTCCAACGCCTTCAACACGATGCTGCCCCTCTATGCCAATGTGGACACTGCGCCGGAATATCTGGCCAACACCACCGGGGATGTCTCCACCGACAACTTCTATTGGGCCAGCCGCCTGCTGGCCGCGATGGCCGATGCGTCCTACGCAAAGTCGGTGTTCCACATCGAGCGCTACACCCTGAGCGTCGGTGCGAAGGCGAACCACATCATCAACACCTGTGACGATGCCCAGCGCACCGAGACCGACCCCGCCGCCCGCGCTGCCCTGCGCGAAAAGGCAAATGAGGATCTGGCCGCGATGGCGAAGGCCGAAACGACCGACACGCTGAACAAGGTCCTGTTTGAGCTGAGCAGCGGCATGAAGAATGCCTATTCGCGCTCGGATGCGTAAGAAACCCGCATAAAAAAGGATACCCCCGCCGCACAGCCTGCTGCTGTGCGGCTTTTTTGCACTTTTTAACAATAATGTCACAATCTTTGCGGAATTTTCAACTTGCTTTTATACCAGAATCTTTGTATAATAAATGTCAGGATGGGGCACTAGGAGGCTGACTTAGTCCCCTGCTCCCCATTCAGCCAAAAGTATAGAGAAAGAGGTATATGTAAACATGGCAAATCTGGATTTGACTAAGTATGGCATTACCGGCACGACCGAGATCGTGCATAACCCCTCTTATGATGTTCTGTTCGCAGAGGAGACCAAGGCTGACCTGACCGGCTACGAGAAGGGCCGTGTCAGCGAGCTGGGCGCCGTCAATGTTATGACCGGCGTTTACACCGGCCGCTCCCCCAAGGACAAGTACATCGTCATGGACGAGAACTCCAAGGACACCGTTTGGTGGACCAGCGACGAGTACAAGAACGACAACCACCCCATGACCGAGGCCACTTGGGCTACCGTTAAGGACATCGCCAAGAAGGAGCTGTGCAACAAGCGCCTGTTTGTTGTCGATGCTTTCTGCGGCGCCAACAAGGACACCCGCATGGCCATCCGCTTCATCGTGGAGGTGGCCTGGCAGGCACACTTCGTCACCAACATGTTCATCAAGCCCACCGCTGAGGAGCTGGAGAACTTTGAGCCTGATTTCGTTGTCTACAACGCCTCCAAGGCTAAGGTCGAGAACTACAAGGAGCTGGGCCTGAACAGCGAGACCTGCGTTGCCTTCAACATCACCAGCAAGGAGCAGGTCATCATCAACACCTGGTACGGCGGCGAGATGAAGAAGGGCATGTTCTCCATGATGAACTACTTCCTGCCGCTGAAGGGCATGGCCTCCATGCACTGCTCTGCCAACACCGATAAGGAGGGCAAGAACACTGCCATCTTCTTCGGCCTGTCCGGCACCGGCAAGACCACCCTCTCCACCGACCCGAAGCGCCTGCTGATCGGCGACGACGAGCACGGCTGGGACGATAACGGCGTCTTCAACTTCGAGGGCGGCTGCTACGCCAAGGTCATCAACCTTGACAAGGACTCCGAGCCTGACATCTACAATGCCATCAAGCGCAACGCTCTGCTGGAGAACGTCACGCTGGATGCCGAGGGCAAGATCGACTTCGCTGACAAGTCTGTCACCGAGAACACCCGCGTTTCTTACCCCATCAACCATATCCAGAACATCGTTCGCCCGATTTCTTCTGCCCCCGCTGCCAAGAACGTCATCTTCCTGTCTGCTGATGCGTTTGGCGTTCTGCCCCCGGTCAGCATCCTGACCCCGGAGCAGACCCAGTACTACTTCCTGTCCGGCTTCACCGCCAAGCTGGCCGGCACCGAGCGCGGCATCACCGAGCCCACCCCGACCTTCTCCGCTTGCTTCGGTCAGGCCTTCCTCGAGCTGCATCCCACCAAGTACGCTGAGGAGCTGGTCAAGAAGATGCAGAAGTCCGGCGCGAAGGCTTATCTGGTCAACACCGGCTGGAACGGCACCGGCAAGCGCATCTCCATCAAGGATACCCGCGGCATCATCGACGCGATCCTGAGCGGCGCTATCAACGAGGCCCCCACCAAGAAGATCCCGCACTTCGACTTTGAGGTTCCCACCTCTCTGCCCGGCGTCGATCCCGCCATCCTCGATCCCCGCGACACCTATGCAGATGCCGCCGAGTGGGAGACCAAGGCTCTGGATCTGGCTGGCCGCTTCATCAAGAACTTCGCCAAGTACGAGGGCAATGAGCACGGCAAGGCACTGGTCGCCGCCGGCCCGAAGCTGTAATTTGAGCGAAACTGCTTGAAGAACTAGCATAATAAACCGCCCGCATGTCACAGCACTGTGATTTGCGGGCGGTTTTTGTTTTGCGGCCGGCGGAGCATTGCCGGGTCATTGAGGACGCCGACCTCTACAACGTAGGGGCGGATTCCATATCCGCCCGCGAAACGCCGCGGCAGCCGCACATTTTCTCCTCACAAATACAAAAAACACCGCGCCGTGTTTTCCACAGCGCGGTGTAAAGCTTATTCTCGAAAAATCAGAGCGCGTAGCCCTTGGCCTTGATGACATCCACAACCTGCGCAACATACCGCTCGCAGGTCTCATGCTCGGGGGCTTCGACCATAACGCGGACCAGCGGCTCGGTACCGGACTCGCGGACCAGAATACGGCCGGTATCGCCCAGTGCCTCGGCCACGGCCTTGACGGCGGCCTGCACATCGGCATCGTCCTGCGCTGCACGCTTGTCGGTGACCTTCACATTCGTAAGCACCTGCGGGTAGATCTTCAGCGGGGCGGCCAGCTCGCTCATCGGCTTTTTCTTGGCCAGCATGACCTCCATCATCTTCAGGCTCGTCAGGATGCCGTCACCGGTGCTGGCGTACTTGGAGAAGATGATGTGGCCGCTCTGCTCGCCGCCGATGCGGCAGCCGTTTTTCGCCATATACTCATACACATACTTGTCGCCCACAGCGGTCTTGGCGTAGTCGATGTCCTGCTCATCAAAAGCCTTGTACAGGCCGAAGTTGGACATAACGGTGGTGACGACCGTGTTGGTGATGAGCTTGCCGCGCTCCTTCATATAGCAGCCGTAGATGTACAGGATATGGTCACCGGTGATGACATTGCCCTTTTCATCCACGCAGAGGCAGCGGTCGGCATCGCCGTCATAGGCAAAGCCGATGTCAAGGTGATTCTCAACCACGAACTTCTGCAGACCTTCAATGTGGGTGGAGCCGGCGTTGAGGTTGATGTTCAGGCCGTTGGGCTTGTTGTTGATGACATAGGTGTCAGCGCCCAGTGCGTCAAAGACGCTCTTGGCAATGTTCCAGCTGGAGCCGTTGGCGCAGTCCAGACCGACCTTGACGCCGCGGAAGGAGTAGATGCCCAAGCTGATCAGGTACCCCATGTAGCGGTTGCGGCCTGCCACATAGTCCACAGTGCAGCCCACATGGTCGCGGCTGGCAAAGGGCAGCTCCGGCCAATCCTGATCGAAAATGTGCAGCTTGCCGTCGAGGTAATCCTCGACCAGCAGCAGCGTTTCCTCGTCCATCTTCTCGCCGTAGCAGTCAATGAGCTTGATACCGTTGTCATAGTAGGGGTTGTGGCTGGCCGAGATCATGATGCCGCAGTCGAAATCGTCCACGCGGGCGATGTAGGCAACGCTCGGGGTGGTGGTGACATGTAGCAGATAGGCATCGGCGCCGCTGGCGGTCAGGCCCGCGACAAGGCTGTACTCAAACATGTAGGAGCTGCGGCGGGTATCCTTGCCGATGACGATGCGCGGGGCAGTCGTCTCGCCGTTGCGCTGGCGCAGCATGCCGTAGTACCAGCCCAGAAAGCGGCCGACCTTGTAGGCGTGATCGGCGGTCAGGGTGACGCCGGCCTCCCCGCGGAAGCCGTCAGTGCCAAAATATTTTCCCATAGTAAACACTTGTCCCTTCAAATAAAGATGGAATTTGTGGTAAAACAATATGAAGTCATATCGTTTTTAGTATACCACTTTATGCCGCCGATGACAAGTCCGCATTATTTGCAGGCGGTGTATCGGTGCAGTATTGCGGTGCAGCCCTCCAGCACATCCCGCCAGGTGGCTGAGAAATCCCCGGTATACCACGGGTCGGCCACATCGCCCGGGCGGGCAGTGTAGTCGAACAGACGATGGATCTTTCCCTCCGGGTCACCGCCGCAGATGCGCATCATATTGCGGATGTTGGCACTGTCCATGCCAATGAGCAGGTCGTAGCGGCCATAGTCTGCCCGGGTCAGCTGACGCGCCGCATGCCCGGTGCAGGTGATGCCGTGGGCCGCAAGCTCCCGCCGCGCCGGCGGATAGACCGGGTTGCCGATTTCCTCGGTGCTGGTCGCAGCAGATGCGGCCATAAAGCAGTCCCCTGCCCCAGCCTTCGCCGCAAGGTCCTTCATCACAAATTCCGCCATCGGGCTGCGGCAGATATTACCATGGCACACGAAAAGTATTTTGATCATAGCAGAGTTTCCTTTATAATGCTGCAATTTTCGGGGGCATAAAACATTGACAAACGGCCCCTGTTTCACTATATTTATTAGTATACACGAAAACGCCGAACTTGTCTGCCTCTGCGCGAATTTTTATGCGGAGGCGGTGCGGTTTGTAAGGGAGATATAACTATGGCAGAAGAAAAACGCAAACGCATCCTCTCGGGCATCCAGCCCACCGGCACGCCCACGCTGGGCAATTATATCGGCGCGGTGCGCAACTGGGCCCTTTTGCAGTCTGATTATGAGTGTCTGTATATGGTGGCAGACCTGCACAGCCTGACTGTGCGTCAGGTCCCGGCCGAACTGCGCCGCCGCACCCGTGAGTTGTCCGCCCTGCTGCTGGCGGTCGGCATCGACCCGAAAAACCATGTGCTTTTTGTGCAGAGCCATGTGCCCGCGCACACCCAGCTGTCCTGGGTGCTGGCCTGCAACACCCAGTTTGGCGAGCTGTCCCGCATGACCCAGTTCAAGGACAAGAGCGCCAAGCACCCCGATAATGTCAACGGCGGCCTGTTCACCTACCCGGTGCTGATGGCAGCCGACATCCTGATCTACAACGCCGATCTCGTCCCGGTCGGGCAGGATCAGACCCAGCATCTTGAGATTGCCCGCGACATCGCAGGCCGCTTCAACGGCATCTACGGCGACACCTTCACCCTGCCGGAGGGCTATGTCCCCGCCAGCGGCGCTAAGATCATGTCTTTGGCCGAGCCGACCAAAAAGATGAGCAAATCTGACACAAATGTCAACAGCTTTATCCTGATGACCGATGACAAGGACACCATCGTGCGCAAGTTCAAGCGCGCCGTGACGGACTCCGACGGTGTGGTGCGCTTTGACCGCGAGGCAAAGCCCGGCGTATCCAACCTGATGTGCATTTACAGCACCTTCACCGGCAAGTCCAACGATGAGATCGCCGCCGAGTTTGAGGGCAAGGGCTACGGGGACTTCAAGATGGCCGTTGCCGAGGTCACGGCCGATGCGCTGGCCCCCGTGCAGGCAGAGTACGGCAAGATTCTGGCCGACAAGGCCTATGTGGACGGCGTGCTGAAGGACGGCGCCGAGCGCGCAGCCCGCCTTGCCAACCGCACGGTCAGCAAGGTCTACCGCAAGGTTGGCCTGCTGCAGCTGGATAAATAACGCTGTGTCTTGACAAATCCCGCTTGAACCATTATAATATGTAAGTTAGTGCGGCTCCCCAGTTGGTGCCGCACAACTTTTACTATCCATTTTACGTTAGGAGACACTGCTATGGCTAAAGAAGTTGTCGTTACCCGCGAGGGCTATAATAAACTGGAGCAGGAACTGGAAAACCTGCGCACCGTCAAGCGTAAGGAAGTTGCCGACAAGATCAAGGTTGCCCGCGGCTATGGTGACCTGAGCGAGAACGCCGAGTATGATGCCGCCAAGGAGGAGCAGGCTTCTGTGGAGGCCCGCATCGCCGATCTGGAGGCCACCCTCAAGCTGGCACGCATCATGGACGAGAGCGAGCTGTCCAACGACACCGCCTCCATCGGTATGCATGTCAAGATTCTGGCCGAGGGTGATGATCCTGAGGACGCCGAGGAGTACGACCTGACCGGCTCCACCGAGGCCGATATGGACCTGAACCGCATCAGCGACGAGAGCCCCGTCGGCGCAGCCCTGATCGGCTGCAAGGTCGGCGACCATTTTGATGTCACCCTGCCCAACGGCAACATCATCACCTACACGCTGCTCGAAGTAAGCCGCTCGAAGTAAGAAAATAATAGAGCGCCCGCGGGCGGATGCGGACATTTGCCCCTACGCTCTTCCCGCAAAGGGCAAGCTCAATAGAACAAATAATCACGAAAGGACGATCTCTCATGGAGCAGAATAAGCCCCAGACCGAGCAGGAGCTCTCCCAGCAGGCCGCTGTGCGCCGCCAGAAGCTGGCTGACCTGTGCGAAGCCGGTCACAACCCCTTTGAAATCACCAAATATGCGCAGGACGCGTACTCGGCCGACCTCAAACAGGAATTTGCCGAGCTGCCTGCCGAGGCGGAGACCGGTAAGATCGTCTCTCTGGCCGGCCGTATGATGTCCAAGCGCATTATGGGCAAGGCCAGCTTTGCCCATTTGCGCGACCAGAAGGGTGACATCCAGATCTTTGTCAAGCGTGACCTGCTGGGCGAGGAAGCCTACGCCGCCTTCAAAAAGCTCGACATCGGTGACATCATCGGCGTCAAGGGCGAGGTTTTCCGCACCAAGATGGGCGAGATTTCGGTGCGCATCACCGAGCTGACGCTGCTCTCCAAGAGCCTGCTGCCCCTGCCCGAGAAGTTCCACGGTCTGACCGACCGTGAGGCGCGCTACCGCCAGCGCTATGTTGACCTGATCGTCAACCCCGAGGTCAAGGACACCTTCGTCAAGCGCAGCCAGATCCTGAAGGAGATCCGCGCGTATCTGGATGAGAAGGGCTTTTTGGAGGTTGACACCCCCATTCTGACTCCGTTCGAGATCGGTGCCTCTGCCCGCCCCTTCTACACCCACCACAACACCCTGAACATGGACATGGTTCTGCGCATTGAGACCGAGCTGTATCTCAAGCGCCTGATCGTGGGCGGCATGGACCGCGTGTATGAGGTCGGCCGCATCTTCCGTAATGAGGGTATGGACCCCAAACACAACCCTGAGTTCACGACCATCGAGCTGTATCAGGCCTTCACTGACTTTCACGGCATGATGGATCTGGTTGAGGAAATGTACAAGCGCCTGGCCCTCAAGGTCTGCGGCAGCTTGGAGATCACGTATCAGGGCAAGCAGATCGACATGGGCCACTGGGAGCGTCTGACAATGGTTGAGGCGGTCAAAAAGTACTCCGGCGTTGATTTCAACGACTGGAAAACCGATGAGGACGCCATTGCCGCCGCCAAGGAGCATCATGTTGAGCTGCCCGAGGTCCCGACCAAGGGTGCAATCCTCGCAGAGTTCTTTGACGCCTTTGTTGAGGATAAGCTGATCCAGCCTACCTTCATCTATGATTACCCCGTTGAGATCAGCCCGCTTGCCAAGCGCAAGCCCAATGATCCGGCCTTCACCGAGCGGTTTGAGTACTTCATCGACTGCACCGAGTATGGCAATGCGTTCAGCGAGCTGAACGACCCCATCGACCAGAAGGCCCGCTTTGAGCGTCAGGTCGCCGAGCGCAAGGCCATCGAGCCGGAGTGCCGGGCACAGGTCGATTATGACTATGTCAACGCGCTGGAGTATGGTCTGCCCCCCACAGGCGGCCTCGGCTTCGGCGTGGATCGTCTTGTTATGCTGCTGACCGACAGCGCCTCGATCCGCGATGTTCTGCTGTTCCCCACGATGAAGCCCATTGACTAAAAAGCATTGATTCCACGCCTTTTATCAACCGCGTTTGGCTGATTTGACACCACATTGACACCAAACTTGTGCAGAAAAGGCTTTACAAAAAGCAGAGAGTTATCCTCTTACGGATGACTCTCTGCTTTTTTGTTTATGTAGTTGTGCATTTCTGCGCGGAAGTAATGAGGTGATACCATTCGCAGCTTTTACATTCCGGCAGGTCACCGCAGGCAGGAACGCCGGTATCTGGGTCATCGGGGCAATTATAATAATCATATTTCCAGTTCATTTGAAATCCCTTCACCTTAAAAAGTGCATTATAAAATGGCCCACTCTCACTCGGCTGTTGTCTCTGTCTGATGGTCACTTACTCGGCGGGTTCCATCTTCTCCATGCAATCACCGCAAAGGATGTTCACGGCTTTTGTGGCTCTCACGCTCTGGTGGCAGCAGGGGCAAATATATTTGCGGGTGCTGCTGGGCTTCTTGGTCTTGGTGACTGTTCCGTTGCCTGCCCCTTTGGGGAGCGTTCCAATTACATCCCACAAGCTGACCGCCTCGCACATTTGAAGGTCTTGCCAGCCTTGTTCCTCGATGAAGTCCAGCAGCGGAAGTCCGGGGCTTGTAATCGTCCAACCGTATTTTGGATGCTTCTCAACGCAAAGCCCGTGACTTTCGGCAATCTCCTTATACTTCCGATTGTGGTAAAAGTTCCCGGAACCGCTGGTATCTTTGATACCTTTTTCTGCCGCAAGGCAATGGCACATTTCGTGCAAAAGCGTGGCGCAGGTTTCCTCGATTGGGCGGCTAAGTGTGGCGCTGCTGATGTTGATTTCATATCGCCGCTCGTCTCCTGCCTGCCAGACTTTATTGCAAGTGAAATGACCATAAGCACCCACGGTCTTTTTTAGGCTGATGACAACTTCGGGCAGTTCCCCGTTGAAAAATCTGGCGTTCAGCAGACGGTACATTTTTTCAAGCTGTCCTGCAACGCGGCTGGTCTTGACAGTCTTTTTCATTTTGAAAACCTCTCTTTCAAAGTTCACTTTTAAATCGCCTTTGGCGGGGGTGGGAATTATTGGCCCCAACCGGCGACCAAAAAGAGAGGCAAATAGAGGCTGTGGCAAGGGGAACGTGGAATACCGAAGCTGAGCGAGGATATGCCGCGAAAGCCCCTTGCCCAAAGCCGAGAGTTGCCCATAATACTGGGCGCGGTTGGGACAATCCCCCGTCGTTCCCCTGTTTGTGCCGGAAAACGGCGCAAAGTCCAAACCTTCCTTAAAAAGCCCAAAAGTTTGAACTTTTGGTGCGCAGAAACGGCCCCGCATAAAACAGGTATTTGGGCCGCGTCAAAACTTATGTTCAAAAGGAGCGTACAAAATGGCCTATTATGGCTACATCAGAGTGTCAACCAAAGGGCAGGTGCCCGGAACCTCTTTGGCCGAGCAGGAGCAGCAGATAAAGGAGCGCTATCCTACTGCGATTATTGTAAAAGAGGCGGCTTCCGGCGCTCACGAACGGCAGGTATTCGATAACCTGTGCAAATCATTACAGGCAGGTGATACTTTGGTGGTCTGCAAAATGGATAGGTTTTGCAGGTCAGCAAAGGAAGGTTTGCAGTATGTGGATTTGCTGCGGGATAAAGGTGTTGCCGTTCACATTCTCAATATGGGCCTGTTGGACAACTCCCCTATGGGGCGGCTTGTGGCAACGATGCTGCTTGCTTTTGCTGAATTTGAAAGAGCGCAGATAATCGAGCGCACTCAGAGTGGCCGACAGGCAGCAATGGCAAAACCGGGCTTCCGGGATGGCCGCCCACTGAAATTCACGGCATTGCAGTTGGAACACGCACTTGGGTTACTAAGTGAGTATAGTTATAAACAGGTGGAGGCCATGACAGGCATTTCCAGAAGTACCCTGCAAAGGGCCAAGAAGAAAGTCGAGGTACAACAATGAAAATTACCATCAAACTGTCCGAAACGAACAATGCGCTGCTCAATCGAGTGGTCAAGGAAGAGAAGGTGGATGCAAGCGAGTTCGCCAACAGCGCGTTCCTTGACAAGTTTCTGCCGGTATCGGAAAAGCTGGGTATTGAAGCAGGCTTCATCCTTCAGGAGCATGAAGCCGGAACGCTGGATGCGTGGCTCGTTAAGCAGTGCATCTCCCGTGGAATCCGTTGGCTGGGGAACCATCCTATCCGTGACTGCGCCATTCTGAAACAGATTCTTGTACGCTTCCCGTTTAGTGCGAAAGACAACGGGAAAATTTCAACCTGCAACGAATGTGTGCAGTCGGATATGGATAGTGTGGTTGCACTGCTGAAAGAGCGTGTCCCCGGTTATGTCCCTTCTAAGGACGAATACAACGGGCTGGTGGAAGATGTTCTTGCAAATTGGAAGTACATCTGGAACGAAGCCATCGTATACAATGTGCTGGCCACGATTGTATACACCAACGAGCCGAAGAAAGACTTTGACTGGTATGACGGCCTGAAATTGCTGCATCTCATTGATTTTGCAGCATGGCAGCAGTGGTGTGATGCGTGATGGTGCATCACGGCAGACGGCTGCAAACCCAAGGGGGCAAGAACGGCGGAAAGTCGTTCTGATGGGGGCCGCAGCCCCCACTGACGGCAAGCGGGTCTTGTCGGCAGCGGGGAGTCCAGAGGGGTCACGCCCCTTTGGCAAGGTAAGCCCGCAAGGGCGGTGGGAGTTTCCGCAGAAACTACCATACCTTGTATGACACAGCAGACGGAGGCTAAATGCGCTGCCTGATTTTGCAGTGCATTTTAAGCCGCAATCGGATGGGGCATGAATCCCCGCCGAGAAAGGAGAGATTATGATGGCGTGTGCCATGAAGTTCAGTGCGGGCGTAGTCCGCAATCAACTTCGCCACAACCGGCGGACAATCGAACATTCGAGCAACCGGGACATTGACCCGGAGCGGCTGGAACATGACTATGTTCTGTCGCCAGACCGGGGCATGACCGAGTATGACTATTTTTTGCAGCGCAAATCGGAATTGTACTGCTACAATCGTGATGATGTAAAAGTGATGGTCGGCTGGATAGTAACCGCCCCGCAGGATTTAGACCCGGAGCGCTACGACGACTTTTTCTGCGCAGCATACGATTTCTTAGAAAATCGTTATGGCAAGGAAAATGTCGTGCAAGCCATCGTCCATGATGACGAGGGCGGCCAGCCGCATTTGCATTTCTGTTTTATCCCTGTTGAGGAAGACCCGAAGCACGAACAGGGCTACAAAATCTGTGCAAACGATGTGCTTGACCGCCGCGAACTGCGCAATTTTCACCCTGACCTGCAACGCTATCTGGACGAGCACGGTTTGGAAGATGCTCATGTTATGACCGGCGTAACCAAGCGGCAGGGCGGAAACCGCACTGTCGCACAGTTGAAAGCCGAACGAGAACAGGAATATCAGCAGAATGAGGAACGTCTCGCATTGTATTTTGGAGAATCCAAAATGGAACAGGGGCTTCACTTTTAAGGTGCAGGCATGAAACAGATTGTATGGATTATCAACTGCTATCTATATGGCGCAACACTGATTCTGCTGGTTGTGCTAGCACTGCTGGTGTATCTGCGCGGGCAGGCCAATCATCTGCCAAATCCATTCGTCCGCAAGAATATCGTCTACCGCTCCAAAGAAAAGGCGCAGGGTGTGTTGTTGGGGAAAAAATTCGGCCTGCTGGCTTATTCCCCCGAACAGGACGAGGGACACATCCTTGTAATGGGGCCATCCGGCACAGGCAAGACAAGTGCCCTGTTGATTCCGACTTTGCGGAGTTGGCAGGGCACGGCTCTTGTTGTTGACATATCCGGCGACATATCCGCCAATGTGCAGACAGAGAACAAAATCATTTTTGACCCTACGGCGGCGGATTGTATTCCGTATGATGTGTTTGCGTCCATTGATGCGGCCCCGGATGACACCGAGCGGCAGGAGCGCTTGGAGCAGCTGGCCTATCTGCTGCTGCCGGACAAGGCCAACGACAGCGAGGCGGGAGTATTTTTCACCAAAAACGGGCGCAAGATGATAACGGCAGCCCTTATCTGCTACTATGGTATGGGCTGGGGCTTTATCGAAATCTGCGAGTTTTTCCTCGGCCATGATTGGCGCTCCCTGCTGAACGATATTGCCAAACAGGAAAACACCGCAGCCAACGCATATATTAGTTCCTTTGCCGGGGCCAGCGAGCAAAATACCGCAGGCTGCAAGCAGAGTGCAGATGACGCGCTCAAACTATTTGCAACGAACAGCAAAATTAAAAATGCACTTAGAAAAGTTCCGACTTATGAGAAATCCATCTGTCCGGCCACTTTGGAGCAGAACAGCATTTATATTTTCATCCCGGACGAAAAACTCAAAATCTATGGCGACCTGCTGCGCATTATTACGGCCCAGTCGATGGAATACTTTTCATGCAGACCGCCGGAACACAAGCAGATGATTCTATTTTGTCTTGACGAATTTGCCTCGTTCGGCAACCTGCAAATCACCGAGGCCTTGCGCAAACTGCGAAAGCGTCACATCCGTATTATGGTGCTGACTCAGTCCTTGGCCGACCTCGATATGATTTACGGCAAAGACGAACGGAAAGCTATGCTGGGCAACTTTAAGTTTACCGTTCTGCTCGGCTGCAAGGATACCGAAACACAGGAATACTTTTCTAAAATGATAGGAGAAAAACACACTCTGTTGGTCGCCGATACCAGCCAGAAGCCGCAGCCTATCATCAAGCCCGCAGACCTCGCACACTTGGAACATGACCTCATGGTTATTTGCGATGACGGGGCCGTGCGGCTGCACAAGAACTTTTACTTCAAATGACGTTGCAAAAAAACGTTTCGTAAGCGGCAACCGGGAGCAGTTAGCTTGGATTTTCCAAGTGGGCTGCTCCTTTTTTTGCGTAAATCTTGCCGGGGCAGTTTGGGGCAAGTGATTTGGTTCATTTCTAAAAGAGATTGCTTTTTTGCTTTTTATGAAAATACCTGCCACGACCAGCCCCAACAAGCGTTTTTGGGCAACATGTACGGAAAAGGGTTTTCAATTCTGCAAATTTATGGTACAATTCTTATATTGTGTAAGTGTACCCAAATGCAGAAGTTGGGGGTGTAGGATGTCAACTAAGAGGCCGAAGCCGGAACTGTCGGCTCACTTTATCCGTGGGAAGTGGATTCTCAAAGCGGCTGATACCGCTAAATACAATGCAAGGCTGAAGGAAATCGACCTGCCGGATGATTATGCCGTCTACGGTTACGAACCATCCAAGGGCGGGATTCCAGCTGCATACTGGGTGTGTAAACAAAGTGTTGGCAAATGCCCGGAATGCCATACACGCTATCTGGAGAATGCGATTGCCAGCGTGTCGGAATCCAAGCTGACGCATTATTGCAGAGTGGAAATCCCGCACAAGGGAAGGAAACCCACCTACGAAATTCACCCGGCAACGCTTTATTTGCGCCGCATACGCTGGCTTTGCTATAACTGCTATTCTAAGCAGAAAACATACAATGCTAGAATGCAGGATGATTCCAAACTTGTGGATAAAGAAGACAAAAAGCTGACCTTGCAGGTGAAAGAACATCTTGGGCAGCAGGCTATGCATATGGAGATAAATACGCTTGCTGAAATATTTGATATTTCCCCACATACAGTCGATAAATGCTTTGACAAGGCAGTGGATAAATATGACAAAGAGCGCGATTGGGATAATATTTCTACGCTCGGCTTGTACACTATCACATTGAATGTGCAGGGGCAACAAGCTGATTGCTGCCTATGTGCGAACGTGGATACTGAAAAACTGATTGAATTTTTCCTCTACGAGGATACAAAAGCCGCAGAAGCCTTTTTGAGCAAGCTAAAGAACAAGCAGAATATCCAACGCGTTTTTACCAGCATAGACAGCGCGGCATTTGATTTTGCCAAGACAAATTTTCCTATCGAAACAATTATGGTAGACCGGCTGGATGTGCGTAAGCGTTTGCTGAACGGATTGGAAACGGTCAAAAAAAGCAACGATGATAGCAAAAATTATCCTTTACTGCGGCGGAATTGGACACTGCTTGATAATGATGACGAGGCAATTCCGACCAACAGCAAAGACTACATCCTTCTCAAAAAAGTGCTGGATGCATTCCCTCGAATTGGCGTTGCATATTGGCTAAAAGAAGCCGGTATGGATATTTATCGCAAACTTGCGGGTCAGTGCAAGCTGGTAAATGATTGGATTCTCAGTGACAAGCACAACATCCTGCCGTATGAGCAATTACAGCAATGCATGACTCAGGCGAAAGAGCCTGTTGTGCGCTTTGCAGAGCAGTACAACGGCGTTGACCGCAGCAGATATGAAAAAGCCATATTAGCTGCGGAGAAACCTTTGATGAGTTGTGCCAAGTCAAATAAAAAAAGTAAATCTGCACGGTGGTCACGCGCAGCATCTTTTAAGAAGATTCGCGCCCGCGTTTTGTACGGTGCTGCGATGATGGCGAACTATTTTGCGGCGCAGGAACCAAACGAAAAATCTCACGAAGAATACGCGATACATAAGGAAATGTATTTTACAACGGTTGACCGCATAACAACTGCAAAAATTAACACACCTGCGGTTGAAACTGATGTCGCGCTTGAAATCTATCTCCATAATTTTGGAATTCCCTTATCCATATATCCAAACCTGTTAGGCTACGGGCTGGAAGAATACAGCCATGTCTTGTTGGATTTGAAGCCGTTGAAAAAAGACAGGCAGTATCTTTCGAGAGAGGAACAAACGGAGGAAACAATGTCGGACAAAATTGCCTTTGACGCACTGTGGGATGAATCCCCAATTGATGTCACCCCGGAAGTAAACTTTATTTGGAGCATCGCCAACAAATTGCGCGGCTCCTATATGCCGGATAAATATGGTGATGTCATTATCCCGATGACGATTCTGCGCCGCTTGGAGTGTGCCTTGGAGCCGCACAAGGAAGCGGTTTTGGCCAAATTTGCAGAAAATCCGAACTATCCGCCGAAGGCAATGTACCGCATTTCCGGCTATCAGTTCTATAACACCTCGCCCTATACGTTGAAAGAACTGTGCAACGAGCCGGACAACATTAAATCCAATTTCAAAGTGTACATTCAAGGCTTCTCCGCCGAAGTGCAGGAAATCTTCAATGGACTTGAAATGTTCAGCCATATAGACAAGATGGATAAGGACGGATGTCTGTTCAGCGTGGTGCAGGCATTTGCCGACTTGGATTTGGACCCGAAAACCTACGACAGCATAAAGATGGGCTATATCTTTGAGCATCTGATTGGCAAGTTCTATCAAAATGTAGATGCCGGTCAGTTTTACACAGGTCGTGACATTATCAAGTGCCTTGTGGCTGTGCTTATCAGCGAGGGCTGTGACGATATTTTCGACGATGGCAAGGTTGTAACTGTCTGTGACCAAGCCTGCGGAACGGGTGGTATGCTTAGCACGGCGTACAGCTTTATCAAGCACTACAATCCCAGCGCCGATGTGCGTCTGTTCGGGCAGGAGTTTATGCCCCAGTCCTACGCTGTCGGTCTGGCGGAGATGATGATTAAGGGGCAGAACATTGAAAACTTCCGCAATGCCGATACCTTCAAAGAAGATTGTTTCCCCAACATCAAGATGCGCTTCGTGCTGGAAAATCCGCCCTTCGGCACGCCGTGGGCAGGAAAAGACGCCAAGGCCGGGCAGGAGGATGCTGTCCGCAACGAGTTTAAGCGCGGCAAAAAGGGTCGCTGGGGTGCAGGTCTGCCGAGCGGCGGCGACTCTCAGTTGATTTTCATGCAGTCGGCTATTGATAAGATGGACGACAAGGTGGGTCGCGCTGCGATTATCGAGAACAACAGCCCGCTGTTTACAGGCGGTACGGCATCCGGCGAAAGCCAGATTCGCCGCTGGATTTTGGAACAGGATTTGCTGGAAGCCATTATCGCGCTGCCCACCGACCTGTTTTACAACACCGGCATTGCCACCTATGTCTGGATTTTGTCTAAAAACAAGCGCCCGGAACGCAAGGGCTATGTGCAGTTGATTGATGCCACCAGCATCTATCATAAGCTGCGCAAGGCGGCAGGCAACAAGAAAAACGAACTGCTGCCGGAGGACCGCAGCAAAATCGTTAAACTGTACACGGCGTTTGAAGAAAACGAATACTGCAAAATCTTCAAGAACGAAGAATTTATGTATCGTGAATATACGGTCATGCAGCCGCTGCAGCGCAGCTATGCCATTACGGAGGAGCGCGTTGACCAGATGTTGGCGGACGGTACGCTGAATTCCGTATATGACCCCGCCAAGGTGGACGAGCTGGAAGAACAGGGCACGCAGATTTCGGTAAAGGACAAGATGAAGCTGGACAAGCTGTATGAGCAGAAGCCTGTCTACGAGGCTATTATTTCTGATTTGCAGGATGCCGCTTCGGATGAAGTCTATCTTTCCCCGGAAGCGTTTATGCCGGTATTGCGCAAGGCACTGGCAAAAGTGACCGATGATAAAAAGCTGCTGGACAAAATTGCGGATGGTTTGTCCGTGATGGATAAGAACGCCGAAATCCAGCGGGATAAGCACGGCGAAATTCTCTACGATAAAGATTCCAAAGATACCGAGCGTGTGTCTTACGAGGAATCCATTGATGATTACATGGCGCGGGAAGTTTTGCCCCATGTGCCGGATGCAAAGGCATTCTGGGAAGAAAAGGTCGATGCCAAAAAGCCTGTTATCAAGACGGGCGCGGAGATTCCGTTCACGCAGTATTTCTACAAGTACGAACAGCCTGTACCCAGTGAGGAACTGGCAAAGCAGTTTGTAGAACTGGAACAGTCTGTCAGCCAGCGCATTGCGAAGCTGTTCGGGTAAGGTGGTGGAACTATGCGTGAAATGAAGAATAGTAACATTCAATGGCTTGGTCAATACCCAAGAAATTGGAAATTAGAGCGGATTAAATACTGCTTGCAGGACCGTGTAGAAAAAAACAGCCCTATTCGCACAAAAAGTATTCTCTCATTAACAGCAAAGCAAGGTGTAATTCCATACGACCAAAAAGAAGGTGGTGGAAATAAGCCAAAAGAGGATTTAACTGCCTATCGACTAGCTTATCCGGGAGATATAGTCATGAATAGCACGAATATACTTTCTGGAGCGGTTGGTTTATCAAAATATTTTGGGTGTGTAAGTCCTGTATACTACATGTTACGTCCACGAAACAAACAGGAAGATGTACGCTATTACAATTATATTTTTCAAACAAGAATGTTTCAGCGAAGTCTTTACGGACTTGGAAATGGTATTTTGATAAAAGAATCCAGGAATGGTAAATTAAACACAATTCGTATGCGCATCCCTATGGAGAAATTTGGAGCGCTCATGATTCCCGTAGCACCTCCCAGTGAGCAAAAAACAATTTCGGATTTTCTCGATTCTAAATGTTCCGAAATTGATGTCATCTCGGCTGCCATCCAGAAAGAAATCGAAATATTAGAGCAGTACAAGCGTTCCGTCATTACCGAGGCTGTTACCAAGGGGCTGAACCCGGATGCGGAAATGAAGGATAGCGGTGTTCCATGGATTGGAAAGATGCCTGCGAATTGGACTTGCATTAAAGGAAAATACATCCTCAAATATATGCAGAAACCCGTGAAAACGGATGATGGTGTTATTACCTGTTTCCGCGATGGCGAAGTAACTTTGCGTAGCAAGCGCCGTGAAGATGGTTTTACAATGGCAGATAAAGAAATTGGGTATCAGGGCATTGATGTTGGTGACCTTGTTGTGCATGGAATGGATGGATTTGCCGGGGCTATCGGTATTTCTGACTCGCGCGGTAAAGCATCGCCCGTGTTGAATGTTTTGGAATCGCGGCAGAATAAGAAATATACTATGTACTATTTACGAAGCATGGCTTATGGCGATGTCTTTGCTGCACTTGCCACGGGTATCCGCGTGCGCTCTTGCGACCTTCGATGGAATAAGTTGTCTGAATTGCTGTACCCTGTACCTCCGCTTGAAGAGCAAGCAGAAATTGTAAAATATATTGAAGATACATTAAATAAAGCGAACGTCATCATCAAAGAAAAGAAGCAACAGCTTGACGTTCTTGATTCTTACAAAAAATCACTTATCTACGAATATGTGACAGGTAAAAAGGAGGTTGTGTGATGGCTGATTTTGAAGAACAACTCAATTTACTCGTAAAGAGCGGTAATAAAATTTATTCTCCGGTCGATATTGGTATCTTGGGTCATGACATTACAACCTCCCAATGGATAAACGATGTGGAAATTTTCTATAACAACTATTTGGAAAAACACCCTCTGGGACCACGAATGCGAACCTTGCTTATCCATCGTTCCGAGAATGTTGTTGGAGAGTTGCTATCTTGTTTGCAAAGTATCAAAAACGACCGAAGTTTCATGGATAAAATGAACGGAATCCAATCTGTGAATGTTCCCAAATATCAAGCAAGGACGCTCCCGGAGTATGATGTTTTTATTTCGCACGCCAGCAAAGACAAAAAAGCCTTAGTGGAAGAGCTTTATCAATCATTAAAAACACTTGGCATTTCTATCTTCTATGATAAAGAATCGCTTGAATGGGGTGACAAGTGGAAGGATAAAATCATTGATGGAACGCAGAAAGCAGAATTCGCAATTATCGTCATTTCTGAAAACTTCTTTGACCGAGAATGGACAGAAAATGAATTAAATGAGTTCCTTAATCGGCAAAACCGAAATGGACAAAAGCTGATTTTACCGATTCTGCACAATATTACAGCAGAACAGCTAAAAGAAAAGTATCCTTCCGTAGCAGATATACAGGGCATTCCCTCCGACAAGTATAGCTGTGACCAGATAGCGTTACTCTTTGCAAAGCAGCTAATCAAGCGTCTAAAATCTGTTTGAGGAAAAAGAAAGAAGGTAGTTCCGTGAAGATTATCGGAACAGAACGCGACTATCAGCGTTATATCATCGACTATCTGATTGAGAATAACGGCTATATTGAGCGCAAATGCAAAACAAATTATGACCGCACCACGGCCATGGACCGTGAGCTGCTGTTTCGCTTTCTGGACACGACACAGCCGGACACAATGGCGGCGCTGCGGAAAATCTACAACGGGCAGACCGAGGAAACCATCGTTAAATTTATACTCCAGAGCATCGACAACAAGGGCAGCAGCCTTATCGAAACGCTGAAATCCGGCATTGAGATTTCCAATATGCATCTGGACCTGCTGTACAGTAAGCCCGCCACCGATTACAACATTGACCTTGTTGCCAAGTACAATGCCAACATTTTCTCCGTCATGGAGGAAGTGTGGATTAACGATGACCAGCGCATCGACCTTGTTGTGTTCCTTAACGGCTTTTCCATTGCGACCTTTGAGCTGAAATGCCAGAGCGCAGGTCAGAACTACCGCATGGCAATCAAGCAGTATTCCGAGGACCGTGACCCGAAGAACCGTCTGTTCCTGTTCAAAGCGGGCGCTCTGGTCAACTTTGCAATGGACCTCGATACCTGCTATATGACCACCAAGCTGGACGGTCTGGGCACACGCTTTATCCCGTTCAACCGTGGACGCGGAGAGGGTGTCAACACCGGGGAAGGCAACCCCTTGGATGACGGCGTGGACGATTATCCGATGCATTATATGTGGGATGATATTCTGCGCCGCGACAGCTTGATTGAACTGATTACCAAGTTCGTTTTCATCCAGCGTGAACAGGTCGTGGACGAACTGACAGGGAAAAAGTCCGTCAAAGAAAAGCTGATTTTCCCGCGCTACCATCAGCGCGATGCCGTCCGTCAGCTTTTGGCAGATGCCGAGTACAACGGCACACAGCTTAATTATTTAATTGAACATTCCGCGGGTTCCGGAAAGACCAACACCATCGCATGGCTGGCGCATCGGCTGGTTTCCCTGCACGATACGCAGAACCAAATCGTTTACGACAGTGTTCTGGTCATTACAGACCGTGTGGTGGTAGACCGCCAGTTGCAGGACGCAATCAAGGGTATCGACCATAAGAGTGGACTTGTCTGCACCATTGATGACAAAAAGACCTCTGCCGACCTTGCCGATGCACTGAAAGGCAACTACAAAATCATTGTCACCACGATTCAGAAATTCCTCTATGTGGATTTCTGGAAGCTGGCGCAGAACCAGAACAATAAGACCTTTGCCATTATCATTGACGAAGCCCATTCGTCCACGTCCGGCAAGGATATGATTGCGGTCAAAAATACGCTGGGGCAGAATGATGGTCCCGAAGAAGCCGATGCGCAGGATGCTATCGAAAATGAAATCCAGCGCCACGGCAAAGCCCCCAATGTGTCGGTCTTTGCCTTTACTGCCACGCCCAAGCCGATGACGCTGCGCCTATTTGGCCGTGAAAGCATTGATGCAGACGGGCATCCCGTGTATCAGCCGTTCCACCTGTACAGCATGAAGCAGGCCATCGAGGAGGGGTATATCCTTGATGTGCTGCAAAATTATATCGAATACAAGACCTACTACAAGCTGAATAAGACCATCGAAGACGACCCGGAGATGAAGACGATTGCCGCCAAGCGGCAGATTGCACGCTATATTGATTTGTTTGATGACAATATCAATCAGCGCGTCAATATCATTGTCGAGCATTTCCGTTCCACTGTCATGCAAGAACTCGGCGGGCAGGCAAAAGCAATGGTTATCACGGCATCCCGCGAGGCTGCTGTGAAGTATCGTCAGGCGTTTGAGGATTATGTCACCCGGCATAACTACAAGGATGTAAAGGCGCTGGTGGCGTTCTCCGGAAAAGTGAAAATTGACGATGCCGAATACACCGAGCCGAGCATGAACGGCTTTGCCGAGGATAAACTGCCGAAAGTCTTTGATGGGGACGAGTATAACGTCTTGCTGGTGGCAAATAAGTATCAGGTCGGTTTCGACCAGCCGAAGCTCTGCGCCATGTATGTGCTGAAAAAGCTGCGCGGTGTAAATGCAGTGCAGACGCTTTCCCGCTTGAACCGCGTATGCCCACCCTTTGATAAAAAGGTCGTAGTCATGGACTTTGTGAACCACGCAGAGGAAATGGAAGATGCCTTTGCGCCGTTCTACACCACAACGGTGCTGTCCAACACAGCTACAATTGCCCAGCTCCGCGAACTGGAAAATAAGATTGACGGCTACAATGTTCTGGATGACCGCGATGTGGATACGGTTGCAAGCATTGTTTACAATCCGAAAGGTAAGCGCACCACAGCCAAAGAGGACCGTCTGGTTTACCAGTGCATCCAGCGTGCTGTGAATGTGCTGAAAAATCAGTTCAACGAGGACCACCAGCGAGCCTTTACCAAGAACTGCCGTGGCTTTGTGCGTTTGTATGAGTTCCTGTCGATGGCATCCAGCTTCGGCGACCCGGAACTGCACAAGAAATATGTGTTCGTTAATCTGCTGTTGACCTATTTGGTCGTTGGCAACAGCGGCGGCATCAGCTTGAAAGATAAGATTCAAGCTACGAATTTTTGGCAGGAAAGTCAGGGCGATAAGGGCAACAAGCAGCGCCACGCCAGCGCCCCGAACGTAAAGCTGAGTGGAGCTGATGTGGGTCTGACTGTGGATGAAGTAAAGCACCTGTCGGAGATTATTGACGAGGTGAACTCCCGCGCTGGCAAGGGCTACGACAGCAATGCTATGACGAAAGTTATGCTGCAAATCAAAGACTTGCTGCTGCATTCGGATAAGCTGAAGACCGCTGCCAAAAACAACACCGAGCAAGACTTCGAGTTCAGCTTCTACGACAATACAGATGACGCGCTGATTGAGGGACTTTCCCAGAATCAGGACTTCTTCAGCCTGCTGTTGAGCAATGACGACATCAAGCACCGCGTGCTGGGTGTGTTCCTGCATGAGGTTTACAAGGAACTGCGGGAGCAGCCATAAACGGCGTGTAGGACAACCAATTACAAAATTGACCGCCTGAGCATCATTCAAATGCATCTGTAAAACTAAAAATACACTTTTAAGGAGTGGCTGTGAAAGCAGCTGCTCCTTATTTTTTGCAACTTTAACAGCATACTGCACTATACGGGTAAAGTTACAGCATACTGCCGTTATACGCTAATAGTTGTTTCCCCTATATGGCACTATAATTTTAGCGTGCACAGAAATTATGAAAGGAAAACATGGCGCGCTATGAAATTGAATTATGAAAATCGTATATGAAAACGTAAGTGACCGCCTCCAGGTCATCCTCTCCCGTCTGAAAGGCGTGAAGAAGGTTGGCCCGAACACCTACCGGGCTTACAGCCCTCTCCGCGACGAGAAGGAACCCAGCCTGTACATTACCGAGAAACCCGATGGCATCATTCTTATGTGTGACCACGGTGGCGGCAAGGTCGAAGATATTCTTGCGGCCATCGGGCTGACGATGCGTATCCTGTTCCCGGATGGTGGGAGTTCCGGATCAGAGCCTAAAGACTCTGACCCGGAACGGAAGGTTGCCGCCATCTACCAGTACCTTGACAGAAACGGAGAACTCGTTGCCGAGAAAGTCCGTTATGCGAACAAAACCTTCTTCTGGCGCAGCAAAAAACCTGACGGCAGCTACGACTACCATAAACCGAAGAATGTCCCCCTGTATAATGGAACGGTACTGGAAAAGGCGGAAGCAGTCTTTCTGGTTGAAGGCGAGAAAGACGTAGACACGCTCACGAAACATGGCCTCCCGGCGGTCAGCCTGCCGAATGGCGCCCATTGGGAAAATGAGTATGCCGCATACTTTTCCGACAAGGTGATTATCATCCTGCCGGACAACGATGATGCGGGCCGTGGCTATGCGAAGGCTGCACTTAAAGCACTTAAGCCTACCAATTACAACACAGGCATTATGCAGTTGAATAACTGGTGGCCGGAAATTCCTGAAAAGGGAGATGTCACCGACTATATCACTGCAAAGGGCGAGGAAGCAGTTGCAAAACTGAAAGAAACTCTCGATGTCGTGACCCGGAACAAGAAACCGGCTCCGGTAGTAAAGGCTGTGCCCGTTGCACAGTGCAGTACGGCAACTGTTACGGTAGCTGCCACGTCTGCCCCGCTGATGCTGAAAACTTGCGGCGATTACCGCAACGTCATCAAAAAACTTGACCCTTACTCCAATCCCAAGTATTCCACTACCGACAACGGAAGCGGACGGCTCTTTTCTGACATCGTCAAGGGACAGGCCCGCTATGTGGCAAGCCGCAAATCGTGGTTCATCTACGATGGCACGCGCTGGGCCCCAGATGAAGGCAACATGGCAACGATGGAAATGTGCAAGACCATTGGTGATGCGCTGACCCATTACGCCTTTGAAATCAAGGACGAAAAAGAACGCAGGGAATATTTGAGGTATACAATGCGCTGGATGACGCGCAATTACCGCAAAACCATCCTTGACGATGCCGCCAGCGTCTACAACATCGGCATGGGCGAGTTTGACGCAGATGTGAATTTACTCAACTGCAAAAACGGTACACTGGACTTGAAGACTATGCAGTTCCGCAGCCACAACCCTGACGACAAAATCACCAAGATTGCAGATGTCGTTTACAACCCCAATGCAAAGTGCCCCCGCTTCGACCAGTTCTTGACCGAAGTTATGAGCGGTGATGCCGATAAAAGTGCATTTTTACAAAAGGCACTAGGGTACGCTCTTAGCGGCGATTCCCGGTTTGAATGTCTGTTTTTCCTGTACGGTGCAACCACCCGCAACGGCAAAAGTACCCTGATGGAAAGCGTTCTGCGTGTGTTTGGCGACTACGGTCTGACCGTTGCCCCGGAAACGATTGCAGCAAAGCAGCGCAACAGTTCCGGGCCGAGCGAAGACCTTGCCCGTCTTGCGGGTAGACGGCTTGCCAATATTTCCGAACCCTCGCGCGGGATGCGGCTGAACGCTGCGCAGGTAAAAAGCATGACCGGCAATGATAGCATCAATGCCCGCTTCCTGCACTGCAATTCGTTCGATTTCCGCCCCCAGTTCAAGCTGTACATCAACACCAACTATCTGCCCAGCGTGGATGATATGTCCCTGTTTTCTTCTAATCGTGTGCGCGTCATTCCGTTTGACCGCCACTTTGAGCCGCAGGAGCAGGACCCGAATTTGAAGCATCTGTTTGCGGAAGAAGATGCCAAGAGCGCTATCATGAATTGGCTGATTGCCGGTTGGCGGTTGCTGCAGAAGGAAGGGCTGAACTCTCCGGCAGCAGTTGTGGAAGCCACCAAGGAATACAGCCACGACAGCAACAAGATTGCGCTGTTTGCGGAAGAAAAGCTCATTGAAGATAAAGCGGGTGAAGCTCGCACGGCAGCGGTTTACGAGCGCTATAAAGAATGGTGTGATGTCAACGGCTGCATGCCGGAAAACAGCACCAACTTTAAGAAGTCCTTGCAGGCGATTGGAACTGTTGTCCGCAGGCGTCCTCGTGACGGCAGTGAAAAGACGACCCTTCTGCTCGGTTATCGATTGAGGTAAGGCGACATTTTATGAAGTACGAAGTCCCTATCTGGGAGAAATACTGTCTTACGCTGGATGAAGCTGCTGCTTACTTTGGCATCGGCATTAACAAACTGCGGGAAATGACGGACGAACCGAACTGCCAGTTTGTAATTTTCAATGGAAGCAAGCGCCTTATTAAGCGCCGGAAGCTGGAAGAAAACCTCATCGATACAGATGTGATTTAATTCAGAAAGAATCCCTGATCGGGCCTATGAACTGCACCCCATTTGTTAGACAGTATGATATACTATCTAACAGATGGGGTGA